>Ga0078894_10001522_pt1 | contig 17327 bp, 43 predicted proteins | sample LauGreSu1BDMLBSD_2_FD_67506 | JGI IMG/M metagenome (GOLD analysis project Ga0078894, IMG submission 67506) | Freshwater lake microbial communities from Lake Michigan, USA - Su13.BD.MLB.SD (version 4) (version 4) | ecosystem: Environmental > Aquatic > Freshwater > Lake | place: Lake Michigan... | reverse complement strand
AAATTTTTAATGATGAACAAATATAGTTAAACTTTGGAAATTCTTTTACCCATACCAACTTTACTCTTCTCTACTTTTTTTGCAGCAAGCTTTGCTGGACTTATTTCACTCTTAGTCTTTGGTGTCTCTGATGATATTCTCTTGGTGGGTCGACAGTATTCATTACGTCCACCTGCACCACAAGCCTTACCAGTTTTAGTATCTTGCCACTTCTCTGCTTCCCATCTTTTTAGTGATGTACCCGATTCAGTTTTTCGAACTGAACCAGATGCCTTCCTGCACTTAGCAATTGCCTGAGATGCCCTAGCTGAAGGGAAAACATCGTAAGATGCTTTAACTTTTTTGTAGCAAGAGTCTTTCATTTCTTTGATAATACTTTCTTCTTGGCTTGAGAACTCAACTCCATGAAGTGATATAAATCCTTACTGGAAGGAGTGTGGCTTTTACCAGTCATAATCTTTCCATTATGAGCATGCTGGTTACCAGTCCACTCAACTCCATCCTTTAAATAATGACCTTTACTTTTCCAAGACTGGCTCATTAGTACTTCCCTCTCTTACTCTTAGGTGATGATTGAGTAGATCCACCAGGACCTGCCCATAAGTTCTTGCATGCCCAGTACTTAGCAGATAATTTATCTGTAGCACTGTCGCATTTATGACGAGCCTTAAATGAAGACCGTGCCGCTGCTGAATAGTTATGACCATAACCCTCAGCACCAAAGTGAATTAGCTTTTCTTGTCCATTAGAACAAGCCTTTACCATTCTCTTCTTGCCGGGTCTGTCAGAAGCAACGACACGGTTACATTTCATCTTAGACTTCTCAGCCATTAATACTTCTTTTTACCTACAGCTTTTTTTACTGCTTTCTTGGCTACAGCTTTAACAGCTTTCTTCACCATTGATTTCTTTGGTCCACCTAGGACAGCAGCCTTGGGCATACCCATGGCCATCATTTGATCTCCTTTCATTTCTTCTTTGGTTTGTAAGAGGTTGCGCTTTTAACTTTTTGAGTGCAAGGTTGCATATTGTTCTTGTTTAAATGTGATACCTTTGTTTACAAATGTAATAATAAAAATGAAATCAAATAAAAGAGATTACCTGAAATTCTGGAAAGTAATCCGTGAATACTTTAAGGTAAGGCACAATCTTAGCCAAGCAGATTTAGACATGCTGCTGTATCTGTACTCAGAACGATACTTCAACATAACTACATTCAAGCAATACGAAAAGATATTTGTCTGGGATAAACATAGATTCTATCGCCTCATACATGAAGGATGGATTGAACTATTCGCAAGCAAGCAGAAGGGTAGACCTGCCATGAGATCTAAGGCACTATACTGCCTTTCCTATAAAGCAAAGCGAATGATTAACTCAATCTACAAAAAGTTGGAAGGAGAAGAGATTCCTGAGACAATGTGTAACAATCCCATGTTCAAAAAGAACGTAAGATTCTCAGACAAAGTCTACAGGAATATGATTATAACTATGAATGAAGAACTAAAGCAGAATAGACTTACAGGACAAGAACTACGTCACGTTCCTGAATAATTACGCAGTGCTCATCATTAATGATCATCACGTAGCTATTTGCCTTGTCGTAGTAAATCTCATCTCCAGCCTTGATGTTCTGAACATCTGTCCCTGAATTAATTACTAATCCACGCTTGTAGCGTAATTGATTGGTATCCTCACCAGATAGGACTAGTCCTGAAGAAGTCTTTACTTCCTCATCAATAGATTTAATTACAATGTTTTTTCCTATTGCTTTCATAAATAATTTTTTACAAAGATAGGAGTTCCTTCTCCAATGTAAGCATCTAGTATTTCAAAATCATAAAATTTTACAGCATCATCGTAAGTCATGCCATCAAGAATAAGAATATCAATTACCTTATCTATGTCATAGACTAATCTTCTTCCTACTTCATCAAACCCTATTATTGCATCATCAAACCCATAGGCAACATAGAATATCTCCTCAGGGTAGTCAATCATAATCTGTTCGACTATATTCATGTAAAGGCTAAGAATAGTATGGTAGAAACAACAACTCCGAATACAACTCCAACTAGAAGCCCATCTATGAAGTTTCGATAATCTCTTTGATTTAGTGCCATAAGATTATTTTTTTTATGTGAACAATATAATGATTTTGTTTTGGAAATAAAAAAAAATGGTAACTTTATGGACAACAAATAAGCTTCTGATGAATCTAAAAAAGGTTAACAGAAATGTTCACGTACTAGAACTTGACAGAGAAGAAACAAAGTTGGCACTACTATCAGATGTTCATTGGGATAATCCAAAGTGTGATAGGTCACAGCTAAAAGAACACCTAGACTATTGCTTGAAGAATAATATACCAATCCAAATGAACGGTGATTTATTCTGTCTAATGCAGGGCAAGTACGATCCAAGAAGAAATAAGAAGGATATTCTGCCTGAGCACAATACAGCAAATTATATAGATGCTGTTATTGAAGATGCAGTAGATTATTGGTCTCCATACGCACATCTACTAACTGTTATTGGTTATGGTAACCATGAGACTGCAATCATAAAGAATCTAGAGACAGATCCTCTACAACGATTCGTTGATTTGCTAAACTACACCAACAAGACAAGCGTTTACACTGGTGGATATGGGGGATGGTTAGTTATTAAGTATCATCTAGGTGGTAATACCTACATGTCAAAAAATTTAAAGTACTTTCATGGGTCAGGTGGTGGAGGAATAGTTACAAAGGGAGCAATTAACTTAACACGTGCCCTAGAAATGTATGAGAACATGGACATATTTGTCATGGGACACATACATGAGAACTCTAGCCGTAACGATGTTCGTGATAGTATCTCCTACAACCCAGGAAAGCATGTGCATGAGATTGTTCACAAGCAAATTCACCTAGCAATTACTGGTTCCTACAAGGAAGAGTACCAAGATGGTGCATTTGGTTGGCATGTTGAGCGAGGAGCTCCAGTAAAACCTACGGGTGGAAGGATACTTACACTAGCAGGAAAGGAAATAAATAAAAAGGACAATAAATCTTTTGAGTTATTAGTAGATAGTTGCAAGTTCCCACTATGAAAGCAGTACTAGAATTTAATTTGCCTGAAGATAATAGCGACTTTCAAGCAGCTATTAACGGAAGTAACTATAAAAGTGCCATCTGGGACTTTGACCAACTACTTCGTTCTGAAATGAAGTACAAAGAATTATCTGATGATACCTATCAGGCTTATAAATGGTGCCGTGAGGAGTTAAGAAAAATATTAGCAGAGGACAATTTATTTATTGAACAATGATTTTAAATTTTATATTAATCGCTATTGCTTTGATTCCAGTAGCCTATGCATGGGTCGTAAAGATTGATTACATGAAAGATAAATACCCAGACTATAAAGGACATGATCTATTTGATGAAGATTAAAAAAGTATTCCAAGAAATTTGGCTTGGTTTTACAATCTCTAATACATTTAAGAATAGTCACCAGCAGTGGACTAAATTTTAACAACATTATTATGCTTGATACACAGAAGATACAAATTGCAACCCTGTCTTTTTTGGCTGGAGCTATACTTGCATTTATATTTTATCCCAATCCAGAGGCAGAAGAGATCTATAAGTTTACAACTATAACAAAATCAGACACTGTATTCATTAATGACATTGATACTGTTCATGTCCCTAAAAAAGAAATCAAAACAGAAGTTATTAGGGACACAATCCTAGTTGATTTTAAGCCTACTATTAAATCGTTTGAGGCTACCTTCCCTTTTGAGTATGGAAGTACTAAGGTTAGCGGAGAAGTCCTCGGAGAGGTGCTTAAAATGAGCGCAATAAGCGACTACACTGTACCGGTTGTAACGACCACAGTTACAAACACAGAGACAAAAACAATTATACAGAAACCGAAGGGGATTTACTTGGGTGTAAACATCACATCTCTGTTAGAACCAGGAGCATCGGTGTCCTATTTGGATAACAAGTATCTTTTTCAGTACCAGTACCAGCCATTTAGCCGTACTCACCAAGTTGGTGTAAGTAAAAAGTTATTCTAAAGGTTAACGAAGCCTTAAACTCTGTAAACTTATAGGTTGTTACTCGAAAAAAATCCGAATTCTGTCTCAAAAATTGACAATATTTGGGACAGATATCATACATTAACGCATAATGTAAAGCGCAATGAATGATATGTCACTCATTTGTAAAATATATTTTACGTTATGCATGAATTTTTAACAGGATTAGGTACCCAATCAGGTCATTCACAACGTCTTCGTCATCCTTCTCTAGGCTTCCGTTCTTAATTCTCTTCAGCTTATCATCGATGCGTATAAGCAAGCCCTCCCTGGGGGAGAGCTTACTGAACACACCTATAGGCTCAAGGGCTGAGTTGCCATACTTCCGGTTCTTTTCAATGAGCATTCGCTCAATCTGATCAAGAACCTCGCCTACCTTAATTGCAAATGGTACCATGATATTACTAGCAGTGCAAACACTACAGCCATTCCCACAACAAGTATCCATGACTTAAGCGTTCTCATAGTGTTCTGCAAATGACTTGAACCTATCACCGCTAAGATACTGACTTGTGCGGAACTTAGACCGCCCCTTCTTTACTAGCAGGCCATCCTCGAATAGCACATAGAACTCATTCTCATCGTGCACCACAGCAGTCTGTAGGTACTCAGGCCACACCTTCCGGTTCTCGTCAACGACTTTTGTCGCTTGTCCGTGGCCAAATGGGTTTAGTATTGTCTCCATATCTTATTTGGTCTCGTATGATCTAGCCATCGTAATGATAGCGTTAGTGGATAGAATAGTTGTCGCTACACTCACAGCGTTCTGCAACGCACTGCGTGTCACCTTTAGTGGGTCAATCACACCCATCTTAATCAAGTCACCCATCTGCCCAGTCTTTAGGTTGTACCCATGACCAATAGCAGTCCCCTCCTTGTACACGTCACTTGGCTTGAGCCCTGCGTTTGCAAGGATTTGCTGGAATGGTGCCATCATCGCATTAGACAGTATATTAATAGCAGCCTCATGCTCCTTGCTTAAGTTAAAGAATAGGTCCCTTCTGATTGAAGCACTCTCATCAAGCAATGCCTTGCCGGCACCTGGTAGGATGCCCTCCTCTAGTGCGGATCTAACAGCACACACCGCATCGTCAACCCGGTCGTACAGCTCTTTCTGCTCCAGGTCAGTCTGCCCACCCACGTATATCACACCGATGCCACCAGTAAGTGAAGCAATACGCTCCAGCAGGTGGTCCTTGTCAGCCTTCTTCTTAGCAATCTTATGTGCCTGCCATAGCTGTGCCACTCTATCCTCAATCTTGACTGCATCTGTTCTCAGGTCAGACTTAAGGATAATGGTCTTGTCCTTGCCCACCACCACTCTGGCTGCATGCCCTAGGTCATCAATAGTGATTTGGCTCAGGTCATCCCCGGTCTTCTCACTGAAGTATGTCGCTCCAACACTCACCGCCAGGTCTTGCATCAGTTCATGCTGCTTGTACCCGAAGCTAGGTGGTTGCACCACGCACATCTTTAGATTGTTCTTCATCACATTTGCCGCCAACGTGTTGACCACATTCACATGGCACGGTGACACAATGAGGAGCTTCTTCCCATCAGTAATGATTGGCTTGAGCACGTTCTCAATCTGCAAGATATTACTTATCTCAATGTCAGCCACCAGCACCAGCACATCCTCAAACACGCACTCATCTCTGCTCTGATCGTTGATGAACAATGGGCTTGTGTACCCTCTGTCAATCTTTAACCCCTTAGTGGTCTCAGCATATGTCTCACTTGTCTGGCTCCGCTCCACCGTTACAATGCCATTCTTGCCTACCTCCTTGTACACCTCAGCAATAATGCGACCAATCTGGCTATCATTGTTTGCAGAGATAGTTGCCACGTCCAATAGCAAAGATGGATTTACCTTCTTTGACTTCTTTTTTAGCCCCTCAATCACTTTTGAACTCAGGTCAGAAATGTTACGTAGCACCTCAGTAGTATTGAGCTCAGTCTGGCCAGCACCAATGTGCTCCAACCATCCAAGCACCAACCCCTCAGTCAACACTATGGCAGTAGTCGTGCCATCACCAGCAGAGGTAGCCGTCCTATCAGCAGCCTCCTTCATCATCTTCACAGCAAGGTTCTCAACAGGATCAATCAAGTCAACTGACTTAGCGACAGTCACCCCATCCTTCGTTACAGTAATGCCATGCGTGTGATTAGGACTCTCAATAAGCACAGTGTTGCCATATGGCCCCAACGTACTCTTGACCGCTCCAGCAATCTTCTTAATGCCAGAGATTAACTTTAGCCTGCCCTCCTGGGCGAACACTAAATCTTTAGGTGAGTATTCCATTTGAATTAAATTTTACCAAATCTAAAGAATTTTTATATAAAACAAAAAAAGCCATCCCGAAGAATGGCTCTTTAAGTAAATCAGGGATATTATGCAATTGCAATACCTGATACAGCAAATGGTAGGTTATCAACCTCAAATGCTACATAAGTCCATGATGTACCCAATGCGCTGACAACAGCAGCTTGAATAGCATCACGCATAGACTCATCACCAGCACCAGCAGCAGCGTGAGTAATTGTCACAACATCAGTTCCTGTGCTTGACTTGTAGTGTACAGTCACAGTAGTTGTAGACGCCTGAACAATTAATACGATACCTGTTGCAGAAAGCAATTGTCTCTGCTCGTTCGTTACGGGGATACTTAAAAACTTCTCCATTTTCTTTTTTTGTTTTAGTGTACACAAAGATAATGAAAAAATGAAATCACTTTTCCATGTCAAAGTTCTTCTTCCCTATATATATATATATACTTATTTATATATTATTATTTTTTTTAATTTCAAATCAGTTTAAAAATCGACATAATCTATCAGTAGATTGAATATCAGTTAGTTACACGACATATTTTCGTACATGCTATGTCAGATAATCTAGCATATAGGATAAAAAAAAGAGGAACTACAAAAGTCCCTCTTCTCAAATAACCCAGAAAGCCTTTGCTTAAATAGGATGCCTATAATATTATCGACATTCTAAGCCTTCTGGATACCTAGTGACACAGCCTCAGAATACATCTGAAGTTTCTCAGCCTTCTTCTTAGACTTCTTAATATTAAGAGCCTCCTGAATGCCAGTGATCCCATTAGGACGGTTGTTTATCAAACGACCATTCTTAATTGTTAGTCCATCGTACATGCACAAATATAAGCATTTAGATGATAGGACTGATTGGGTAATACCACCAAATTACGACAGCCGGCCAGAACCGGAAACTGTTTTTTTTTCGCATAGGGGGGTAGGCAGTCGCTCGGCTTGCCTCGGATTTTTTGGCTTTTCTGCCTGCTCCATGTAGGCAGGCATGCCCTAGATTCTACGCATCCCCTACCCCCTACCTTACGACTCCCACCACCTACCTACCTTCCTTCCACTTCTCCCAGGGAAACTTGACCAGCAGTCAATAAAGAGAATACAACAGAGAAGGTAAGGAGATTCTTTGCTTTATCCCTCCGTCCTAGATTCTACGAACAAACTATCTTCTCAATCTGCATGAAATTTTTCTCGCTGATTATCAGCGACTTACATAAAAGTTTAAGAAATATTGAAAAAATATTTGACCTACCTATTGCTTTTGAACTAGAAATGAACTTACTTTACATCATCAAACAACGACAAACAAACAACACATGAAAGCATTACTTAAAAAAATCGACCTAATTAACTCCATGCTTGACCAAGTCAATAATGCTGAGGAAATCCCAGTAACGTATGCAGGTGGGACTTGGCCTTACTATGTACAAATAAAGCCTATTGAAGTAAAGAATCAATTCGTTACTATTCGTCCTTCTGAAGATGTGTACAAGTATTCATATTTCGAAACTAAGGAGCGTTACAACATGAATAAGAAGTCTGTTTGTGGGGACGAGTATTGTGCAAAGCATTTAAATTATACTTTAAATATTATTCTAAAAGCATTTAAAAAAGTAACAAAATGAGCGATAACAAAAAATCATGGCTAATTGCCATTGCAATCTTATCCGTAGCAATTACAATTGGATATTTCTTTGGACTTGAACTTGAAAAAACAATATGGTAACTATCAAAACACATAAATTCATTAGCCTAGTTAGATTCCAGAATGGGCAGTTTGGTGTAATGAATGGCGACAAAATAACTACAAACTTATCCTTAGATGTCGCAAAAAACTTATTCAACATCCTTAAACAATTATCAAAATGAGAATCAAAAATGATATAAATGGGAATCCAAGATATGTAGTACATTTTCTAGATATCCTAAATGATGAGGAAAGCAAAGATTTCAGATTCATGGAAAAGTATGAATTGGCAGTAAGCAAAGCAAAAAAGTTTGGCGGAAAGGTATACAGAGGAAAGGATTTTGGCGGAGGAATAGTATTCCAGTCCTATGACATCAATGGACTGCTAAGCAAACTAAAATAGGCCATCTATGGAGCATGGAGGGAATCGTTTTCCCTCATGGCATCAAACTTAAACCCCAAAAAAAATGAGAGTAACTGCACAAATCAAGGATGCAATTATTGTATTCCGATTGGACAAAAGTACCAATGGCAAGATAACATCTGGCAAAGAAAAAATCTTGCAAGTTTATTCATTCAGCAAATCACAATTGGAGTACGCCAGTAAAAAGTATTCCAATGGAGAGAAAATGATCCCAAAAGAATTCTTTGACCTAGCGGATGCAGTTTGTTTTGACTGCCCATTCAGAGGATATCTGAAATGCTATACTCATAAGTATGAGCAGTATGCAGGATTCTGTAGCATGTTTAAAAGTCTAGTGAAAGAATTCAAAGATAAGGAAATCCCAAGATTGGATGATGTATGGACAAAGGTCATGAAGATGTCAAAGGATAGGTACATTAGATTTGGGACATATGGCGAACCAAGTTTGATTCCAATTGACATGGTATCCAACATGATTGGTCTATCCAAAACACATACAGGATACACGCATCAATGGTCAAAGAAACCTGAGTACCATAAGTACTTCATGGCAAGTACTCATAGTATAGGTCAAGCAAATATGGCTATGAAATTAGGCTATAGGTCATTCATAGTTACTGATGAGGAGTCAAAGGATGCAGTCCAATGTCCTGCCAGTAAAGAAATGGGATACAAATCTACATGTGAGAAATGTGGATTGTGTAGTGGAATGAGAAAGGGAAAGAAACATATTAAGATATTAAATCACGCAAAATGAAAGCAGTAATACACATGCGAGGAATCTACGGAGGGACATTCAGCCAGACAAAAGAATTCAAAGATGATAAACATCTAGACAATTGGCTAAGATGGATGGACAAGAATCAAGATAGAGTTAAAATAATTGGAACAAAAATACTATGAAAGAATACAAAGATTGGAATGAGTTTGATGTATTAGAAATGCCAATAGAAAAGTTGATAGGCTTTCTTTATTGGAATGACAGAAACGGATGTTGGGAAGATGAAGATGATTTCCCTCCATTGACATTGGATGAGGCAAGGGAGTTTGCCATCAGATACATACTAGGAGTTGATACACAAGATGATGTGATTGGATATCCTACAGAGAATCAATACTACTTAAAACAAACATTAGAGAAACTATGAAAAATTTAATCAGAGAAAAATTAGTAGAGTACCACAGAGAGTGTAGTGTAGATAGGTATGGGCAAGTGGGAGTGATTCGGGCTTATGATGTATTCAAAGATCATACAGATGATGTCCAAGAATTTGCCAAAGAAAATAAATCCTTGATAAGTATATCAACCTATGGTGGTAGACTAGGTACATTCAGAGGGATTCAAATTCTGGATTCAGATTTACAAAGTGAATGTAGAAATGCATTAAGAAATAACGAGAATTATATATACGCAATGACACATTAATAACATGGAAATTAAACAAATGATAATTGAAAATTTCATCGATTGGTATACTAGCAATGATGAGGAGAGGATTAGAATGAAAGATGCATTGCAATCCTACTTAGATGAAGACCATGTAGATGAATTAAGTCTACAGGATAGGATCACAGGAATGTTTATAAATCAAATGAAATGAACAAAACAGAATTCTTTCAAAAGTATGGCCATCTATTGGTAAAAGTTAACGAAGATGATGCCAGTACTGGGGACTACATGTTGTACTTCCCAGAGGAGAAATATATTGCCAAAGATTATTTGGACAATGGGTACATGGTTGCCTCAGTATTCGAGGTAGAAAATGAAGAAGACAATGTGTTGCTAGACAATGACATCAGCAATGCACACCACAAAATTGGACTACTAATATTAGAAAAATGAAAGCACTACTAATTGCCCTATGCCTATGGGGATGTGATGACAAAATTAAAATTGAGAAAGCAGGTGATGTGGAAGGTCGCAAGACCTACCATGTCAAGGTTGGTCGCAAGACTTATGAGTACATGTATGCAGAAGAGATTGCCCATGCCCTGAAGACAGGAGATTGGGTATATAATGAGGACTTAAAACTAAACAAATAAAACTATGCCTAATTGGTGTTCAAATGAAATCACAATTTCTGGAGATGTTACAAAGATTGTAGAGGCTCTGGAGTCTATCGAGAACAAGCAAGAGAATAATGTATTTAAGACATTGATTGATGTACCACAGGAGGAGTATGAGAAGGACTGGTACAACACAAATCTAAAATACTTTGGTACAAAATGGGATGTGTCCTATTATGAATGTGATCCTCAAGAATTTGATGGAGGATTGGTACTAACTCCTAACACTGCATGGTCACCACCAATTGAGTTTGGTATAAACCTAGCCAAGAAGTATGGTGTGGAAGTGGAGATGTACTACCAAGAATCTGGGATGGATTTCTGTGGCAAGACATCTATCAACTCAGATGGCACATACACAGAGGAGGATTATGGATACATGGAGGGACTCTACAATTTTGATGCAGACTATTTCTGGGTAGAGATTGAGTCCTACATAGAGTACGCAAAAGAGGATGGTCAATCTGTGGAGGAATTCCTAGAAGATTATGACTACTTACCTACTTATGACAAGAAAGAACTAACTAAAATATACAATGAGACCATTTGAAATTAACACAACTGCATGGGATGAGGAGAACTTTGTAATCCTCACAGACTTGAATGAGATTCAAATTAAGAAAGTGATTGAGCCCATAGTTAATCGGGAGCGAGAGTATGGTGATGAGTACACGAACGATACGCTCATCGATGCCCTATTGGATGCCTATCCAGAGAATCAATTCTACTACTACAACAAACCTAAACTAATTAGCATATGAAATTTAATCCAACAAGCGAGACTGCCAGACAAGAGGTATTGGAGTACGCAAAAACACAATTGAGCATTGAGGATGCTAAACAAATCTTAGAGAGCAATGGCTATTTTGTGGCTAACCTATGGCATGTTTATGATGTGACTAGCACATACAAATGTACGGATGAACAAGCCTACGGAGTACTAAATGATGCATTGACAAACGAGTATCTCATGGAGCAGATTTGGGATACAATTTATTTAGTAGCAGAAGACTTAAACTTAGAAAAAAATGAAGACAATTGAAGGATTAGAGAATGACTTTCTAAGAAGTGAAATCAAGAGGCTCAAGGAGATCCGTGAGGAGCATGAGCAGATGTTGGTGGAGGATATCTACCAATGGATAATGTCCAACGAGGACATGGGCATGGGTGAATCTGCCGATGCACTATACGAGGCAACTAAAATTGTAGCAGAATGGAAAAGAAAATGCAAGTACTAGAACTATTTGCAGGCAGTAGGTCTATCGGCAAGGTAGCAGAGGCATTAGGTATGGAGGTGTACTCCTCCGACCTAGTTCCCTTTGATGGGATTGACTATGCGGTAAGCATACTAGACTTTGATGTAAGTAAAGTACCATTCAAGCCAGATATTATTTGGGCATCTCCACCATGCACAGCATTTTCTGTGGCGGCAATTGGTAGGAATTGGAATCATGACAAGACTCCCAAGACTGATGGTGCTAGGTTTGGTATTCAGTTGGTAGAGAAGACAATTGAAATCATCAAGCACTTTAATCCTAAGTATTTATTCATTTAGAACCCAAGAGGGATGCTAAGAAAGATGCCTATCATGGATGAGTTTGATAGAAAGACCGTGACCTACTGCCAGTATGGTGATAGTAGGATGAAGCCTACAGATATCTGGACTAATAGTGATGTATGGATTCCAAGAAAGATGTGTAGCAATGGGGACACATGCCATGTATCAGCACCCAGAGGTAGCGTTACCGGTACACAAGGGTTGAAGAATGCATACGAGAGAAGTAAAATACCTAGTGAATTATGTTTTGAAATTTTAAAAAGTTGTATGAATGGACATCACTAGACTAAGGACACTAACGCTAAAGAGTAAGGCATTCTTCTATAGCGATCCAAACTGGACAGTTGAAAAGTTGATTAATGATAAGGCATTTATGGTTCTTAAAACCTACTATGAGCAAGAGAAGATATCATTTAATCAAGAGGTACTTGACATTCTCAAGGAGAAGTTCCCAAACTTTATTGAAATAGATAAGCCTTCGAATCTAAAAGGATGGCATGAGATGATATTCCAAAACAACTATCGTGAAATGACCTATGAAAGGTTAAGAAAAATATGTATATATCAGAAGTTAAAATACGGAAAGGTTAATAAAGAATTATGGCTAATAACAAAACAGAAAAAAGCAAAAATGCTTGATGCAGAAGTGAAGGCATCATTAAAAGTATCAAAGAAAGATTTACAAGCAAAAAATCACGGAAGATGAATGTATTCAAATTAAAAATTAACAACTGGGAAGGTGACCAGTGTACCTTATACACCACCTTGACTGAGGAGAATGTAAGGAAGATAGTAGAGCCAATGGCAAAGCAACATGAGGAGATGAATTATTTCATCGAGGACTACATCGTTGCATTAGAGGATGCATATCCTAAGAAATTAATTTTATCAAATTTAAGTGACACTATAACTATTCAACTATGAAAATCGAAGTAAATGTGCCAGAGGGTATTGATTTAGATCACACCTACCAAGCAGTAACAGATGCATTGTATCTTCGTGTAACTCAAGCAGAGTATACACTAGTATCAAGTATCCTTAATCAGTTAGCATCAAAGAAGGACAAGAAGTTATTACCTAATGGCTTCAGAGACTGGGTAGAAACCCACCATGAGATTGTATGCACTATCCATGCACTGATTGACAATGAAACAATACCATCTAGGCTACAAAATATCCTAGATACTGAAGGATTTGCTGGTCTGTATGACTTGGGCATACAATTGACCACAGATTTCTGCAACACCTACAAGGATAGGGAATGGGATGGGGATTGGATTGATACTATAATTGATTTTGTAAACGAAAAACTACAATGACACTAGAAGAAAGACTACAGATGTACCAGATGGTACATGGCATGAATGACAGACTGCTTTACTTGGATGAGAAGAGCAAGGCAAAGTTTATCAAGGCGATTGACGCATTATTCAACACGTATCCATGCCCCAGAGAGGTGAGGTATGGATCAGAAGCAAGACTAAAGGATGGAAGCGAAGCGAATGTTTAGCGTGTACTACTGCGGTAATCTATACGCAAGGATAATGTCCACCACCAAGTGGGAGGCTATCGATAGGATTTGCAATGAGCATTATTGGTTAAATAGAAAAAGAGTTTTTGCAAAAAAAGATTGACTTTGTTTATTTATTGTCTTATATTGTATCAAATTTAAATCAAATCTAATGGAATATGACGAGAGTGAAGTATTTATCAATGAGGAAGTTGAGTTCAGCATTGATGACAAGGACTACCTATGGGTAGGAAGTTACGAGGTGCACCAGTATGGTGAGGAATCCACTTGGGATTCAATGGGCATGGGTGAGACTGAGATTAATATCCTTTCAACCATTCGCCTATGCGAGCATGATGGGGATGACTGGTTCAACATCACCCCAGAGAGGAATCATATGCATGGTCTAGTAGAACAGATAATCAAAAATTTATGAGCGAGTTAGATGTTATGTTCACAGCTGGGTTACTAGTTGTGTTGGCAAACTTTACCGTATCAAGAATGATCAGAAGGAATGATGACTCGAATGGTAGGCATCAGATTCTAATTGAGGTGGCAAGTCTTGGACTGCTTATAGTATCATTTATTATTTATATAATTATAATATCATGAAAATTGAAATCTTTAATAACTATTTAGAAAACATTATCAAGCGTTACTCCATACCCAAGGACTGGATATTCTCAAAGAATAAAAAGATGGAGATAGTAGATGCAAGACACATGCTATACTACCTATGCTCAAAGAGAAACATCCCAGTTAGTTACATCCAGAGGTACATGGACATGAATGGATACGTGATAGGTCACTCATCCATTATCCATGGAATCAAATCAATCGATAGTAAAGTACAAGCAGACATAGACTACAAACAACTAATTAAAAATCTAGAGAAATGAAATCAGAAAAATCAGTATTCGAGAGACTCTCAGCCATCAATGTGAACGAGCATGTTGAGAAGAAGGACAACCTAACCTACCTATCATGGGCATGGGCATGGTCTGTGACTAAGAAGGAGTGCCCAGATGCATCCTATAAGATTCTACCTACGGAGTACGATGAGGACTTGGGATTCATGTGCCATAGCGAGGTGACTATCGAGGGTCAGACACTTGAGATGTGGTTGCCTGTCATGGATGGCAAGAACAAGAGCATGAAGAAGAAGCCTTATTCCTACGCTACAAAGTACGGAGACAAGCAGGTGGATGCAGCCACTACGTTTGACATCAACAAGACCTTGATGCGTTGCTTGGTTAAGAACCTAGCCATGTTTGGATTGGGTATCTACATCTATGCTGGCGAGGATCTCCCAGAGAGTGAGCCAAAGGTAGCAGAGCAGAGCAGACCTACAGCACTGGTTACCTTGGTGAAAGACAGCGATGATTGGACTAAGGTTCTAAAGTATGTAAAGGACAACAAGAGCAAGGGTCTTGCATTCATTGGCAAGCAGTTGAATACAAAGTATGACATGTCTGTAGAACTAAAGAAAGAAATAGCTGAACTATGCAATCAATAATCGATGAGCTTAGGGATGATGATGAGTACTACAATGGTAAGGGTAAGTACTACCTATCCAACTCAGACATCTATGCATTGCTCACAAATCCCAAGCGATTTAGAGCCCGCTCAGAGGACTCAAAACACTTTCATGAGGGTAGACTATTCCATCAACTAATTCTCGAGCCTGAGAAGGCTGTAAACGTGCCACAGGTGGATGTCAGCACACGGAATACAAAGGAGTACAAGAAGTACCTTGAAGATTCTGGTCTTGAGTTCGCCATGTTGACCAAGGAGTACGATGAGATTGTTCGTCTTGCTAGTGTAATGAAGTCAAACTTCCAGTTCTACAATGACATCTACAAGTATGGAAACCTATACGAGGAGCCAATCATTGGTGAGATTAAGGGACTGAAATGGAAGGCGAAGGCAGACATAGTTACTAGCGATTCAATCATTGATCTCAAGACTACATCAGACATCAACAAGTTCAGATGGTCTGCAAAGAGTTACAACTACGACTCCCAGTGCTACATTTACCAGCAATTATTTGGAAAACCCCTATACTTTTACGTTATTGACAAGGAATCTGAACAGCTTGGTCTGTTCAGACCATCCGAAGAGTTCGTGAAGGGCGGAGAAGCGAAGGTAGAGCGAGCAATGGAGGTATACTACAAGTACTTCGGACCAAATCCAACAGATGATATTGACAATTACTTTATAAACGAAACACTTTAATCAAATGCAAAAGCAAGAAACAATTTACGCAAACGGATTTGTCGGTAAGAAAAACGAAAAAGATCCAGAATTTGTAGTCGCTAGACTATACATTACTAAAGTTGATGCCATCGCATTCATCAACAAGCATGCAAATGCTGATGGATGGTTGAGCCTTGAGATTAAAAATAGCAAGACTCCTGGAAAGCTGAACGTAACTCTCAATACCTACCAAGGGAATAAGAAGGTAGATGAAAATAAATGGGAGTCTCCGTTCTAAAATCTGAGGGGGTAACTCCCCCTCTTTTTTTTCTCTAGTCCATGTCATTTTTGTTTTCCCCTATATATATATATATTACTTATATATTATTATTATTTCTTTGAATCTAAAAGGGTTTTTAAATTGACATAATCGACATAGAGTTAATTATCAGTAAGTTACACGGCATAATTACAACATTCATCTGACATTTATGACATATCAAGTAACAATATTCCAGAGTATTAAGGAGACAAGTGCTCCGTTCCACAGGAATGTTGGCGTAATCCTAGAGCGAATTAAGTCTGGGTCATCCAAGGAACTGGTCAAGAAGATCAGGGCAGAGAAGCGAAAGCCTGAGCGACAAGAACTAAAGAAGCAATTGCCTGCAATATGCTTCAGTGGTATATTCACCAAGAGATCCGATGCCTCCATCACGGAGCATAGTGGTCTGATATGTCTGGACTTTGATGGGTACCAAGGACAGAAGGAGTTACTACAGGACAAGGAGAACTTGTCTAAGAACAAGTACGTCTACTCAGTATTCATTAGCCCATCAGGGAACGGACTAAAGGTATTGGTAAAGATACCGGCAGACCAAGACAATCACATCAACTACTTTAACAGCCTAGAGAAGTACTTCAAGAGCCCATACTTTGACAAGACTAGCAAGAACGTATCACGTGTATGCTACGAGTCTTATGATCCACTCATCCATGTGAATGAGAACTCATCTGTATGGGACGTACTAGAGGAGCCAGAGTACACAGAGGTAAGCAAGTTCAAGGACAAGCCAACCATTCCAATCACAGATGAGAACAAGGTGGTTGACATCTTGGTCAAGTGGTGGGTAAAGAAGTACCCAATGATGGAGGGACAGCGGAACCATAACGTATACATCCTAGCGATGGCGTTCAATGACTTCGGTATCAACAAGAGTCTTGCATCCTACGTGCTAAACCAGTACGCTACTGATGACTTCACAGTACGTGAGATTGCTATCACAATTGACTCAGCCTACCGTAACACTACCAACTTTGGTACCAAGTACTACGAGGATGAGGAGAAGATTAACTCCATCAAGGCTAAGTTAAGGAGGGGTGTATCAAAAAAAGAAATACGTATCCAACTACAGGACTCCCAACTGGATACGGATACTATCGAAGCAGTCTTGACCAAGGTGGAGG
>Ga0078894_10001521_pt1 | contig 17329 bp, 16 predicted proteins | sample LauGreSu1BDMLBSD_2_FD_67506 | JGI IMG/M metagenome (GOLD analysis project Ga0078894, IMG submission 67506) | Freshwater lake microbial communities from Lake Michigan, USA - Su13.BD.MLB.SD (version 4) (version 4) | ecosystem: Environmental > Aquatic > Freshwater > Lake | place: Lake Michigan... | reverse complement strand
TCCTTCTTCTAAACTTTCCATATGATTTATAAGAAGAAATTAATATTACAAAAAAAGAGTTAAAGATAATTTATTTATTAAAATAATTATACAATTAATGATTTATTTATTTTTTAATAATGTTATTGTAATTTGCTTTAATCTTATAACAATGATTTTCAATATTCTTATTATTCCAGGAATTTTATTATTTACAATGAACTCTTTACATAATTTTACTTTCAAAAGTTTCACAAATACTATCGACTATTATGAAAATATTATACGACAATCATTTGTTGAACTTATGACAATGTATGGTAATGGTAATGCTTACGAATACAATAACGAAGAACAACAATATCTTGATATTTTATCTGATATATTAGAAACAGGATTTACCGAAAATGGTCGTAATGGTGAAACAATCAGCAAATTTGGAAATTATATGCGTTTCTCATTGACTGACAATACTATTCCTATTTTAACATGTAAAAAAGTTGCTTGGAAAACATGTCTAAAAGAATTATTATGGTTCATTCGTGGAGAAACTGACGCTAAATTATTACAAAAACAAGGTGTTCATATTTGGGATGGAAATACAAGTAGAGAATTTTTAGATAGTCGAGGTCTTGAAACTTATCCTGAAGGTGTTATAGGACCTGGTTATGGTTTCCAATGGCGTTCTTTCAATGCCGATTACGACTGCCTAACTGGAAAACCTATGACAGATGAAACTCATTACAAAGGAATTGATCAACTTCAACAAATTATTGACCAATTAAAAGACCCTGAAAAACGTAATAACAGACGCATAATTATGTCTGCTTGGAACCCTTGTCAATTAGACCAAATGGCGCTACCACCATGTCATATTTTGTGTCAATTCAACGTACATGATGGAGATAAATTGAGTTGTGCTTTATATCAGCGTTCATGTGATGTACCTGTTGGTGTTCCATTTAACATAGCAAGTTATTGTTTTTTAACACATTTATTGGCAAAGCATTGTGGACTTAAACCATATGAATTTATTCATTTTATGGGAAATGTTCATATTTATGAACAACATGTTGACGCTGTAAAAACTTTGATTAATCGAAGACCTTTTGATTTTCCGAAATTAAATATTAAAAATGTTAAAAATAATATAAATGATTATGAAATAGATGATTTTGAAGTAATTGATTATATATGTTGGCCAGCAATAAAGATGGACATGATTGTATAAATGGACATGATTGTATAAATGGACATGATTGTGTAAATGGACATGATTGTATAAATGGACATGATTTTATGAAATAATATATTTAGGAAAAATATATAAATTTATTATTAATGCGTCAATTACTTAAAAACAAACTGTATATAATATTTAATGAGTAGTCGATCAAATCAAGCAGCGATTAACAGAAGAGCTGGAGGACAACAAGCACCGCCACCACCACCAGGAGGAAGACAAACAGTTCCTGTAACTTCAACACAAATGTTCCAACAACAAAGACAAATGGTTCCACCACAGTACATGCAACAACCTCCTCCACAACAACAACAGTACATGCAACAACCTCCACCACAGCAACAACACTACATGCAACAACCTCAAAAAAATATGCAACCACCACAAGGTATGCAGAAACAATGCGCTCCTCAACAATGTGGTAAACCATCTTCTATGGCACAACAACAACAACAATACATGCAACAACCTCAAAATTATGGTTCATACCAACAACCATATATTCCTCCTGAAATGGATTACCAACAAGTCGGAGGGTCACATTTATCAGGACAAGGAGGGAAAAAAGGAAAAATCTCTATTTCAGACGCAATTGCTCTAACAACATTGAGATTAGGTCGTCTCGAAACTCTTATTAATAAAATGAATGCTGAGGGTATCTGTATGGGAGGAGAAGGTGATTATTCTGGTGAAAGAGAACCAGGAGAAATTGAAAATAGTGTTGTAATGAGTATTCTTTCTCGATTAGAAGTGTTGGAAACTAGACCACAACAACAATCTGTTCAATTTGATACAAAAGATATTGACTCAAGAATATTCTCATTAATGAATGATATTTCACATATTAAGAAAGAAATTCAAGAATTAAAAAATACTACATCAAAATTAAACTCTTCATTGAGTGAAATATCACAAAAAGTCGTTGTTATGGATATTTCTATGAAATCACAACAACAACCTGTTTTAAATAATCAAGACAGTTTTGGTTCATCATTAACAAATATTGAATATGTTACATATGACGTTCCAGGTGAAATAAAAGATGAACCTATTGATGCCAGTACACTTTCATCAAAAGAATTAGATTATCAAAATGTATCAGCAAATCTAAAGGAATATATTGAAACAGAAATGAAACAACAAACTATTGAAGAAAATTAAAACGGAAATTGTTTTGAGTAAAACTATAAAAAATTAATTATGATATTATATTTAGAAGTATTATATTATCATAAATGAGTTTTGGGAATAAAAATGATGTTATAGGACAAATGATAGAATATTTTCATAAGGAAAATTCTTTTCAAATATGTAATTCAAATGATAAACCAGATGAAATTTATAGAAAAAGTATTGGAAAAATGTGTATTATAAAAGATAACAATCTAATAATAAATTATAAATTTTTCAAATTAATTGCTCATGAAGAAACATATCCATATATTTTAAGTTTTGTTATTCAAAATATACATAACATATTACAAAATAATCCAACATTTAATGTTCATTTTTGTCTGAAAACAATGACACTTACACAAATAAGTAAACATTATAATTTTATTATAAATTCTTGTGAACAATTCAAAAATATTTTTCCAGATAAATTAAACCAATGTTACCTCTATAATTGCCCATTTATGTTTGACAAAATTCACGAAATCATTTCTCTCTTTTTAGATAAGAAAACACGAGGAAAAATTATAAAAGTGTAAGTATATGTAACTATATGTAACTATATGTAACTATATGTAACTATATGTAACTATATATAAATGTATAATATATTTATAACTATAATAAACAATATAAAAAGAAAACTGATTAATAAAATAGGAAAGAGAGAGAAAATGTACTTATCTATTGACACTGATACTAAAAAAGATATTTTTGTTGCACTTTTTTCGCAATTAAAAAATTTTACAAACCTTGTTAATCTTATTTTTTATAAGGATTATTTGTTTATTCAAGGAATGGATAAATCTCATGTTTGTCTTTTCGATATTAAAATTTATAAAGAATGGTTTAGTACTTATGAATTTTCCAATGATGACAACAATAACATTTGTATTGTACCGCAAATTTTTCACACTATTTTATCTACTGCTGGTACAGATCACAAACTAATTATTCATTATGAAGGCAATCCTGATGAAATTCTTATTGACCTTCAAGTGAAAGAAAATGTTAAAGGCGAATTCAGTAATTATTTCAGAATACCTCTTGCTGAATATGATGGAGACATTTTAGAAGTCCCTGAATCTGGTGATTATGATGCCGAAATTACAATTAACGCAAAAAAATTATATGATATTACTGGTAAAATGATGTCATTTGGTGATACTATTAAAGTAAATTGTTCATCAAGTGAAACAGATGTAACATTATCAGTCAATGGTGTAGTTGGTGAAATGTCAACAAAAATTCCGATTGATGATTTAGAAGAATATAGTGTTGTCGAAGAAGATAATATTGAATTGTTTTATAGTTTAAATTATGTTCATAAAATGTGTTTAACAACTAAACTTTCTGATAATGTAGAGATTTCTATTGGGAGAGAATGTCCAATGAAAATGAAATATGATTTAGGTGATAAAAGCAGAGTTCTTTTTTGTTTAGCACCTAAATTAGAAGATTAAAATAAACATGTTTCGGTTTGTTTTGTGTAAGAAATGACAAAATTTATTATTATTATTTTTTAACTATATTAATATCTAAAATGATGAAAATAATAATAGGTTTCTTTATATTTTGTTTAGTCTTGTTTTTATATCTACATATTCAATTTCACAATAAGACTAGTGATGACTTAGAAATGTATGATATAGACAATGTTTCTAAAGACCGGTTCGATGAAATATGTGATATTCGACAACCCGTTTTATTCGATTTTGACGAAAGTGAAAAAATATGCAACACTACAAACAAGACTTATTTAGAAACAAATTATCCTGCTTTCGAAATCAAAATCAGAAATATTAATGACACTAGTGAAAACAGTGAATTATATATGCCTCTCCAATTACAATCTGCATCTACTCTATTCAATCAAGACAAATCTTCTTCTTACTTTTCTGAGAGCAATCAAGATTTCCTTCAAGAAACATCAGTAATTAAATCTATGCAGTACAATGACGAATTTTTAAGACCTTGTATGGTTTCTAATTGTAATTATGATATTATGATGGGCAGTAATGGTGTCATAACTCCTTTCAGATATGAATTAAATTATAGAAATTATTTTGTAGTAACACAAGGTTCTATTAAGGTAAAAATGGCACCTCCAAAAAGTATCAAATATTTAAGTCCACATAATGATTATGAAAATTTTGAATTCAAATCTCCAGTTAATCCTTGGACACCACAACCACAATATAGCGCTGATTTTGATAAAATGAAGTGTCTAGAATTTTCCCTTACACGTGGAAAAGCACTTTATATTCCTGCATATTGGTGGTATAGTATTAAATTCGAAGGAAATTGCAGCATAACTTGTTTCAGATACAGAACTTATATGAATAATATTGCTATTGTTCCGCATATTTTTATGTACGCACTTCAAATACAAAATGTAAAACGAGATGTTGTTAAAAAAGCGCCATTATCTGAATTGTCATTAAAACCCCCCGAAAATATTCAAGACAATATGACAACAACTGTTCTAGATAAAAATATTATACCTTTGACTGAACAATCCACATCAATTCAAACAGATACAAAAATTTCTGACCTCCCTGTTTCAAATACTTCCTAAATTCAATTATGTAAAAGATATAAAGACAAAACAATTATTATATAAATGTATAAAATAACTATTAATAATAAAGACTACTCGTCTTGGGAAATATGCGATAACATTAATTTAAGCATAATACAATTCGATCAGATTGATAACCCAGCAAACTTCAAACTATTCAATAATGACATTTTTTCATTCGATACTGGAAAATTCTCATTAGACCATTCACCAACTAGATTATGTAAAAATATTCCATGTGTTCTACTTCTACAAGATAACAAAACATATGGCAGGCAAAGTTCAACCAAAAATAATCAAGGCAAATTATTCTATAAATGCGTCCCAAATGACACTCATTTACCTTCTTTCATTGTTCCATACGATAATAAAAACATTGGGTTCTCTAAAGTATTCACAAATCTCTACGTTACCATTTCTTTCAACTCATGGAAAGAAAAACATCCACAAGGCATAATTAATCAAATCATCGGTCCAGTAGATGTCCTAGAAAACTTCTATGAATATCAATTATATTGCAAAGAACTCAATATTTCCATACAAAAACTCAATAAAGACACACATAAATCAATTGATAACAGACCCAACAACACCATCGTAAATGAGATTTTTTCCAATTCATCTGATAAAATCAACAACAGAACTTCGTCATTCAATGTTTTCTCTATAGATCCACAAGGAAGTAAAGATTTTGATGACGCATTCAGTATAAAAAATATCGCAGATGACAAAATATGTGTTAGCATATATATCTCAAATGTACCACTTATTTTAAATGCGCTAAATCTCTGGGGTTCTATTTCTAAACGCACTACCACGATTTATCTACCAGACAAAAAAAGACCAATGCTACCTCATATTTTGAGTGATGAATTATGTAGTTTACAGTGTGGCGAAGATCGTCTTTCGTTTGTTTTGGACATTGTGTTCGACAGAAAAGGAACTATTTTATCACATTCTTTTGCCAACGCGAAAATTAAGGTTGTCAATAATTTTGTTTATGAAGAGGACGACTTACTCGATTTTCCTGATTATCAGAACCTCTTTGATTTTGTTAAAATTATATCTGAAAAATATAAATACTCGAATGATAAAATTGTTGATAGTCACGATGTTGTATCTTATTTAATGATATTAATGAACTATTATTGTGCTAAAGAATTTATTAATTTTGGTAATGGAATTTTCAGAAAAACAATACAAAAATCTTGTGTTGATGTGGATACGAATGTTGATGATATTGATGTCGTAAAATTCATCCGAAATTGGAATAGTTTTTCTTGTATTTATACTGATTTAAATTCTAAAAAAGATATAGACTTATCACATCATTTGATGTCACTTGACGCATATGTTCATATCACTAGTCCAATTAGAAGAGTAGTAGATTTGTTAAATATGATGAAGTTACAAATCAACTTAGGTTTGGGACTAGATATTGAGAATAATAAAAATGCTACTGAATTTTATAATAAATGGATCGGCAACATAGAATACATAAATAAAACAATGAAATCTGTAAAACGTATACAAAGTGATTGTGAATTGCTATCTTTATGTTCAAAACACAAATATATAATAGACAAAATATACACTGGTTATGTTTTTGACAAAAATAATAATAATAATAATAATTTGTCTATGTATAAATATAATGTGTATTTACCTGAACTTAAAATGGTGTCTCATATAAAGTGTCAATTAGACATGAAAGAATTTGAAAAATGCTCTTTTAAATTATATATATTTAATAATGAAGAAAAATTCAAGAAAAAAATACGACTTCAAATTGTCACAATAGACAATGAAGAAAAAAATTAATCAACTGTTATTACTTTTGCCAAATTTTTTGGTATATCAGGATTTATTCCTTTGTTTACTGAAAAATAATAAGCAAATAACTGCAGAACTATATTTGCTAAAAGTGAACTATACGACTTATTATATGGTATTTTTATAACATCTATATTCAATCCATTATAATCTTTATTAGTAATTAAAATTATTGGTGATTTTTTTGAATAAACCTCCTCAATTACACCATTTATTTTTGAATTATGTTCTTCTATAGTATTTATTATTATTGTCGGAAAATATTCATCTAACAAAGCAAATGGTCCATGTTTTAACGCACTTGATGAATATGCCTCTGAATGAATATAAGAAACTTCTTTTATCTTTAATGAACCTTCTCTTGCAACATACTCATCTGTAGATTTACCCAAAACAAACAAATTATTATAATTTTTGTATTTTTTTGTTAATTCTTTTACTTTTTCAATTACATTTTCTATAACTATCTTAAAATCATTTGATAAATTATGTAGATCTCTTATTATTCTTATTCTTGTATTTTCATTCATTTGTTGTATTTGTGAAAACCATACTGACAACATTGAGAGACAAACAACCTGACTAGTAAATACTTTTGTAGAAGCAACCGACATTTCTCTACCCGCATTGCAATATATACCACAATCAACTTCTCTCGCAATAAGTGAATCAACAACATTTATTATTCCTATTGTAATGACATTCTGATTTTTTGTCATTTCTATACATCTATATAAATCTCTTGTTTCACCTGATTGACTTACTAATATTAACGCTGTTTTTCCTTTTTTATTTATATCATTTATATCAAAATCTGCTCCATCTATTACTTGAACGGAATCAAAATTACATAGTTTTTTCAAATAATATGACCCATATAATGACGAATTATACGATGTACCACAACCTAGTAATATAATATGATTTATATTTTTGAGTGAAAGTGTATAATCTTCCAAACCACCCAACTTCACTTCAGAACTCGTTTTAATCCTTCCACCCATATTGATAGATGACATTATTGTTTGCGGTTGTTCATTAATCTCCTTTTCTATCCAATATTGATATGGTTCTGGAGTAGGACAAAATAAATCCTTTATTATATCTTTATTCTTATACTCATGATATGTTTTCATATCTATTTTATTACTCGATGTATCATTTGTAATAATACATATATCATCATTGTTCAAAATAATATAATTGTTGACTTTATTACAGAAACCACTTTGTTCAGATGTAACTATAGCATAATCATCTGTCATACCTACCAATATAGGACTACCATTTTTCACTACAAATAATTTATTCGGTTCATTGATATTCATTATTATCAATCCATAAGTCCCTTCAAGTTCACTAATCGTATTTTTTATAGCATTAAACGTTTTATCAGTATTTTCTGTTGTTGAATTATAATAATGATAATTTATTAAATTAACAATTACCTCTGTATCTGTATCAGAATAGAATATATATTTTTTTTCTTTTAAAAATGATTTTATTTGATTGTAATTCTCAATTATTCCGTTGTGAACAATCATAAATGTGCCCGTTTGACAAGTATGCGGATGTGCGTTTGTCTTGTTTTTTATACCATGTGTTGCCCATCTATTATGACCAATACCAACATATTTGTTAATTGTGTTATTTATTATTATATCTTTTTTACCCTTTAATTGCTCTAAAGAAGTACTTTTATTTGTAGTTACCTTTTTGTATATAGAAAACTTATCCTCATTGATAAATCCTAATCCGGTTGAGTCATAACCACGATTTTGTAACTGTGTTAAACCTTCTATCAATTCATCAAATATATTTATTTCAGGGTCTTTTGTAATAATTCCAAATATTCCACACATTCTTTGTTCTAAATTATTATAAATAATAATATAAAATATTTTGGGGGTTTTTACTTATTCAAAATCAAAATCAAATAATAGATATCTTATTCAATGTCTTTTTATCAATTGTAACTTCCTTTGCAACATTTTTTATTATTTTATCATATAAGCGCTCATCTTCGGCATCATTTTTTCCTCCTGTACTTGCTATTACTATTTGAAGATAAAAATCGTTTGTCTTAGATTCACTGTCCTTGTAATCTGGATGAGCTGCTTTCCAATCAAATATTTTTCGTTGATTTTTATCAGCAATCAACATTACTACCTTTTTCAATCTGTCCTTATTTTCTGTATCTTTTTCCCATACATCTGATTCCGTTTTTAAATACATAGTTTCTCTCTTCAAATCACTACAATGTATCGGTCTCTTATGTATATCTAATTCTTTCAATTTATTCACAAATATTCTTGATATACCATTCACAAAACCCAATTCACCTACCTTTTCTATATCGTCTAAAGATATTTGTATTGAATTGACGAATTCTGTTATATTCATCGCATCTTTACACGTTTCATTTAAAAAGAATTGTAAATTGAATGTTTTATTGAATGAATTATTACTATTCAAAGTTTGATAATTATTGTTTATATTGTTCGGATTATTTTTAACCAATTCAACCATTTGATTCTTCATCTCACAAAACACGTCTTTACAAAAATTATTATTCTGTTGAACTACTTGTGTCAATAATTCTTGAACAACGTTAATATCAATATAATTATGGGTTGATGATTGTTGTTGTTCATAAATAATATTATTTTCTGTGTCGGCAACTTTTGAGCAACTTTTTTTATGTCTCCAAAGTCCTGTACGTTCTAAATATCCCTTACCACAAAGGTCACATATATGTGTAGTTTGATCTTTTTGTTTTGTGTATAATGGTGTTGTTGCTAAATTTGTTGAGGAAGTTGCTTCTATATGTTTTGCTGTCAATAAATGTTTTCCATAACTACTTTTTTTACACGTATTATAATTACATATTTCACATTTATATTTAGAGCAACTTTTTTGTTGAATTTCTGTTGACATATTCTCTTAATTTAATCAACGAAAAAAGTTGCTTGTATTAAACAAATTTAATTTTTAATTGTTTGATTTTCCTAAAGTTTTGTTATTATTTTCGGTGTCATTTATGTTTTTTTGAGCAACTTTTTGTGTTTCCAAAGTTGCTCGACCATATTCCATGTCAAAACGCATTTAATTCATAAATGTATGGTGTTATATTTGAGCAACTTTGGAAACATTTGGAAACATTTGGAAACATTTGGAAACATTTGGAAACATTTATTATAATTAAAAATTAATTAAATACTTATTATTGTTTTAATATACCATATATAATAACATATTATTTGGGACATCGTTATTTTTAAAAATTATGGTAAGAGCAACTTTTGGCAACTTTTGAGCAACTTTTTTTCAGAGACCATATTGTAACCATATTTTTTCCATAATACATCATTCTGAAACCATAATTAATTTTTTTAGCAACAAAAACGATTTTTAAGCAACACGAAAGTTGCTCAACCATTTCAATCACAATTTCAAATAATAAAAATATAGACGAGACCATAATTTTGACATTTTTTAAGCAACATCAAGCAACACGTCCAAAAATGTCCAAAAATCCAAAAAAATCTATGGTAACAAATTTTCAGTAAATTTTTTGGTCGCCTTACGATAAATTTTTTTTATGGTCACAATTTTTGCATTTTCAGGAAAATCCTTGGCCTTTTCATTTTTGGACATTTTTAAAAATGTCCATTTTTCAAAACCTAATTGACTCTTTGGTTTTTTTTCGAAAAAGTGGGAAAATATAGTCCTTACTGAATATTTTTCATTGTTTTTGTATATTGAAATGTATTGTCCTTTTGTTTTTTGGTAATTAACCTTTTTTGTCTTACCATAAATTTCTGAGTTTCCCAGGGGGTACCCTAGGATTTTCAAAAAAGACAAAAATAACGGAAAATATATGAAAAAACCAATTTTTTATTTGACAACATTCGTATTTAAATTATTACTATTATAGTTATAATATTTTGAAAGTAATCTGGTAATTTGAGTTTTTCAGTAACGGCAACTTTTGGCAACTTTTGAGCAACTTTTTTTCAGAGACCATAATGAAACCATATTTTATGCGTTATTAAACTTATTGACCACATAATAAAAAATTTAAGCAACAAAAACAATTTTTAAGCAACACAAAAGTTGCTCAACCATATCAGTCACATTTCTACTCGAATGTCGCAAGTTTGAGACCATAAAATATGGAAACTTTAAGCAACATCAAGCAACACGTCCAAAAATGTCCAAAAATCCAAAAAAATCTATGGTAACAATTTTTTAATAAAATTTTTGGTCGCCTTACGATAAAATTTTTTTATGGTCACAAATTTTGCATTTTCAGGGAAATCATTGGCCTTTTCATTTTTGGACATTTTTATAAATGTCCATTTTCCAAAACCTATTTGACTCTTTGGTTTTTTTTCAAAAAAGTGTAAAAATATAGTCCTTACTGAATATTTTTCATTGTTTTTGTATAATGAAATGTATTATCATTTTGATTTTTGGTAATTAACAGTTTTTGTCTTACCATAAATTTCAGCGTTTCCCAGGGGGTACCCTAGGGTTTTGATTTTTCTGATTTTTTTGACAAAAATCTGAGGTTTTAATGAAAATTCACAATATTATATAAGAAAAATAATGTTATCTTTACGGTTTTGATTTTAAATAAAAATATTGTTTAATTGAAAATCCAGTCACGGCAACTTTTGGCAACTTTTGAGCAACTTTTTTTATGAAACCATAATGAAATCATACTTTTTCCATATTATAGACATATGAAACCACACTTAAAAAATTTAGCAACAAAATCGATTTTTAAGCAACACAAAAGTTGCTCGACCATTTCAGTCACAATTTTGTTATATGTTCAATTAACTGACACCATAAAATATGGAAACTTTAAGCAACATCAAGCAACACGTCCAAAAATGTCCAAAATTCAGAAAAAAACTATGGTAACAAAATTTCAGTAAATTTTTTGGTCGCCTTACGATAAAATTTTTTTATGGTCACAAATTTTGCATTTTCAGGAAAATCCTTGGCCTTTTCATTTTTGGACATTTTTAAAAATGTCCATTTTCCAAAACCTATTTGACTCTTTGGTTTTTTTTCGAAAAAGTGGGAAAATATAGTCCTTACTGAATATTTTTCATTGTTTTTGTATATTGAAATGTAAAATCATCTTAAATTTATGTAATTAAACGAAACTGACTTACCATAAATTTTGGCGTGTCTCAGGGGGTACCCTAGGCAACAAAAACAAATAAAATTGAACCGCAAAAATAGCAAAACATAATACACCATAAATAGTGATAAATGTTTGAATTATTCAAAATAATAGAAAATATAATGATTAACAATTTCTCAACAATAGTTGTTACTTGTTTGTTAAATTTACTAATATATATTTTACACACCAAAACAATCCGGTTAAACATGAGGGATAATGAAACAAACGTGCTAAACCGTGTAAAGAAAATAGAAGAACATGTTAGTTTTATTTATGATCATCTCGAGGATATACGAATAGATATAAAAAAAATAAATACAACAATAAAAAACATTGAATATGATTATGATGATTTATTCGATCTAACGAGAGATATAAATTTTGTATTGGAAAAACATGATAAAATACATTCACAAATTATAGAAAATATACAACTAATGAATATAGAAAAATCTTCTGAAAATGAAATAAAAAAATACGAATACGAGAGAAATAATATCACATATAATATATAATGGCGCGTAGAAATAGAACTAGAAGAGTACGTTCAAGAAAATCCCAACACAAAAGAAGAGTTTGTAGAAGAACTAAGAGAAATAGAAGTAGATGTATGAGAGGAGGATGAGGTGGTCAAATAACTACACCTATGTAAGTATAAAATAATTATTATAATATTTTAGAATGACTTTGCGATATTTAACAATTTATTTAGACCAAATGATATAAAATATTTTTTTATAAAATGTAAGATGAACAATTATACCAATATTATTACAATCACTAAATAGTAATGATATTTTCTAACCAAATTGCTTTATATATTTTTCAATATCAGCATTATCAAAAAACCGTTTTTTGGCATCAGAATTTTTACCAAGTATGTTATCATTTTTGCTTGTAATAACTTCCTCAGTTACGGTGTCAAACCCTTTCCACAAAAATTTCTGTCGTGCGTCTTTTATTCGTTTTATAATTTGTTTCATTTTTTCGTTTGTTTCATCATGTTTTACAATACCAGTTAATATTTCAATCGAATTTTTATCAGTAAGATATATTTCACCATCATTAGTCATGTCGTAATATTTTACCTTTTCATAAATATCTGCTCCATTTCTAACGAGTGGCAATATGTAGTAAAAATTTTTTGAAATAATAGCATACATTAAGGCAGTAAAATCATCAGTTACGAATTCTTTATTATTTTCATAAACAATTGTACCTTTACTTCTGAAGTTCACATTTGGATTTAAACCTAAAACGAAATTAAATGCCTCAACAATATGATTGTTTGGAGGATAATTAACACACATCATTAATATTGTTCTATTTCTTCTTATTATTTTTAAACTCAATTTTTGTCGAACACTTAACAAATATTCATATTCACCTTCGTCACCTATTAGATAATTAATATTTGCACCTTGGTCAATTAAATAGTCTATTATATGAAAATTATAACACGCTAAAGCAGGAAATAATCCAATACTAACGTTTTTTATCTTACTTTTTAAATTATTTATTTTACCAATGTCACCATAAATACATGCGTCAATAAACTCTTTTTCTGATTCGTCAATTTGAAATCTATTTTTTGTTTCTGTACTAAACATGGAACCTCTACCGTGTAAGTTTCTTCTAGTATTTTTTTGTTTTTTTCTATTGTGACTTCTTTTTTTTCTTTTGTTCAACATTTTCTTATTGTTTCTTCTAGTTTTTCTCATTATATATATTTATCTATATTTTTATATTATATTGTATATAATGACAGAAATAATAAAAAATAAGTTGTTTTTAGGTAACTTAAATGACGCAAACAATCCGAATTTTCTACAGGAGAAAGGTATTACAACAATATTATGTGTTGCGTATGATTTAGTTATTCAATCACATAAATCTACTATTTACAAAAAGATAAATACATATTATTTTGACATATACGATAATCCGCAATTCGACATTTCTAAATATTTTGATGAATTGTCAGATATAATTGAGAGAGAAAAAGTTGTACTTGTTCACTGTTTAGCAGGTGTAAGCAGATCTCCCACAATTGTCATAGCATATTTGATGAAATATCATAAATCATCATTAGAAAACGCATATTATTTTGTAAAATCAAAAAGAAGAATGATAAATCCGAATAAAGGGTTTATGAAACAGTTAATTTATCAAGAAAAAATACTTACTGGGAAAAATACTATGACACTCAATGACGATTATGATGACAACAGATTAATAAATGATAAATGCTGTATTACTTAATAAATATATTATTAAAACCATATAAACATATAATGATATATAATATAAATAATACTTATAGAGAATGGTGAATATATGTTCATTGACACAATACGATAATTCTAACGAGATAAAATATAAAGAACATTTTGAAAAGTATCCTTATGAGTTACATATTTTTCAAAAACACGCAATAGAAGCAATTGTTGAAGGAAATCATGTTTTAGTTTGTGCACCAACAGGTTCAGGAAAAACGCTTCCAGGAGAATTTTCAATAGATTATTTTGTCTCTCGTGGGAAAAAGGTCATTTATACGACCCCGATTAAAGCATTGAGTAATCAAAAATTCTATGATTTTACCAATAAATATCCTAATATAAGCGTTGGTTTAATAACCGGAGATATAAAAACAAATCCAGACGCAAATTGTCTAATAATGACAACTGAAATTTTATTAAATAAATTGTATCAAATAAAAAGTAATTCAAAACAAGTAAACTCTAGTATTTCTTTTGATATGGATATAATGAATGAACTAGGTTGTGTTGTCTTTGATGAAGTACATATGATAAACGATGAATGTCGAGGACACGTTTGGGAACAATCTATTATGATGCTACCAGAACATGTTCAAATGGTAATGCTTTCAGCAACTATTGATGCACCTGAAAAATTTGCTCTTTGGTGTGAGCAACGATATGAAAATGGAAAAAAAGTCTATTTAACAAAAAGAACTGTGCGCGCTGTACCACTTACACATTATAGTTTTATAACGACAAATAATGGTATTTTCAAAGCAATTAAAGATAAACAAATCCATCAAGAAATTAAAAATGTTGTAGACAAACCATTTGTTATTCAAGACAGCGCAGGAAAATTCGATGAAACACATTATTTCAAGATGAATAATATGCTTAAACTATTTGAAAATAATCAGGTATATGTTAAAAGACAACATGTTTTAAATCAGGTGTCGAAATATTTGGTAGAAAATGAAATGTTGCCTGCGTTATGCTTTGTCTTTTCTCGTAAACAATTGGAAAAATGTGCCAGAGAAGTTACGACAAATTTGTTGGAGTTTGACTCCAAAGTTCCTTATACGATTAGATATGAATGTGAAAATATTATGCGAAAATTTCCGAACTATAAAGAATATCTAGAATTACCAGAATATTTGTGTTTGGTTTCTCTTTTAGAAAAGGGTATTGGAATACATCATAGTGGTGTAATGCCTCCATTGAGAGAGATGGTTGAATTATTGTATTCTAAGGGATATATAAAATTGTTATTTTGTACTGAGACATTAAGTGTTGGTATAAATATGCCTGTAAAGACAGCAATATTCACAGACATTAATAAATTTGATGGAAATATAAATCGTATGCTTTATTCACATGAATATACTCAGGCAGCAGGTCGCGCTGGAAGATTGGGATTAGACAAAGTTGGTCATGTAATTCATCTTAATAATTTATTTCGAAATGTCGATTCAGTAAATTATAAAAATATGATGAATAATAAACCTCCGATGCTAAAGTCTAAATTTAAGATTTCGTATAATCTTCTTTTAAGTTTAATCGATATTGGTAATAACAATTTTACTGAATTTGCTGAGAAGAGTATGATTAAAGATGTAATAGATAATGAAGCAGGGAAAGTTTATTCTGAAATATCAAAATTAACACTTGAAATTGAAAACTCGAAACATTATATGTCAAATTATTTGAAAACTCCTTTTGAAAAGGGCGTTGAATATATTGAATTGAACGAACAATTGAAAACAAGTGTTAATAAAAAGAAGAGAGAAATTGAAAAAAGAATTCAAGAATTAAAAGATGAATATAAAAATATAGTTAGTGATGTAAAAATGATATCAATACAAGATTTTATGAGAAAAAATTTGTCTGCTAAAGAAAAGGAGTATGAGCATTTACAATGTTATTTAAAGGAAAATACTGATAAAGTAGTTCGTTTTTTGATGACAAATGGATGTGTTGAACAAGATACGACTAGTTCAAAATATAGTTTGACTACTAAGGGTTGTGTTGCTAATTTAATTAAAGAAGTACATTGTTTGGCATTTTCAGAAATAATGAGAGACAAAATATGGTCTCAGTTAACGAGTATTGAATTAATCCAGATTTTTAGTTGTTTTACTAATATTGTTGTTGACGACGAAAAAAAGAGTTTTGAAATTGATACAGAAAATGCAAAATTAAAGGAAATAATGGGTTCATTAGATAAAATGTATAGTTGTTTCAAAGAATATGAGATGAGGAATGAAATTGATACAGGAATTGATTATAGTATACATTATGATTTAATCGAATATGTTGAAGAATGGTGTAAATGTGAAGACATTGGACAATGTAAAAATGTTTTAGAAAGAGCAGAAAAAGAGAAAAACATATTTTTAGGTGAATTTGTGAAGGCAATATTAAAAATTAATAATATATCCAGCGAATTAGAAAAAGTTGCTGAATTTTTGGGAGATGTTGAATTATTGAGTAAGTTAAAAGAAATACCAGGTTTGACACTTAAATATGTAGCAACAAATCAATCATTATATGTTTAGATAAAGAAATATAGTAAAACATGATAACTAATTAAGAATTATTTTTTTATTATATAGTTGTATAGGTATAATAAATATGAAATTAGTTTTAAGGACATTATTTTTCCATTTTTTGTGTATATGCTTATTTGCTGTTGTATATTGGTCAGTAAAAAATGAATTTCATTATGTTATTCATGAAAACCATAAATTTACTATTATTGACTTCATACTTTTAAGTACTACTGTACAGGCAGGTGTAGGGTTTTCAAGTATCACACCTATATCATCTTTTAGTAAATTACTAATGATACTTCAACAGTTTATAATGATATCAACAAATGTGTTTTTATTGTATATTTTTAATTTATAGTAGAGTATAATAGAAATATTTTATTATAGTGTAAATAATAAAATACTTATATATATTAATATGTACGCATCTTTATTAAATTTAGGTAAACTACTTATAATATATATTATAATTCTAGCAATACAAGCGTATGTTATATTAACATATAC
>Ga0078894_10001516_pt1 | contig 17339 bp, 14 predicted proteins | sample LauGreSu1BDMLBSD_2_FD_67506 | JGI IMG/M metagenome (GOLD analysis project Ga0078894, IMG submission 67506) | Freshwater lake microbial communities from Lake Michigan, USA - Su13.BD.MLB.SD (version 4) (version 4) | ecosystem: Environmental > Aquatic > Freshwater > Lake | place: Lake Michigan... | reverse complement strand
CAGGAGTACCCTTTGTAGTTGTACCACCAAAGGTGTCCATATTTAGCGTATCTGGGCCTATTACAAACACTATCTTCTCTAAGACATAGTTTCTATTAGCTTTGTCAATTAAATAGCTCACAGCGTCATTTAAGATCTCTCCCATGTCTTCATTGTTTACCTTTCCAAAGTGAAGGTCTTGTAATGAAAGAACCCCGCATACTTTTTCTTGAGAACCAGTGTTCTGCCAAAAAGCTGCAGGGTCTAGTGGAGTTATTTGCGGAACTTGATATGTTTCAAGTAACTCTAAGAAACTGTGTTGAATTTTTTCTTCTTGTGGTATTCTACTAACCAAAGCTGACACCAACCATTTTGTACCTTTTTCTTTATTCCAGTACTGAGAAAGCTTCCATTTTTTTGTGTCAATTTTAAGCAACTCAATAATCTCTTCTGCACTACGTGGTTCTGTAGAAGAAACACCTGTGATCTTACTTGTACCAGAATCAAGGTCTTCATGAATCTCAATTCTTTTAGAATCTTCTTCTTTGTTGTGGTATCTGTCTTTGTAGTCAATACCTAATTCTTGCTCTAATTCAAATAAAATTTCTTCATTTGTTTTTGATTTAGATTTTTTTGTTAAATTTGCTTCAACCATTTGAATGATGACAGAGTCAATCTTGTTACCAGCATCATTCAAAACTTTTATCACTTCTTCTTTTATCTTCTGATAATGGGATAGTGAAACTCCAATTCTTTGTGATTCAGCTTCTGCTGATTTTTTTCTCTTTAAGCTGTGGTAAACTGCTTCTACGATATTCATAAGCAAGGATTTACAAGGTTATAATTTAACAAATGTAGTAATTTTTGAAAAAAAATACTAAAAATATTTGGTTTTTAAAAAGATACCCCCAGCTTTCGCCAGGGGCACTTCACTAACAAGCAGGAAAACCAACAAACCTACTCATCAATATTTTATCTTGGTGGTATTGTAATTGTGTCTACAGTATTATTGTGACCTGTTACATATGCTCTACAAATATCTGCTCCAGAAGAAATGTAAGCTCCATAATTACATGCATTAAAGTTACTACTTGTTTCTCCTGCAAGAATTTCTACACCAAATGTTTGTTGATATGGTGAGTTACAACCTGCACCTCTTGGAGACCATTCTACAGTAACGTCAAACACTGTATTTACTGATACAGGTGCGTTCAAGTAAACACTTGCACCCATGTGGTCATCAATTGTTCCACCAATACAAGGTTCCATATAACCACTTGCTCCTTCAACTGTAACGAGATTACCTTCTGGTTCTTCACCACAAGGTCCATTGATTGTAAGTTCGCATTCACCAGCTAATACAACACTATTCTCTCTTGCACAGAATGTAGTTGCATCATATCCACTAACTCCACCAACAGTTACCTGTTGAATAGTACCAACACAGTCTATGTAAGCTGAAGTTTGTCCTTGAGCAGAGCTAGTTGCCACTGTGTATGATATACATGCTTCTTCAGGTGGACATGCTAATGCGTTTGCAACAGCTGTTACAGATGTACTCTGAGTTGTTGAATATTCTCCTTCAGGACAATTTGTTCTTACTGTTACATCATATGCAACACCACATTCAATTCCTTCAGTTATACTAATAGGTCCTGAATCTTCCACACATATGAAAGCAGTTGTTGCACCTACAGGTCTGTAACAAATAGCATAACTTGTTATACCTGGAACAGGAGTAAAATTTATTGATAATGTTGCCATAATATATTTATTCTATTTGATTTAAAATTTATCTAATTGCACCACCAGATTCACCACCACTATCTATGATTGATGCTGACAATCCTGTTGGTACTGGGCATGCTGGAGCATTTGCAATTGTCACTGAACCATTACATATTGCAGTTTCGTCACCTACAGATACTGAAAAAGTATAGTTATATGTTTGACTATATGAACCATCAAATGAAACTGTAAATCCTCCATTTGTTCCAGAAGTAGGATATGTACCAATTCCATCTACTTCAACTGTATCATTGTATATAGCGTCTCCTGATAAACCTGGAAAGCTTAATGTTACGGATGTTCTATCAACTGTTTCTTCAACAGTTGGGCATACAGGTACACCTTTTAAAACATCTCCTGAATCAACAGGTCCACCAACTTCACAAATGTTTACAATTTGATAAGTGTACAATACATTGTCTACAGCAGTAGTATCTGAATAAGTAGAAGCACTTGCACTTAATGTTGCAATATCTGCAAAGGCTGCGCCTCCAGATCTTCTTTGAACCTTTTGGCCTATGCTGTTTGTTCCACCAGCAGGTACCCATGATAAATTAATTGTTGCCATTTTATTTTATTTTTTTTTGTTTTAAGTTAAGTTATTCTAAAATTGTTGCTGTCAAAGTTGTTGGTGGAGGACATAGTATATCACAAGGTTTGTTTTCCTCAAGTAAAGGACAAGGAGCACCTCCTCCAGATGCTGGAGTAATTACAGTTCTTGTTCTAGTTTGATTACCTCCTTCACAATCAGACCATTCAGACCATGCAGAAACTACACAATCTACAGGACAGTCAGGTACAACGTAAGTAAATGAACGTTGAACCATAGTTCCGCCACAATCAATCATTAAAGTTAAAGTGACAGATGTTCCAGCAGGAACGTTAAGGGCGTCCATTTGACCACCTCCAAATGGTGAGTTAAATGTCCAGAAAGAACTTGATGACGGTGTTGAAGGAGTGAATGTATAAGTGCTTTGGATTAAAACTTCGCTTGTTCCTGTTTTCTGAACATTCACAAACAAGTCAGAACCTGTTGCCCATGCAGCAGATGAAGGTACTGTGATGCTATAGTTATAACCAATTGAAGGACAATCCCAAGTTCCAAATGATACCCATGATGGATCAATAGTACCACATTCAAGACACTCTTCCACTCTTACTTCAGATGAAGTAATTGTCAAACATTTAACAACGCCTGCATCTTTGTAGATTTTTACAAAATAATCACCAGCAGTTGTCAATCCTGTAAAGGTGTGGCTGTATGTAGCAGCTGAACCTAATGGGTTCCAGTTTTTAGTACTTACAACAATTGTAGGTGCTGTTGTTTTAAATAACTCAGCATATAACACTGTAGCACTTCCATCATCTTCAAATGAAACAAAGAATGTTTCACAGTTATCAGATTCAAGAACAATGTCTGTCAAAGGTGTGCATGTTGCACAAACTTCAACTGTTACAGCAGAAGTTGTAACAATATCACATTCTCCAAACGCACTATTTTTATAAACTTTTACAAGATAACTTCCTGCAGCAATACCTGTAAATGTATGTGTATAACTAGCAGGTGAACTACTTGCAGTAAAAGTATATGATTGTAAAACTACAGTAGGACTTGCTACACTAACTAATTCAGCTAATAAACTTGTGGCAGTACCGTCATCTGAGAATGAAAACTGAAGAGTTTCACACTCTGATGAACTACCACTTATGTTTAAAATAGGACTGCATGAAGAACATTCAATAGTTTCTTCTAATACAGGGCAAGGTGTTCCACCGCATGATGCAGGTGTAGTAACTGTTCTTGTTCTTGTTTTAACTCCATCAACACAATCTGACCAAGGACCCCATGCTGAAACAACACAGTTTACTGGAGTACAGCATTCTCTTGTTTCAATAAGTGGAGGACATGCAGTACCACCATTTTGTGCTTGTTGTATTACAGTTCTGGTTCTTGTTTGAACACCGTCAACACATGGACCCCATGCACTCCATTCTGATACTACACAGTTAATTACTGGAGGTGTGCCATCACAACAATCGCAAATCCTTGCAGCAATAATTTGAATTACCTGATTAAGGTTTGCACCTGTAGTAATACCAAGACATGGTATAGCAGGACCTGTATATCTAACACATGTGTCTAAAACTATTTCATCACATGGCTCACCAATACAATCTGGTGGTGCTGGAACCTCAATACAAGGTTCTGGTTCGTTGCAAGGGTTGCAATATTGATTAGGATACATCTTTATAAAAATTTTTTATTTACGTTAAACATGTGATTTCACCAGGACATGCCACTGCTCTCTCTCCTGTAATTTCTTGAATACAACTATATGTTCTTGTCTCAGGAGCACAAGGATTAGTACCACATTTAACATATCTTTCAGAATAGTAAATATGCTCTACACTAGACATTCCTGTACTAATTGTTTTAGTAATTGTTTCTGATAAAGCTCCACTGCAGCTTCCATCAAGATCATATACAAATGAAACATTAAATGGAGAATAAGCATTGCTAGTTGTTGCGTTAGTGTTTATATCTTTTAGGGTAATTGTTGTTTTTCTACGTCTATTGATATACCCTACTCCATCACAAAGTTCTGCAGGATCATCGTATGTTGTATCAACAACATTAACACAATATGCTAATGATGTTAATGCTAGTTTGCCTACAAAAGTATTTACAGGAGAATCCTCACAACTATACTCTGCTATAATTTGAATTTGATAATTTTTAGCAGGATCTGGAACAAGAGTAACATCATATGAATTTGTTCCAAATGGAACGTTTACATTCAGAATTGCAGAACCTACTGTAGCACTTCCATTCCACTCAAACGCTTTTACTCTATACTGAGCAGGATTCTCATTTGCACCAACTGATGGTGCTGTCCAAGTAATTGTAGAACCTGATGCTGATAAATTTGTAATTTGAATATTAGAAACAGGTACGGCAACACAACCAGTTGTTGTTGTTCCTGAGCAACATGCTTGAATAGCAGTTCTCATATCGCAGATTGTTAACCACATGTTTACTATGGTTTCTGACAAAGTGGTTGGAGTTGAAACCCATCCTGGAATTTCAGACATAAGTTGTTCAGCATCAGTCAGCTGAGGTGCAGAATCTAATCCAGCACACTCTTTACCAATTGCTGTAGATAGTGCAGCATTTGTTCCAAGCAAAGATGTCAATTGACAAAACTTTCCTTCAAATGCAGAAAATGCTTGAGCAATAGGTACAACTGTTCCTGGCGCAGGGCTACTAGCACATTGTGATACTACTGATATTGCAGTAGGATTGCTTCCACCGCCACCAGCATTCTCTAATGCAGTAACTCTACCTTGAAGATTTGTAATTGCTAATTGTGCACTTGCAATATCTGTAATTACTCCACATATTTTAGAAGCAAGATATTGACTGTATTGTGCAGGTAGTAAAGCTGTAATTTGATCACCATCTTCTGTGTAATACAAACAAGCTGGTAATGAAATAGGAAGAACACTTCCTCCACCTTCACCATCAGAACAACAGTTTTCTTCAAAGAAACATTGCTTGTCAATAATTGCTTGCAAAGTTGCTACAAGTGTTGTAGGTTCTGCAATACCATCTTCAATAATACATTTAAAATCTAAACCACTAATATCAACAACACCATCTGTCATCTCACAAAGTAACATTGCAAGATCATAAATCACGTCAGTAATAGTATCTCCTTTGCATAAATCAATACAAGGAATGTCTGGACCCTGCCAGATAACACAAGAAGAGGATATTTTAGTACATCCTTCTTCTGGTTTTAAATGCATATTGCTGTTTAATGGTTTCATTATAATGTCTTGATTTTTTCTTCAATACTAATTTTACTACAACACCCGCCAAACGTCAAACCACAAGTGTTCATTTCAGTAGCTCTTTTATAAACTTCTAAAAGATCTTGTGCATATTCAGCATCTATCTTTGCCTTACAACTTTTAATACCATAGCGCTGCTTTCTGTAAGAAATAAACACAGAGTCTGCAAACAATTCGCTTATATGTTCTAAGGGTGTAGGCATGTTATTTATTATTTTGTAAAGCAGCATTCATTGCAGCAACTTTTAATTGCTCTTCTGCTATGCGCTTTTTGTTTGTTAGTCCATTTTCATAAGTTGTAACACAAGAGCTACAAACTTCTTTCCCATCTGAGGCAATTCTTTTTTGACAGCCACAAGATAATTTTGATTGGCAATTTTGGCAATTCATATCACTATTGGTTTTAGATGTATTATTAATTACACGTGCTACAATTTCCATAATGTGTGTTTGTTGTTGTACAGGTCACACAGCATCCTGTCATGTATTTTTTCAAAAGTTTATCAGCGTAAGCTAACATTTCAACTCCTTGCTTTGGTGCATGACAATATTCAGTTTTTGCTTTTGCAGCATCAATGTACATTTTAATGTAACGAAGATCATGCAATTTCTGATGTTGTTCAGGAGAAGGTTCACAAGGTTCTAATTGCACTTTGCAAAGTTCCTTGTAGTAAGCATTCATAATGCTTGTTGTTCTCAAATGGTAGTATTCTACAAATACTTTGTCATTTGGTGAAACACTATATTTAATTGTGTAGAGGCCGTCAGGTAATGGCAATAGATTTTCAGCTTGCTGATGTTGCAAACTAAAATCTTTGGCTGTCAAGTTTAATGCAAAACCTGGAGTCAAAGTTGGTTCAGTTATATACAAAGGTGCAGCAAAGCCAGGTAGGAATATGTCCAACCTTGGACAGTCAACAGGAAGACTAGCAGCATAGTCAGAACTATCCCATATTTTGAGAATAGTATCACATGCTGTGTCTGGGATGTCTAACGCCAGAATATGTTTTATAGCCATTTTATTATTTTATTACAATTACCTCTACATTAGAATTTACAAAAATTATCCAACAAAAACAAAAAAAGGAGGGAAGAGTTGTCCCCTTCTCCTCCTTCTTTGCAATGTATGGATAGCAAGATCAGTTATTACAACTGAACTTGGAGTTGTACATGGTTGCCAGAGCTAGCCAATAAAGCATCAATGTATGCTTCAAAAGCAGCGTCACGAGAATCAACAACAACTTTTACAAGGTACTGGTCAGCGTCCATCATTCCAGTAGGGTTGCTCTTACGAGGAACACTGTGAAGAATGTGGTAAACAAAGTACTTAGCATTACGAGACAACTCAGTAAGAGTAGTATCATCTAATACTTCACGCAAACGTACATCTTGAGTCCAAGGCTCTTGTTGGTATCTCTTAGCCAAGATTAACTCACGAACTAAAGTTTCACCAAAACCTTTACCTTGGTAAGCAGCAGAAACTTCAGCTACGCAGAAACACTCTTCTTTACAAGGATCGCCAGAAGCGTCAACAGCAGAAGCGTAAATTTGAACTGGCTCAATTTCAAAATGATCTTTAGGATCAAATGAGCAGTTACCAAACTTAGTGTCTACATAAGCACCAGTCAATTTCAATTGTACCCATTTCTCATCAAGAGCGATAGTATCCCAGTTAGCAGGCTTAGTAGTAGTAACTACAGGACCAGGACCAGAATTGTCAGTGTACAATAAAGAAGGAGCAATGAATTGTCCCAAGATAGCATCTTCAGCAATAGCTGCAGCCCAAGCTTCGTAAACAATTGCAGAATCAACAGCAGTTCCGTCTACATCACCAGCGCAACATCCTGTGAAAGCATCAACAGTTTTGTAAGCATTGTGAGTTAAGAAACGTAATGCAGGTGAACCTTTAACGTCAACACGTAAACGGTAAGTAGTGTTGCAAGTGAATTCACAAGCAGCAGCACAACCAACAGTGATAACTTGGTTTACAGGGTTAGCTGGTTCTGTTACGTAGAACGCACTAACATACTTAGGGTTGATACCTTTAGACTTTACAGTCTCTTTGTATCCTCCGTGAAAAGGACCAATCTTGTCGTTAGCATGGAAGCTACCTTGTGCAAGATAAATCAATGGTGTAGCGGCATAAGTAGGTGCAGCGGTTAAGTCTTGGATCAAGTTGTCTTGTGCAGACACTACACCAATTTCACCAGCAACTAATGCCAATGTGTTTTGCCCGTCTTTAGTAGAGAAACCATCAGTTCCTACTAAGAGTTTTTGGAAGGCGTGTGGAAAGTAAGCCATAATGTTTAAAATATTTAAAGGTTAAAAAAATGTTTTTTTTGTTTATTGTAAGAATAACAGTTTATACTTTGCAGTATTCAGTATACTCTTAACGTTGTCAAGGTCATTTACAACTTCAGAATAAGGTACTTTACCTTGAACATCTGTAATCATAGATGATAGCTCTCGTATATAAGATACTGCTTCTTCTTTAGAATACAAACTTTTTGGTAAATTTTCTGTACATTTTAATAGTTTTTCTGATGCTCCTTGGTATCCTTCAGCAATTGAATCAACCAAGTCAGGTAAACTATCATACAGCTCATTCAAAGCTTTATGTGCAGCGTATGAACCTTCACCTGTAATTTTCAAATGAAGTTTGTGAAAAGACACAACTGCGTTCATCAATTCGCTAACACATGCTCCTACAGCAATATCTGTTAAACTTGCATCTGATGAATAAGATGCTTGTGTACTTGTAGCCATAGGTTTTTTTAATTTATATGATCCAGCAAAGTCCATTTTTAGTTATTTAATGTTGCTTGTTGTTTTGTTCTAGAATACTGATTGAACAGTTCCATGTCACCTGCTAGAATTGAACATGCCTCATCAATTACCATTTCAATAATGTCATCTTTAAGTTCACATTCAACATCTACATCTGCAGTACCAGTAGAAGGGTTGATACAACCAAGAAAAGAAATGTTTCTAGGTTTTCTATAATACACCAACAAAGGTGTGCTAAGATCAAACTCTCCATTGGTGTAAATTCTAAATTTATCACTTTGTACTGTTGCAAAAGTTTCACCCCATTTTGCACTTGGTTTTCTAAAGTCATCGCCTAATAAAGCGTCAACATCAGCAACCTGTGCTAGATAGACAATCAATGGTCTTTCTGGGCAACAATCTGTAACAGCATTTACAGAGATTCTTTTGTAGAATAAATAATCAGCAGGAAGGGTAGCTGTTTCATAATAAAGTGGAAACTCTGTTGCCGTTATATTATTCTCAACAATTAAGATTTGCAAATCATCAATATTCATAATGGTTTGCTCACTACCTTCTTTTCCCTGATTGTGACCATGAACTTGCCTACGTACCCATTCTAGCTGAGCTTTATTAAAAGCCTCAACTATCTGCCAACACTCAATGTTGTCATAGTCCTGAGAAGACAGTTTATTCAGTCTTTCTCTAACTTTAATCTGTAGTAGGTTGTTGTTCATTAGTTATTCCAATATTTTTCTACGTTCTTAGTGATGTCCACTAACACTTCTTCATTTAATGGATTCTTCAAATATTCTACAACATCTGATGAATTTTTACCCATTAAACTGCTACTCTTCATGTGATAGATAAATCCATCTGCTCTTGTTGCAATAATCTTATAGAAGTTTGCATCTTTTACAAGAGATCTTAATTTAAGAGTTTCCATGTCAAGTGCTACAACATCCAAGAAACGTTGTGCAGTTTTACGCTTGTCTTTATCAACAGTCTCTCCATTGACATATTTATCCATGTTGTCATAAAGGATGTCAAGTGGTGTTGATTTTTTGTATTGTGTTGAGTTTGCATCAACAACTTTACAAACATAAAACAACTTGTTAGTATTCTTTTCAAATAGCTTTTGCAATTCAGCCAATGCTTTGTTGCGTAATTTTTTAACTTCTGTTCTAATAGAAGCTGTTTCTTCATACTTATCTAAGTAAAACTTAGGAGGAACTGGTAATTGTCTAGCTTCTTCTAAGCTTTTAGAAACAATTGAAAAACCTCCTGCCTCAATAGCTTTAAGCTTGATCAAGTCATAAGGATCATTTGAAGGATCTAAGTACATTGGTTCATTACCAAATCTCATTACAATCTTGCCCCAAAACTCATCATTGTCAGGTCTTAACAACTTAACCTTGTTCCAGAAATCAGGATCATTAGGATCAATTACATTTGATGCCAACTCTTTTTCAAGTTGAGCAACAGTAGCACGAATCTGTTTGATTGCTGCTTCTTTGTCATCTTCATCAAGTTGTTTGATCTCAGGAGCAAATTCATTCAATCCTGTCACGTATCTCTTGATACCATTGTTTTCAAGACACGCAAGTTGTTCCTCGTGGAACACTCCTTCAAAAAGCACCATTTGGTACTTCTCAAGTCCCATGTTAGAGTTTAATGTGTCAATGAACGGGCGTACTGCTAGAGTACTTGACCTTTTAAAGGTCTGATGTTTTTCAATCATCGTTACTTCCATAATTTGTTTTTTTGTTGGTTGAATTAGTTTCTTCTGTTTTTCTTCTTTTAGCAACTTCTAGTTTAAAGCTCCTGAACCACGTCAAGGTAGTTGCTTCTCAGGAGGAACCTGGGTTTGCACCCAGGCATGTATTTGTCAAGTGTTACCCTGACGAGAGGAGGTGGAGTCTTTTTTAAAAAGCAGGGACCTGGGGGAATAACCCCCAGGTTTGCTTAAGTTTTACCTTCTTGGATCCTTAGAATGATCCACCAGTGATAGGATTTCTCATAACAATTTTGAGAACTTTAGTAGGGTCTTTAACCCAGATAGAAGGCATAGTTTGAGTCATGAATACTCTATAACCATTGAAATTACCTGAAGATGCAAAACCTTGAGTTCTTCCCATGTAATCCATAGTTCCATTTTGGTAGAACCATTTCATTTCACTATCCCACTTCAATTTCAACAAGTAGATGTTGTCATTGGTGTTGTCAGTGATGTCAAACACGATGAAGTTATAAGAAGATAATGGGAAACCATCAATAATAGGATTCTCAATATCATTAGTGTGTACGTTATCAAACGCAGGGTTCAATACAAACTTAACGTTTGCTAAGAAAGGAATGGTGTAGCTGGTGAAAGCAAAACCAAAGTTCAAGTCCATTGCGTTGTTACCGCTGATAGCACCTAAACCTGCTTTACTCATGTCAGCAAACAATGAAGTACCAGATCCAGCAGTGCTGAATGCTTCTTTCTTGATTGCTTCATTCACCATCTTCATACCAGCCATACCAGTTTGAACAATGATTTGACGATTAGGATCTGGACCTTTGAAGTCAACTTTACCATTGTAGAAGTTGAAGATCTCAGAACGGAACAATTCTAAGTTAAAGCTAGACTTGTTGTAGATTCTCTTGAATGAGTTATCCAACTGAGCCCAAAGACCAGTAGACAATCTGATATCATCTGGACCATCTTGCTTAATACGACCACCTTGTCCCCACATCAAGTAAGTCTCAATGTCGTTAGCAATTTTACTCAAGTGAGCAGATTCCATTTTAGTAACAAATGAACGAGTCAAAGTACCATTGTCATAAGCTTTCTTGATGTAGTCTTTACCCATCTTAGCTACCATTGCATCAATGTTAGTCAAAGAAGGATCTTTTGCGATGTTAGCATCAAATGATTTCCAGATTTCAGTTACAGGAACAGAACCATCAGCATTCATTCCACCTTTCATCATCATCTCAGCGCGAGAAGATACAGAGTAGTGTACGTGAGCCTCAGCACCACCAACGTAGTTGTAGTACTCACGGAATCCTGCGCTCAATTCTCCAATGTCAGAGAAACGCTCACCGTATTCACCACGAGCAGAACCTTTTCTGAAGAATTTAGTACCTGGCTTCAAGTACTTTTTGTCAAGAGCCTTAGTGTTGTCATTGTTCACCAATTGAACAGTGTACACGAAACCATCACCAGAAGGAAGGATATCCTCAGCAGTGATGTAAAGTTCAGCTCCTTTGTACTTGTCATAAGTGATGATATCACCGTGACCAAATACACGCTTGTTAATTTTGATTTTGAAGGTAGTACCATCTTGACCAAGAACTGCTACGCCTGGCTCAACATCTTCTACAACGTAAGGAAGATCCTGTACGATAGGGGTTTGCCATTTGTACTCACCTCTAGGGTTATCTACAAGAATAGTGTTTTTACCACCAAAAGATGCCATCTGATAAAGAGGCATTTCTACCTTTTGGGTCATTGCCCACAAGTCTACAGGACCTAAATCCATAGGATCTGTACTCTTAAGCATGTTTACCAAATGGTAAGAGTCTACGTGTGATCCAACTTTGTAGTTGGTATCACGCAAGAACAATCCATTGTTTAATACGGGTGTGCTCATTTTGTTTAAATTAAAGTTTAAAAGTTGTTGTTAAAATTATTGTCGTTTAAAAATATTTGCTGCTTGGCGAGGTATTTTTCTACTTACAGGTTTGTCTTCTTCCTCATCTTTTACTGTTGATGCAAGTTTACGTGCTTCTTCAGTTTTGAGTTTTCTAACAGTATCCTGAGTTACCTCATTCTTTGCCTGCTTTCTGATGTTCTCTTTGTAATCATCAGGATCAGAAAGTAACCAAAGTGTTTCTGCAATCAAGTCGTAGCGTGGAGATTTTCCAAACTGGTGATCTTCTAACAACTTACCTAGTAAGTTTGTTGGACGTCCAGTCATGCTTTCATACTTGACAGTTGTCAATTCATCCCATAAGAACTTCTGACGTTTGCTATCAATCTTTACACCATTCAACTCAGAAGGTTTCAAAGTATTGTAGATATTCTCCATATACTCTTCTTTCTTCTTTTGTTGTTCAGCACGGAATTGCTCCTGCTGTGCAAGTTTTGATTGAACTACTTCTTCTTGCATTTGATCCAATTTTGGTTTGAACTGTTGTGCTTTTTTAGCAATAACACCAGATTCAATCCATTCTTGTAACTGATCTTCAATAAGCTCATTATCACCATTACCAAAGTTTGTAGCTTGTAGGTACTGACGAGCAATAAGTTCTTGATGCTCATCATTTCTTGGATCTAATGATCTTACTTCCTCAGTTTGAGAAAGTGCGCGAAATAATCCTTTCATGTCAGTTCCGCCTTTTGCAACATATTCTGCTGCATATTGCAGTTCTTGTGGAAGTGATTCAAAGAACTCTTTTGGAGTTTGCTCTCTTAAAGCTTTTTCTCTCTCTTCAAAGTTTGCCTGGATTAATTCCTTCCAATCTTTTACAGAGTATTCCTCCAATGATTTATCATCTTCAAAAGGGACAATCAAACCTTCCTCAATCAATTTTGAGAATGTTTCAACCATTCCACTCTTGTCAATCTTTTTACGTCCTGGTTTTTTCTCTTCTGCATCATCTGCATCATCGCCTTCCAGGTCAGCGTCTAACTCAGCAAATGCAGAAGCTGCGTCTGCTGAAGTTGTTTTCTTTTTCTTATCAGCATCATCTGAAGAATCATCTGAGTCCTCATCATCTTTCTCAAGGAAAGACATGTCTACTGATTTGTTTTTTGAGAAGATTGTTAACTTCTCATCTTCTTCATCTGATGTGACGATGCTTTCAGCACCTGGCATTGGTAAAAAATCATCAATACTTTCAATACTCACATTCGATACAGAAGTCTGTTGGTTGTTTTCTGTTGTTGAACTCATACTTTGTTTTGTTTAGTTGGTATTTTTTCTCTTCTTCTTCATATATAATCTACAAATAAACTTTGAAGATTTACACCCTATGAATGTAATTGTCAAACTTTTTTTGTACTATATAGCTATGACAGTTATTTTTTGTCATATTTATTTTTATTTGCTTTTGCAATTTGTAACTCTTTCTCTGCAATTCTTTCTTTTGACATCATTTCTTGACGTTTTAACTCAAGTTTTGACTGATCAGTTGCTTGTCTATTCAAATCTCTTTGTCTAGCAATAGACTGATCAGTTTCTTTTGCGTTCTTTTTATCAAGATACTCAAGAGTGTCAATGTAATCATTCTGAGCATTTTCATCACGGTCTTGCATTGCAGTGTAACCTGCAGAGCGAATTTCAGCAACTCGCTCATCAGATTCTCTATCAAGTGCTTTCTGTTCAGCATCAAATCTAAGCTTAGCTTCAAGACGTTTGCTTTCGCCTTCTTGACGCATTTTCTCAGTTTCTTGCATTGCTTGCATTTCTTGTTGTTTAGCAGCAGATGTTTTCTCTTCAATACCTTTCATAACATGTGTAATCTCAGCCATTGAATCAGCTTTAATAATGTTACCTAAGTCATAGATAGAAGCACCTGAAGTATTATTAGAAATAGCAAGTGAACGAATTTGCTCAATTACTTGTCTCTGATTAACCTTTGTTGATATGAAAATATTCAAGTCTCTAGCTAACAATTCTGTACCATTGATTTCAAAGTTAACCTTTTCATCCATAGTAGTCAAATATTGTAGCCTTAAACTTGGTTTTGTTGAATGATAATATTGTGATAAGTCTGTACGCATCTGATGTACACGTGGCATTAAATACTCTGAATGCTGTGTAAAGTAAGGCTCTGTTTGTGAGTAGCTCATGTTGATTGCTTGCTCAATGCCTTGTGCAGTTTCTTGTGCGTTTACAGCACCCATACGCTGAGGTGACAAACCAATTGCCTCAAAACACTGATTCTTAAAGTAGTTGGAAAGCTGAATACGTGACATCAAACGATTTGTTTGCTCAAGATTCAATACTTGGTAATGCTGGAAGTTAAGAGCATTTTCAGTGTTTGTAATTGAAGTATCCAATGGTAACATCTGGAAGTTCTTCATTGCAACAAATGCCTTAGAAAAATTATCTTTACCCCAATCTTCACCCATTGAGTGACGTGGTAAAGCATTCTGGTCTAGCATGATTACTGTACCTAATTCATCTACAAGGATGTCAGCAATTTGGTTGTTAACTAAGTTGTAACCAACTTGATAAGGCTTCATCTTGTCTACAAGAGACATTGACTTTGTATTTCTATCAGAAAATACAGCACCCTCTACTGGAAGTTTACAACCATAAAGTGTAAAGTCTCCCTTAAATTGAAAACGTAAAGGCTTGACATTCAGATACATTGGAGCGAATCCAAAGATATCATGATTACCATAATAAGCTGGTCTGTTTGGACCAATCTTGACACCTCCCCAAGTTTCATTAATCCAGATCCAATCAATGTGTTCTCCATATACTAGTGTTTCTCTATTTTTGTTTTTGATAACAGTTGTGTCATAAACAGGTTTATCTGTAACCTTGTAGCTCTCATCAACAATCATGTCAATAAGGACACCTGTCTGATCTATTTTGGACAAATGTCCAACCATTCTTTGTGATTTCCAATACACAGTTGTAGTACGAAGCATGCCCATGTCTTTAAATTCTTGCAGGTCTTCTGACTCATTTAGAATTTGATAGATAATGTCATCACCCGTATTCATGTGCATTTCAGTTGCACTTAAAAATTGACGCATTCCTAAAGAAGGGCCATTTGTATTCCAATCATAAGATCTAGTTCCATCATAGAAAGAACCATCGTTCTGCATACCTCCTATATTGTATCCTGCAGATTTTACAGGGTAAATAGCTTCAAGACTATGCAATTGATCCTCATCCATCATGTAACCATACTTGTCAATAACATCTGCTATTGTCAATAGATCTACTCTTCCAACCCAGTTTGATTGTGAAATATATCTTGCTTCAGGAGATTTATGATAGAAAGTAAGCAATGGATTCCAAAGCTCTACTTCATAATCATCTTCATTCATTTTAAAATGCCAGAACTCTCTGTCTGTAATAAGCATATCTCTAAATGCCATGTTCTCTAATTCTTTCATAGAGAATCTTTCTTCATCAACATTGTGCTGATGTGTAGCCCACTCTTCTACTAAAGAGCGATAGTCTTTTTTAAAGAACTCTTCAATTTCAGGAAGACTCTTAATTCTTTCAGGAGCCATAAGTTCCTGAGCTTGAGCAGCTTGCTTCTCATCTTCTAGATTTAATCCCATCTTTTCAATGGTTTCCATCATTTTCTTTTCAGCACGTGAAACAAGAACTTCTTCTACCATTGCACGTTTTGCCTCAATCATTTCATTGTATGAAAGATCATCTATAGCTCTATATGTGATTTTGTCATTTCTTTTCGCAAACTCACCTGTCAAAACATTGATTACGTTTGGAACAATAGGAAAGAATTTAAGCTCAAATGCACTTTGATCTTCTTTAGTAAGTACATCAATAAGCTCTGCAACTTCATTGTCTTCTTCTACAATGTAGTCGCTTTTGTCAATGATACCATTGGCAAGCTTGTAGTTTTTTAACAATCTTCTTGCGTTTCTGCGTAATTGCTTAAGTCCTTGCATTTCAAACCAATCAAGGTTCCAAGCTCCCCAAGCTTCATCTTTATCTTTTCTACGCAAAAACTGAACAGGTTGTGTGAGAGTACCCATTTTATTGTTCTCCACCTTTGCCCCATTCTTAATCTGCATTGCATTTACTATTGTTGGCATAATCTAGCTTATTTACTTTTTGTTATTATCTAATGTTTTTGAAAGGATTCCTTGGCTTTCTCAACGCTGTAGATGATGAGTTTTCATTTCCAAAATGGCGGAAAGGACTCACTCTTAATTTAGCATTTTTATTTGATTTATCCAAATTACCTTCCTCGCGTTCAACACGTTTTGAGTAACCTCTGTTTGATTCTTGAACTTTTGCAAATGCCACTAAAGCACAGAATGCTACAAGTCTATCCACGTTGAGTCCTTCTCTATAAGCTGCCATTTCTTTTAGCAACATAATGTCAGGGATTCTCTCTATTCCAAATGTGGTTTTTACAATTGTCCCGTCTGTCATTGTTTCTGTATCTAGCTCTTCCTCAAGGAATTGTATAGCGTAAGATATCAAGTTAGTCTTAAAGAGCGTACCAACGTTTCTCCAACCATACTCTTGGTAAACATTTGTATTACTAGACAGTTCTTTGAGAAACAAGATCTGACTTTTGGGAACTAGATACTTCTGCTTTCTTCTAGAAATCATGTATTGAATGAACAGAGATATGTTGTTCTCAACAATTGTCCATGCGTTGTACCATTCAATGATCATTTCAAGACGCTCATGTGTTTTATTCAAATCATCAAAACGACCACACCAGGCTGCTACAATTTTGTCTCTTTCAATATGCTGTTCTATTGTACCATCAGCTTTGTGCTTTGTAACTTCCTGTGCTGTTTTGTAAACAAAAATAGAACACAATGAGTCAGATGTTGTAGTCTTACCTTCTGACACGGGGTCAATAGAAGCGTAATACGTACCAAACTGTGGATCTTTTACAGGTCTTTCATATACCACAATAACACCTTCCTTGTCAACTGTTTTTGGAGATATAGGAAACTCAGATATAGGAAGCTTGCGTGATTCTTTTGCTATGATCTTACCTGAGTCATCTCTTTGCAACTCTACAAATTCTCTAAAGTATTCTCCATCTTCAATACGTCTTACCTGTTTTGTCACAAGATGTAATGGAAACTTAGATACTTTTCTATATGCAAAAGCTTCTTCAATGTTAATAGGCTTCTGAGAAATACGTAATTGATAGTCTTCAGGTTTAAGATTTTTCTTCCACTCAAGACGCTCTTCATAAATCATCTCTAATGCCTTCTCTAC
>Ga0078894_10001515_pt1 | contig 17342 bp, 17 predicted proteins | sample LauGreSu1BDMLBSD_2_FD_67506 | JGI IMG/M metagenome (GOLD analysis project Ga0078894, IMG submission 67506) | Freshwater lake microbial communities from Lake Michigan, USA - Su13.BD.MLB.SD (version 4) (version 4) | ecosystem: Environmental > Aquatic > Freshwater > Lake | place: Lake Michigan... | reverse complement strand
TTCGAGCGGCACCTCCACCTCGGTGAACGCCCAGGGACGGCCGCCGGCAAGGGCCCGCAGCGGTAACGGGCCGACGACGACATCGTGGATCGCCTCGCTGGCGAACAGTTTCCAGGCGAGGCGTTCGGCATCGGCAGACGCCAGGGACGGGATCCAGTACTTGCGCACGCTCCGCACCGCCGCCGCCTCGAGCCCCAGCAGTCGCATCGCTTCGAGAACGCTCTGGGCCGCGGGGTCGGTGACGCCCGGTTTGGGGAGGACATGGACGACCAAAGGAAGGCCATCGCCCGGGGGGTGGCCCGCCGGATCGCTGCCCACAGCCTGGTCGTCGGAGAGTTCGAGGATCGCGAACCGCTCCGTCACCGGATCGGCCAGGAGCGACGCGGCGACCCGTTCGATATCGCTCCTCGACAAGTCTCCTTCGATGAGCCAGCCGTTCACCGTCCGCGCGGCCGTGCAGGCGGCGATGCCGAGATCGGCTGCCCCCTTCACGACGGCCCGGGCGGCATGGTCATTGGCGGCGTCGACGGAAAGGACATCAACTTCCCACAGCATCACGGCGTTCCTTGGCCCGTTCGAGGAGTTCCAGGAGAGTTTTGCGATCACCGGCTTCCAACGCCGCCACCAACCTTTCTGAGATCCGGCGCACCCGTGTCAATGCTCGGGTGACCTCGATGGCGTTGTCGAGGAGAATGTCGGCCCACAGTCCGGGATCGCCGGCGGCGATCCGCGTGCTGTCGCGCCAGCCGCCGGCGGTGAAGCGGGTGACGTCCGCAGGCGTCGCTGCCGCCAGGGCGGCGGCGATCAAGTGCGGTGCATGGCTCGTCGCGGCAAGGATCCGGTCGTGATCCTTCGGCGGCATCAGGAACACCGTAGAGCCGAGCGACGACCAGAATCCAGCCACCTCCTCGGCATCGGCCGGAGGGGTCGCCTTGGCGGGGGTGACCACGGCCACCCGGCCGTCGAACAACCCGGCATCGGCGGCCACCGGACCGCGTCGGTGGCTGCCGGCGATCGGATGGGCGCCGACAAACCGGCAGCGGCGCCGCTTCCGGCGTCGCTCCCAACGCGACACGATCGAGCCCTTCGTGCTTCCCGCGTCGGTGAGAAGGGTGCCCGGGCGGGCGGCGGCGTCGATCGCATCGAGGAGCGGCCCGATCGATGACACGGTCGAGGCGACGACGACGAGATCGGCCGTCGCCACCCCCGCGGCGAGATCGGTCGTCGTGTCATCAACGATACCCCGCTGCCGCGCTTCGTCCAGCGACGCTTGCGTCCGACCGACCCCGATGACGCGACTGGAGAGGCGGCGGGCCTTGAGCGCCAGGCCGACCGATCCACCGATCAGTCCCACCCCCACGATCGCGACGCACGGCCACGGCGGGGATGGCTGCCAGAGAGCCTTCATGGGCGATGGCGTCGGAGGGGCTTTCGGGCGGCGGGATCGGCCGCACCGGGGCGGCGTGCGGGGCTGGGGCCGGGAATCCCCGACGGGCGTTTTCTACCAGATGGCGGGGCGATGTGTTAGGGTCGGGCGTCGGCAGGGGGAGAGGGGTGCATTCGTCCCTGGCGGCCGCCGGTAGAAGGGCTGTGCCCGAGGACGCATTCAATCGTGTTCACGACCCAGATGCCGCCAAAGCTCCTCGCCGACATCCTCGGCCGGATGGCCTTGTCGCTGTCGGCCGGAATCGGCATCCGGAATGCCTGGAAGGGGGAGATCGAGCGGGTGCCACGCCGTTGGCGCCCGGCCATGGAGCGGGTGGGAACGGCCCTCGGGCAGGGAGAAAGCCTGTCGGCGGCGATGACGCTGGTGGGGGAGACGTTCCCGCCTCTGATCCGCGGGATGGTGGCCGTCGGCGACCGCACCGGACACGAGGCGGAGACGCTCCGTGAACTCTCGACGATGCTCGACCACTCCGTGCGGACGCGTCGCGACCTGCTCCGCGCCCTCGTCTGGCCGGCCTTCCAACTGGTGATCGCCCTGCTCGTCGTCGGGTTCCTGATCTGGGTGGCCGGAAGCATCCGCAACGAACGCAACGAACCGACCGACATCCTCGGTCTCGGTCTGGTCGGAGCGAGTGGACTGGCGGCCTACCTGTCGGCGGTCGTGTTCTTCTGCGTCATGGGATTCTTCGGCATCCGGCAGGCGGTGGCGAGTTGGCGCCGCAACGGCGTCGTTCGTCGGGGGCTGATCCCGGTTCCGGTGATCGGCACCGCAGCGCGGGCGGCGGAGGCGGCGGCCTGGTGCCGGGCGGCAAGCCTCGCCAGTGGAGCGGGCCTCGATGCCGGGAGCCTCGTGCGACTCGGGGCGTCGGTGGCCCCGGGAATCCCCGTCGATGCCGACCGGATCGTGAGCAGACTGCGGCAGGGGGCGACCCTCGCCGACGCGCTCCGGGAAAGTGGCGGGTTTCCGCGGACGATCCTCGAAGGGGTCATGGCAGGGGAGTTGACCGGCAACACCGCCGAGGTGCTCGGCCGGCTCGCGGGGGAATACGAAGACGAGGCCCGCCGATTGTTCGAGGCTTCGGCCCGCGGGGCAGGATTTCTCGTCTGGGTGATCGTTGCGGCCATGATCGCCTTCGTCATCTTCCGTATCTTCTCTTTTTACGTGGGAGCCATTCAGGCCGTCATCCGCTGACGATGTATGGAGGGGTCGATCGCCGTGATACCGCTTCCGAACGCCGGCCCCGCTTCGAAGGGCATGACCGTGATCCGACTGCCTCCTTCGCTCGTCCTTTTTGCCGTAGCGACCCTCTCGGTCGGGGCTGGCGTACCGTCGCCTGCCGACGACGATCAAGCGGAGACGCTCGCGCCGGCGGAGACGCTCGAGCAAGCGCAGGACCGATCGCCGGGTGAAGGACGGCCCTCCCAGCAGGCGTTCATGCTCGAACGCGGGTTCGTCCGCTATCGGGGAGCGTGGCGGACCAGTCAGGAGATCGAGCTCATCGAGCGATCCGAACGCGACGGGGTCGCCCGGAAGCAGTGGGCACCGAGGCTCGAGAAACTCCGCCGGCGTCTCGATGATCCGTCGACGTCAGCGACGGCAGCCGAGGAACTCCGCGAGATCGTCGATCCGGCGGCAGTGCCGGCACTCGGCGCGGCCCTGGCGCGCGAAGGGGTGCCGCAGGTCCGGGCCTTTCTGATCGAGGCGCTTGCGCGCATCGGCACCGGCGATGCGCTGGCGATCCTCGTCCAGGTGGCGATCGATCATGCCGATCCCGATACCCGGTTGACCGCCGTCGAGAGGATCGCGGCGATCGGCCCGCGCGTGGCCGAGCCGGCCCTCGTCGCGGCGCTCGCCGGGCCCGACAACGCCCGCGTCAACCGTGCCGCAGAGGCGATCGGGGCGCTGGGGCTGTCCACGGCAGCACCGGCGCTCGTCGACGCTTTGGAAACGGAACATGTGGTGATCGCCTCCGACGGCCGACAGGCGGGGCAGACGAGCGTGGCATTCGGCAACACCGGCGGCGACGGGTTGTCACTCGGCGGGGGCCCCAAGCGGGGGAAGGTCCGGCTCCGCAACGAGGCGGCGCTGGCGGCGCTGGTTCGGATCACGGGTGAGGATCACCAGTGGAACCTTCCGGCCTGGAGGCAGATGCTTGCCGCCCGGGAACTGGCCGAGCCGATCGACCTCCGCCGCGACCGATGACGCCCTCGCACCCTCGGGCCTGCTTGCCCGAGACCGTCACCGTCGGTCAGGCGGCTTGACGTCCGCGACGCGGGAACCATTCCGGTTCGAGGACGAGCAGGGCCACCCGGTTTTCCAGATTCGGTCGGAACACGACCAGGAGGAGCACCGGGAGGAACCACGCCATGAACAGCCCCCCGTCGTGCGCCTTCCAGAACTGGCTGCCGATGAGGACGGCCGTGGTGCAGCTCATGAGGGTGCCGAGGTTTTTCGGCGAGGGCCAGATCGCAAGGGTGGCCATCATGGCGACGAAGGCTGCGAGTACCGGGAGGCGGAAGACGGCGTCGTTGGCCGGGAGTGCCCAGAAGCCCTCGAGGGTCACCTCGTTGGGGAAGATCCAGCCGAACATCTGCCTGAGTTGACCGAAAAAGAGCGTCGTCTCGGCCGACCGCAGCCAAAGCGCCGCGACGAGCAAGGCCAGCGCCACGGCAACGCCGACGGCGAATCGGCGGATGCCCCGCTCCCAGTAGAAGCTGCACCACAACGGGAGGAGGAACACCGGATAGTAGGTCGTCCCCATCGCCATCCCGATGAGAAACCCGGATACCAGCGGGATCCGGTAGGTGGCGATCGCCCAGATGATCAGCGCCCCGGGCAGGGCGTGATCGACCCGTCCGGTCATGATCGCGGTGTAGGGAAGGAGAAGGTAGAGGACTGCGGCGGCGATCCCCAGGCGGACGTTCTCGAAGTGCCGCCAGCCGGTGAACACCATCCCGGCGACGATCGCCACCTGGGACAGGATCGCCATCACGCGGGCAGTGGTCTCGTTGACCATCCTGGCATCACCGGCGGCCTCGACGGTTCCCTTGCCGTCGGCATCGGGGGAGAAGATCCGCTGGGCGGATATCCGCGGGAGAAGGAACAGCAGCGGGTAGCCGGGGCCGAGGCGTTCGAGCGGGTCGGCTTCCGCCCGTTCCTCGGGGTCGGCAGCGCGGGGAGCGGCGGCGGCGGCGGCGGCGACGTCGGACTGCTGCGGACGCGAGGTGATCACGTTGGCGAGCAGGAACACCAACAGTGAACTGCCGAGGAACACCAGCCCACCGGTCGTGAGATTCGGCTCCAGGAGGGGGCGGCGAACCATCATCGAGTCGAAGAGCATCCTCACCAGGAACGCCGCAGACACCGAGAACAGCCAGATGTATCCGAGTTGGAGGGCGGCATCGTTGGCACGCACCCGACCGTACTCGACGGCCAGCAGACCCGGTGCCAAGAGGATCAGGCCGACGAGATCGAGATTCCTCACGCTCCAGACGCGGTTGAACTTGAAGAACAGCGCGATCGAGAGGAGCGACGACAGATAGAACCACGTCGTGGGATTGACGCGGTAATAGTGGAAAAGGATGTCGCTCATGCACGCTCTTCCGGTGCGGTCCGGACCCTCGATCCCGGGCCACGCCCTGGACGCGTCTGTGGGCCTGGACCGAGCCGGTGGGAGGATGACGGCCCGGGGCCGGCGACCCGTCGGGCTGCTGCGGCAGTCACCCCGTCAAGGTACGGCGTGGGGCCCGCTTTTGAAAGCCACGCCCCAGGACGACGATCCCGGCGGCCCTCGACGGGGGCGCATGACCGCCAAAAAGGAGGGGCCGGGGCGGGTTGTACCCGTCCCGGCCCCCGTCGGACCGTCGTCGTGGGAGGCGGCGGCGGCTGGCCGCCGTACCTCAGATGTCAGTCTGCATTTGCCGACTCGCCGCCGGACCGCGTGACGAGTGCCGCATAGACGCGGATCGTCACGTCGCTCGACAAGAGACGCACCGATCCGTCGCCGAACACGTGGTTGGCACCGGCGGAGTGGAAGGCGTAGGGCTCGCCGGTCCCCTCGGTGCCGTAGACCGGCCCACGGTAGGGACCGGTCTCGACGCTCTCACCGTTGGTGACGTTGATGGCGCCGATGGCACTCGGGCCGCCGAAAAGCGTGCCGTCGGCCGAGGAGCCGTCGAAGGCGAAGTCGCTCGCCGGGCGGCACCAACCGCCACCGTTGACGCGCCGTGCCGGGAACACGCCGGAGGCGTTGTCAGCCCTCTTGCCACGGGTCCATTTGTAAGGCCGGCCGGCCGATTCGGCGATCGCGATCGTCTTCGACGTGCCGTCGATGCAGTCAGCCAGACGCACCTTGATAGTGCCGTTGTAATCCTTTGGCATGAAGCCGTCGGCAGGGCCCGACTTCTGGGCTCCCTGTGTCTGGTTATGGGCGACATCGGCCAGAGCGTCGTTGGGGGTGCCACCGTTGGCCAGGCGCGAGTCGACGAAGATGGTCGGCGAGTAGTCGGTGGTGGCGCAGAACAGACCGACGCTGGCAAAGCCGTTGCCAGCCGTGTTGACGACGGCCTTCACGTCGGCGACGGGATAGCCGCTCGGCGTGGATGTCGTCTCGGGATCGCCGTCGAAGTTGCTGTTCGACGGCGCCGTCGGGCATTCGAAGGTCGGCAGGCGTGTCATGGCGAGCACCGCGTTGGGGATCGAGTAGCCCTTGGCGGTGTTCGGCGTCACGCTGCTCCAGTTCTGTTCGAAATCCCAGCGGTTGCCGAGGTTGCCTTCCTCGAAGAACGGGAGGAGTCGCGTCACCCAGGCGATGCGTGCCGCGCCGTTGTTCGGGCGGTAGCTGTTGGGGAGAGTTCGCTTGGCGCTTTCGTGGTTGAGGATCGCCAAGCCGATCTGCTTGAGGTTGTTGGAGCACTTCGAACGGTTAGCGGCCTCACGGGCAGCCTGGACGGCGGGGAGCAGGAGTCCGACGAGGGTGCCGATGATGGCGATCACCACCAGCAACTCGACGAGGGTGAAGGCCCGGCGTACCGGGAGCGAACGGAGTGACATGGAATTGCCTTTGTGTAGGGGGCCAGGTGCCGCAAGGGCGCCGTGGCAGCGGTGAAAGAGGACCAGGACACGAGCGAGGAACGTCAGGCTCACGGGAGCCGTCGCTTCCCTCCGGTCTTTCCGGTCGGTACCGCAGACGGAATGAAGAATCGGACTATGACGGCTGTGACTTGATGTTTGTTGAGTCGGTAAACAAAGTCGACTTATTAATCTTATCAAAGCGATCGTCTTGGTCAAGATTAAAGATTGATAGTTTTTTTGTGCTTTTTTTCAAGGAAATCGATTTCTCAGGAGGAGAAATCGCGAGCGACTCCCGGCCGACTCGTTCATAGCGCCGGCCAAGGGGAGCGTGGGGAGGACTCAGGCGGGGCCCCGCCGCAGCTCAGCGTGGATCGCCGTGCGAGAAGCGGGTTTTTTCCGTCCGCTCGATCTGCACCACCACCCCGTCCTGAACGATTGCCAGAACCGACCCGTAGCGGAGGCCACGAAGGGCTTCTTCGATCCGGTCGAGGGGCACTTGCCGGCCACCGCCCGGCTGGGGGACGGTACCGTCTTGCGTGTGTTTGTGGGGGGGCTGGCTGTTCATGGTTGGAGCGGGCTTTTGGCGTGAAGGGGGACGGGATGAGCGGTCAGATGACGTACTCCGGCGCGGGGAGAAACACGCGCACGTGCCGCGGGATGATCGACACCGCATCCCCTGACCGGAGGTCGAGTTCGCGTGCGGCTGCCGACGGGAGATCGACGTGGAGTTCGCCCCCGCCTTCACCCGGTTGGCAGGTGATCCGCGTGATCGGACCGGTCCGGGTCTGGCGGATCACGGTGGCGGCGAGGCTCCCTTCGCCGGCGGGCGCGGTGCGGGTGATGTCGAGCTCGTGGGGGCGGAGATAGACGCGCGCCGGGCGGGCCTGGGCATGCGGGTAATCGGGATAGTCGATCGGTACGCCGTGCCAGAACGCGCGACCTTTCTCCACCCGTCCGTGGTAGACGTTCACGTTGCCGAGGAAGTCCATCACGAACGGGGTCGCGGGCTTGTCGAATACCTCGTCCGGCTTGCCCCGCTGTTCCACCCGGCCGTGATTCATCACCACGACCTCGTCGGCCAGTTCGAATGCCTCCTCCTGATCGTGGGTGACGAACACGGTCGTCATGCCGATCTCGTCGTGGAGACGCCTTAGCCACTGGCGCAGCTCGACGCGGACCTTGGCGTCGAGAGCCCCGAAAGGCTCGTCGAGGAGGAGGATCCGCGGGCGGATCGCGAGCGCTCGGGCAAGGGCCACCCGCTGCCGCTGCCCTCCCGAGAGCTGGGCGGGCTTCCGCGAGCCGAGGCCTTCGAGTCGCACCAGCCGGAGCAATTCCTCGACGCGTGCCCTGACCTCGGTCTTCGGGGCTTTGCGCACCCGCATTCCGAAGGCCACGTTCTCGAACACGCTCATGTGGCGGAAGAGGGCGTAGTGCTGGAAGACGAATCCCACCTCGCGCTGCCGCGCATGACGATCGGTGATGTCGGTGCCGTCTTCCTCGATCCGCCCCGAGTCGGGCCATTCGAGCCCGGCGATGATCCGCAGGAGCGTCGTCTTTCCCGACCCCGAGGGTCCGAGCAGGGCGAGGAGTGTGCCCTGGGGGACGTCGAGTGAAACGTGGTCGAGCGCCTTGAAAGTGCCGAACGATTTGGTGACCCCATCGACGCGTATGCTCATGATCCGTCTCCTCCCGTGGTCGGGTCGGTGTCGGCGCTGGTCGCCCGGGCTGCCTCGAGTTCCTGCGATTCAGCTTCGAGTTGCCGCTCGATGAACACCTTGGCGACGAGCGTCAGCAGCGCGAGGGCGGCGAGTACGCTCGCCACCGCCATCGAGGCGGGGGTGCGGTATTCCTGGAACAGCTTCTCCACTCGCAGCGGCATGGTGTCGGTGGCGCCGGCGATGTGGCCGCTGACGACGTAGACCGCCCCGAACTCCCCCATTGCGCGGGCATTGGCCAGCACGATCCCGTGGAGCAGCGCCCAACGAATGTTGGGGAGCGTCACGCGCCAAAACACCTGCCAGCCGCTGGCGCCGAGGCTGACGGCCGCCAACTCCTCCTCCGGGCCGATCGCCTCCATCACGGGGATCAACTCCCTGGCCACCAGGGGCAGCGTCACGAACGTCGTGGCAAGGACGAGCCCCGGCCAGGCGAAGATGACCTTCACTGCCAGCGAAGCAAGGGTCGGCCCGAGGAGCCCCTGCCGGCCGAAGATCAGCACCAGCGCCAGCCCGGCGACGACCGGCGAGACGGAAAAGGGGACGTCGAACAGCGACACCAGCAGCGATCGCCCCGGAAAGCGGAAGCGGGCGACGAGCCAGGCCGCTGCGACGCCGAAGATGGTGTTGATGAGCACGGCGATGGGGGCGACGGTGAGCGACAGCCAGATGGCGTGCCGCGTGTCGGGGTCGTGGGCCAATGCCTCCCACCACGCCTGTGGGCCATTGGAGAAGGCATCGACAAACACGCTCGCCAGCGGCGCGACGATGAGCAGGCCGACGGTCGCCACCGCACCCGTGATCAGGAGCAGGCCGAGCGGGCTCGTGGCGGTGGCGGCGTCGCGGGGTTTGGAGGTCATCGCGGTGGGGCCTGTCACTGGGCGTTGCGGGCCAGTCGCTGCTGGAGGACGTTGACGACGAGGAGCATCGACAGCGACATCCCGAGAAGCACGACGGCGATCGCCGTCGCCTCGGCGTAGGCGAACTCCTCGAGGCGCGACACGATCAGCACCGGCGCGATTTCGGTCTTGAAAGGCATGTTTCCGGAAATGAACACCACCGATCCGTATTCCCCCAGCGCCCGTGCCAGCGACAGCGCGAAGGCGGTGACGACGGCCGGAAGGATGCCCGGGAGGACGACTCGGAAGAACGTTTGGCTCCGGCTTGCCCCGAGGAGGCGGGCCGCCTCTTCGGTGTCCTTGTCGAGGCTCTCGATGACCGGTTGCACGACACGGATCGCGAACGGCACGCTGACGAAAACCAGGACGAGCACGATCCCAAGCAGCGAATACGCCCCCCGGATCCCCATCGGCACGAGCCACTGCCCGAGCCAGCCCTTCTCGACGTAGAGCGTCGAATAGACGAGCCCAGCCACCGCCGTGGGGAGGGCGAGGGGGACGTCGACCAGGGCATCGAGAATCCGCCGTCCGGGGAACTCCAGACGCACGAGCACCCAGGCGACGAGCAGTCCGACGAGCGAGCTGATCACCGCCGCCGCGAGCGATGACCCGAGCGATACCGCATAGGCCGCGCGGGCCCGCGGGGTCCAGGCGGCGGCGAGAAAGCCTGCCGGGCCCAGCGAGGCCGCTCGGAGAACGAGGACCGTCAGTGGAAAAATCACGAGGCTCGTGATCACAAGCGACGTGATCGCGGCACTGATGCCGAAGCCCGGCAGGACCGCGCGGCGACGCGCACGTGACGCTGCCGTTCGGCTCGGCGGGACGGTGGTCGGAGGGGAAGCGGTGTGCATGCGTCGGTTGAAAAGAGCGCGTGTCGGTGTTTCCGGGCAGATCAGTTCGTCGCTTTGGCCGGTTGGTAGATGCGGTCGAACTCGCCCCCCTCCCCGAACAGATTCTTCATCGCTTCGTCCCATGAGCCGGTGACGAACTCGACATCGAACATCTCGATGGCGGGAAAGCCTTCCGGAGGCCCGACGGTGCCTGCAGTCCAGGGCCGGTAGTGGTGTTTGGCGACGATTCCGCGTCCTTCCGGTGAGTAGAGGAATCCCAGATACGCCTCGGCGGCGTGACGCGTCGCTTTCCGATCGACGTTCGCATCGATGACCGCCACCGGTGGATCGACGCGGATCGACCGCTTCGGGTAGACGATCTCGAGCGATCCGTTCGACTCCTCGACTTCGAGGTGAGCCTCGTTCTCGAACGTGAGGTGAACGTCGCCGATCCCTTTTTGGGAGAAGGTGGCCGTGGCGGCGCGGGCGCCGGTGTCGAGGACCGGCGTGCGGCGATAGAGGCGTTCGACGAAGCCGCGGGCCTCGTCTGCCGAGCCTCCCGCGGCGAGCACCGATCCCCAGGCGGCCAGAAAGCTGTACTTGCCGTTGCCCGACGTCTTCGGGTTGGGGGTGATGATCGTGAGGTCGTCCCGGTCGAGGTCGGACCAGTCGGAGATCTCCTTCGGGTTCCTCTTGCGGACCACGAACACGACCACCGAGTGGTAGGGGATCGACGCGTTGTCGAAGCGATGCTGCCAGTCGGCCCTGGTAAGCCCGGACTTGGCGATCGCTTCGACGTCTGGCCACGTGGCGAGGGTCACGACGTCGGCTTCGAGGCCGTCGATCACGGCCCGCGACTGGCTCCCCGAGGCGGCGTGGGACTGCTTGATCGAGACCGCGGTGCCGTGCTCGGCGAGATAGTGTCGCGCGAAGGCGATATTGAAATCCTTGTAGAGCTCGCGCGTGGGGTCATAGGAGACGTTGAGGAGTTCGACGGTCGGCGTGGTTCCCGTGCCATCACCGGTCGGCTTGGCGCATCCGGCCAGCAGTCCGGCGAGTGAGGCGACCGAGAGGAACGTCACTCCAAAAAGCAGGCGTGGCAGCGTCATCGGCGGTTTGTCGCGTTGAAAAACGGTGGGCCTAGGTTGAATTGTCTTCAGTATCTTGTTCATTATCAATATAGTCAACATTGTCGGGTATTTTGTAGGGAAACAAAAAAGCCCGCCTGGAAAATTGCTTTTCAGGCGGGCTTTATCGTTTTTGTCCCCGGAAAACGCAGACTACCCCCCCCAGGGGCCGCTCATCACGGCTGCGGGGCGAAGGGGTGGTCCACGGTCCGGGGTGTTCGGGTCTTTTCAGGAGGCAAGTGTGCCGCAGCAGACGGGGACGCCGCCGAAGCAGACGGTGCAGGCACAGCCGGCTTGGCAGCAGGCAGCCAGGCACTCGCAGCAGCCCTGGATCAAGCTGCAGCAGTCCTTGTCGCCGGACGAGCAGGTGATGCAGATCCCCTTCGGAGTCGGTTCACATCGGCAGTTGCAGAAGCAGAGGTTGCATTGGGCGACGCAGATCCCGTTCTTCGTGCACGCGCAGCTGCACATTCCCTCGGCGAGGCTCCGGCAGAGGTTTTGGAGTGTGCCGCAGGCAGCCTGATCGGGGCACTCGCAGTGGATTTTGAATCCATCGGCGGTCTTTTCAAAGCGCAGCGTGCACCGCGGCACGGCGCGCAAGGCCGGTGCCGATCCGGGGCCGTGGTGGGCCGCCGCCGGCCCCGCGCCCGGGTGAGGACCGGGAGCGGAACGATCCGATAGCCCAGAACTCGTGGTCAATCCGTTCGCCATGGAAGTCTCCTCTGCGATGGCATGCCCGCCGCGGCGGGAAACGCCTCCGGACGGCCCGGAGGGAGCGGGACCATAGTTCGCCGATCCCCCGACGGCAACGGGGGTTTTGCCGGTCCGTGGGTCTCTCGGATGCCCGACCGGAGCGGTTGTTCCGATGGCGCCCGTGTCATCGGGCTGCCGCAGGGCTCGGGGCATGGCCGGTTCGATACCAACCATGGCGCGTTTCGGGCGGGCCCGGCTGACAGGCCGTGGACCGGGCGATTCCCCAAGCGATCCGCGTCGGACCCCCACGCGATCCTGCCGGTGTCGAGGGGGAGTGGACGCTGGGCCATCAACGGCCATCCACTCCAGGGTGGGGCGAATCAGGAACCGAGGAACGGGGACATGGGCGTCAATCGCATCGTCATGCAAAACGGCGTCGTCTGGTGGCTCCCGCCCCTCCGTCCCAGGGGCGAGGGGGGCCGCGAGCCACAGCGGCGTCCCCGCAAGGACCGACCGCGGCGGGATGCCCCAGAGGCACCCCGTGATGCGGCGGCGACGCCTCCTGCCGGGTTCGTGCCGCTCTCTTCCCTGGGGATCCCCGGCATCGAGTCGATCATGGCAAGCCACGCCGAACTCTACCGTGACGCCTACGACCGAGCCGTCCAGGATCGCAAGGCCGCCGAGCAGGGGGCGTCGCCTCCCGATCCGAGAGATGCCGGGGAAACGCCCGGTGCCGGCCATTCCCCGGCGTGACGCACAGCGGGGGGGCTACAAAACTCATGCGGCGATGAAGTTGGCAGCCCAGAAGGGACGGAAGAAATGACCAGCGGCCCCGAGGCCGGTAAGGGGGGCGGAACCGGCGCGCCGGCGCAACGTGCCCGGTTCGTCGAGTATTACGCGTTGCCCAAGGCCCCCTGGGACATCGGACGGCCGCAGGCGGCTTTCGTCGCCGCCGCCCCGCGGATCGTCGGTCGTGTTCTCGACGCCGGATGCGGCACCGGAGACCTCGCTCTCTGGCTCGCGTCCCGTGGCCATGCGGTGACGGGGATCGACTACCTCGAGACGCCGCTCGAAGTTGCGCGACGCAAGGGGGCCGAGCGGGGGGTGCGGGTGAACTTCCTGCAGATCGACGCCACGGCCGTCGCCTCGATCCCCGAACGCTTCGACGCCGTCACCGACTGCGGCCTCTTCCACTCCTTCGACGACGCCAACCGAGCCGCGTACGTCGATGCCCTCCGCGCCCTCCTCGAGCCTGGCGCGAGGATCTTCATCCTCTGCATGTCGACCGATGAACCGGGGACGCAGGGGCCGCGCCGGGTGTCCGACGAGGAGATCCGAGCGACATTCTTCGACGGCTGGGAGATCGAGTCGATCGAACCGGCCCGGTTCGAGGTGGTACCGGGCATCCGTGGTGCCGAGTTCGGCCCCGAAGGCGCGAAAGCGCGGTTCGTCTCCATTCGGCGGACCGAGCCCCCCCCTGCATGAGGGTGCTGCGGTGAAGCGGGGCTTCGCGGCGGACGAATCGTCTCGACGATCCTGAGGGTGAGTGCGTACGATTCCCGCGGCGCGGGATCGGGCCCGTCCCCTTCCGTCGCCTCGCCCGATGATGGCACGAACGAGGAGACGCGACATGCGCAGTCGAGCTGCATGGCGGTGGTTGGCCGTGATGGCGTTGATGGCCGCCGGGCCGCTGTCCGGCTCGGTGCGGGCGGTCGTCATCGACCTGGTGAACGCCGGCTCGACGAACATGTCTGCCCCGGCCGACGACCCCGGTTGGAACAACGTCGGGGCGATCGGTGTCGGCGGGGGTGTCTACATCGGTTACGGGTGGGTGCTGACGGCCAACCATGTCGGCGCGAGCGACGGTATCACGCTCGGCGGGGTGCAGTATGCGGCGATTCCCGGCACCGGCCAGCGGCTCACCAACAACGGCGCTGCCGGGAAGTCGGCCCTCACCGATCTCTATATGTTTCGGATCAACACGCCGTCGGTCAGCCTGCCGTTCATCCAGGTCGCCCCGACCGCACCGGCGATCGGCGACATGGTGACCATGATCGGCCGGGGACGCCTCCAGCAGGCGAATCCGACCTATTGGGACATCAACACCTCGTCGAATCCCTGGGTCTGGACGGAGACCACCGCGGATCTCGCCAATGAAGCGGGCTTCAAGACCGATGCGACGAAGTCGATGCGCTGGGGCACGAACATGATCGACGACGCCCTCTGGATCAATGCCGGCACCGGGGATGTGTTCTCCCTCGAAACGACGTTCGATCCGCAGGTGTCCACCAACGAAGCTCAGGTCGTGAATGGCGACTCCGGTGGGGCGGTGTTCGTGAAGCAGGCCGGCCGGTGGAACCTCGCCGGCATCATCATCGCCCAGGGGCTGCTTCCGCAGCAGCCCGGCGGCACCTCCACGGCCGCGTTCTACAACACCTCCTACTTCGCCGATCTCTCCTTCTACCGGCCGCAGATCGTGGCGCTGGCGGTGCCGGAACCGGCCACGATCACGCAGCTGTTCGCCGCCGGCGGGATCGGCTTCGGCGTATGGTGGCGCCGCCGCCGGTCGGGCTGAAGGTTCCTGGGGGGCGTTGTCGATGCGCCTGTTCCCGTGCGATCGTTTTCCGCTCGAGCTTCCGGAGGGACACCGTTTCCCACTCGACAAATACCGACAGCTACGGTTGCGGCTCGAGGATGAGGCGCGGGCCGGAGCGGCCCTCAAGTTCATCGAGCCGCATGCTGCCACCGACGAAGAACTCCTCCGGGTGCACGATCGTGGCTACGTCGGCCGGGTGATGGCCGGCACCCTCTCGCCCGCAGAGGTGCGACGGATCGGTTTCCCGTGGAGTGCGTCGCTCGTCTCACGATCGTTGCGGAGCACCGGCGCCGCGATCGATGCGGCAGCGGCAGCGCTCGAGGACGGGATGGCGGCGAGCCTGGCCGGGGGGACGCACCACGCAGGCAGTGATTGGGGGGAGGGCTACTGCGTGTTCAACGACACCGCGGTGGCCGCCCGTGAGATGCAGGCGCGTGGCGACGTCGGGCGGGTGGTGATCCTCGACCTCGACGTCCATCAGGGAAACGGCACGGCGCAGATCTTCGCCTCCGACGCTTCGGTGTGCACGGTGTCGGTCCACGGAGAACGCAACTTCCCCCTCCGCAAGCATCCAGGGGATCTCGACATCGGGCTCGACGACGGTGCCGACGACGACACCTACCTCGCCGCCGTCGATGCGGCGATCGACGGGGCTCTGGGGGGCCGCCCGGCCGATCTCCTGCTCTACATCGCCGGGGCCGATCCGTACGAGGGGGATCGTCTGGGGAGGCTTTGTGTCAGCCGGGCCGGACTCCTCGACCGTGACCGGCGCGTGCTCGGGGCGGCAAGGTCGGCCGGCGTGCCGGTGGGGATTGTCTGTGGCGGGGGCTACTGCACCGACATCGGGAGCATCGTCGAAATCCACGCCGGGACCATGCTCCTGGCCGCGGCGATGCTCGCCGGCGACCGATGACCCATGGCACCCCCCTGTCGGAAGGGTTTCTCTGGGCCCCGTCGGCTTGCCGGTCGGAGCCCGAAACCGTAGTCTCTTGAGGTGGTTCTGGGGTCTGGTCCGGGGGGCGAGTCGTCTCGGGTGTTCGTGTGTCGCCGCTGTTTCGTTGCCGTTTGCCGGTTCTTCATGAACGGTAGCGGGAGCGGAGGAGTGGAGACAAACGTGTATCCCGGCCGATGAACTCACATGATCTTCACCTGATCCTCATCTTCCGGCGCTTATTCATTTCGTCTTCGCAAGCTGGAGAATCGTCATGGGTGCTCGAATCGAGACCGTCGGGCCTGCCGTCACGCGGCAGACCCGGGCTTTCACGTTGGTCGAGTTGCTGGTGGTGATCGCCATCATCGGCACGCTCGTCGGCCTCCTCCTCCCGGCGGTCCAGTCCGCCCGTGAGTCGGCACGCCGTATCAAGTGCAGCAATCAGCTCAAGCAGCTCGGTCTCGCGGTGCACAATCACCACGACTCCCGGCAGTACCTCCCCACCGGTGGTTGGTGGTGGGGGGCATGGTCGTTCAACAACGGCCGGCCTGCCAGCGGAAATCGGCAGTTCGCCGGGTGGGGCTATCAGATCCTCCCCTACCTCGAGAACGAGGCCCTGTGGCTCGGCAATGGCGCCAAGGACGTCGACGGCAATGGTGCGATCGCCGATTGGGAACGGTTCTACATGGCCCGTGGCACGCCTGTGGCGCAGTACTTCTGCCCCAGCCGCCGTTCCGCCTCCGATGGAGTGAAGTCGTCCGGGGAGTGGTACGGAGCCCCGTTTCCGGGTGGCCGGGCCCCGTTTGCCCAGACCGACTACGCCGGCAACAGCCTCGACACGGGTGACAATTGGCTCGGTGGCGAAGGAGCCCCGTGGCACAACGAAGGAGACGGCCCGATCCTCCGGGTCGATGGCGATCAGCCGAATCTCGACCTCCGCAAGCTGTGCACGTTCAACGGCGTCAGCGACGGCACGACGAACGTGGTGCTCCTCGGTGAGAAGGCCCTCGACAACGACAACTGCAAGGGGAACATGTGCGGCGATGACAACGAGGGTTACACCGCCGGCTGGGACCACGACACGATGCGGCACACCGGTTTCGTTCCGCAGTCCGACGGCGACCGTTCCGGCACTTGGTACGGCGACGGACGATTCGGTGCGGCGCATCCGTCGGTGATCAACATCGTGCTCTGTGACGGTTCGGTGCGGACCATCAACTACAACATCAACGAATTGATATGGCGGCGGATGGGTCACCGTGACGACGGAAAGCGGGTGGAGTACTGATGTCGCGTACTTCGATCGGCCCGGGTCTTTCGCGTCGGGCGGTCCTTATGCCGCTCTGCCTCCTGCTCGTCGGTGCCACGGCCCTCGCCGGCTGTGGGCCGAGGAGCAACAAGACCGAACCGGAGTTCAAGGTCAGCGGGAAGATCGTGCGGGGAGGCAATCCGCTCCCCCTCGACCCGGTGATGGCCGCCGCCAAGGCGGCGAGCGTCAACGTCAAGTTCGTCCGCATCGACGGCAGTGGGGGGGCCGACTTCTCAAATACCGTCTTCGCTGACGAGTTGGGGGCCTTCACCATCAATGTTCCCAAGGGGAAGTACCGGGTGTCGGTCGTCCACATGAATGGCCGGCAACCGGGTGACAACCTTCAGGGCAAGTTCAGCGAGCGGAAGTCGAAGATCGAGCAGGAGGTGACAGGCGAGATGCCCGACCTCGTGATCGAACTCGACAACTACAAGTGACCGGCGTGTCGCGCACGGTGCACGAAGCGACCAAGGCCCGGTCGGCGCATGCCGACCGGGCCTTCAGCTTTCCCGGTGCGAGGCACGGAGCCGAGCGATCCTGATGTCGCTCAGGCCGGCACCCGGTCAGTCGCGTCGGTGTGCGTGGGCGTCGTCCGCGCCGTCCACGGCGGTGGGGGATTCTTCGTCGTCATCCTCCTCGGAGGCGAAGACGAAGGCCGCCCGTCGCGGTGCCGGCATCGGCGACCCGGCGCCGCGGACGCTGCGCCACACGATCTCGTTGAG
>Ga0078894_10001513_pt1 | contig 17350 bp, 16 predicted proteins | sample LauGreSu1BDMLBSD_2_FD_67506 | JGI IMG/M metagenome (GOLD analysis project Ga0078894, IMG submission 67506) | Freshwater lake microbial communities from Lake Michigan, USA - Su13.BD.MLB.SD (version 4) (version 4) | ecosystem: Environmental > Aquatic > Freshwater > Lake | place: Lake Michigan... | reverse complement strand
AAAATCTTGAAGCGTTCCATTCAAGATTGTAAGGACAGTATTCGCGCATTAGTCAAGAAAACGCGCAAAGAAAACACGAAAAAATACCATAAACTCATTCACATAGATAGTAAACCGACCAATGAAATTGACTATTTCAAGACCAAACTCTCGAATAAAGAACAACGCAAGGCCATGGAAGATCTACAAGAAATCAATGCGCATATCTATATTGACAAGCCATACCGTCTCGCGTTATTACAATCGAAGATGCCCGCAAAGTTCAAGGCAATCGCGATGCAGAAATTGAACATATTGCGCACAATGGACGCGAGCGATCACGAGTATTACAAAATCAAGAATTGGGTCGATACGTTTATGAAAATCCCGTTTGGAGTATACAAAAGTGTGTCAGTTTCGATGACCGATGGATTATCGAAATGTAATGACTTTATGACCAACGCGAAAAAGACATTGGACGACTGTACCTTTGGATTAACCGACGCCAAGATGCAGATTATGCAGATGTTAGGACAGTGGATTGTGAATCCAACATCTCTCGGAACATCCATTGCCATTCATGGTCCGATGGGAACCGGCAAAACCACCCTTGTGAAAGAAGGAATCAGCAAGATTTTGGGTCGCGAATTCACCTTTATTGCGTTGGGCGGAAGCGGAGATGCCAGTTTCTTGGAAGGTCATTCCTACACATACGAAGGAAGCACGTGGGGTAAAATCGTCCAAATCCTAATCGATAGTAAGTGTATGAATCCGGTGTTTTATTTCGATGAGTTGGACAAGGTAAGTGATACGCCTCGTGGTCAAGAGATCATTGGTATATTAACCCATTTGACGGACACAACCCAAAACAGTCAATTTCACGACAAGTATTTTTCGGAGATTGATTTCGATTTGAGCAAGTGTTTGTTTATCTTCAGTTACAATGACGAGACGATGATTAACCCGATTTTGCGCGACCGTATGTATCATATTCGTACTGCGGGATATGAAGCACCTGAAAAACTGGTAATTGCGCGCAATCATTTACTCCCGAAAATACGCGAACAAGTTAGTTTTAAGGAGGAAGATGTGATTATTCCGGATGAAATGATTCGCTATATTATCAACACGTTCACCAAAAATGAATCGGGTGTGCGTAATTTGAAACGATGTTTGGAGATGATATATTCAAAACTGAATTTGTTCCGTTTAATTACTCCCGAAAACAAACTATTTTCAAAAGAATTGACATTGGATATTCAATTCCCCATAACCATTACCCGAAAAGAAATAGATACGTTTATTAAGAAAGATGAAGTAATAAGTCAGACAATGTTATCGATGTACATATAATACCAACCCCAACCAAAAATCTAAACCAAAAATCTAAACCAAAAATCTAAACCAAAAATACAACCCGAAGCATATAATATAAATACTACAACTAATATAAATACAACCCGCTGTTAATAATGTATATATTAGCCGTTTTTTTCTGATTTTTCGAATTTATATTTTGGGGTGGAGAGATATTAGATATACACAGATATAACTAATATAATAAATGAATAATACGGGAAAAACATCGGTGTGCGATACACCACAAGGTATGATAGATACTATCGCAAACACGACTATACCTATCCCGAAAGAATGTGAACATTCGACACAAAAAGAATGTGAACATTCGACACAATCAGAATGTGAACATTCTATTATCGATGATTTAATCGACATTGACCCAGACAGAAGTGAAATTATTTACTATTGTGAAAAATGCTATACGTGTTTTGACACGATTCACGGAAACCGTAAATAAAATACAAGTGATAAATAATAGGTGTTGTATGTTTTTACATTTTTATGTTTTCTTATGGTGTGGTGGTATATATGGGTTATATTTATAAATAATATACATATTCAAATGTGTATATTATGGTTTATCCTACAGAGATGTAGGCAAAAATACGATATCGCAACCTGTGATAATCGTTTTACATGTTATTCCCGCGAGTCTTAAGTAATTCGATAAGTTCGGGAGTAAGGCAAAGTGGTCCTTTCGAGTTGGAAAGCCCTGCCGAAACACACTCACCAGAACTGCCCGTAGATTTATCGGATAGTTGAGAAAACTTGTCGATGATGACTGCCCCTGACAATTCACTGGATGGTTCTAATGCGGGTAACAATCGTCCGAATCCCTCTTTCTTGGCACCGAAAAGGGATTGTAAAATACTAGATGGACTCGAGTTTGAGTTTCCAGAAGGGTCAACCTTGCTTAAAGATTCTTTTACGGCACCACCTGAAGGGTCAACCGCACCACCTGAAGGGTCTACCCCGGCGAATGCTTCGTATCTAGCATAAGTAGATGGGCGAGAATATGGAACATAACTTCCATTCGAGAACATTAGAATACTTAACAATACCACAATCAAAAAGAGAATAATCTGTCCAAAGGTTCTTCCGTTGGTTCGCATTATATTATATGTAAATATTTTGTCTATTTGTAGGGAAATACTATGTTATCCTATGATGGAATAGAGTTTCGGAGATACAATACTAAATACGATTTCTACGATATATTGTACCACCGTTTCCACTGCTTGAAACACGGTTTTCGCGTATTGCGAGAGGGTAGAATAGATTCCTAAATGGTTGTTCTCTTTTTTTTCTAGTTTTTTCTGAATATCGGTTTCGAATTTGCGTTTTGAGTTGGCACGTTTCATCCCGGTTTTTATTTGGTCGACTCTCGAAATATCTGCATTTCCGTAGTATATTTGAAACGCAATATTAATACACATTACCATAATAATGAACCAAAAAATATACATATACCACGGCATGATTATATATATTTCAGATGTTTTTTCAAGAATGTTGGACGGCGTAACGTAAGTGCCTTTGGCATAACGTAAGTGCCTTTGGCGTAACGTAAGTGCCTTTGGCATAACGCAAGTGCCTTTGGCATAACGCAAGTGCCTTTGGCATAATGCAAGTGCCTTTTAGAGGAGGAACAAGATCGCAAAGAAATAGATAACAATCAGCAATTATTTTTTACCTAACGACGATATGTTTTACTATGGCGTTTTGTATTACGACGCTTACGTACAACCCGTCGTTTTCGGTTGATAGTTCGTCTCGATTTTCTACCACCTCTGGGGATTGGGGGTGGGGTTGAGGCTGTGTCTGGGGTTTGGGGTTTTGAAATTAAAATTTTGTTTAATGTATCGATATCTCTTTTTAATAAATATAACTTCTTGGTATCATACTTAACGGAACTTTTAGGTATTTCGTTCTCTGTACCGGAACTTTTAGGTATTTCGTTCTCTGTACCGGAACTTTTAGGTTCTGGGTCGTGTATAATTTCAACGGCGTAATTACTAACATTAGTTCTTTTAATATCAGGATTTTTTACCTTTAATAGTTTAAATTCTCTATCTTTTTGTACAACCGCATAAAATGGGATTTCGTAAAAACCATCTTTTCTATAATTGATAAAATATGTATCGGTAACTTTATTATTTTTTTGTTTTGCGTCTATTAATTCTAACAACTTGCCAATCTTTTTAACATCATCGGCTTTAAAAATAACTTTATAATCTTTGATATTCTCATTGCTGGGTAATTCAATATCTTTCACCTCAATAAATTTGTCTTTACACACTGGAACATAATTCCCCCAACCATAATCTTCGATTTCAAACGGGGGTTCTTCATTACATGTTTTCTTCGCCATTATACTTATATAATAACTACTGATTTTTGTGATTGTCTCTAAATGTCCAATACGATTATTTAACGAGGAATAGACAAATAATCAACCAAACCCATACGAGTCGTCTAATACGCTAGTAAATCCTCTTTGGAAACAGGTTTTACACCAAACATCGAGAGTAGACTATAGGTATTGCTTTGTTCGGGTATTTCGGTCGCGTGTAGTTCATTGTTTTTCCCTAGATGGAAATACAACAACATACTCCCGATAATGGCCTTATATTTTTCGGGATACATATATCCGTAGTATCCAACACATCCAAACAGTACGATACATACAACCGCGGGTAGAATCGACCCACCTATCATACTCTCGCTTTTCGGTTCAATCTTGCTAAATATAGATGTGGTTTGTCTTGTGATGAAGTCGTTGATGGGTTCCATATATACAAGTTATACAAACTGTTTTGTATATTTTATACGCTTTTGCGAAGAGATCATAAATATGAATATGTGAAATGTTTTAGCATACAATACATATAAAAAGACATAGACATATGGATGTATAATGAATTCGCAAGAACGAATCAATCTAAAAAAGTTGGTCGAGGAATCGGATTGCGTCGACAATACCGAGAATATTCGCAAAGTGAAACACAGTACGAAAATCCTCAATGATATTCGCACAATGGAGCAACTCAAAAAGAAACACGCGAATCTACGTGAAACAGACCAGGAAGCGTTTTGCGAATTGTGTCGCAATGAATGCTCGTTTATGTTTATGAACTACCCCGATATTCTAAACAAACAAATCAAGGACGAATTGAATTTAGGCATAATGGTTCGTTTAATCCAAGTATTACAGATGATTGAAGAGGGGAAAGTCGACCAACACGAAGGCTCCGTGATTGTAGGCAAGTTTTTGAAAGAATTATACGTGGATAGTGCTCTACGTCGTGCCGACAATTTGGATAAACAATATGCGTCGGAGGTGGAAGAGGTTGTTAGTGAACCCAAGACGATTTCGTGGAAAGAATACAAAAAGATGAACTAATCCCATATAATAAAACCGACCCCGATATTACAAAGGTGATTCCATTTAGAATATGTAATTGATATGGTATTTTATTTTTTTCTAAAAGGGAATTATTTATTAGAGATAATGAGGATGAAAATAAATACGCTGACCCAAACAAACAAGAAGATAACATAATTGACTTATACATTCGAATATACGATACAAATAAATCACAACAACATTTTATATTGGTTGGGTAAATAAGAAAATTGTAAAAAAGGTTAAAGGAAATAATCGATATATTCTAATAGAAGAATGTCTGGATTTCACGAAAACGAGGCGATTTTATCGAACAGTCATTACGTCGATATGTTTTATCACAACGATATTCACCACAATTTTGCCGTATTAAAATTATGGGTGAATCCCGCATATCCCGATTTGGTCTCGCTATATACATCCCAAATTGAAAACCACAATGAGCAAAACAAACGCGCATTGTTTCCCAATTCCGGATTTGATTTGTTTATGCCTAAACCTGAAATATTCACAGACGCTTTTGAGACCAGATTCTTGGATTTACAGGTGAAAGCCGAGATGATATTCACCGATGTAACAATGAATCATATGAAGAACGCTTATCCGAATATTCAGATTCAGGGAGATACGAACGATATTGGTGGAGTATGTTATACAACTGGCTACTATATGTATCCCCGTTCGAGTATATCGAAAACCCCATTGATGTTAGCGAATCATACAGGTATTATCGATTCAGGTTATCGCGGGAATTTAATCGCAGCGGTCCGGTTTTTACCTTCGGCAAAACATTCCACCGTCTATGAGGTAGAAAAAGATACACGTTTGTTTCAGATATGTCATCCACAATTGTGTCCCGTCTATGTTGTAATGGTAGATGAAGTCCAATTGTCCTTGACTGAACGTGGAAGTGGCGGATTTGGCTCAACTGGAAAATAACACACAAAATAAAAACAAATAGGATAAACTAGAAAAATACGATAAACTAGAAAATAAAACGTAGATAAGACCTAACACGACGAATCGGTGTTGGTATTTTTTCAAGAATAGTAGGATCGATTATGTAATACTTATTTTACCGTTTTACATAATCTGAAGACAATATATGATAGATGTATCGCGTGCCCTATGTATATACCAATACAGAAACAAAAGTGTATAAGGGTAAATTTCATTATAAACGAATTCCAGAAAACGCACGATATTATCCAAATTTAATCAAAACATACGATAAGCGATGGGTGCCTCCGAAAGTAGTCGCCTTTGATTTAGACGAGACTATCGGGAGTTTTCAGGATTTGTATTCTATTTGGAAAGCCATTTTCGAGAAAGGATTGTATACGGGAACAATTGATAGAACAACTACCCAAAAGATATTCAATGATTTATTGGATTTATATCCGGAATTTCTGAGATACGGTATTTTACATATTTTGGAATTTATCAAGACGAAAATACAAAACGGCGAGAGTCATCGGATTTATTTATATACCAACAATCAATGTGATTATTCGGTTTGGTCGAAAATAGCATGTCCGAATCCCACCGAATGGGTCGAAATGATCATCGTCTATTTAAACGTGAAATTGGGTGTGAAAGATACCATTTTTGCTAAACCCATTTGTGCTTTTAAAATCAACAATGTGGTAATCGAACCGCTCCGCCAAACCACCAACAAAACACATCGCGATTTCCTTAAATGTTCGATTTTACCGAAAACAACCGAGATTTGTTTCATCGACAATACGTATTACGAGAAAATGTGTCACGATAAAGTCTACTATATTCAACCGCCGCCATATATTCACGCTCTTTCACGCGATGATATTATTGACCGGTTTGTAAAATCCGCGTTCCATAAACAACTCGTCCAGAAAATCGGATACGTTTCGCCGCCGTCGTTTCCGAAAGACACCACCCAACCAATACAACCATACTCTCCAATTACTACGGCACAATATGAAATATACACGAAATTATTGTATTACATCAAGGAATTTTTCTGTATGACCACTCCACCTTCCCATACACGACGACGAATCATTCGTCTCGGCAAATTCACGCGCAAACGCCCCCGGAAAAAAACGCAGGATTCATCTACACCGATGTAGGCATGAACCCCACCGCAGTAAGAATCAACAATTCATCCGTGCTGAGTTTTTGATAGGTGAAACAGTCATCGAATTTGTATTGTATGTATCGTTTTCCGTTTTTACAAAGAACATGTACTCCCGTATCCATGATTTTGATGTCTACGACAATACCCCCATTCGTTAATGTTGGTTGTGTATTTTCGGGAGTATTTATAACGTTAGTATTTCTTGGAATTCGAATCCATCGGACGTGTTTTCCGCGTTGTAATTGATATAGTTCATCGATATACCGATAATCGGCAAGTTTAGTATGTATGGCATTGAGGTCGATATTTGTGTTTGTATAGACGGTTAATAGAGAGGTATGTATGGCGGTGCGTATACTCTCGAGAGTTTGTCCTTCTAAATGTTCTGGCAATAATTCGAGAGTCGATGTATTCGAATTCGACAACAATGTATCTATATTTAGTTCGGATGACGAAGAAATTCCATGTGTTTCTGCAAGTTGGTGAATAAACCGATTCATGTATCTATTTGTATGATGTATACAGAATATGTTTATACTGTTTTATTTTTCGGAACTACACCTAATACCGGAAATAATTTGGCATATTCAACAAACAGTAGATTTGTGGTTAATAAAATAGCACTTCCAAACACGATATTCAAGTCCACTGGTTTTACTACAAATTCTTTTCGGAATGGATGGAATCGAAAAAGTAAAAACCCGACAATAAAGGTTTGTGTAAAGATATTTAGCAAATGAATATACGAATCTTCCATTAATCGTATACCAAAAAACGCAATAAAATACACGATATGGGAAATTGCCATTATTGCCAAATACGGGAGTCGTATCGTATCAATATGTTGGTCAATTATTTTCATAGAATCAGTATACTATATGAAAATAATAAAATACGAAAAAGGCGCCTTCATCGACGAAGACGACCAAACACACTCTGCTGTGTTTACATTACATTACTATGGTTCATAAACGACGTTTTCGAGAGGTCATAACTATCATATATTTTCGTGTCGGATATTTTCACGAATGGAAAGGCAGTATTCGACGAGAAGACGGATTGATAATCGTTGGATGTTTCATTTTCGGGAGTAAGTGTGCTGAATGGCATTCGGACAACCTCTTTCACTGGTGGAGGTAGAGTGTAGTTATTTCCCTCATTTGAAATCAAATTGTCATTATCATACATGTTCCCACTAGATCTGAACGAAGCACTTAATAGTTCGAATGTCTTGTATGGGAAGGTACGGACACTATTCAATAATAAGGTGTCTGACAAATTTGACGCGTACATACCTGAATCCATATTCTGTTTTAATAATGAGCATAGACGAGACATCACTGAACGCGCGTGTAATTTAGATGGGTCCGTTTTCATCATCTCATATTCATATGGGGTAAGAATTTGGGAAACTAGTCTCAAGTTACTATTAATGATATTGGTTCTAAACATGAGCATATATCCGTATATTTCTACAGATTTAGTAATTGTGTTTTCATGTTGTTGTATTGGCACTAAAGGCATGATGGTTCCTCTACTGGTGATATTTGTGTATAAGGTTCTTATGTTGATTGCTGGGTCTAATTGAAACGTCGAATTGGTTAATTCATTCGAATTCTTACCATTTAATGTATTATCAATGCCAAACAATAGAGAGTCTTTACGAATAATAATGTCTCTCAATTGAATTTCAAGTATTTTTTTTTCGTTTTCCGATGGTATCGATATTCGCAACGACATACTATTAGTAAGCCCAGTAAACAAGCCCCAATAGAATTGGTCGTAATGGTTCAATTTTATTTTGTCTAATTTCATATTATACATAAAATTGTAGAACTTGGTATTTACCGAATCGTATGTTGAAGTGGTGTTTGTGATATTATAATAAATCAAGGTATCTAAAAACCGGAAAAACGAACTAGAAGACTCTCGATAGGTTGCACCAAACTCAGCAAGTGTATCTGTAAATGTCTTCAGACCATTCAAATCAATGTTCAATTGATTGAGTTTTTGTAAAAAGGAGAATATATCGGTAAAGACGGTTAATCCAAGTGTATATAACGCATTCGTGATTGTCTCGAAATTGGTCATATTCACACCAATTCCTTTAAATTGCGATAACACTTTGTACAGTTGAGAGCCAGGTGTCTGTATGCTTGCCATATACGATAACACAATTGTTCGGTCGTAATCATTTTGAGTGCCAATATATTGTTTTAGTCTAGAATCTAATTGGGATTGACTTTGTATTTGCTCACCAATCGACTCATTTTCCGGGAGTATAATGGGCATTTGATCGACTTCTGTGAATTTTAATTGTATTAATGATTTGTAGTATCCGGTTAATCCTTCGACCGTTTTTTCGGGAATTACTTCAACTGGTTCACTGCTGAAGCCTTCAAATGTAGAAAACGGCTGAATTACACGATTTTTCGTTTTGAGAGTATTGCCCGAAATATTTAATTCTAAACATTCGCTAATCAAGGTATCAAAATTAAATTCACTTGGATTATTCAATGGAAATACAAATCCTCTACTTATCGCCGTATCGAAAAAATCTTTCATACCAACATATAATGAAATGGTACCCTTAGAATTTGTTTTAGTCGATATTGGTAGTTTCTTCGTGCCTCGGATAAATTCCTCGTTATAAGAAGTCACAAATTTAGTTATTGATTCTTTATTCGAACCATTTACGGTAACCTTCGATAAATAATCATTGTGAATCATCATATATTCAGTGTATGTAATTTTATAGTTTTTCAAATCATCTTTAAATGTTGCGAGTTCTTTCAATGTGATGCTGGTATTTTTTTTAAAATAGTTTCGTTGTATTCTATTAAAAAACTGTTCCAAATCCTTATTGGATGGTGGAATGTATATCTTAATCATAATGTTATAGAACCAATCAAACCTTTCTCCATACTTTACACCAAGAGGTCCAACAAGTGTGGCGAAAGTCGCGAATGAAAGTGGTGGTGGGTTAGGACTGGAGGGAGGGTCACGCACATTCAGATCTATCAGTTTTGTCAGAAATGTATGTAAATCCGACTCAGCGGTTAGCCCAAATTTTTTATAACTTTGAATAAAAGCATTGTCAATTTCAGTATCATTTCCTTTTCTTCCATACTTATTTAACTTCTCTAATATTTGATACAAATTGGCTGTAGAGGTATTTGTATATCCGATTTGTTTTAATTTGTCGGTTAGCAATTGAATTTGTAATGAACTACGAATGTTATTCGTTTTAAACATTTTTCGTACATAGTCAAACCCAACTTTGTCTAATTTTGCAAACTCAGTAATTGCGTTTGCAACTAAATCCGGATATCCTGGTGGTCTATTTTGTGTAAATTCGAATACATAACGGTTAGAGGTACCTAGAGGTTCGGTTAATTTACTTTCCCATTTATCCTTTAATTTTTTATATGCGTCTGCTATAACATCCACTCCAGTTACACTAGTAGATGGTGGAGGATTCGGTGGTAGTATGGGTTGTAATTGTGCTTGTGATAGTATTCTTGATTGTGTTTGTGCCTGTACTTGTCTAGCCTGTGTCTGTGCCTGTGCTTGTATAGCCTGTGTCTGTGCCTGTGCCTGTGCGATTAACTGTGCTTGGGTCATTGCCCCTTCTACTATGGTTGTCCCGTCGATTGTATCAAATTGTTCTTTTTTAATGAATTCCATAAGATTTTTAAACTCGGTATAACTATTAATATTCACTTCGGGGGTTGTTAACCATTTAATGACATTTTCATATCCTTGAATATCGAGATTACTTACATCTTCATCTTTAACAATTTCTCTAGCATACACTTGGTTATTCCAATCAACTCCTAATGGATAACCCGCATGTTTGCGTGTATCTACGCCATAGTTCAAAGCCATAGATAAGTCGGTTCCGCCAAAACATTGTCCATAAAACTGAACGCCCGCAATGGTGTATTTGTTATCTTTTGCTTTATTTACACAATCGATTGGTGTTCTAAAACCACCGCCTAGATAGTTTGGTATAGCACGGACGCCAGTGTCTCTATAACTACCTTTAAACACAAACCCTGTATCTCTGTAAATCTCATATAGTTTCATATAGTTGTTATCTACCAATAATTGTTTGAATAATGGTAATTCTCCCTCAGTTACAGAAAATTTGTATTTTGTGTTTATCTCCTGAATCTTTTGATCAGATAAAACTAATGTTTCAATGACGTGTTTTGAACATGTATATGAATCATAGTACAGTATACCAATAACTAGTAATATACTAATTAATAATACAAACACAAGCACATTCTTCATTCTATAGTGTATTTATACATTTTATATATAAACATAATTCGTTGTATATACCAGCAAAACCAGTATACTCTCGAATATGCAAATACATAAATACAAATGCCTCGAAAAACTTGGAAATGGTCGATTCGGATCTGTCTACAAAGGCCAGCACGAAATCACCCGGAAATTCGTTGCCATCAAACTCGAGCCTTTACAAGAAATACAAACAATCAAACATGAAACAATTCTGCTAAACTACTTACATAGTAAATCGTGTAACCATATTCCGAAAATACACTGGTTTGGAGTATTCGACCATACGATGTGTTTGGTAATGTCCTATTATGATTGTTCGCTATATGATTATATGATGAACCATGCGTCTGCGTCTACGTCGGAGTTTCGACACATTATACAATCCGTCTTACACGCGCTGAAATCGATACATGAATCCGGGGTGGTTCATCGCGATATCAAACCGCAAAATATAATGATAACGCGGAATACAGCAGTATTAATCGATTTCGGTATGGCGACGTTTTATATTGACGAAAATTCGCAACATACTCCCGAAATACAACCTCCCAAAGAGAATCTATTGGGAACGCTAAAATATATGAGTTATTACATTCATTTGGGGAAACCGTATAGTCGTAGAGATGATTTATTGTCTTTGGTATATGTGTATATGTGGTTAACTGGCACGTTGTATTGGAGTAGTTCGAATACTCCTTTGCCTTTGGATTCAGATTCTCCTTTAGGTTCGGATTCTCCTTTAGGTTCGGATTCTCCTTGGAACCGGTATTCCGAAACACACATATTACATCCAAAGAATCAGTATATAAAAGGCCAAAAGGAATTGGGTCGAATTCGAGAGTATTTTGATACAAATATTGATTCAGAAGACTCTCGAAATATCAATGAAATGTCTTTGTTGATTGCGTTTGTGGAATATGTATATGGATTGACTTTCTATGAAACTCCGCGATATACAATTTAGTACGTCTAGATGACTCCGTAAATCGCTAGAACTCCTTCCGCGTTGCGTCCGGAGTTCTTCACTGTCCAATTATGATGGAATCACGAATAATCAAAATAAGAAACAATATAAAAACGATGTAATATGGTATCGTATACTACAATGAGCACTCCTACAAACGTCGATACTTCTACATTAACCGGAAAGGTAAAATGGTTCAACAACAAGGCTGGATTTGGGTTCATCACCGTGTGTGACGGTGAGTTGTCTTCCAAGGACATTTTCGTTCACTATTCGTCGATTCAGGTGAACAATTCGCAATACAAGTATTTGGTTCAAGGCGAGTATGTTGATTTTTTATTAACCAAGCCCGAGAATAGCACACACGAGTATCATGCCGTGAATGTGTGTGGTATTAAAGGCGGAAGTTTGATGTGCGAGACACGCCGTCAAAACTTTGTCAGTCGTTCCGTTCGTCCTTCTGCTGATGAGCGCGAAGATACCCGCGAAGCCGTTTCCCGCGATATTGAGAAACGTCCTGCCCGTAGAACTCTTTCTCCCCGTGTCGCTGCCGCTGCTACTGAGAACGACGGATTCCAAACCGTTTCCCGAAAACGCGCGGAACCCAAGACTCCCAGAAAGACTCGTGAGGCAACTGTTTCCGCATAAATATCGATATGTATGCGTGTGAAAACGTCGCGTTTAGTGTAAAATGATAATATTTATTCATAATGTATACATATTATGTCATCATCTGTAATCGGTGTGTGTATAAATACCGATGAATCAAGCGGTTGTCCTATGAATTTCGAAAACTTTTTAAATATGTTACAACCAGATACGATTTCGTCGGAGGATAAAGTCTCGCCAGAAAAACCAATATACTACGGATTCACCTTGCCTATTGAATATTTAGATAAACACCAACAATTCCAAGTATCGAGTGTAGTATCGTCTGACCTGGAATTGTTGCCTGTATCTTCGGAACCAATCAAAGACGCATCGAATGTATCCGTATCAATGTACGACCATTTATGTAAACCATCCAATCTGTTTTCAAAACAAATGATTCGAGAGATTCACAAAACATATACAACCAACACGGACTTTTTGGAAGAAACGCAAGATGTATTGTCGGAAATGGGAACATACCATTCGGCGTGTCAATCGAAAGAGCCGTTCGTGCCAGATTGCGATACGTTTATGACTATATGGAAAGACGTGAAAGAAGATGCGCGTTTTTTAGAACAATATTCGTTTATGGAATGGTCGATGTTGGAATATTTGAATCATTCAACCGATTTTCTACAAATACTCTCGGTTATTAATATTTTCTCACCCCTATTGAGTTTATTGGTGCCCATTATCTTTCTGATTTTCCCCTTTGTGATATTGCGGTTACGTGGTATCGGAATTACGTTTGAACAATATGTGGAAACACTCAAGGAAATTTCCAAGAACCATTTCATCGGAAAAGCGCTAAACGTTCAATTTACAGTGGAAGGAATCTTGTATTTTGCGTTTACTGCTGGATTGTATTTTTTACAAACCTACCAAAACGTCATGTCGTGTTATAAATACTATACCAACGTCTCCAAAATGAACACGCAATTGGTATATATGAAAACCCATGTCCTTCATTCCATACGTCGGATGGAAACGTTTGTATCGCTACATAGTTCGAAATCGACTTATCGTTCTTTTTGTAAAGATGTCGAAACACACGCTGCTAGATTACGTGATATGTTGACGACTCTCGAACCTATCACTCCCTTTTCACATACGTTTTCCAAATTCAATAGCGTCGGGTATATGCTGGGACGTTATTATCAACTACATAAAAACGCGGATTACGAGAAAAGTATTCGGTATTCGGTTGGATTCCAGGCATATGTCGATATATTGTCTGGAATATACGACAATATACAACGCGGACATTTAGGAAAAGCACAATTTGTCGAAGATTCGGAGCCGGTTTTCGAGAGTCAATATTATCCAGCACATTTATCTGGCGGAGATCTTTGCGTGAAAAACACGTGCGATTTGAGCAAAAACATCATTATTACTGGTGTGAATGCGTCGGGCAAAACCACCTTCTTGAAAACCACCGCAATCAATATCATAGTATCCCAACAATTCGGAGTAGGGTTCTATTCGAAATGCACGATGCGTCCATATACACATGTTCATTCGTATTTGAATATACCGGATACATCTGGTCGCGACAGTTTGTTCCAAGCCGAATCACGTCGGTGTAAAGAAATTATCGATATTATCGAGAGTACACGCGATGATGTTTCCGCGAGACATTTCACGATATTCGATGAATTGTATTCTGGAACCAATCCAAATGAAGCGACGAAATCGGCGACGTCTCTTTTGCGATATTTAGCGAAATTTGACAACGTGCGGTTTATTTTAACGACACATTACGTTTCGGTTTGTAAGAAATTCCGCAAATCGCAAAAAGTATGTAATTACAAGATGAATGTGAAAGTCGACGAAACGGGTAGAATCACGTACTTGTATACGATTAAAAAAGGTATATCGAAAACCCAAGGAGGTGTAGAAATTCTGAAAATGATGAATTACCCGGAAGAAATATTGAAAGATATTCGCGATTCAAACATAAAAACCAAAACATAAGAACCAAAAAATAAAAAAGTATTTGGGTTTTGTATTAGTTTGTTGTTTTTTATATAATACACATTATTGTATTATATATTTTAGAGTGGTTTTGTCTGTTTTATCCTTTTTCTATTTCATATTTTATTGTTTTTGTGTGTCATATTTATATTTTATACTTTTTCTATTTTTGTGTATGTTTATACTGAGCATTCAAGTGTTTGTTCGGCATTGTTTCCAACGAAATGGCGATTCATATATTTTTGAATAGTAAAGTAGGTGATTTCCGCATGTTGTGCTTCGTCGCCTAATAGTCTTGACAATACGCCATCTGGTCGAATAATGGTTTTGTTTTGGGGATCCGTTAATTGGTTGGTGGAAATATAATTGGACAAAAACTTGCTGGTTTCAGTGCGTGAAATCAAGTCACCGACTTGACGACCCATAAAGATACACAACTCGGGTGATACTTTGGTTGGACTAGCAAATCCGGATGGCTTGCGTTTGCGTTTTTCAGTAGTGGATTTTTGGTTATCCTTTGCGATTTTCGTAACATATTGCTCCATCATCTTTTCGAGGGCATTCACTTCTACACACATTTGGGTTGCCTCGCGTTTGTTTTCATGGAGTCGTTCTTTTAAACTTCCAAGTTTTGCCAACATCTTCTGTAATTTTAAGGGAAGATTCGATGAGGCAAATTCCTTGGATTCTTCGTTTGCGTTTTGTGATTCGTCGATAAGGGGATTCATTTTTATATATATCTTTTGCTGTTTATATTTATATTGTTTTTCGCATATATATTATATTTTATACTAGGATTCGACACTACGTATATGAAGGGCGCGTCGTTTCAACAAAATGAGAAGTCTGCTGGCAACTCTTGGATATCGATTTTAAAATGACGTTCAATGTGTTTCATATGGAAGATGTCGTGTTTGGTGACGAAATTGATGGCGATACCTTTGCGTCCCCATCGTCCGCTTCTCCCGATACGATGTAAATAGGTTTCGGGGGATTTAGGGATATCGAAATTAATAACAGCATTCACTTGTTGGATATCTACCCCTCGTGCGGTGAGATTCGACGAAATGAGGAGTCGGTAGTTTCCTTCGCGAAATCGGGTGATGACGTCTTTTCGTTCGGCTTTGGTCATATTGCTGTGAATATGGCATACGGAAAATCCTTCTTCGGTCATTGCGTTGTATAGGTCGACTACACGAGATACGCTATTGATATAAATAATGGTTTGCGAGGCGGTCATTCGTTGGAAAATATCCTTGAAAGCATCGTATTTCGAATGGTCGTCATAAATCGAGACGAAATATTGTTGAATACCTTCAAGGTTGAGTTTTTCGGGTTCGACGATGATTTTTACGGGATCGCGCATAAATTTCTCGGTGATTTTGAGAATGGGTTCGGGCATCGTAGCACTAAACAGGGCAATTTGAACGGTGGGTGATAGACTCTGGAAAATATTATAGATTTGGTCTTTGAATCCAAACGATAACATCTCATCGGCTTCATCGAGAATACACAAATGAACATCGGAGATTTGAACCGCGCGACGTTTAATCATATCGAATAGACGTCCAGTACACGCAACGATAATATGCGGAGGGTTGGTTTTCAATTCGGTGATATCGTCGTTGATAGAAGTTCCACCAACGAGCGTTTTCACTCGCAATTCAGGCATAAAGGGAGTGAGCGCCGTAATGGTAGAACACGTTTGTGTGACCAATTCGTGTGTGGGTAAAATAATAAGGGCTTGTGTGAAATCTTTGGATGTATCGATGGTTTGGAGAGCACTAATGGTAAATGCCCCAGTTTTACCGGTACCGGATTGGGCTTGTCCAATAATATCCTTTCCCTTTAGGATATGGGGAATGGCTTTTTTTTGTATGTCGCTTGGTTTCTCATACCCAAATGAAAAGATTCCGCGAAGCAAATCCGTTTTTAATCCAAAATCATCCCAGGTGATTTTGGATACGTCAGGTTCTATGGTTTCCGCGGCGATGGTTGTAGTTGTTGTCGTATTCATTTCGGGTTCGTATAAGAGAATATACGAGAGTATTGTTTATATTTCTTTGCGAATTAATATTCTTCTTAAAACTATATAAACCGTATTTGGTATTCTTTTATACCCAATTCGAAACAATTATCCCAAAATACACAATACTATAGAATGACGACTACTCTTTCTGGCCATTTTTTTACACTCTCGGATTTCGAGAAACTCGTCGCGAATCGTTCATCATTTGTACTAGATGAATCCGTATTGAATACCATTTCGTATTTAAATACCCACATTGAAATACCCGATTTCCCGGCGTATACTCCCCGATCAGAACCCATTCGTTCTACTGCGTCTTACGCCAACAAAGAAAAGGATTCGTATCATTTTTCGCGATCAAACAAAGGGTCGTCTTCGTCCAGGAATAAACGAGACAACAATCCTCCACCCTCGGCGGAAGATTGGGAATTGATGCGTAGTTTCAAAACGACCAAAATGGAAACAAAAACCGGTGTAGATAAAACGATTAATGATTATTCGCGTTCATTTGAACAAGATGTCCACGGCAAATTACGCGAAACAACGCGATAC
>Ga0078894_10001512_pt1 | contig 17353 bp, 18 predicted proteins | sample LauGreSu1BDMLBSD_2_FD_67506 | JGI IMG/M metagenome (GOLD analysis project Ga0078894, IMG submission 67506) | Freshwater lake microbial communities from Lake Michigan, USA - Su13.BD.MLB.SD (version 4) (version 4) | ecosystem: Environmental > Aquatic > Freshwater > Lake | place: Lake Michigan... | reverse complement strand
CATGTGCCCTACCTGCTGCGCCTGAGTCGGCGGAGCGTTCCCCTGCAGGGGAACCTGATGGAGACCTTCGCCAGGCAATCGGCCAACAGCAGCTGCGGCAATCCTCTGGAGTGCGGTCAATCGCTGGGCACACAGATCCTCGATCGGGCGCTGGCCGGCTTCAACCGGCTGATGGAGCAGGGCGTAGAACCTCTCGCCCGCTTGATCTGGGAACCCAAGGGCAAGCGTTCACCGAAGCGGGAGGGTCTGCGCTCGCCCCTGCGGGAACCACCGATCACCGCCGACCCTATGGCCCTGCGCGAACTGCAACTCAGCGAGGAAGCCGCGGCCAGCAGTGAAGAAGCCGCGCCCCTAGCGCCAGATCTGCCGCCACCACTGCTGCTGCAGGAAGGCCAGGATCTCCCGGCGGACCCGGACGCCACCAGCGCCGACCCAGCACTGGTGCCAGCGATGCCTCAGGCCGATGCGTTGGATCCAGGGGTCAACCAACAACCCGCCACGATGCCGAAAGGAGCACCGCCACCACCACCGTTACTGCCCCCGTTGACACCTCCACCCTTGCCGTGAGGGCCTGACTCAGGCGCTGGCGAGGGCTCGAACCACATCACCACGGGTGAGCACGCCAACAGGCTGTTTGGCTGCATCGAGCACAAAGAGGCGCTGGGTGCTGCGCTCATGCAGCAACTTGGCCGCTGCGGGTAAGGAGAGGTCGGCCTCACAGTGATGCGGGCTCTTGCTCATCACCTCACCCACGGTGCTGCCGAGCACCTGGTGAACTTCCTTGTCCCAGTTGAGCGGGTTGCGGAGATAGATCACCGCATCCAGCAGCATCACGTAAGGGCCAGCATCGAAGCCGCTCTCGCGCACCATCAGATCCTGCTCAGTGAGTTCACCCACCAGAACACCACTGGCATCGACCACCGGCAGCCCGCTGATGTGGTGCTCGCTCATCAATTGCACCGCCTCCTGCAGAGGTGTGGTGGTGGAGACACTGCGCACCGGGGTGGTCATCACTTCGGAGACGCGGCGTTCGACGACCATGGCAGGCTCAGCACTGGTGCCATTGTGACCCGCGATGAACCTGCAACGGCGCCTTGCCGATGGCCTCACCGTGGGGAGAGCGGTGATCGGTCTGCCCCTGATCGTGGCCCTCAGTGGCGGCTACGCCAGCGTGGCCTGGTGGTTGCTGCTGCTGGGCGGCCTCAGTGACGCCGCGGACGGCTGGCTGGCGCGGCGCGCCGGCGGTGGCTCGGTGTGGGGGGCTCGCCTCGATCCCCTCACCGACAAGATCCTGATCCTGGCGCCTCTGCTCTGGCTTGGGGCGCAGGACAGTCTTCCCCTCTGGGCAATCTGGCTACTGCTGGCCCGGGAGCTATTGATCTCCGGATGGCGTGCCGGCCAAGGGAGTGGCGGTCCAGCCTCCTGGAGCGGCAAGGCCAAAACAATTCTGCAGTTCGCCTCCTTGCTGCTGATGCTCTGGCCGAGCGGCTGGGGGGCAGCTGTGGCCGAAGGCCTGCACAGCCTGGGGTTCTGGCTGTTCTGGCCCTCGCTACTGCTCGCCCTCAGTTCCGCCTGGGGCTACATGCGCAAGGCCTGATCGATCAGCCGATCAAGGCCTCATCGCTGCTGAAATCAGGGCTGGTGGGCATGCGGCCGGCGTAGTCGTTGGTGTAGCTGTCAGCCATGGCTGCTTCCACGCTGTAGGCCGGCGTCCAGGCAAGCTCGCGCTGCACGCGGGTCACATCGGTGAGGAAATGGGCCAGGCGCAGCGGGAAACCCTTGCGTGCTTTCTTGTCGAGCCCGGAGGGATCGAAGCTGCGGATCTCCACCGCAGCGGGATCCTTGCCACAAGCCCGGGCCGCAGCCGCCACCAGGCCGCGGAAGGTAATGCCCTGCACGCTGCTGCAGTTGTAGACGCGGTTGGCCGCCGCATCCACTCCGAGGCTCAGGGCCATCGCCGCAGCTAAATCGTTCACATGGCCGAGCTGCGTGATCGTGGTGCCATCGCCGGGCAGCGGCACCGGCCGGCCGTGCACGATGCGATCAAAGAACCAGCTCTCCACCGGGTTGTAGTTGCCGGCACCCACGATGTAGGTGGGGCGGAAGCTGGTGAAGGGGATCTTCTCAGCGCTGAGCCAAGCCTCGGTGTCGAGCTTGCCGCTGTGGCGGCTCTGCGGATCGGTGGGGGAGTCTTCGCTGAGGGGCCAGAGCTCGCTGTCGGCGTAGACGCCGGCAGAGCTCACATAGAGAAAGCGGTGGCTTGGGGCACCGGTGCACTCGATGACGGCGCGGCTGTCGTCGAGGGTGCGGCCGGAGCTATCGACGATCACATCGAAGCTGCGGCCCTTCAGGGCAGCCAGGCCATCGGCGGTGCTGCGGTCGCCGCACAGGTGCTCAACGCCGGCCGGCACTGGGTTCTTGCCGCGGGTGAACAGAGTGAGCTCGTGGCCCTCGGAGAGCAGCTGCGCCACCAGGGGCTTACCCACGAAGCGGGTGCCGCCCATCACGAGGATCTTCACGCCGGAGCTGATCAAACAGGCGGTCATTCAAAGCCTTGTCGCCCCACACTGGGCAACAACGAGCCAACGGACGAATGGGACGGTTTCAAGAGGTTGTGCGGGCGCTCAACAACCTCAAGCTCCTGGCAGCGATCGGTCGCAGCGGCGGTGATCTGAGCAGCGTGGCCGACCTGGTGGACAGCTTCCTCGACAGCCCGCAAATGGCCGACTGCGTGCGCCGGTTCCGGGCTCTCCCCGGGGGCGAGGAGCTAATGGATAAACGCTATCCACCCCTCCAGCCCGACATCGAACGTCTCGCCCAACTGCCGGCAGAAACCCTCGGCGGGCGTTACGCCCGCCTGATCACCAGCCTTGGCTACGACCCGGAGTTCTTTCGTCCACGGCCCACCAGCAGCGAGGCCCAGTGGCTCACGCAGCGCATCGCCACCACCCACGACATTCACCATGTGGTGTGCGGGTTTGGCACAGAAGCGGCCGGTGAAAGCGGCGTGCTGGCGGTGACGGCCGCCCAAATCGGCTTCCCCGCCTACGTGCTGCTCACCAGCGCCGGCCAACTGGCCAGCTTCCGCCTTCAGATCGAACGCTTTGAAACGATCAGCTGTGCGGTGAGCCATGGCCACGCCATCGCTCGCCAAGCCGGCTGTCTGGCAGCGGTCCGCTGGGAAGAGGGCTGGGAGAAACCCGTGAGCCAATGGCGCCAGGAGCTGGGCATCAGCGATCCCGCTGATCAAGAGGCTTACGGCCTGGCCGCCCAGCTGCCATGAAACTGCCCCAGCGCTGGACGGCCCAACCCTCCAGCCTCGGCCTCACCCAGGGCTACCGCCACTTCCAGCTGCTGGGGGAGCAGGGCAAAGGCGCCGACCGGGCGGCTCGCCTGGAAGCGGTGCTTGATCGGCAGTGCCGGCTGCTGGTGCCCCTGCGCCAGCTGAAGGATCGGAGCCTCTGGCAGCCTGGCTGGCAGTCGTTGAGCCGGCCGGCCGCCATGCAGATCATCCCCGCCATCGACCTGCTCGACGGCCACTGCGTGCGCCTGCACCAGGGCGACTACGACCAGGTGACCCGCTTCAACGACGACCCGGTGGCCCAGGCCCTCGACTGGCAGCGCCAGGGCGCCCAGCGGCTCCACCTGGTGGATCTCGATGGCGCCAAAACCGGCCAACCGATCAACGATCAGGCCGTCAAGGCCATCACCGCAGCCCTCTCCATTCCTGTGCAGCTGGGCGGCGGCGTGCGCAGCGCCGAGCGCGCTGAAGAGCTGCTGGCCTGCGGCCTTGATCGTGTGATCCTCGGCACCGTGGCGATCGAGAAGCCAGAGCTGGTGCAAGAGCTGGCCGCACGCCATCCCGGCAAGGTGGTGGTGGGCATCGATGCCAAAGACGGCCTGGTGGCCACCCGCGGCTGGATTGAAACCAGCACCGTGAAGGCCACCGATTTGGCCAAAAGCTTTGAGGGTTGCGGCGTCGCCGCGATCATCAGCACCGATATCGCCACCGACGGCACCCTGGCGGGCCCCAACCTCGAGGCGCTAAGGGCCATGGCCGAAGCCAGCTCCATCTCCGTGATCGCCTCCGGCGGGATCGGCACCCTGGAAGACATCCTGTCGTTGCTATCGATCGCACCACTGGGGGTCGAAGGCGTGATCGTGGGCCGTGCTCTCTACGACGGCACGGTGGATCTGGCGGAAGCGTTGCAGGCAATTGGCCCGGAACGCTTACAAGACGCACTCACTTCGCCTACGGGTTCTATAACGGGATAAGCCACACACGCCTGTTTTGGCGGTGACACCTACCCCTGACGCCCCTGAGCAGGTTGCCGCTGGCGGTCTGGAGGCTGCAATCGGCCGCTGCCGAGACCTGGGCATGCGCCTGTCGCGCCAGCGCCGCATGGTGCTGGAACTGCTCTGGGATGTGAAGGATCACCTCAGCGCCCGCGACATCTTCGAAAAGCTGAATGCCCGTGGCCGCAACATCGGCCATACCTCGGTGTATCAGAACCTCGAAGCCCTCCAGAGCGCTGGAGTGATCGAATGCCTCGATCGAGCTAGCGGCCGGCTCTACGGCTACCGCAGTGACCCCCACAGCCACATCACCTGCCTGAAGACTGGCGCGATCCAAGATCTGGATGTGGAACTGCCTCACGAACTGCTGCGCCAGATCGAAGAGCACACTGGCTTCTCGATTGAGAGCTACACGCTCCATCTGAGCGGTCGCCCCCGCTGACCTGGAAACCAGGGCCAGGCCCGTTAACGTGCCCGCCAGATTGCATCAGCTGGCGCACGTGCCCGAGGCCAAGGCCGCACCCCAATTGCTGATCCTGGCCGAACCGCTGCTGCGCGAAGGGCTAGTGCGGCTGCTTGAGCCCAGCTTCCGCGTGGCTGTCGAGCCAGAAAGCCTCCAGCACAGCGTGCAGCTGGTGATCTGGAGCGCCGCAGGGAATCTGCCGTTTGACAACCTGGAGCGTGAACTGCAGCAACTGCGCGATCGCTGGCAGCCAGCGCCGCTGCTGCTGCTGGTCCCCGGCGACTGCCGCTACAGCAGCGAGCAGTTGCTGCAACTTCCCAGCGAGGGTCTGCTCCAACAGGCCGAACCGGGTGAGATCCCGGAGGCTGTCTCCACCCTGCTGAGCGGCGGACGGGTTGTGGAACTGCGCCCCCTAGCCGCCGAGCTCCCCGAACCGGAACCGATCGGCCTGGGGGAGTGGCTGCTGCGCTCCGGCCTGAACCAAATCGAGGCGGAACAACGCCGCTGCTACCACTGGCTTCAGCGAGGCTGCGGCGGGCTCACCCGGCTCATGTTGCACGGCCGCCTGCGAGAACTCGCCGCGGCGCGGCGACTGCTGCTTTGGCTCTGGGGCCCGATCAGCATGGCTTTCCCCCAACCCGCGGCCGCCGCTAGCAACCTCGCGCCCACCAGCACTGCCATCACCCTGCGCCAGCGCACGGCCGAAGGGGTCTGGCAGGCCATTCAGCAGCGACTCACAGCCGCGATCGAGAGCGGCGTATCAAACAGCAGCGGGCAACTGCTAGCCCTCGATGGACTGAACCCTGAGCATCGCCGCGACCTGCTCTTGGCCCTGATCAGCCAACTTGATTTGCTGATCACCCGCCTGCGCCATGAACAGTTGCGTGGCGATGAGCTTGAGCAGAGGTGGTTGCAGCAGCAGCCAGAGCTGCGACGCCTCTCCCTCCGAAGCATGGCTGGCGAATACGTGCAGCTGCCCCGGCAGGGCGGGTTGCTGCCCGTGGCGGAGAGCCTCAGCAGCGCCAGCGAACTCAACGCCATCGACCCGGATCTGCCGCTGGCCATGCCCATGCTGGCTGCGCTGGTGCAAGCCCAGCCGCTATTGGTGGAAGGCCGGTTGTTGGCACCGGACGAACCCCAGGCCTTACTCCACCTCGAGCTGCTCATCGGCAACTGGCTGATCCGCAGTGCTGAATTGATCAGTGCCGAGATCCTGAGCTGCTGCAGCACCTGGCCGGAATTGCGCCGCTACCTGCTCCGGCCCGACCTGCTCGCCACCCGCAACCTCGAGCGCCTGCGCAACCAGCTCAACTCCCAGCAGCGCTGGGGGAATCTGTTTGAGCGGCCGGTGCAGCTCTATGAGAGCCGCCGACTGCTCTATGGCCTTCAGAACGGTGCCATCACACCCCAAGTACTCACCGAACCGCGCGACAGCGAGCTGCGGCAACTCACCTGGAGCCAGCAGCTGATCACACTGAGCCTTGAAGCGCGCGATGCCCTGGCTCCACAACTGCAGAGCGTGATCCGCAGGTTGGGTGATCTGCTGGTGGTGGTGTTGACCCAGGTGATCGGCAGGGCCATCGGCCTCATCGGCAAGGGCATCCTCCAGGGCATGGGCCGCACTGTCAGCCGCGGCTGAGACTCCATCGCCAGGCGATCAACCTCGAAGGTCACAATGGCCTCACTCTCACCATCGTCTTGATGCCCGGCCTCCTGGCCCGGTTGCTGAAACCTCTGGCAGCCCTGGTCCTCTCCGCACTGCTGGCCCTGGGCCTGGCTCCAGGTGCGGCTGAGGCCGCGCGTGATACCAACAGCTACGACGGCAACATCTACGCCCTCTACGCCGGCAACGGTTCCCTGGTGCCGCCCCGCAGCACCCTGGCTGATGCCATGGCCGAACACCGGCCGATCGTGCTGGGCTTTTTCCTCGACGACAGCGCCGCCAGCAAGCAATACGCGGTGGTGTTCAACGAGCTGCAGCGCCTCTGGGGCCGCAATGTTGAGCTGATCCTGCTCTCCACCGACCCGATCCAGAACCGCGATACCCACGGCCCCACCGATCCCGCCAGCTATTGGAAAGGGGTGATCCCTCAGGTGGTGGTGTTCAACACCGAGGGCAAACCGGTGCTGGATGAGGCCGGCCCGGTGAGCATCGATGCCATCAATGCCGCCCTCACCGAGGTGACAGGCCTCAAACCTCAAGGCGACGTGAAGCTCAGCCTCAGCCGCGAGGTGAACGAACTCAACAGCGAGATCGTGGCCTCCCGATGAGCACGCGCCAGGAAACCGACAGCATGGGCGCCATTGCGGTGCCGGCCGAGCACTACTGGGGGGCTCAAACCCAGCGCTCGATCACCAACTTCCCCTTCGGCCAGCGCATGGCGCTGGCGATCGTGCATGCCTTCGGCCAACTGAAGGCGGCCTGCGCTGAAGCCAACCGCGATCTGGACAAGCTCGATGCAGGGCTCTGCGCTGCGATCGTGGCGGCGGCGGAGCAGGTGGCCGGCGGCGAGCTGGATGGGGAGTTTCCGCTGAAGGTGTGGCAAACGGGCTCTGGCACCCAGAGCAACATGAACGCCAACGAGGTGATCGCCAACCGCGCGATCGAAGCCCTCGGCGGGGAGCTGGGCAGCAAAAGCCCGGTGCATCCCAACGACCATGTGAACCTCAGCCAATCGAGCAACGACACCTTCCCGGCGGCGATGCACATCGCCGTGGTGCTCGAGCTGGAGAACACCCTGCTGCCCGCCGTGGAGCAGTTGGCGGCAGCGCTGCAGGCCAAGGCCACCAGCTATGCAGGCCTGGTGAAGATCGGCCGCACCCACCTGCAGGATGCGGTGCCCTTGAGCCTCGGGCAGGAATTCGGTGGTTATGTGGCCCAGCTGCAGCTGGCGCTGGAGGCGATCCGACTGAGCTTGCCGCGGGTGCGCGAGCTGGCGATCGGTGGCACAGCCGTGGGCACCGGGCTCAATGCCCCTAAAGGCTTCGGCGAAGCGGTGGCGGCCCGGCTGAGTGAGCGGCTCGGCACCGCCTTCAGCAGCGCTCCCAACAAGTTCCAGGCCCTAGCCGGCCATGAAGCACTGGCCTCAGCCCACGGAGCCCTTACGGTGCTGGCCGGGAGCCTGATGAAAATTGCCAACGACATCCGCTGGCTGGGCAGCGGACCACGCTGCGGCCTCGGTGAGCTGGTGCTTCCCGAAAACGAACCGGGCAGCTCAATCATGCCGGGCAAGGTGAACCCCACCCAGTGCGAGAGCCTCACGATGGTGGCCGTGCAGGTGATGGGCAACAACACCGCCGTGCAGATGGCCGCCAGCCAGGGCAACTTCGAGCTCAACGTGTTCAAGCCGCTGATCGCCCACAACGTGCTCGAGAGCATCGAGCTCCTAGCCGGCGCCTGCAGCAGCTTCCGCGAGCACTGCATCGTGGGGCTCCACGCCAACGAACAACGGATCGAGCGCCTGCTCAACCAGAGCCTGATGCTCGTCACGGCCCTCACCCCAGCGATCGGCTACGACCGCGCCAGCGGCATCGCCAAGCACGCGCACAAGCATGGCCTCAGCCTGCGGGAAGCAGCCCTCGTGCTCGGCGAGATCAGCGGGGAAGAGTTCGACCAGTGGGTGCGACCCGAAAAGATGCTCTGAGCCAGAGCGGCTTGCCCTCAGAGCAGGTTCGCCGCCAGCTCTGCCAGTTCGCTGCGCTCGCCGCGGATCAGGGTCACGTGACCGGCCAGCTGCTGCCCCTTGAAGCGCTCCACCAGCCAGGTGAGGCCGTTGCTTTCGGCATCCACGTAGGGATTGTCGATCTGATAGGGGTCGCCGGTGAACACGATCTTGGTGCCCTCGCCCACGCGGGTCACGATCGTTTTCACCTCATGGGGTGTGAGGTTCTGGGCCTCATCCACCACCATGAATTGTCTCGGGATCGAGCGGCCGCGGATGTAGCTGATCGCCTCCACCTCCAGCAGGCCCATGCCCTTGAGGTCGGTCCAGTTGCTGCGATTGCCGCGTTGGGCACCGGGGCGGCATGCCGCTGCTCCGCCGCGGGACGATCCACGGCCCTCATCGGCATCGGCGCCGCCCAGCAGGAAATCAAGGTTGTCGATGATCGGCTGCATCCAGGGGCCCATCTTTTCCTCGAGGCTTCCGGGCAGAAAGCCGATCTCCTTGCCCAGGGAGATCACTGGCCTCGTCACCAGGAGGCGCTCATAGAGATGTTCATCGGCCACCTGGTGCAAGCCCGCGGCTAGGGCGAGCAGCGTTTTGCCGGTGCCGGCCTTGCCCACCAGGGTGAGCAGCTCCACCGCAGGATCTAGCAGCAGATCGAGAGCGAAGGTTTGCTCGCGGTTGCGGGCACCCACCTTGCCGAGCCGCACCTTGCCGGCCCGCTGCAGCGGCAGCAGGCGCTGGGTACCGGCATCGAAGCGGGCCAGGAGCGTGTGGTTGGGCTGGGCCTGATCCACCAGCGTGACCCCTTCATTGGCCTGGAGTGCTACGCCATCCGCAGCGGGCAGCGCCGCCAGGGCCAGGCCCCCCTCGCTCTTGAGTTGATCCATCGCCGTGGCGCTAGCCATCAGCTCGCACACCCCGGGGTAAAGGTCGGCGATATCGACCTTGTCGGTGGTGTAGTCCTGCGCCGTTAGGCCCACAGCATCAGCTTTGATGCGCAGGTTCGTGTCCTTGGTAACGAGCACCACCGGTGGCTGATCGCTGATGAGGCCCGAGCGCAGCTGCTCCAGGGCCACCGCGAGGATGTTGTTGTCACCGTTGCCGCCCTTGAGCTCTGGCGGCAGCTGGGCCAGGGTTTCGCTGCGGCAGAACACCACCTGGAGCGTGCCGCCGCTGCCATCATCGATCGGCACCCCGTCAGCCAGATTGCCCTTCTCCCGCAGGGCATCCAGCAACCGCGAAATCTGGCGTGCATTGCGGCCTTTCTCCGAGGGATCACGCTTGAAGCGGTCGATCTCCTCCACCACCTCGATCGGGATCACCACCGCGTTGTCTTCAAAACGGATGAGCGCCTGGGGGTCGTGCAGCAACACATTCGTATCAAGAACGAAGGTCTTACGCATCACGGGCCTCCCGTGGAGATGAGGCCACGCTAAGCGGCATTTCCAGCTGCAAGCTCTACGCTCCCGCAGAACTCAAAGCACTGGCTTTGCATCCTCTGATCGCTGTGTTGTTGATCGCCGCCCTGATCTTTGGGTTGGCACTGTTGTGGCTGGAGGCCCGTCACCGGCTGCTGCCTGCCTCGCCACTGCGGCTCAGCAGCGGCGGCTGGAAAGTGCAGCGCAGCGCTGACAACACCCTTCGGGTGAAAGGCAGCATCGCCATCACGAATCCGCACCCGCGGATGGAAGTGTTCGTGCCAGAGATCGAGCTGAAACCCACCCTGCTGGGTCGCTCGGCCCTCGATGGGATTTGCATTCACAGCCGAGTCACCCCGCAGCATCCCGATGAGGAAGCCAGAGCCGATGGTTATTGGTTTGCCTACATCGTGAAAGGTCGTAAAACAACTCAGGCCGAAATCACGCTTGAAATCACTGGCCCCGAAGGCAGTGATCTGCGCCAGCTTCTCGACACCCTCTGGTTGGAGATCCTCTGGACGAATTACGGCCCCTTCGGTCGGCTTCAGAAGCGTGATGGCGTCCTGATCCCACTGCGGCGTCCAGCGGCGGCCCAACCCAACACCGCCAACTGGCGCCATGGTGATCGCTGCTCGGTGTTGCCGATCCGCACCCATCTGCTCGGCACCCTCGACGACCCAACCGAGGTTCTGCGTCATTACGCCGGCGCCGTGCTCCAACCGGGCGACGTGCTCACCATCGGTGAGACCCCCCTGGCAGTGATGCAGGGCCGCTACAACCACCCCGCCAACCTGCAGCCCTCGTCGCTCGCTCGCCTGCTCTGCCGGGTGTTCCACCCCACCAGCTCCCTGGCCACCGCCTGCGGCTTGCAAACCCTGATCGACAACGTGGGCCCGGCCCGCGTGCTCTGCGCTTGGTTGCTGGGCACCGCGCTCAAGCTGGTGGGCTCAAAGGGCTGGTTTTACCGGCTGGCCGGCGAGCAAGCGCGCCTGATCGACGACGTAACCGGCACGACGCCGCCCTACGACCAAACCATCGTTCTGGGACCGGCCGACAGCGCAGCGGTGTGCCAGCAGCTTGCCGCCGAGCTGGGTGTTGCCGTTGCCGTGGTGGACGTGAATGACCTGGGCCGGGTGAAGGTGCTCGCCTCGAGCCCTGGTTGCGACGAGGAGCTGCTGATGCGGGCCCTCAAACCCAATCCCGCAGGCAATGCGAACGAACGCACACCGCTGGTGCTGGTGCGCCCATAACATTGGTGTAAGCCCAGCTCAGGCTGCGCAACGTGTCTCCAGCAGCACCAGCCCAGCCCAGCACCCCGGCGCCATGCCTGCACGTGGTTCCACTGCGTGGCTGGCATCTCCCCCTGCTGCAGGACCCCTGCTTCAACGATCTGGTGCCGCTCTTGCAGCGCGCCGTGCTCCTGCAGGCGCCTGAGCGGTTGCTTAACAGCCTCACGGCCCGTCCACCACTAGCTCCAGACGTGCTGTTGGCCTACCGAGAGCCTCAGCAACCGCTAGGGCTACTGCTCAGCCAACGACTTAACCGCAGCGGCAGCTGCTGGCAGCTGCTCCAGATGCGCAGCAGTGAGGCGAGCCTGAGCGCCGGCGAAGCTGGCCGCATGGCCATCGAAGCCGCTCTGGTTCGAGAAGCGATCCAACGCAGCCGCGGGGCGGCCAGCTGGATCGCCACCGCCTCCACCAACGACAGCGACCGCCTGGCCCTGCTGCGTCAGCAGGGGTTCCAACCCCTGCGGCGTGAAACCCTTTGGCGCTGGGAACCGGCCCACGCCACCCGCAACTGGGACCTGCCAGCAGATCTGCAACTGCGCCCCCTCAATCGCCGCAACGCCGCTGCGATGTGGCAGCTGGAGCAAGCGGCCATGCCCGCCCAGCTGCGCCAACTCCTCGATCGACGCATTGACGACCTGCTCGATCAGAGCGAGCAGCCCAGCTTGATGCTATTTGACAGCAACCGGCAGCAGGCCGTCGCCGGTGCCCGCCGCCTCAGGCCCGGCAGCCGCGACCTGCCCGAACTGGAATTGAGCGTGCATCCAGGCTGGCAACACCTGTTGGGTGAGCCATTACAACTGCTGCTGGAGCGCAGTGCCGGCGACTCGGAGCAAGTGCTGGTGCGCAGTGATGTACTCGATCAGGAGCGCAGCCACTGGCTCCAAAGCCTCGGCATGGCCCCCGAGGGAGAGGAGGTGGTGATGGCCCGCAGCGTCTGGCGCCGCCATGCCCCCCAACAAAACCCCCAAATGGCCCAGCGACTGGAGGCGGTCTGGGGCCGGCTTCAACCGGGACAACGGCCGATCCCCACGCCCCTGGGGCGCTGAATGGGGGGACCGGCACCGCGATCGATGCTCGCTCTGGATGTGGGCCGCAAGCGCATCGGCCTGGCTGGCTGCGACCCCCTGGGGCTCACCGTGACGCGCCTACCTGCCCTGCAGCGCGGCCGTTACCCAGCTGACCTCGAGCGGTTGCGAGGGCTCGTGGAGCAGCGACGCGTAACAGCCCTCGTGGTGGGATTACCACTCGATGCGCAGCAGCAACCCACCGATCAGGCCGTGCACTGCCGCCGATACGGCGAACGCCTGGCTCGTCACCTGGATCTACCCCTCGCCCTGGTGAACGAATACGCCAGCAGCTGGGCCGCGGCTGAACGGCACGGCTTGCATGGCGACCGCAGTGGTGCACTCGACAGCGCTGCGGCCGGCCTGCTGCTGGAGCAGTGGCTACAGGAGGGTCCAGAGCCGGCGCCGGTAGCCGCGTCGGCCCCTGACGTTGGCTCTGGGGCCGACGCCCAGGCATCCTGAAGAGACACAGGATCAACCCATGAGCTCAGACGGCCCCAGCATGAACGGCGCCGGTGACGTGCCCACCGTGCTGGTACGCGACGGCGACGGCCGTCAGTTGCTCTGCTTCCTTGAGCAGCTGATTCCCCTGGACGGCAAGGATTACGCCCTGCTCACCCCAGTGGACACCCCGGTCTGCCTGGTGCGGATCGCTGCTGACGACGATGGCGAAGACGAAGTTATCGACGAGCTCGATGGGGCCGAGCCGATCCTGTCAGTCGCCGATGTGGTCCTTCAGGAGCACGAGCTCACCCTGGTGAGGTCCGCTGTCACCCTCACGGTGAGCGGCGAACTGGAGGAGCCCGAACCTGAGGAGATCGATGAGGAGATCGACCCCGACGACGACGAAACCGACCTCTACGAAATGCTGATCCAGTTCCGCGCCGAGGGCGAGGAATATGGACTGTTCATTCCCCTGGATCCCTTCTTCGTGGTGGCACGCATGGAGAGCGGAGAGGGAATCCTTGTCGAAGGGGAGGAGTTCGAACGGGTGCAACCGCGGATCGAGGCCGAACTCGACGAGCGTGAACTTGGCGAGCGCTGAGCATCAGCACACCAGCACCGTGACGCAGCTATCCCTGCCGCAACTGCTCCAGCCCGACCTGGTTGCCCCTGGCACCCTGGTGGAGCTGCCTCTGCATCAGCTCTTAGCCCAGGGCATCCGTGCGCTGGTGCTGGATGTGGATCGCACGCTTCTGCCCAGGCATGGCAACGAGCTACCTCCAGCGGTGGAGGCCTGGTTACGCCGGGCCCAGCAGACCTTGCCGCTGCATCTGTTCAGCAACAACCCCTCGCGCAGCCGCATCGGCGGCGTGGCCGAGCGTTTAGGGGTCAACTTCACCACTAGCGCTGGCAAGCCCCGCCGCGGACCGCTGCGGCGTGTGCTGGAACAACTGGATCTGCCCCATGGCCAGGTGGCGATCGTGGGTGATCGGGTGTTCACCGATGTCTTAGCCGGTAATCGGCTAGGCCTCTACACCGTGTTGGTGAAACCCGTGAACCCTAATGGGGAACCCTGCCGGCACGATCACTGGCAGCGCCTGGAGGTGCGTCTAGCCCAACTGGCAGGGGCATCGCTTCGCTGAGATGACAATGCGCCGGGTCATCAAGGTGGGCACCAGCGTGCTGCGCGGTGCCGGTGGACGCAACACCGAGGACGTGATCGACGACCTGGCGGCAAGCCTCTGCAGCCTCTGGGAGCGAGGGCAGCCGGTCGTCCTCGTCACCAGCGGAGCTGTCGGGCTGGGTTGCAGCGCCCTGGGGCGAAGTCAACGGCCCAATGAACTAGAGGGCTTACAGGCTGCTGCCGCTGTGGGGCAGGGCCGGCTGATGACGCTCTACGACCAGGCCTTTGCGCGCCATGGTCGTTGTGTTGCCCAGGTCTTGCTCACCAGAGGCGATCTGGCTTCCCGGCGCCGCTACCAAAACGCCTGCCGCACCCTGGAGCAGCTCCTGGAATGGGGCGTGACGCCGGTGATCAACGAAAACGACACCCTCGCCACCGACGAGTTGCGTTTCGGTGACAACGACACCCTCTCAGCGTTGGTTGCCGAAGCAGTCCAGGCCGATGAACTGGTGCTGCTCACCGACATCGACAGCCTGTATTCCGGGGACCCCCGCAGCGATGCAGAAGCAAGGCCGATCGCTGAGGTGAACAGCTTGGCGGAGCTGGAGTCGCTCAGTGGCGCTGCCAAAGGCGGGGGCCGCTGGGGCACCGGCGGGATGACCACCAAGCTCTCGGCTGCCCGCATCGCCACCGCGAGTGGAATCCAGGTGCGCCTAGCCGATGGGCGTGATCCCGCTGTGCTCAACGCCGTGCTTCGGGGTGAAGCGCGGGGCACGCTGTTTCGTGCGAGTGCCACGCCCCTCAGCAATCGCAAGGGCTGGCTGGCTCACGCCCTGTTGCCCAAGGGGAGCATCAGCATTGATGCCGGTGCCGAACGCGCTCTTTTGCAGCAGGGCGCTTCGTTACTGGCGGTCGGAGTGCGTGCTGTGGAGGGGCAGTTTGGCCGCCACGATGCGGTGCGGCTGCTCAGCCTCGATGGGCGTGAGCTAGCCCGTGGGCTGAGTGCCATGGACAGCGAAGAGCTTCTGCAACGCATGGGGCAACGCGGACTGGTCGTGCATCGCAACCAGCTGGTGCTCACCACGAACACAGGCGTACCAGCCTGACCCGCCTACGATCCGCGCGACCATACGGATCTCGCGGCACCCATGCGCTTCAGCCAGTTGCTCAGCCTCCTGAGCGAAGTGCAGGCCGCGGGCGGGCCCCAGACACTGCAGCACAGCCTGGCGAACGACCCGGAGCTCAAGGGCGCCGCAGCGCTCGATCAATCCGGCCCCGGTGATCTGAGCTTTCTCGAACCCGGCAACGCCCTGGCAGTGGCTTTAGCGGCCAGCGGAGCCAGCGCGGTGTTGCTGCCGGCCAAGGGTGATGAAGCTGAGGCGCTCCAGCAGCAAGCGAGCGCGCGTGGCCAAGCCTGGATCGCCCTTCGCGATCCGCGTCTGGCCTTTGCCGAAGCCTTAGATGGCCTGTACCCCCGCCAACCCAAAGCCCCTGGCATCCACGCCAGTGCCGTTGTGGATCCCGCGGCAGTGGTGGGCATGGGCAGCCACGTGGGCGCCCATGTGGTGATTGGCGCCCAGGTGCAGATCGGAGCCAGCTGCACCATCCACCCCAACGTGGTCATCTACGACGACGTGCAGATCGGCGACGGCTGCGAACTGCACGCCGGGGCAGTGCTCCATCCCGGCTCCCGCCTGGGCCGCGGCTGTGTGGTGCATTCCAATGCCGTGGTGGGCAGCGAGGGCTTCGGCTTCGTGCCCACCGCTCAGGGCTGGCGCAAGATGCCCCAGACCGGCCTGGTGGTGCTCGAAGACGGCGTGGAAGTGGGCTGCGGAAGCACAATCGATCGCCCCTCGGTGGGCGAAACCCGCATCGGCGCCGGCACCAAGATCGACAACCTCGTGCACATCGGCCACGGCGTCAGCACTGGCAAGGGCTGCGCGTTGGCGGCCCAGGTGGGCATTGCCGGCGGCGCTCGCCTCGGCAACGGGGTGATCCTGGCGGGCCAGGTGGGCCTGGCCAATAAGGCGGTGATGGGCGATCGCTCGATCGCCTCCTCCAAATCCGGCATCCACGGCGAGGTGGCGGCTGGTGAGGTGGTGAGCGGCTACCCCGCCATCCCCAACCGCCTCTGGCTGCGCTGCTCCGCCGCCTTCAACAAGCTGCCCGAGCTGGCTAAGGCGATCCGCAGCCTCGAGAAGAGCCGCACCCCCTGAGCCCCTCAAGCATCGGCGCGTAGCCTCGCGCCCAGCACCCGCTCGGCCATGACCTCCAGCTACCGGATCACCCTGCTCCCCGGCGACGGCATCGGTCCGGAGATCACGGCCGTGGCCCGCCAGCTGCTGGATGCCGTGAGCCGCAAACACGGCTTTGACCTGATTTACAACGAGCAGCCGATGGGCGGTGCCGCCATCGACGCCACCGGCGAACCGCTGCCCGCCAGCACCCTTGAGGCCTGTAAAGCCGCCGATGCCGTGCTGCTCGCCGCCATCGGCTCACCCCAGTACGACACGCTTCCCCGCGAAAAACGCCCGGAAACAGGCCTGCTCGGCCTACGTGCCGGCATGGGCCTGTTCGCCAACTTGCGGCCAGTGAAGATCATCCCCGCCCTGATCGATGCCTCCACCCTCAAGCGCGAGGTGATCGAAGGCGTGGATCTGATGGTGGTGCGCGAACTCACCGGCGGCGTGTACTTCGGCACCCCCAAAGGCCGGGTGGAAAGCGAAGGCCGGGTGCGCGGCTTCAACACGATGGCCTACTTCGACGATGAGATCGATCGCATCGCCAAGGTGGGCTTCGATCTGGCCCAGCAGCGCAGCGGCCGTCTCTGCAGTGTGGACAAAGCCAACGTGCTCGATGTGAGCCAGCTTTGGCGCGATCAGGTGGAAGCGCTGCACGCCGCCAGCTACAGCGATGTGGAGCTGAGCCACATGTATGTGGACAACGCCGCCATGCAGCTGGTGCGCAACCCCCGCCAGTTCGACGTGCTGCTCACCAGCAACCTCTTCGGCGACATCCTCAGCGATGAAGCCGCCATGCTCAGCGGCTCGATCGGCATGCTGCCCTCGGCATCCCTGGGCGACGGCGGCCCCGGCCTGTTCGAGCCGATCCACGGCTCAGCGCCCGACATCGCCCGCCAAGACAAGGCCAACCCGATGGCGATGGTGCTCAGCGCCGCGATGATGTTGCGGGTGGGCCTTGGCGAAGATGCCGCCGCTGCCGACCTCGAGCGCTGCGTGGATCAGGTGCTGGCCGGCGGCTACCGCACGGGCGATCTGATGGCCGAAGGCTGCACCCAACTCGGCTGCAAAGCCATGGGTGATCAGCTGCTGGCTGCACTGGCGAGCTGAACCACACCTGAGCTGATGAACGTTCCGGGGAGTTGGCACCGCGACCTGCCAAACTCCCCCCAGTTCTGCTGATCTCGCGCATGTCGAAGCGTCACCCGGTCGTGTCGGTCACCGGTTCCTCCGGCGCGGGAACCAGCACCGTGAAGCGCGCCTTCGAGCACATCTTCAAGCGCGAAGGCATCACCCCGGCCGTGGTGGAGGGCGACAGCTACCACCGCTACGAGCGCGGCCCCATGAA
>Ga0078894_10001508_pt1 | contig 17361 bp, 15 predicted proteins | sample LauGreSu1BDMLBSD_2_FD_67506 | JGI IMG/M metagenome (GOLD analysis project Ga0078894, IMG submission 67506) | Freshwater lake microbial communities from Lake Michigan, USA - Su13.BD.MLB.SD (version 4) (version 4) | ecosystem: Environmental > Aquatic > Freshwater > Lake | place: Lake Michigan... | reverse complement strand
ATTATAGATTCAATCATATTTGATATTTCTTTTGGAACATTTCGTTTAGGTCTGATATTATCATCATCTATTTTCTCTTCATAATAATCAACATCATAAACACGAAATCGCTTTTTTGATTTATTATTAATAATTTCCAAAAACTCAAATGGATTTGCGCCATTATATTCTATCGTTTTAATTTTGGTAGTATCTAACATTTCAATTAAAGACTTATAAATATTAACCTTCTTTAAATGTGCTTCAATCTTATTATTTTTACAACTAAAAATAATTGTATCGCCCACATTAATCTTTCTAAATAATTTATGACAATCCACGAAACCATTGTCATTTTTACAACGTTTTATATATTGAAATGTCTTATCATCAACCTCTTCAAAAACACGTTTTCCCATAAACATAAATAATATTTTTTTATTTGATTGTAAGCGACATGTATTCTTCAAGTGTGTTCTTTTTCTGAATAACTGGCTTTTCTCGCCTTAATCTCAAATCCATTATAGTCTGCTTATAATCATTATACTTCATGTCATTGTTCAACATATGTGCCTTCTGACGATGAATATTTACATATTGTGCGACTTCCGTCTGTGGATACATCGACGCCAATGGTGGATACATCAAAGTATGATTCGTATCAACAATATAAAAGTTCTCCCTATATTTCTCAATTGTGTAAGGCCCCCCAAATTTTTTAAGTAGTCTCGGGTCATCCGCTAAACGAATCTTATGTTTCATCTTTTCATCTCCGGTCATTTCCATATTAAACTTAGACGCCATCAAACAAAGCAATGAATAATATTCCCATTTCTTTGATTGACTCCGAATGTCATGACTCATAAAAATAAAACGACCCGCGCAATTGAATGAACAAAACACATCCCTACAATAAAAACGGCCCCTATAATATCGGACTGGGATACCAATCGGGACAGTCTCGAATCTCTCAGTGCAATTAAAGCAACAGCAATCCGTAGATAGGTCCCAGTCCTTCTTCGTCTCCTCAGAAGCAACAATCATCAATATTTTTGCCTTCTTCAAAACCTTAAAGTTGTTCTTTGATGACTCCTCGAATCCAATATCGCGAACATAAACTTCGTCGCTTTCTAATTTAGGAACAGTATCATTTTGACTGACCTCATTCTCCGAAGGAACTTCTTCGACCTTGTTCTTATCCAAAATCAATGCGAAATCACTAATCATAGAATTCATCGGTTCATAAGGAGCCGGTTCCTTCAAATTTGGGTCATATTGAAGAATCCCACTGGTATCAATCTTATCATCATTTTCCACTGTTATATTCGCTTCCGCTGGTAAATGGAGAATAATATTATCATCCTCTATTTCCGGAACATCCTCCTTATAAGTATTAATAACGGTGAAACTCTTATCTTTCGGACGGCGTCCCCTCTTTTTAGGGGCGACTTCTTCCTCAACCTCTTTCGCTTTCGGCTTCCTTCCTCGCCTCTTTTGCGTAGTCTGGTTCTCATTATCTAATTCGACATCCTCCTGTAATTCCATTATTCCATAAGTTGTCCAATTTCTTTAAGCCATTTTGGAAAAAATGAAAGTAAAAACGCTTAAAATAATTTAGCTATTAATATATTATGAGTTATCAAGAAGGAACAATCACACTCATTTTTGGACCAGCAAATTCAGGAAAGACGAATGAATTACAACGAAAAATGAACCGCTATTTGATTATGAATAAATCGGTAGTCGTCGTTCTTCCGAAAGTAGATGAATCACAAAAGGATAATGTTCTAAACAAGTATCGCCCATTTTTCATTGAATTCTTGACGGAATCATTCGATGAAGAATCGGTTCTTCGAGCTGACGTAATCGCAGTTGATAATCTTCATTTTTTCCAAGATTCAATCTCGGCAATCCAGCTACTTTGTAATAAATATGGAAAAATAGTCATTTGCGCAGGATTAGATTCAAATAGCGACCGCGAATATTATCCGAACGTTATGAATCTGATTCCGAAATGCGATTCCGCTTACAAACTCACTGGCCTTTGTTCAGTAAAATGCGACAGCTCGAAGGGTATTTTCTCTAAAACTATTGACGGAAAGACGAGGACTGTTTCAAGAGAGGCCTATTTAGAAAAGGGATGTGGCCTCCTTCATGTAATTACTGGCCCTATGTTTTCTGGGAAAACGACGGAACTCATCCGCATTACGCGACAGTATCAATCGATTAATAAGAAAATAATAGTTATCAATTACAGTCGGGATACACGTTATGACAGCGAGGGAAATATTTCGTCGCATAATCGCGAAATTCTCAAAAAGACGCTCTCTTTGGAAAATTTGGACTCCCTCTTGACAACGTATTACAACCTCATTCAAGGGGCAGATGTAATCGTCATTGATGAAATCCAATTTTTTCGGAATAGTTTCGATGTTATTCGGGAGTTGGTCGAAAATGAAAATAAGGTAGTGGTCGTTTCGGGACTTGATGGAGATTACCTTCAAAACCCATTCGGCGATATCTGTAAGTTGTCCGCATTTTGCGAATATTTTCTGCGGTTGAACGCGATATGTCAGTTATCTGGAAATTTCTCGGACGCCCATTTTACGAGGAGGCTCGTCAATTCCGATAAAACTGAATTAATTGGTTCAACTGACAGTTATATAGCTGTTAGTAGAAAGGTATATAATTTACCGGAATACGACTTCCGGAGATTGATGGAAATGAACGAAGAAATAACACATCTACAATAAATTTAATATAATTTTTATAATTTTACTATGTCCAGTTTTCCATTTTTAAGAGTTTTGACTTTATATTCGTGAATTAGTGTCTTACGTTTTGGATTAACTTTCTGAACTTTTATTTTTCCTGATTTTAGTTGTATAGTTGAGCATACTTTTTTTAAAGCGCTAAGGGCGCCGGACGCATTAATAGTGTATACCTTTTTATTTGCTAAAATGATATACTTATTCTTCATCCCTCCGACTACATTTCCGGGAATTTTATATGGATTATTATATAATTTAACAAATTCTGATGGAGTATCAACGAAATTATTTATTCCACTTGTTGAAAGCGCAAGAAAGTCAGTTGATGATTTTGTAGAATCTACCTGTGCGGTCCCTTTTGCTTCCGGAGAAGTTGGATTTGGTGTTATTGCTGTCATATTATTTTAATCATACAAAAATTTCTTTCATATCTTTTGTATATCGCGTAACAACATTCCGATGAGTTATTTCAATATTATTCCCATTTTTCTCAACAATAATTGGATTATCTAATACAATAATTGTTCCAATATAACCATCTATTTTTTTGGTGTCTAAATCCATCATGTAAAAACGCAAATATTTTGTTCCAAGTTCATTATCATAATAATTAAATTCTTTAACCAATTTATTGAAAATCTTATTGGCTACAACGATTTTACTGGAGCCAGTATATAAGCCAGTATTTTGACCCCTGACTGGATAGTCTACAATACAGAACCGTTTTTTTGAAGCGTTTGCGCGATTATTTGGATTAATGTTATTATTATTGTTGTTATTTGTATTATTGTTATTTGTATTATTGTTATAATTATCAACGTTTCCTAAATAGAGATTGTTCATAAATTATAAAATAATCTTTTTTTAGAATATATTATTCTAAAAACTCTAAATCAATTCTTATTCAGAACCAAGCGCCTTAATTACATTTCTGTATTTCTTAACGACCTCTTTCGTCTTACCAGTCTTCTTGTCCTTAATTTTTAGAACGACCGCGGGAGAGAGCTTAACACGCTTACCCTCGTAATGATAAGTCTTCTTGCTGGACCCCTGAGTAGTCTCCTTAATAGAGAAAGTCATCTTACACTCACCCTTCATCCCCTGCTTATGACAGAGTTCAGTGAAAGCGGTAGATGCTTTATCAATAGGGCCACGCTTCTGCTCCTTTCCGGTCTTTGTAGTCATTGGAAGCTCATAGCGACCACCGTCCTCAACCGCTTTTCCATTTACTTTAACAACCTTGAAAAAGCGCGATTCATCCTTAGAAGCGCCTTTTCCTCCAACTTTCTCTGACGATTTTTTAGTAGAAAGACGATTAAGCATACCCTCTAGTTTTTTGAGTTCTTCCTTAAAACTGTTTGACGATGGCATTTATATTATATTTAATATTTTTATTTTTTATAGACCCGATATAATTTATTCTTCCTATCTAAATCATTCACGCACACTAAATAGAATTTATTTTTATGGAATGATTTTCCATTCTCAATTCGAGATTGAAGTTGTTTAAACGCATCAGCGTGATTTTTCGATGATATCTTATATTTCTTAATGGAACCACCGGATTGTTCTTCATAACCATAACCGCTCTCAATCGCTTTCGCAGTCGCTTCATATTGATTCGTTTCTAAATCAGTTTTAATGAATTTGATAGAACCATTTTCAATTACATAACCACTATTCGCATAAAAATTGTCTAACCATCCTTGTATTCTCATACATTTATTATACATTAATTTTTTTGTTTCTTAAAAAAACATAATTCATGGTCCGTTATTTTATCCCCATCGAACTTCTTTATTTCTATAAGTTTAAAGTAGTTTTCCACAATCTTCTCCATAATCTTATCCTTTTCGGGAATACTCAAATTGTGCTTATAGTGGCGCTTCTTCGTTATCTTACCGTCGGTCCCATGAAGAGCGAAAATCTCATTATACTGGCATACTGTTTTCCCACGAGTCTCCCACCAACCGTCGTGCGTGAAAGTAGGAAAATTTGTTATACTATGAACACGTTTTTTGGCATCTTTTCTTAGTAATGACATATTGAGAGGCGCAGGGTCCAACTTATTGCGGTCGAATACATGAATAATAAGATACCCACTCGGCTTCAACCAAAAATAAAAATTGCTCAATATTGTGTTCCAATCATTCATCGAATTATGATATAGTGTCTCTTTCAAACACAAAATATAAGAGAATTTCTCGCTTTCGAATAGATTCTCGTTCCGGAGGTCCCCCATAATCAATTTTCCAATTGGGTTCCGGACATTGAAAATATCGGCCATTGCTTGACTCCTCTCTAAACCGATGACGGAAAGCCCAGTATTTCCGGAATTAATGTGCTGGTAGTGTTTTCCTGTCCCTGTCCCCGCATCCAATATATACGACTTATCCCCCGATTTAACAGGGTGGCGTTTTATAAAATCGAGAATCTGCTTCGTTTCGGAAATAATCGCAGTTTTTTCATCGAATACTTTATCGAATAATTTCCCGTATAATTTATCGATCATATCAGTTTTTGCGTCGAGTGGATTATCGAACTCTTCGTATTCCAGCTCTAAACTGCGCCCGTAAAAGTATAATAATGTAAGAGTTAATAACAATACGAATAATATAATACTAACTATAATCCATAATTTCATATTATTTCATAGAAATAAAAACAACTTAAAGATAAAACGTATCTTATATTTTATAAGATGGATAAGAATTTTGTTGTTCAATCCGGTGGTAGCGCCCCAAATCTGGCCGATTTTCAGGACCAACTTCCCCCAATGACGAATAAAGAATTTGACGAGCATTTACCTACGAACGATGTGAAATTGCTCGTATATCAATTACTGTCCGAAACTGATAATCAGAATGATGATAAAATGAGACAGCGCAAGAACTTTGCGGATTTACGTGGAAAATATCAGAAAAAATATGAGGGGTTCGCTTTTAGATATCCGTCTCTTTTTACACTTGTTTTGGAGCAGGGGAAAGCGTTCGACTTATTACAGTTTGAGCAAATGATTGGGATGATTGATAAGGTTCGGAATAAGGAGACTGATGAACATACTGCGTCGAAACAGTTCGGGGAAATTATGGTGGATAAGTTCGTTAAACCGAATCTTCCAAGTCAGTAAAAATTGATGGTAAAGCTAATCAAATTTATAATGATTTTGCTTGTCTCGCACTTTAAAGAATGAATTCTAAATCGGATCATCACAACAAAAAAGGACCCCCTAAGGGGGGTGAAAATGCAAGACGTCACCCCCCCGCGACTGCGGGGGGTGGGGCAATTCTGATCGGTACGGAGCACAGAAATAAAAAAATCGTGTGTGATGGACGCAGTACTTGCGATCGATATCACTGTCCCCGTAGGTTTAATGGGGAGGGCCATGGAAACGGTTATGTGGAACCAAGTACTTGTTGGAAGTTAACCCATATAGGACACTGCTCAATATGCTCTACTGGCAAACAAGGCAGTTCTTTGGTGGAAGACTTCCCAGCTCTTGCGAATTCTGGGGTTGTCAAATCTGTTAAAGATTCGACAACCCCAGACGTATCATCCACTACGGGTTCACTAGTCCAATCTGGTAAAGTTTCGACTGGTGAACCCCAAAACTTCGCAACTGTTGTTGCTAAAAGCGGTCCTGCGATCCCTTCTTCTCAACCAGCTGGTATTAAAGAACTGTATTCGACAATTCAAGAATTAACTAGTCTGAAAAGTGATCTCAATTTTGATGAAAGTTCAGTTATCATGAGATGGATCGAACTTCTCACCAGCATGATTCAAATGCCGAACATTTACAATTTGTCGTCGAATGTTCGTATTACAATCGACGCAGCATTATCTTTTTGCCAAATTCATTGTCAACAATGTAAGCAGCGAGATACCGATGAGAAAAATGCGAAACTGGAAGGTGATCGTATTAAATTATATGATCAGTCCATGTTCCGTATTCAACATACGTCATCACAATCAATGTCATCTTGTATTTCGCATGCGTATGTGTGGTCTTTGTTTTACGGCTCTAATTATGAGCTTTTGAAACGGTTCTCCTTGAGTCTTGTTCCAATTACCAATGTTGATTCTGAGAAAATCATTACAGAGTTCTTGGAATGTTTCTCTGGATCGTTCGACGAACGAATCATCGAGAATTTGAAGAATATTGCGTATTCCTTCAAAAGCGTACAAGATTTTCGTACTTTTGTTCATGAAATGAAACGAATGCTACATGATGTCGTGTCAGAAGCAGATGATGTCGTGTCAGAAGCAGATGATGTTTTTCAAGAACGGCCATCTGATAAACCTGAACAGAATCAGGATCAGAAATATATCTTTTTGGTTAGTTTCATGAACCATATTTCGAATTATGGCTTTGACCTTGAATCAATCAATGATGAGATTACTATTTTAGAATTGTATCAAAAGGTTATCGAATTTTCCCACAAGTTTGATACCTTTTTTTCAATTTTTGAAAGTCTTTTCTTCAACGTTGAAAAGAGTGAGTCATTTTTCACTTTGCTGATTCGTGGTATGACGGCAACGTTGGCGAATAATGACTTACATTCTTTACCAGAGTTCAAAAATGAACTCCTCAAAGGAAACAACCACACTGAGGATTTCTATACAAAGCATCTTTTCCCTCTTTTACAGAAGGTTTTTAATAGGACCACCAAACACCTTCTCCGTACGGATCGGGCAGTTTTGGACTCTGTCAAAACCTTCTGTGATTTGAAGGAAAGTTTCCTGAGCGATGAATTGGTGAAATTCATTTTCTCAACATTCAATACAGGAGGAAATGAGGGGTTTCTCACGATTGCGAAAGCTCTCGACAATTATCTCACAGTTCTTATGCTATACTTTGGTATCAGTGAGAACCCAAGAGATTGTCCATTTGGACACAGGTGGTTTATGAACTATACGGACCCTTCAGGTTCTAAAGTTCACGATAACGTCTCAGATATTGTCGGAAATTACATCCTCAAACTTATATGTGTCGCGAAGGTGCTTGTCGACAAGAATAAGGAGTTGTCCATCCCTTTTGGAAACTGTGGAGTGAAATCTAATCGCGGAGAAAATAGAGTGGTGGATGTATCCATATCCTATATCTTCGATCAAATTGGGAAAAACATTCTTGATGACCAAAAATTTGGATATGACGCTGCGACTAATAAGCCTCCGAATGTCTTCGACCCGAAGATAATGAATAAAACTCGGTCGAATGATCGGACGAATCTCATTCAGCATTTCTTGAATAATTCAATTCAAATAATAGCAAATCAATGCTTTTCTTCAGGAAAGAAAGAACGAGAATCTTTTATCAGTGAAGTCGAAAAAGTCGAGAACAAATTTCGCATCAGTCCAGATAATGATGAACTGCTTCATTTCTTTCTCTCAATGTTCAAGCGAAATGCTAACGACAAGCTCCAGATGTGTCTCATTGAATTTCTTCTGCACGAGCCGTGTAAGAACGCTTTTCTCGATGGTCTTTCATTTTTGAACCTTTCTGATGTTAATGACCGGATGAGGTCCTTGGTGTCAAATATTATGAGGTTTGGAACGAATGTAGATCCGTCTCAGGATGGTGATGTAATTAAGGGAATCCATGAAGCTCTGCACCTTGTAATCCAATCAGGTGTATCTCTGGACGAAGTCTTACATGTCTGTGCGATTTTCAAAAGTCTGTATATCGAAAATAAGCAGACGATGGTTTTCATCAATACGTTTGGTGTTGCATTGATGGTCGCAGCATCGAAATCACTTGGGCTCAAATTCAGTACGATGTATAATATCATCGTGGATAAAATGAACCCCAAAAGAGGAGTTGTTAAAAATCAGAAAGATTTCCAAAAGAACTTACAAAAAGATATCGCACAGATGATGCGCTTTTACCCCAGGTTCTTTAATGAATGCAAGAAGACGTCGCCAGATTGTATTGAGTTCTGTAGTGATGCGACATCGTCCTATAACGAAGACGAGGGAAGCATTCATACATTTATTGAACTGGTCAATAATATCTGTCCAGTTTATATGTTGAGTCCGGCATTCCATAAAGGACAACGAAACAGTGAGTTGAACTTCTCTCTTTCTGAGACTCTTGATCGGGTTGTACTTGTTCTTCTTACGAGTAATCGCGTTGAAATTCTTGACCAATTAGGTCTCATAGAGAATGACCCTTTCCATATGAAATTTGAAAAGAAAGATAGTGATCGTGAAAAAGATTTCTTTAATTCGGTCAAACCGTCTATTATGACTTCAACATTGTCGTCATATATCGATTCATTGAAAAAATACATGGGTGAAAACCAAATGACGATAGCTCAACTTCTAAATGAATCTGATGTCAAAGCTCTCAGAGCCTCTTTTCGGATGGAGGTACAGCTTAAGTCTCTCTATGATTTTCTTTTGAATGCCGGTGTTTTGACGACCGAAATTGTTGATTTGCTCAATAGCGAGCCCGTACGTCCTCATATATTCAAACAAAATTGGAAGGGGAATCCGGCTGTTGATATAGATGCTCTTGCGACTGTGATTTCTCAACAAAACAAAAGAGCATCAGAAACTTTTGTCAAAGGCATCTTCTCGATGATTCATCAGGCGCTATATCCGAATCATAAAGATTTGCTGGCCTGTCGTAAGTTGTTAGACGACTTATATAGGAGCCGAAATGACTTCTTGGAATCGCAATGTAGCGAGAGGATGTACATGACATCGTCTTCAGATCATCATAATAGCTCATTAGCAGATGTCGCATTTGAATCTTTTGACAGAACACAAGTCAATAAGGCATTTGTGGATTTTATGAAGTCAATCAACCCATCGATGAGAGACACAATTAAAAACCGCATCGATAATTTACCGGTTACGTTGATGTCTAAGAAATTTCAGAAAGGATTGTCAATGGCAAAACCGGAATGCTGTCATACATTCATGACAGAATGCGCGATGATAATGTATGATGAAGATCCCGAAAGATTTGTTCACGAATACTTCTCAAGTCTGAAATCGTATGTCGAAACCGCCTTATATGACGACCAAGAGAACGGCATCAATCTCGAAACATTTCGAGAAGAGCTACTCAACTCTTCGACGAAATTGGGTCAAGCTTTCACAGAATATGTGAAAGTATCTATCGACATTTTTGAAACTGAGTGAGTAATTTGAATCAAACGTTGGGTCTGATTCAAATTAGTTGTAACCCATTTGGGTTTTATAAAATTACTCTAATCTCAATCTGTATTTCATCCGGTTAATATTTCGAACAATATCGTCCCGAATACTCATCAAGTCAACATTCTTTTTATTATTCATAACATTTTTCAATGTGTATTTGCTCAACTTATAAACATTACTTTCAACAACATCTCCTGTCAAAAATTGTAAAACGAGGTCCAAATAAGTAAACAATTCATCTTTTGTTATCTGATAAACATTAACCTGTCTATTTTTACCCAAATCGAACTTCTCGTGTTTTCCCATCCACACTTCAATAAATTTATCCATCTTTTTATTGAATTTCTTCAAAAACTTATCAAGTGTTTCGTGGTCAGATTTCTTTTCTGATAAAAAGTGCGAGACACGCAAAGTAGCCTGAATCTGAAATAGAGCGAGAATAATATCCGCGATTTTGTTATCATTTGCGCTTATTTTTAATACCTTCTTCCCTTTCCCATTATTATTTGTATTTAGTTTCTCTCCAAGTTCATTTTCATTTTCATCATTATTCTCAATATCTTCCTCAGTATTTGCTTGATATCCATTATTTTCTTCAGTACCAACATTATTATTACCTCTATTACTCATCTTATAATATCTATAAATATTTTATTTTATCCTTTTCTAATCTTAATTGTAAACTTCTTATTTTCTAAATTTATAGTCTTCCCCTCTTTCTTAATCTTCTTCTGAATCATTGTCATCAATTTCTTATAAGTTGAATCATCTGCGTCTCTCTTCTTAATAAACTTAAACTGATTATGTAAGAAACTGAATTCCTTCTCAACCGCGCTCATCGCCCGTAAATCATTCTCAAACTCCGTCCCCGCATCTAAAGCCTCTAAATAACTCTCCTCGAACCCTCTTATTTCCACCATTTCCAGCCCATACTCCCCGCAAATCTCTTTCAAAAAGTCATAATTAACTAAATATTCCTTATGTGATATTCCAATTGTGCTTACAAAGACTTCAATCCGATGACCCATATTTGGCTTCTTACCGTCCCACTTTTTAATATCATACTCCTTCGTAATCTTCCATAGTAAATCATCCCCGATTTTACCCTCCTTCATCTCATCTTTCTCCAACATCTTATACACACGACCCCCATCCAAGCTTGTCCCAATAAAATGACCCCCCACCTTCAAATTATCACTTACATTTTGTAAAACGCTCCTCAATAAGATTTCATCCTCAAAAAAATAATGGACCGCATATTGTAAGCTCACTACATCATACTGATTCTTCGATAGAAAAGTCTTCTCCATTTTCACGCGGGAATACGTGTCCATAGCACAGTCAAAGCTCGGAAAAATCAACTTACCACAATCCCCCCAAATATATGTCGTATCTGGCCTCGGCTTAGGGACCCTCTTATATAGCTCAATTGCTCCATCAATATTATCCTTCGAAATATCAATCCCCACAACAGTCTTCAACTTCCCGAGCCTCCACTTCGATGTATCTCCCCCATTTCCACAAGCCAAATCCAACAGCGAACCCATCATTTCATCCTTCCCACCTAATATAGCAGGACAAACGCCACTTATTAGCTTATCCTTGATAATCCGATTATGAAAAATCTGGAACGGATACTTCTTAATCCGGTTCGAATTCTCAATGTAATAAAATGAACTCAAATCCTCCTCGGGAACCGACCCCTCCTTCAAGTTCGTCTCCGTAATCGGATTATTCAACGCGTTCCATATATGATTTCCATATGACTCATTCAATCCGATATCAATCTTTAGATGAAAAAGGGATGTCTTCGAATAATTTATAGCGACCGGCGTCCAACGGAAGAGATTCGTATATTCTCCATAAATCCTCTGGTATAAAAATGAAACAACCATCCCATTCTCAATCTCATCCCCGCTACTAACAATCAACTTCCCACTCTCGTGTAAAGGAACATTCGCAATATTCATCATCGGATTCCCGCCGCGGGGATTAAAATCAACTGGCTTCCCATTCGCCCCCACAATCATCAATTTGAGTGTCTTATAATAAATAATTCGCCCGAACTGGTCTTCTTTGCTAGGTAATTGAAAAGGACTCACTTTGTCATTCTTCCCATCGCGAACATAGCTGACTAAGAAATCGACAGTCCTCATCGACAGATAGCGCCACGTCATACACTCATACCAATGGCCACTCCTCTCCGGATAAAAGTCCGACATCGGGCGAAACATAAGACCCTCCACTGGATACTCCTGAATGCTAATCTTGTCAAATATCTCATTAACATTATCCTCAAATAAGGACCCACTTCCGAATAAATACTTTCCAACGTATATTTTAGTCGCCTCCTCTCGCAATTCAGCCACAATATATGTAGATTTCTGAATACACTCCCGAAAGAATTGATACATGTATTCATGGCGCATCTTCTCCTTGGTCCCCGCCCCCATAACAAAGAATTTCGTCTTCCTTACATCAGTCCCCCGATAATACAAAATATCAGTCATAACAAACGTATTCTTCTTCGCATTATAATAGCCCTCGCAAATGCTATTCTCATACCCACTCACCTCCCGCCCAGTATTTATAATCCGGTCATTCAAAATAATAAAAATCTTCCCATCCACATTCTTACTAAAATTCTCCGTGATAAATAAATAACAAACTTCCCCCTCCGGATAAAAGGAAACCCCATAATTCTCACGAACATACGGTATCCCATCTTTCTTAAAGAAATTGCGCCTTAATACACTAACTGGCTCCACATAGAAACCTTCATCAATAAACCTACGAAATGATTTCATCAAATTCTTCTTCTCATCCACAGATATAATAAAATTAGTCTGTTGTATTTCCTCAAATAACCACCGCAAAAATTTACTGAAATAGCTCTCAAACTCAATCGTCTCTTCTCCAATTTTGATGCTATCTTCTACTTTGTCCTCAAAACGCAACTCGACGCGATATTTACAAGCAACGCTCATACATCCACTTTCGCGAAATGAAAGGTCGCTCTCTATATGACGCTCCTCAATCAAATCCAAATAAAATCCGAACATATCATCGAGTATTTCATATTTATTTAAATACTGGTATGTCCTCTTTGTGCCTTCCTTCGCCTTTTGCTCTTTGACTTCCGCATCATGAAATACGACTACTTTCATCCCATACTTCTCAATCTCATCCTCTTGAACAATAGTCTCCCGAAGATGTCGCATCTCGCAACTTCCAAATTGCCAATACCTCTTAATTTCATCTTTTCCATCAACATACCCATAGTCAAATGGGGACGAATATTCTTTTAAATGCGTTTTCATTTCATATTTAAATCCCATCCCTCCTTTCTCGGATGAATATATACACCTTTCAACTATCATAGTGAATAATTCTTTCGACAAACTGTCGGCGAATTCAATACGAATATTATTATTGCCTAATTTTTTGAATATATTATAGTCCATGTTTATAATATATAGTAGATTAATTTTAAGCTGTTATAAAAGAGTTTTTAATTAAACTTTTTTGATTAAACTTTTTTTCTAAAAAAGTTTTTTACAAGCAACATGTCTCGAATATTTTAGCAGTTACCAAATACGGGTCGCAATTACTCGCCGGTCTTCTATCTTCGAAGTATCCCTTCTTGTTATTAATCGTATCATTCCCTATGCGAACACTTCTCCCCCGATTTGCCCTCCCAAATGAAAATTCATCATAACTCGCAGTTTCGTGATGACCTGTCATCCTCTCCTTATTCCCATCTCCATATATCATCATGTGCTCAATATGCTTTTTACTTAATTTCATAATCGCATCATCAATCAATTCTAAGCCTGTCTTTTCAGCAGTACCCTCACGCATCGCTTTTGTGCTAAAATTCGTATGACATCCACTTCCATTAATCTCTTTAATCAACTTCGGCGTCAAATCAACTCGAACCCCATACTTTTCGGAAACACGATTCAATATATAACGCGCCATCCACAAATGGTCCGCCGCTTCAATACCCAAAGAAGGCCCAATCTGAAACTCCCACTGCGCCGGAGCAACCTCCGCGTTTATTCCACTTACCCTCAATCCCGCATATAAACACTTCTCTAAATGCTCCTCAACAACTTCCCTACCCAACGCATTTCCTCCGCCAACCCCACAGTAAAATTGCCCCTGCGCAGGAATAGAAAATTCACAACCCAACGGTTTCCCCGTTTTTAAATCAATCAAAAAATATTCCTGTTCTAATCCAAACCATGGTTCTTCTTCAATCTTCCTATCAAATATCTCAACTGCGCCAGCGCGATGATTCGTAGCGTGAGGTTCCCCATTCGGTAAATATGTATCACATAATACCATCCGATTATCACCTCCCCTAAAAGGACACTTAAAAACTGCCCTCGGCTTCATAATAACCTCACTATCGCTTCCAATCGCCTGACCCGTCGAACTTCCATCATAATTCCAATCAGGATAAAAAGATACAGAATCCCTATCATATCCATCCATAACCCGACATTTACTACGTAATTCATTATTTCCACCAATCCAAATGTATTCAGCTAAAAATACCATATCCTATTATTACATTATTTTTTCACATATTTTCCAATTCTTCCCTCAATTCAGAAATATTCTTCTTCAAATCCTTTCCAGTCTTCTCAGACTTCTTAAATATCGAAACTCCCTTATCAATCGCAACTTTCTGTAATTCAACTAATGTCATTTTCTTCAATAATTTGGTCTCCTGTTTTGGTTGAGTCCCACCTGACCTCAATTCTTCAAAAAAGTCAATTCCCATACTCTCCCATGACATGACCCCCGTCATATCACTCTTAAAAACTGGATAATATCGTCCCTCCTTCTCAATCAAAAAACAAGATGGATTCTTCAAAACATACTCCGTCTTCCGGTCATCATTCTTCCACATACTCGGAATATAACTAATCCTCTCTACTTTCCTCCTCTTAACTAATCCACCAACAACCTCCTTAAATACATAAACCGTAAGCGAAAAATAATCCACAATAATTCCCTTTAATACAGCATCATCGTCAATATCCTCATTTGCCATAAACTTCTCCCGAATTAAAGTCCTTTTCCGCGTATAATCATTGTCTCTATACAACGCCTTCTCCTCCATATCATAAGCAATCTGTCTCATCAGGTCCTTAATCATTATAACTTTCGACTTACTATCTAAATAACGGAATTCACCCAAGACCTCATTCAATATCGAATAAATAAAACTGTTCTTTCTCTCATTATTCCGGTCCTTAACCATCTTAAATGAAGAATCCAATCCTGTCCATTCCGGAACATCAACAATGTCTTTATCTACAAAACTATATTTCGCATCCAAAATATATTTATCGTATATATGCCCCTCTGCGATGACCTTCTCCGGAATATGAAAAACATAATCCTTCGCTACATCTGCCCCCCCTTTATTCAAATAATTATGTAATTTATCAATTGGTATCATGACTGACTATTACAATATAATAGTCAGTTAGTTTTAAGTTAAAATATTTTAATCATCTCCTACTCATCATCAATCTCCTCTTCCTCTTCTTCCTCCTCCTCTTCTTCCTCCTCCTCTTCTTCATCCCCCTTCTCAACGGACACATTCTTCTTTGTTTTTGTTTTCGGTTTAACAGCATTCAGAGAAGTCTTTACACTACGAGTATTAACGCTCATCCGAGATATATCACGAAAACGCTTCAATATTTTGGCCCGATTTCCAACGTATTTCGTCTTATACTTCTTCAAAACAATCTTATAGCCCGTTATTTCCCGACTTGTATCAACAACAAAATTCTTCTCGAATTCGACCTCATCTTCATTTATATTGCGATACTCCTCAAATATTTCATTTATCCCATCCAGAGAATAAATCTCAAAATTAATATTCTTATCCATATCATTATCCATTATTGGAAATACAACCGAGTTATTCACATTTTTATCAAATGCTTCAATACGTGTTTTCTCCGTATTCAATATGTCCTCAGTTTTACTTAACTCGCGAACGTTGTCCTTTGTAAAATCAACGAACATCTTTATTTTATTCAATAAATGATTCGGTATATTCGTTAAATTAATGAAATATCCATTTTTATTCAATGTATATCGCAAATTATTATTTTTTATAATTTCAATGATTTGAATTTTTTGACTATTATTCATCTTCTTTTCGATGAATTCTTTCATAATGCGAATATCTTTAACTGAAATTGGGTCCTCCATTTTAAACAATTATATCACATTTTTTTTATATTGATTAGTCGTCATCTTCATAGTCGCCGTCATCTTCTTCGTCATCGTTTTCATCCTCATCATCTTCTTCATCATCGCTTATTATTTCAGCATCTTCCACTGGATTTACTTCTCCTTCCATATCTTCATCTAATTCTCCTAAGTCATCATCCAATTCTTCCAATTCCTCAGACCCCTCATCATCTTCTGAACTTGAACCACTTTCATCTTGACTGTCAGTCTCCGCCTCATCATCAACATCTGACTCCGATTCAAGAACCGTCTCCGAAGCAACCAAAGCGTCCATATTTTTATGCTTATCGGCGCCTTTTCTTACCTGAATCACGACCTTTTTCTTGACTTCGCTATTCAATTTAGCATAAATCGAGATAACATTGCTATTCAGATGAAAAGTCTTTCCAATGACGAGCAAATCAATTTCATCACCGATATTAATCTTCGAAAATGGCTCTTTATCTTGATGAATTTCCTTCGGAACAATTATCATCAGGGGGCCCAATTCAGCCAATATGCCAAGCTTGTTAATTTTCTTAACGGATGCCTTGATTACACTATTCACTGGAATATTACAGACTTTCGCCCCGATAGTAATATCGAACGTAATATTTCCATTGAATTGATTATTATTCATATTTCCAATACTCCTTTTCAATATGATAACCGTATTTGGAACAACGTATCCCTCCTTGATACATTTTCCCTCCACATTATTTTTCACTATTTTCTCGATGTAAGCCGGAAAATTATCATCTAAATAACGTGGATTCAACGATACTCGCTTTTTGATTTGAGTATAGAAGTATATGTCATTTTTTGTAAGAGAACTCATTATATAATATATAATAAATTAAACTACTTTTAAATTCACTTTTTTAGTAATTGCGAAGAATATTTCATCGTCTCTATTGAATTCAGGAACCATCTCTTCCCCTGATGTCTATCATAATCATACTCGCGCAACTTGTATTCAAATACGACGCATATCTTTTTCTTCTGTGTCCCCGCAATTTCAATGCCAGTCTTCTTAGACATTTCATTCAATTCCACCACACTATGAAAGTCGCACTCCTTCCCCTTCATCTCCGAACGCTTACTCTTCTTCATTTCCAGAGTCACCGCCCCCGTATCCCGCGTCCCATCATAAACCTTGAAAACATATGGTCCATCTTTTAAC
>Ga0078894_10001507_pt1 | contig 17365 bp, 24 predicted proteins | sample LauGreSu1BDMLBSD_2_FD_67506 | JGI IMG/M metagenome (GOLD analysis project Ga0078894, IMG submission 67506) | Freshwater lake microbial communities from Lake Michigan, USA - Su13.BD.MLB.SD (version 4) (version 4) | ecosystem: Environmental > Aquatic > Freshwater > Lake | place: Lake Michigan... | reverse complement strand
GTGTGGTAGGGTGTGGTAGGGTGTGGTAGGGTGTGGTTTACTTACCTCGATGACGTAAATTGGTAAATAACTTGTCCATCATCTTCCCAGTAAGTCGGTTCAAGACTTGTGCCGATTTTAAGGGATGTTGTTGATTGGTAGTTTTTCGAAACACGTCCAAAGCATACATTCGCGTAACTGAACAACTCGCGTATTTCGTCCATGATGGTAAAATCGTCGTTATTGAATACATAGTTCGAGTTTTGTGAAATTGTTGCGCGCGATGTTCGCAAGTGTTCCGCGAAACGAAATATAATATCCGTTGATGTATTCAGGACCATTGTCAGGATGTTTTGGATGTCGCGTGACTTTTGCATTCTTTTGTCGGAACGCTGCAATGCGGTGGCGAAATCTTTTTCCGACAATTCACCCAAGAGATATTTCACACCAAGTTCTTCGTTGTATCTCAGCGGATCGACGCGATGCTGCGGAAGTGTAACTTGGCGTATTTCTATAATGAGGCGACAGATTTCGCGGAACTGGAGTTTGCGGAATAGTATCTGGCGATAGGAGTTCATTTTTTGGGTATTTACACGGATGACGGCTTCGCCTGCCGCACCTGTGCCTGTAGTTGTATTTGTTGCCCACAATATTCTAGATACATTCTTAATGCAGTCGTCATAGAATTTATTCCAACGCGCTTGTGTAGATATGGTAATGTTGCCATACATGTCTCTGTTTGTATTTCTCCATACCACTATCATGCGCGATATTTCTTCGCGCGGGAATAAGTCCATCGTTATCGTGTGTATTGTCGCGTGATCCACTTCGCGTCCGCATAAAATATCGCCCAGAACGCGAGGTGCTTGGCCGCCGTTGCGCTGACGCTGAAACTCGAAATAGTGGGGGTTGTGAATAATCGTCTCAATGCGTCCTGTTACCCAGTCAAATGCGCAGTCGTTGCAAGCGGTGCAAAACATTTGATTGCATCCGCTGATTTTGAATACGCGCGCGCCGCATTTGGGACAGGGGCGTGTTTCTGTGTCGATGAGTTTTGCGGATGCGAGATTATCGGGGTTGCATTCATGGGGTGCGTCTTGGGTCGTGCCTTTTATTTCGTGGCAATCCTTGCATGCCCACATGTTGCAAAGGTTGCATTTCCACTGCGTGCTGAGAAATCCGCGACAATTGTTTGCGGTGTTGGGACACGGACGAATAAATGATGCGACATGATGCGCATTTGTGGTTGTCACATTGTTGCCATTGCGTGGATTCATAAATGCATCGGCTGCTGGGCCTACGCGGATGCGATACTCAATATTTCCGATTTCACGCTGGCACATATATTGTCGTGTGCGTAACTCGGATATTTGGCGAAGAAGTTCTTCGTTTTGGCGTTTGAGAACGTCTTTTTGGCGAACCATTTCGGCGATGGGTTGACGTGTAGGAAGGAGGGCGCGCTCTCTTTGGAACATGACTTGTTCGCGATGTTTCTTCCAGTCTTGTGTCACGAACTTCTGCGTGAAATTTTGGACAAGAAATTCACGTTGTAATTCTTTGTGGCAACTCATGCAATTGGGGATTGCATTCGTCGGATCGAGAATAAATGTTGCGTGACATTGGCGACAGGCTTCGAAGTCACATGATGTGCATTTGATAGGCATATGATTTGACTTGTTATATTTTTCGCAACATATTTGGCATTCCGATGCCGATGCTGAATCTTGGTCAACATGAATAGTGTTCGACACGATATGATTTGTTGCAGTGGTGGTGGCGGAGGCGGTGGACTTTGATGACATATTGATTTCTTGATTCGTTTCTTCTTTTGTTTCGTCTATATTTACTATTTCATTCATAATCATTTCAATTTTATGGGTAGTCATAAAATAGATGTGGATGATATGGATATATATCTATTATAAATATTTTTTCCATATATCGTTTACGTGATTTGCAAGATATTGTTCGAGTATTTTGTTTTCGATGTTTGTATTTGTATTTGCGTCGGTATCGTTTGCTAAATATAAAGGAAGCCATCTATTTGTAATATGTAAAAACTGGGTCATATGAAATACTTCTGCATGGTTAACTTCGTTGCGATATAGTAGTGCAAACATTTTTCTTGCTTGTTGTATACTATTATACATGACTTCGATTTAATATGGTTTTGTATAAAATAAAAAAATATTCTAAAATAAAAAATATTCAAGAAAAAGTGTTAGTATTAGGACATGCGATGCGGTGCGCGCTACTTACCTTTACTTACCTAGTGTGTATCGTTTGCGACACATGGCCGGTGCCGGTGGCGCCTTAGAATCGCGCACCCATGCTGTAAAACTTCCTGAAGATTTCCGCAGTTCCTTCTTTGCCCATCGGTGTGTATGCAAGCACGGAGATGTCAGTGCCTTTCGATGAAGGGTAGGATGGGATGCCCATGTCATGCATTGTGAAGAAGCCGCATGACTGGAAGAACTCGATTTCGGTTTGGTTTTCTGTCTCGGTGCGTGCGATTGCGATCTTGCCGTTCTTGGTCACACAATCGCAAAACTGCGCAACGAGCTCCTTCTTCCATTCATTGCCTGTATTTGTTGAGGCAACGAATTGCGGATCCATCACGAGCAGCTGCAGGAAGATGAAGGGCTTTGCATCGACGATTTTCTTGAGTTCATCCGGGTGGACATGGCGAGCCTGGTCTTGAAGTTTTTCCTGGTCGATTTCGTTGTCAAACATTGCGAAGCCGACAATTTGGCCGTCGTCTGTTTGTGCGATGCGTGCACGACTGCCGTATTTCACGATGTGTTGCATGACGAGCGAGGTGGTGTTGATTCTTTGTGTTTCGAGGAATGCGAGAGTCGCGATGGTTTCGGGATTGTCGCCGAATTGAAGACGCTTGACGTTGGGGTGGGTGCGGATGGCCGGAGAAGCTGGAGGAGAAGCATGAAGAACGTCGTTGGTGGCGGCATCGTCCAAGGATGAGGATGGTGGCGGCGGATACATTCCGTCGGCGGTTACCATGGCAGGCGAACATTGGAATGTTGGCTTTGACGAGGTGCTTCGCATCAGAGGGTTCAGCATCATTGGCGAAGTTGGATCCAACTCAGAGATGGGCGATGATTCGTCGATTTTGTCAAGACCAGGAAGGTAACCTGTGAGTGGGGATGAATGAAAGTGACTTGATGAACCGCAGCGAGACGGAGTAGAATCGTCATCGAATTCTTCGATTTCGTGGACTTCGAATGACAATCCATTGTCGGTGTTGTCGGTGTTGTCGGTGTTGTCGGTGTTGGGAGAAGCAACTTGAGTAGCGGACATTTGATTTAACGAGTTGAGTAGTTGTTGTTTGCTTGATTGCTGCATTCTATTTAACGGGCCTTTTTCATTTCAATTTTCTGGCACAGGGGCCGAGTTCCCTGTAACCCCCCAGCCTACAGCACTTAGGGATGAAAGCCTACGGCATAAATGTTTAAAAATTGAAGTGCGGACGCGCCGTAGACACTTACTCATCTCTTCATCCCGTAGGCTGGGGGGTTCACGGGGGACTCCGTCCCCCGTCCTACAACAGCAAAAAATATTCTCCATTCTCTTTTTTATAGTTTCCAACTTCATAGTAAAGTCCATTTGTTTCATCCGTCATATATACAACTTTCGGTATATAATCGGGAGGAACAATATCCGATTTACAAATGAATCGTTCTACTTTATCAGAAAAAATAATACTAACTAAGTCAAATTCGAATTCTTCTGGCCCTTCATGTGGGCGACATATCCAAAATTTGGGCTTTATTATGTTTTCATGTTTGCTCATCATTGTATACTATATACTATATACTATATACTATATACTATATACTATATACTACGTATCTTTTTAATATTTATTTATGTATTGTATTACGGGGCTTCGCCCCTTCATATCTTCATGCCGTAGGCGGGGTCTTACAGGGGTTTACCCCTGTGGGGGACGGAGTCCCCTGTGCCGTAGGCAGGGTCTTACAGAGGTTTACCCCTGTGAGGGATTCAGCCCCCCGTGTTTTTCCTCATAGGTATATTTATTCAACGGGTCGTCTTTATTCGGGTCATAGGTTATGAGATTTTTCAATGTTTTTGTTTTTAGGTCAAAATTGATTGCCAAAATGTCGTATATTGGAACTATCTTGGTGATTGTCATATATTCGTCGCCAACAACGTTTTGGTCTTGGGATTGTTCATCAGTATCAAGTTGTTCAACCACTACACCATACTCTTCGGCATGTATCACTTCTTTGGTTATTTCATCATAATGCACCATTTCAATTTTCTTTGGCACCCAATTTATGATATGCCATTTGGTGTATCTGTAGGGACGCTTGCTCACCACATCACGCTGTCCGTTTTCATCACGTCTGGTTCTATTCACCCAAACAAATGGCTTGGTGGGTTTTTCGGCATCGGGAATGTCAGTGTGTAGTGAAGACTGCACAAACTTGCGCCACTCTTCATACGCAAGACGTAATTCCCAAATACATGATAGCTTCAGTCGCCCTTGCATATCGCGGCGAAAATACGGCTCGCAGTCTTTGCAAAATTTATACCCGAATGGATGTTGTCCTACAGATTCAAAACGCATATCTTCTTTATTTTGTTGAAAATCGCCGCACAGGTAACATTTTTGGACATATGTCATGCACATTGACATTGGACGTGGTGGGATTTCGCCGGTGACATACCATTGCAATTCTTCGCGAGTGTAATACTCTGGATTAATGCGGCGATGCGGCAGGGAATAGTCTCCCAATCGGTATTGTGTAATGAACTTAGATTGGTCTTGCAAATGAAGAGGTGTCTCGCTGAAGTTGTAAAGTGGGTTCAAAATTGGAGGACGAGGATTTGATGACGACGACGACGTGTCAATATCAATTGCTTTTACCACTATAGACGCGACACCAGTTGGGTCGGTTGGATCTTTGGTAAGAACATACCTTGCAGGAAATCCGTTAATATCAGTCTTAGTATAGTTGTTGTTGTCACACATGATTGGGCGATGTATTCTATTATGATATAAAATATGTATTTTTATTTCAATTTAATGTTTATGGGGATCATGGATACAAAATAAAACAAACCAATTGTTACTTTCTACTTTTGCAACAACTAGCAAGTGTTCCTATTCCAAGAACTGCTCCCATAACTGCTAATATAAGAGGCATAGAGTATGTATATATATTGTTGTTATTATATTTTATTGTTATTATATTTTATTGTTATTGTATATTGTTTTTTATTTTTTGCTATTATTTTTATTTTTTATATAGAGATTATATATAAAAATAAAAATGGAAAGCGGACTTACTATGTTGATGCACTCTGTTGTAATTGGGGTTGGTTTATACTTTATTATGGTATATTTCTTGAACCAGCGTGCAATCGTTGCACAGAATAGAAGCTTGGTTTTGGCGGCAATTGCGTTGGTATACATGATTGCCTTTGGCCACGGGATGCCTGGAAGAGTGAACCCCGATTTGCTTTAAGAATATATTAAGTGATATTAATTGATATTAAGTGATATTAAGTGATATTAATTGATATTAAGTGATACTAAGTTATATTACTTTATAATATTTATTATACTATTATAAAGTAAAATGAATTTATCGACCACTAATCGTAGTCCTAACACCAACCCTAAAATTAATATAATGGCGCGACAGAATATTTATATAAGACCAAGATTAAATCCAGCAAATGAAAAATATTTCAGTGATTCATCCGATGATTCTTCGGTTCCAACTGATAGTAATTCAAAATCAAGCTCACTATTTTCATCTAATGAATCATTATTTTCATTCGAAGACTATAAAGCGCCTATAGATTTAGATGAACATAAATTCAATAATACTACTTTATCCGAGTGCAATCGTGGAATTATTACATCTATTTGTTGTAGTTGGTGTTCTCGTTCCTAGCAATGCTTAATCAATAAAACAATAATCAATAAAACAATATAAAATATTATATTTAGTAATATTATAAAATGACTTTGATTAAACTACCCCACCACCCCGTTAAGACTGCGTCGGCAGACCTTGACTTCTCGACACATACAGCAGATGCTAAGCATCTTAGACTACCCTCATACTCGCAGATTAGACCCCATTTGGTTCAACCTGTGAAGGACGCAATAAAAGTTATTAACGGGCTTGCTCCAGCAATTTCTGCATTTCGTAACTAGGTAAGGTAAGGTAAGGTAAGGTAAGGTCTTGTCTGGACTGATAGATTATTTTCACGATTTAGCGATTTCCAGAAAATTGTGAAAATAATTGCATTCTTGTTATTTTATTTTAATTATAATAAAAAAAGTAACATAAAAATAAAATATGTATCAATGTTATAAAATGACTTTGAACAAACTACCCCCACATCCTTTTAAGACTACGTCTGTGACAGAGTCGAGAGAGTTCGCTTTTTCTAGAGATGATGCACCAGCTGATATGCTCTCTTTTTCCTCCAGATACCCTCACGCCAAGCGCGGCGGTGGCTCCTTCAGTGTCGGTGGCGGCTGGAGCCAGGGTGGCGGTGCCTCTGTGGACGGCCGTGTGACCTTCACTTGGTAAAGTTGGAAATGAGAAATGAATGCTTCTGTTCTTGCGTTGTTGTGTTGTTGTGTTGTTGCGTTATCTAGAGGCTTTATTATATAATTATTTAATAATCATATAATTATATAATGGCTAAAACTTTAAAAACACGTAAAGGACCCTCTTCTAGCGCAACTAAATCTAGCGTTGGAACAAAAAAGAAAGGTAATGATGGTAATATGTGGAAAATAGTTAAAAATAAAAATGGAACAAAGCGTTGGGTAAAAGTGTCAAGCGTTACATTAAAAAATAAAACAAAACATATACAAGACGTATACGATAGCGACATTATTAGAAATAAAAATAAAAAATTGTATAAATTTTGGTTAGATTTAGCCAATACAAAACATAGTGTTTTTATTTATAATGATAAAAGTCATAAAATAATTCGGAAAAATATTAGAGAAGAACAAGAACGGGCTGAGAATGATAGTAACATTATAGCAATTTTAGATAGTGGTCCTAGTTTTGATGCTTATAGAGAATTATATAGGAAAGCCGGCAATAAAAGTGTTGAAGAAGTTATTAAAAATTATAAAAAATATTTTAATGAGGGGTCATCTGAAAAAAGAGTATTTTGTTAGTGTATTTATATAAAATATTATATCATAGATATTATAGACAACAAAAACAATGCCTACTACACAAATTAAACCTTTTGGTGTTTTTAATGGAACTAAGACTGCGAGTCAAGGCACAAACAATGCAAGCAGTTTTTTGGGGTGTGTTGGTTGTGTGCCGCAACAACCTACGTCTGTGTCTGTGTCTACTCCATTACCAATGCAAGGATTCAGTAGCGGTGTTATGATACGACCATTGTGAGAAAGGAGAGAAATGCTATAATATATAGATAGATGTAAATAGATGTAAATATATGTAAATAGATTACTTATATTATATTACTGATTGTTTTACTGATTGGTTTATCATACACATACACAAGGTAACTATTTCTACAATGAATAGAAATAATGAAGAATTGAAAATCATTCCATATACAGCGACTTCGCTTTCGGTTGTTGGGCGATTTATATTTATGTTTTTGCTATATAAAAATAAAAGCACCAATAGTTTATCTTTGATATTTTGTATTCTTAGCATATTTTCATCTGGAATGTGGATTTATTATAGTATGCAGTCAAACGATACACCTATGGTTGTTCGTAGTTCGATAGAGATTTCGTTGCTTTCTTTGTCTGCAGTTTATATTATTCGTAATAAAGTGAGGCAATATTACGAGTCTTTTCAAATTTTGCCTTAAGAGAGAAACGAGAGAAACGAGAGAAAATAAATATGTAACAAAAACAAATATAAATATATAATACGACGGAGAAATATAACAAACAGAAGGAAAAAAAGAAAGAGAATGAACGACGAACAAATGATTTCAAAGTTACAGGATGCGTATAGTGAGGGTAAAAGTTCCCAAGAATTACGTTCCAATTTGGAGCAAAGTTTTTGGGATGCGGCTGCGCGAATTAAGACGCGTGCGTCTACGCCATCGACAGGCGACTTGTTTATTTTATATGGTCTTTATAAACAAGCAACTGAAGGAGATTGTGAGACTGCGCAACCATGGGCAGTTCAAGTGCAGGCGCGTGCAAAATGGGAGGCGTGGAATAAAAATAAAAAAATGGATAAATTTACTGCGATGCGTAATTATATCGATAAGGTAGAAGAGCTTATGTGTTAGTTATTTGGTTAGTCAATTAGTCAGAGTCCGAATGGCAAATGGGGTCGCCGCTGCAGTCCGTGGTTCGGGAGGAGTATGCATCGTTGGGGTAGTAGTTGCCGTAAAATTCATTTAATGCGCTGTCGTTGTCGTCTTCGTGTTCGCATTCGCATTCGTAATCGTCGGGTATTGAAACTGGTGACATTGGTTCGTGAGGGGGAAGGGATTCTTTGTTGCGATGTGGGCGGTGGGCTGGAGATGGAGAACGAGATGTCGACATTTCAATTTGCTCCGCAAGAAGTTGTTCGAGGCGCGTCATTTCGTGTTCACGTTCAAGTCGAAGTTTTTTCTCTCTTTCATATAGATCTACGACATGATTTAAAGAAGAATTCCATTCCGTTCTTTCATGTCCAAGTGCTTGTTTTGTTTTCTCCATTTCGTGAAGCGCAGTGTCGTATTTGTGTTGCCAAGCTACCGCGGCGGCGTGATACTCGGTTGCGAGATTGTTTGCGTGTTCCAGCTGCTGAATGAGTGATTGTTGGTTTTGTTCGAGTTTGAGAACCTGTCCCTGTAGTCCGCGGACAAATCCTTTGCTCACGTGAATGCCGTCGAAGTTGGCGTTGGTGGTCGACATTTGATTCTGTTGGCGTTCTTGTTTTCTTGCTATTCGATATATTGCAATTATTGGTATAAAAACATTTCAATTTTACGGGGGACTCCGTCCCCCGTTAACCCCCACAGGGGACTCCGTCCCCCGTTAACCCCCTGGCCTACGGCACTAAGGGTTGCGTGAGAGCCTACGGCACTAAGGGTTGCGTGAGAGCCTACGGCACTAAGGGTTGCGTGAGAGCCTACGGCACTAAGGGTTGCGTGAGAGCCTGCGGCACTTAGGTTTGTTCACTGAGGGCTCCGTCCATGTTAAGAACAAACTTTGATAGTTGTGGATGCCAAAATCCTACAACCTTTTTCTCCTGGCTTCCGGCGGTGTTAGTAGTATTTTTAAAAACGATTGCATTTACTTTATTATCAGATAATCCTCCTGCATATTTAGTTAATGTTTCCAATAAAGAGGTTGACATTGTGTGACTATAGTTAATAATACATTCGTCGATATGCATTGAACTGAGGTAATACAAATTGCCATCGATTTCGATGAGTGAAAATGTATGCAGGGATTGTGAGGAAGGCTGAGAAGTCTTAGAGTTCATTGTGTTGTGCTGTATTGCGTTGTATTGTTGTGTTGTATTTACTATCAATATATATTTATATCAATTTTATAGATGATATAAATAGCATTATTATAAAAAAAGTGCATGTGCGTGCATGTGAGTGCATGTGAGTGCATGTGAGTGCATGTGACTGCATGTGAGTGCATGTGAGTGCATGTGAGTGCGCGTGCATACTTAATACCCGTATAGTTCTTCCTGAGGCAGTTGCACAAATTGTCTTTCAAGTGTTCCTTCCGTGTTTGCTGCGATGACATTGATGTCTCCGCGATATACGGCGTTGGTTGTGTCTGTATGCAGGGTTAGTATGGCGCGAGCTTCGAGATCCGCTGCCACTTTGAGTGGGTCTTCGGTGATGCCTTTGATGCCGACAATATTGTCGATGATTTGCTGCGCTTCTTCGAGATTGTTGCGTATCCAGGCTTCGTGTGAGACGCTTTGCTCTTGAAGTGTAGTCTCGAGTTCGACTAAGCGAATGCGAAGTGCGTTGAGTTCTTCTTGTTGTTTTTGTTGTTGTTGTTGTTGCATGACGACGATGTGGTGTTAATAATCTGACTGATTCCTGTGTTTCATTTATGGGATGATTTCCATTTCAATTTTACGGCACAGGGAACTCCGTCCCCCGTAAAAAAAGTGTTAGTAACACAACACGCAACACACACACCTACCTTGTTGACTTACTTACCTGACACCTGACATTAGTTATCACCTGTTCTTCCTCTTACTCTTCGTCGCTGTAGCTGTAGACACGGAATTCGGGAATCTTGGTTCCGCGTGCTGCGCTTTGCTTGTTTTGCGCATTGATGCGATTCCATTTCTGGTTGTGGCGTTTCATGGCTTCACGCGACGCATTCTGCAGGTTCTTCTTCGGCAGATTGATTTCGATTTTGCTGGCGGAGAGCATTGCAGACAATGCTTCACTCTGGTTCTGGCTGCTGCGGTTGTCATTGATGGTGACTTGGAGGGGGACGAACTTTTGTTGTTGTTGTTGTTGTTGTTGTTGTTGATGTTGTTGTTGTTGTTGTTGTTGTTTCTTGGCGACACGGGCTTTTGCTGCGGATGCGGCGGCATTTTTCTTCTTGTTGTTGGCAGATTTTCGGGCTTTGGATTTGCTCTTGGTAATGAGGATACCTCCTGCAGACGCGGGTTCGGGTTCATTGAGAAGAATTGCAGGGCAGTCGTCGCATTCGTGTTCTTCATCGGTCATTCCTGCATTTGCGCGACGCCGCTTCACTGAATTGAGTACCCACCCCGCGTGGTCGATTGCGTCATGAGTTCCGATGTAAGTCCAGTAGCATTGGGGGAACTCATCACGTTGGTTTTGTGCCGCTTCTCCCTTTTCCAGAATCATTTTTTCCGATGCAGTCATCGGCATACGCCACTTGTTGTCGATGTTGAGGGCCTCGGTGTCAGTGTCGATGTCGATCTCGATGTCGATGTCAATTGAAGGGGATTGGTCGCAATGTGGAGTGCTTGGGTCTTCTTCTTGTTGCGTCACACATTTGTTCCAAGACGCTTGTGCGTATACAGCTTCCCACTCGTCTTGAGATTGTCGTTGACGTTGTTGTTCCTGCTTCATCCATTGGTCTTTGGATTCGTTTTGTTGTTGACTCAGGCTTTTGTGAAACCCGACCACTTTCTCGAATTCGGTGTCGGGGTGGAATGTATTCACGTCAAAGACGTCGCCAGCGGGGAGTGTGACTTGCGAGACGAGAGGAGCGCTGATGTCGATGGCGCGTATGCTGAAAGGTTTTTCTTGGGCGCCGGCGTAGTGTTCTTGGAGCGACATTTCCGCGTTTCGAAAGTCAATCGCTGCGTCTTTTTGGAGATGCTTGACTTGTTTCTTGCGTGTCAGGTATTCGCGTCTGATGTCGATGCGCATTTTGCGCAAGAACTCTTGCTTGTCGTAAGCTTGCTTGAGTACATACTTTTTCTTGTATTCGTCCTCGAAATTTTTGTAGGACTCCTGTGTGTGGGGGTCAGAAAACACACGCATTCCGAACTCACTTGTTTCTCCTGTGAAGGTTTGGTAGTCGTTGGTGTTGTTGGCAGTGTTGTTGTTTCCGGACATTTGATGCTTGATTTTGTTTGTTGTTTGTTTGAATCGTTGTATTCTATTTAATGGTCTTTTTCATTTCAATTTTCTGGCACAGGGGACTCCGTCCCCCGTAATCCCCCTGGCCTACGGCACATAGGGTTGCGTGAGAGCCTACGGCACAAAAATAGAAATATAAAACAAAAAACAAAACAAAAAACAAAATTAAGAAAAAAACAGATAAATAAAAATGATTAAGTATAGTATACGATTTAAAATATTCTATGCAAAACTATACGAACTTAAATATTGATTATAGGAACTTTAACCAGGTTGGGGGGAATATGCGAGCAGATGGGGGTCTTGGTGGTGGACTTAGTCTAGGTCTTGTAGGAGGAGAGAAAGGAGAGAAAGGAGAGAAAAATAGAAAATCGGGGGAAATAAATAATAATGAAACAAACGGAGAAATATTATATAAAACAATAACTATTCCATTTAATATTCCTATTATTGACTACGTTATTGAAAACAATCTGTTTATTGAAATAATCGACAACATAAATAAAAATGCATTATTAGGACAAGGTAAGATACATAAATATAGATTTAATGGCTTACCTACTGATTATGATATATTTGTCGAGATGGAGAATGAAGATGTATATCATGTTAAAAAAAGGGGGATAATGATGCGTGTTAAAATTAGCGAGGATCAGTATAAAATAATAGTGAAAATGCTTACGAATATCAATATTGAAAAGAGTGGTAATGGTAGTGGTGGTGGTGGTGGGAGTGGTGGTGGTGCAGGTCGCAATGCGTTAGTTAAAAAAAAGAAAGGGTTTTTTAGTTGTTTTGCTTGTTTTCAGGCAGTATAGCTAGGATAGGTGGGAGGGAGGAGAGATGTATTAGTGATACGGATACAGATACGAATATAATATAAATATGAATATAAATATGAATATAAAAACGATTTGATATTATTATAAAATAGTGTGCAGGCGAAGAAAAAGAATGGAAAAAGAATTTTGTTGTATAATGCGCAACGACAATAACGATAGTGACGACGATGTCGATATTATTGATGTGCCTTTGGAGGAGGGCGAGGGCGAGGGCAATGGTGGGATTATGGGAGGTCTGGAAGTTGTGAGACTGCCGGAAGGAGAGAAAGGAGAGAAATGCGAAAAAGAAAATGATAATTCGAAACTGAAGATGGAAGAAAAAGAAAAAGAAGAAAAAAAAAGATTAGAAATAGAAATGGTAATAAACACTACTACATGTGAAGAAGTTATTTTTAAAAAACATGTTGTTGAAATTATTGACAAAGGGACGCGAGGGTGCGTTATGAGTGGCGTGGTTGTGCGTTATGAATTTGAGGGGCGTGTTTGGGATCCAGATATTGTATTGGTTTTTGAAGACGGGCGGCGGTTTTATAATGAGAATTTTGGATATATGTTTCGGTATTATCTTTAGCACGGGTAGTAAACTCATGTAAGACCCCGCATATGGCATATTGACATGATTTTATTTTTATATTCGTATTATATATAATAAATATGAGAAAAATTGATATATTAAAATGTGGTAGAGGAACAACAAAAAAGAGACACTTTAGAAAGAGTAAGAAATCTAAGCGGACCAAATCTAAAAGTAGAACTAGAAGAGGGGGGGGGGTTATCATCGAAAGAACTTTGGGAACAAATAAAAGAATTACAAAACAAAATCCAAAATTTACAAGATGAACATGAAAAGGAAAAGTTAGCGGAATTATATATTGAACCACTTTTTGTAAAATGGGAAAAAGTAAAAGAAGCAGAAGCACAAGCAGCAGCAGCAGCAGAAGCAGCAGCACAAGCAGCACAAGCAGCACAAGCAGCACAAGCAGCAGCAGAAGCACAAGCAGCACAAGCAGCACAAGCAGCAGCAGCAGCACCAGCAGAAGAAGTAGCACCAGCAGAAAAAGTAGCAGAAGAAGTAGCAATTGTATATGATGGGGGGCGTCGTTCTCGGCGAGGTGCAATTAAGAAGAAATATAAAAAAGCTCGCAAATCACGTCGTCGTGTGCGTTCGTAAGACATCAGCATGACTCCATCTGTCCCCTGTAAAAAAAGTGTTAGCACATCACACATTACACATCACACATTACAAAATACTTACCATATTATACTTACCTATAATATGATACGACTACCTACCTTAGTGCCGTAGGCCATTACGCAAACCTAAATGCCGTAGGCGGGGTCTTACAGGGGTTTACCCCTGTGGGGGTTCACGGGGGGCAGAGCCCCACGTACCGGAGTTCGGTGTAGAGTGCGTGGATGAATTCGTCGACGTAGTTCACTACAGATTGTGTGTTGAAGTCCTCGGCGATGCAGCGGCTCATTCTGCCAATTGTTTCAAAAGTGTTCTCCAGCATTTCGACCGGGGTTGTGTGGAACTCGTGGGTGGGGGTAGGGGTATCTGGTGTATCCGCGATGAGCTTGTGTGCGCCGCTGCTGAGGATGTTGAAACATTTGGCTTGTATTTCGACGAGTTCTTGCAGTGCTTCGTAAATTACGAGCGCATTGGTTTGCCAAAAGTGTTGCAATGATTGCGGATTTGATGATGATGCTGATGCTGATGCTGTGAATCGTTCCCAGATAAGTTTCAACTGAAATGCGTAGTTGAGTCTTGATTGTTCGCCATTATTTTCAAACACCACAAACTGCTGCATCATGTGACGTGTGTTGGTCGCAAGTTCGGTGTATTGTTTGTTTGGTGTCGGGTCAGGATTGGGGAACCACGGGTCGTAGAATTCGACATGATGGGGGCGTTGAAGTCGAGTAACGTATCCGTATCCGTATTCGTAGCCGTAGCCTGCGGGTTTGGTTTCATCGTCGTCTGTGTCGTCTGTGTCGTTGTAGCCTGGTCCAAGATCGAGTGGCGGGGTGGTTCTTTTGAATAGTTTTGTGGCAACAATTTTCCATTTGTTGTATTCATTAGGGGTGATTTCGTTGAGTTCCAGACAATACCTGAGGGGGTCGTTGAGGTCAAAACGGGATTGGGTGTGGGTGTTGGTGTTGGTGTTGGTGTTGGTGGTGGTGGTGGTGGTGGTGTTGGTTTCGGTTGCGGCTTTGGGACTCTGGAGGTCTTGGATGTTAAAGTCGTAATCATATTCGTCGCTGCTGTCGTCGTCACTTGCGCTGCCATTTCCCATGACAAAGCGACTGGTGTCGAGAATTTCGCAGGAATGTTGTTCTTGTTCTTGTTCTTCGTCGTATTCGGGTAAATTTCCGTAGTTTCCGTTGTAGCTCATGTTGTCGTTTTTGATGTTGATTTGATGTTTCTTTTCGATCGCTATATATGAATTAGTTAGATTAAAACATTTCAATTTTGTGGGGGGCTGCGCCCCCCAGGGCCCCCCTCCTACAGAATGAAGATATGAAGGGGCTTCGCCCCAGCCTACGGCGCGTCCGCCTTACTCGGTTGAATATAACACATGGGTAAACATTTGTGCAGTAGGCTCTCAGACAAACCTTCAGTGCCGTAGGCAAGGGGTTTACGGGGAGTTTACTCCCCGTGCCGTAGGCCAGGGGGATCACGGGGGACTGCGGCCCCTGTCCCAAAAAATTGAAATGGTTATTCGCATAGTAAATAACTAGAGACGACACAGACCAACTTCAATTTTCAATGAATCTATTTATTCTCTCACTCGATCCTGCAAAAGCTGCCGAACAAATGATGGACAAACATGTGAACAAGATTTTGCTTGAAGCAGTCCAAATGCTTTGCACTGCAAAACGTATTCTTGACCCTGATGCTCCTGAAGAAGTGAGCAGCGCACTTTATAAACTCGCACACAAAAATCATCCCGTTACTATCTGGTGCCGCACATCGCGTGCAAATTTCATATGGACGCTTGACCACGTGGATGCATTACATGCCGAATGGAAATACCGATATGGACATCCTGAAACCAAGATTCACAAGTCGTATCAAGTCGCACAAATCTTGCGTGCCAATATTCCGGCAGATGAGAAGTTTCCTTGCCCTGAATCACACGGAGTTACGCCGTTTGCGCTGGCGATGCCTGACCAATACAAAGACCCTGCAGGCGATGCAGTTAAATCATATCGCGCGTATTATTTGTCACCGGAGAAAAAACGGATTGCTTCATGGAAGAAACTGCGTGCGGCGCCTAGTTGGTATACCACGGGGGGCGCAGCCCCCCAGGACCCCAGCCTACGGCATTTAGGTTCACAAAGCCTACGGCGCGTCCGCCTTACTCGGTTGAATATAACACAGGGGTAAACATTTGTGCCGTAGGCAAGGGGTTTACGGGGAGTTTACTCCCCGTGCCGTAGGCCAGGGGGATCACGGGGGTGCAACCCCCGTAAAATTGAAATGTTTAATGCCATTTAAACAGAAAACAGAAAACAGAAAACAGAAAGAATTGTCAAAAACCAAGCAACTATGTCTGTCAACGAAAATGGAAACCCGTGTTTGTCATCTCCTCACCCGGAACACGACGAAGAACGTGAATATCAACTTTGCAGAATGGAAATGAAGAGGATTCGCGCGGCTAGAGCTCGACAAGAGGAGGAAGCCGGATACAGAAGAGATAGACGCATGAACGCATGCGACTTGGATGGTAAAGAATTCGCAATCGTGTGTGAGGAGCTGTGGGTTGATTTCAAGTTCTGGGTCAATCACCACGACAACATGAAGAACTGCATTGAGAAGACCGGCGACGCGGTCAAGAGAAACCTAGGTGCGATTTTGTCTGTGTTGATGTTTCTTGTTTGTTTCCGCTGGTATATGGGCGGGGGCAGAGAAGCCTGTGCCATGTTTGGTGTTGGAAGAATCATGTTGAGTTTTGTATGCGAATCGTTTCGTTATCTTGGAGAAGCATTGGTTGGCGTGTTTCTCGGTATTGTCGGAGTTTGTGTTGGTATTTTGCCTTTACTTGTGTGTGTTTGTGTGTATGAGTTGCAGGACGCATTTCCGGATCCAGGGGAAGCATTAGACCATGAAAAAACAGAGTGAAAATGGTGCGTCTGGGTCTGGGTGTGGGGGTGCGTGTGTGTGCGTGTGTTACTAACCTTTTTTTACGACCAATACAAAGTAATAATTTCTCGTTATATATAATAAATAGTAATATAGTATGGTTAAAAAACGAATACCAACGTCAACGTCAACCAGTAAAATTTTTCTTATCGTTATTGTTGTTGTGTTTTATGTTTTAGTTTTATGGATACAACCTAAAAGGTTTCATATGTGGTATCCGACGATTCCTGTTTACCCTGACAATAACAAAGAAATAGATTTTATGGTAAAAGAATATATTAGTAAAAGGACACAAGATCACGTAGCTTTGTTTCATTTAACAGATGCGAACCCTATTAATGGTTTCAAATCCAAAATAACAGAAGAACAATATAAAATATTGAGTGAAATACTTACGTTTACAAAGGTTACGAGTGAAATTGTATTCTACAAATATATTTTCAACAGAGCGCGTCCTATACAAGTTGCACCAGAAAAACTAAATGCGCCGAAATCAACGACTGCTTATACCCCTTCCTATCCATCAGGACATGCTTATCAATCCTACTACGCGGCAAAATTATTGTCTCGATGGGAGCCTACTAGAAAAAAAGAATGGGATGAAATTGCAGAACGCATAGCATATATACGGGTTTATATGGGTATTCATTATCCAAGTGATGTAGAATTTGCGCGACGTTTAGTTGATAAGTTACGGGTTTAAAATAGTTAAAATGCTGATTGGGATTTGCGAATTTCCTTAATGTCATAGACGAAGTCTTATATGGGTAAACCCTGTGCTGTAAAAAATATTATT
>Ga0078894_10001505_pt1 | contig 17369 bp, 20 predicted proteins | sample LauGreSu1BDMLBSD_2_FD_67506 | JGI IMG/M metagenome (GOLD analysis project Ga0078894, IMG submission 67506) | Freshwater lake microbial communities from Lake Michigan, USA - Su13.BD.MLB.SD (version 4) (version 4) | ecosystem: Environmental > Aquatic > Freshwater > Lake | place: Lake Michigan... | reverse complement strand
AATTTTGTTTTAAATTTGCCTTTTTTTATTAATTACTCTTAATGCCTTATTATATAAGGTTTTATCTATGAAAAAAGTTGTTTTGGTTGGTTATATGGGTAGTGGAAAGTCGGTAATTGCGAGTCAATTAGCTGATAAAATGGGATTGACTTTCGTAGAATTGGACACTTATATTGAAAAAAAATGCAACCTTTCGGTGGCGGCTATCTTTGAAAAACAGGGGGAATTGTATTTTAGAAAGTTAGAAAGAGCGTTTTTTTTAGAGTTGCTTCATGAGACTTCAAATAATTTTATAATTAGCACTGGTGGCGGAACTCCTTGTTATTACAACAATCATGAGTTGCTGCAAGGAGAAGGTGTGGTTTCAATTTATTTAAAGGCTTCTATTGCTACCTTAACAAATAGGTTAGAAAAAAACCAAGAGAAACGCCCATTGTTGGCAAATATCAGCTCGAATGACCTTTCAGAATTTATAGCCAAACACCTTTTTGATAGAAATTATTATTACAATCAAGCTACCTACACTGTATGTGTAGATCATAAAAGTGTTGAAGAAATTACGAATGAAATCGCTGATTTATTAGTTTAATACTGCGTAACTATCATTTTTTTCAAAAACAACAGTTACATGTTCGAGTGAAGAAGTCGATAAAGAAATGCCTTTAAAATCTACTTTAATTGGATATTTTTTATGATTTCGATCGACTAAAACGGCAGTTTTAAATTTCTTAACCGGCACCTCCAAAAAATGTTTGACACCATACATTAAGGTAGAACCCGAATTTAAAACATCATCAACCAGCACAATTCCTTTATTTTGGTAGGCTTCTTTAGAAATGGAAGTGCTAATTTCTGAATAGGGGTTTTGTTTGTTCATTTTCACTTCACACAGAATTACTTCAAGCGGAGCGATAGTTTGTAAAACTCGAGCAATTTTTTCAGCAAAAACATACCCATTGGAAGCAATTCCAGCAATAACAATGCTTTCTTCTTCTACGAAAGTTTCATAAATTTGAAAAGCGATACGCTTAATTTTGTGGTCAATTTCAGTATGAGTTAATATTTTATTTGCTGACATAAAAATAATTTTTGGTAAAGATAAAAAAGAGTTTGTTTGTTGAGAATTGTTTTTTAAAATATTACTTGTTTACTCGATATCGGTATTGAATTCTAATTCATCCAAATCCCTTCGGTCTTTTTTGGTAGGTCTACCAGTTCCGGTTTTTCTGTAATGTTCTTTAGATAATTTTAGTAATTCCAAATGAGCAAAGGCTTCTGCTGGTGTTTCATCTTTTCGATAAATATCAACAAGTTTGGCACCAACTCGATTTTCAGGAATATCCAATACGGTAATAATGTGAACAATTTGGTCTTTTCTGAAAGTGATTTTATCGGTTGGAAAAACCTCTCGAGATGCTTTTGCTACTTGACCATTCACGGTAATGTGGTTCTTCTTGCAAGCTTCGGTTACCATATTTCTAGTTTTGTAGTACCGCACACACCATAAATATTTATCTACTCTCATAAATTTATCTAAAATCAACGTTAAATCCTTTACAAAAATAAATCAATATTGTATCTTGCGCACTTAAATTTGATGAATAATGAATAATATTTTTAAAATACTTTCTGTTTTTGCAATTTTTGTAGGAATAGCAGCTTGTACAAGTACGCCAACTGTAGAACCAGAAACACCAAGAGACTATGCAACGCAATATGCTACAGATCTTGCTGCTATTGATTCATATATAAATACGCATTATCTAACATTTGATGCTGATTATAATGTTACGTTTGATACTTTGTTGCCTTCAAGCGGACATTCATCAATAAGAACTGATACTGCTTTTCAATTAAAAGATACTACAGTTATTGAAGATGGTATTGATTATAAAGTGTATTTTATTAAATTTAGAGAAGGTACAGAAAAGCGACCAACTCAAGTGGATTCTATTCATATTGCTTACAAAGGAATTAAATTATTAAAAAGTGCTCCTTTTGATCAAGCCGTTACTCCAATTTGGTTTAGATTACAAGAGGTTATTACAGGTTGGTCACATATTATTCCAAATTTTAAAACAGGAACCTATACTCCAGGTACCGGAGGAAATCCAACAACATTTAATAACTATGGTGCTGGAGTAATGTTTTTACCTTCAGGTTTGGCCTATTATAATGGTTCTGCTGGATCAATTCTACCCTATTCGCCAATTATTTTTGCATTTAAATTACATGAACTACGCTATCGTGACCATGATGCAGATGGAGTATTATCTAAAGATGAAAGAAAATTAGATCCAAGTGTAAGTGCATTAATCAGATGGAAAGAAAATCCTGGTGGAAATTTATTAAAAAAAGATAATACCGGTGCAGTAGTTACCGATGTTGCTTTTTTTGATTCCGATAGTGATGGTGTCCCAAATATGTTTGATATTGATGATGATGGTGATCGTGTTATGACTCGAGTTGAAATAAAAAATCCTTCGGGTGGATTGTATTTGTATAATTTGATTCCGGATTGTAGTGGTTCTACTACAAATCCAAATCGTGTTAGAAAGCACATTAATCCTGCTTGTCAATAAAAAAAATCCCGTTCAATTTGAACGGCATTTTTTTTTTAATTATTTAGCTTCTAATTTTTTTCTCTCTTGAATTAGTTTATCCAGCTTTTTACCGTATAATGATTTAGCAACTTTTGGTGTCATTGATTTTTGAATGGTATCTAAGAATTTTAAATTGATGTCGTAAATTTCGGCAACAGCCAAATAAGGTGCCACATCATAATCGCCATGATTTACAGCAAAGTTGGTTGTGTAAAGGTATTTTCTTCTCAAGATGTCATCCTGTTCTTGTTGAATTTTAGTTAAAGCTGCAGTATTTTTATTTTTATAGGCTTCAAATCTTTTTTGGATTAAGTCTAAATTTTGATCTACATAACGCGAAACTACTTTTTTGTATTCATCATAAAGTTCTTGATTTTTAGAACCCGAAATTTTAGCATCAGCAGTAAAAAAATCTAAAGAGGTTTCAATGTTGATATTACCAGGTTCGACAAAGAAAGGCATGTTAGTATCAACCGAATTGGTAACTCCGCGATCAATAAATAGATAAAACATTTCGGGAGAATCAATTTTTAAATCACTTGTAAAGTGAGAGTCGCCGTCAATTTTTATGGTATCTATAGCTACAAGCGTGGTGTCTTTAATTCTTTGAATGTAAAGCGTTCCTTTTTTGAATCCTTTTATATTTCCTGTTATGTGAAGATTTTTATCGGTTTTTTTCTCCTCACACGAAGAAAAAACTACAAGTGCTAATAGGGCAATAATTGTTTTTTGCATGGTTTATTTATTTTCGGCAAAATAATAAAAAAATCCTCGATTTATTATATAAAACGAGGATTTAATAGAAATTAGTTTTGATTAATTTTTTAGCCAGGCTTCTTTAAGTGCTTCTTTAGAGGCGTCAACATTATAATAACCTTCTGACTCTTCATAAGCTAAAGTTACTTTACCAGAAAGTGTCATTTCTTTTCCGTCTCTTTTAATTTTCATAGATATTGCCTCACCCTCATTCCATTTTTGTGCCGCGGTCATTAAATCTGAAATTTGATCTAAGTTGTACTCGGTTCCATTAATAGCAGAAATTATATCGTCGCCTTTTAATCCTAAAGAAGATAAAAATGGACTCAATTCATTATTGGTTTTCACTTTTATTTCTTTGTTGCTTCCGCCGGTTATACCTGCAGATTTTTTATTAATAAATGGATTTACAGCTTTTTTTATTTTAGTTTTTGCAATTCCCATTTTGGCAAAATAGTCATCGTAATTAATTGGAGTAGGTCCAGCAACATAAGTGTTTAAAAATGCACCAACTTCTGGGTAGGTCAATTCTGTTATTTTTGCAAATAAGTCTTTGTCATTAAATGGTCTTAATGGTCCAAATTCGTTAGTTAGTTTTTGCATTAAATCTAAAATTCCTCTTTCTCCATTGCTTTTTTCGCGAATAATAATGTCAATACACATGCCTATTAAAGCACCTTTTTCATATACATTTAAGTATTGTTCTTTGTATGGTGACACTAATACATTTTCACTCATTACAGTAAATGGCATGGTATCATTTTGTCTTTTTGAACCTTTAATTTTTCCAATCATTCTTTTGTAAAATGCTTCTTCTGTAATAAGCCCCTGGTTTACTTGAAATAGATTTGCAAAATATTCGGTTACTCCCTCATACATCCATAAATGTTGAGACATTTTTGGGTCGTTAAAATCAAAATAATGAATTTCATTAGAATGCACTCCAAGTGGCGTTACAATATGAAAGAACTCATGTGAAACCACATCAATAATTTGTTTTCCAAGTGCTGAATTTGGCATCATTTCTGGAAATACTACCGATGTAGAACTGTTGTGTTCAAGAGCACCAAAGCCTTTAGCATCTTTTCCATTCATATCTGATAAATACAATAAAACGGTATATCTTTTATTGGTATTTATAGGGCCCAAAAATTTCTTTTGAGCGCGCATGCATTTTTCTAAATCTTCAGATAAACTTTTGGCAGTATGCTTACCAGTTGGGGAATACACGCTAAATAATATTTCCATTCCATCTACCATAAAAGAAGTGAAATCTGGTGCAGAATACATTATTGGATTGTCAACAAGGTCGTTATATCTAGCAACCGAAAACACATCTGAAGAAGTGCTTTTGTCTGAATCTAAAAGTGAAGTTGCTCCTACAAGCGTTTCAGGGTGGGTGATGGTAAGTGTATAATTGATATCTTTTTTATTATCAAAATAACCAACAAATCCATGGTTGTTAATTAAGAAATTTTTTCCTTCAACAATGTTAGTTCCTGCAGGTGAAAACACTCCTTTTCCAAATCCTCCATTTCCTTCAATATCAAAAGTATCATTAACCCAATAGGTTACTTTAGCTAATTTGTTAGCGTTTTTAATTTTCCAAGAATTATCATCCAATTTAGATACTTCAAGTGTTTTTCCTTTGGAATCAACAGCTGTGAAATCATCTATAAATTTACCATAATCATCTACTGAATAGGTTCCTGGGATGATTTTAGGAAGATTGTATACAATTTCTTTTTCTGTTATAGAGGGAGCTAAAACAGTAACTTGAACTTTATCATCCTTAACAAGGTTTAGGTCAATAGAAACAGCTACTTTCTGATTGTTTTTTTCTTGTGCCGTTGTTTGGTAACTAATAAACAATGTTGCAATAGCTACACCTAAAATAATTTTTTTCATAATTTCTAAATTTCAAATATTGGTCTTTATTTAATAGAATTTGTTACAACTAAATGGAATTAATAAACTGTGTAATACTAGAAAATAATTCTGGCATAACGGGTAGGTTGGGGTTGTTGTAGGATTTTTGATTGTCACTATCTATTTTAATTTCTTTAAAAATGTGGTTCATATTTTCAATGATTTGTAATTCAGATTTTGGATTGGCAGCATGCAGTAATTCGGCATCACTTGGAGGAACCTGAATGTCTTTGGTCCCATTTATAACCAATATTGGAATTGAAAGTTTAGCAATTTCAACTTGCGGATTGTATTTAATCCACGAAATCATATAAGGTTGCACACTTTCTCTAAATAGCGAACTTAACATTGGGTTTTTATTTTCAAAAGTTTTACCTTGTTTTAAGGCAGCGAGCCCCTTTTGCGCTTCTTCTTTTATTGAAGGCGATTGTTTTGTTAATTGTTCAAGTAATACTTCGTCTATAGGTCTTCCTGCTCCAGCAATTGAAATATAACCATCGGCATTATTTAGAGCAGCAACCATCCCAATAAGAGAACCTTCACTGTGACCGGCAATGATAATTTTAGAATATTTTTTTTGCGATCTAAAATAGGTTGCCACATCTTTGGCATCTTTGATAAAATCTTCAAAAGACAAGTTTTTTTCGTCTAATGTCTTTGCAATCATTTGTGCGAAAATTCTTTTATCATAACTATATACGGCAATTCCGTTTTTTGCCAAACCCTCTGCTAAAAATTTTAAGGAATTGTTGATGCCGCCAACGGTACTGTTTCCACTTCGGTTAGTAGGGCCAGAACCTGCGATTAGAATGACTAATTTTGTTTGTGCGGTTTCTTTGTAAGGAGAGAAAAGAGTTCCTTTAATAAGTGAATTTACTTCTACTTCTTGTTTGGTAATATTATCTTCTTGAGAAAAAGCAAAGCAATTAATAAATACTAATAGCCAAAATAGTTTTTTCATAACATTTAAATTTGAAACAAAATTACGTTTTTGTTCCTACATTAAGTGTTAAAAAAAAGCGATAATTTCTTATCGCTTGGAGATTTTATTATGGGTAATTTGTCTTTGAAGTTTGCACTTAAATCGATCAATTCCGTTTACACGCAATTTAGCATGCTTAGTTGCTCTGCCTTGAACACGTTCGCGCCACATTTTAAAACTTGACGCTTTCATTTCGCGTCGCATGATTGCAATAGTTTCTTGTTCGGAGATTCCAAATTGAAAGGTTATGGCTTCAAATGGGGTTCGGTCTTCCCATGCCATTTCAATGATACGATCAATTTCAATTTCTGTGAATAGTTTTTCTTGCATGGTGCAAAATTCGAAAGAAAACTAAAAAACTCTTGTTGAACAAGAGTTAAATTTTTAATCGAATTTGTTTTTCATGTAATATTTACCATCCAAATCGTCAAAATCATCGTCAACCATTGGTTTTGGCTTTGGTTTACTTGCGGTAACTTTCTTTTTCCAAAGTTCGAAGTTGTCTTTGGATAATCTTTTTCGCATTAATTCGGTTACTTCATTTTCGGTAATTCCAAATTCTGCTTTCAATACTTCAAAAGGTTTTCTTTCCTCTTGGGCCATGCTGATAACACGTTCTATTTGTTCGTTGTCTAGCTCTACTCTTTTACTTTTTTTCATTAGTCGAAAAGCACTGTTAGTGTTAATGGTATTATTTTAATTAAATTATAATTCAATATTAAGAAAAAAAATAATTACTTTTTTATGTTCAATTAAATTTATAATAGTTAAAAATAAAAAAAAATGGTTCAAAATTAAATTTGAAATCTAAGATTTAAGGAAATGCTTAGATAAGTAATAGGTATTTACACACAAAATAAATCCATTCGTAATAATAATGGGCCATGAAATTGCCAACATCACACCGTAAATAATAAACAATATCGCGCCTATAGAATTGATGATTCTTAAAGTTATTATGTTTTTCATTAAAAAAGAGATCATCAATATTAGCGAGGCTAAATAGCCAATCATTTCGGTAGCAGTGAAATTCAAAATATATTGTTTATGGTTACACACAAATATACTTATTTCTGTTAATTGAATATACTTTATGTCATCAATTGATTCAAAAGAAAAAAAACCGAACTTTGTATAAATTTTATATTATGATAGTAAATCCTAAAAATGGAGTAGATCAACTTCTTTTTGGTATGAAGCAAAAAGAGGTTATTGCTTTGTATGGATCACCCGAAAAGCAATTTGAAGATGATGATCACAACATTATTTATTTGTATAACAAGCAACAAATTCGAATTACTTTCTATGAAGATGAGGATATGAGGCTGGGATATATTATTACATCACATCCGGAGGCAACTTTGTTGGGTAAGAAAATTCTGGGTAGGGAAGTTGCTGAGGTAAAAAATGAATTGCCATTTAAAACTTGGGAACAAGAAGATTTTGATTCTACCGAAAATCATTTTAATGAAAGCAACTGGTTGGTTTTGCAATCGGAATATGGTAAAATTATTCGTGTAGAAATTGGAGCCATCATAAATGATAAAGATGAATTTGAATGGAAATTTAAATAAAAAAAAGCCCTCAATTTGAGGGCTTTTTTTTTAGTTGTTTATTTTGATTAATTCAACTTCAAAAATTAAATCGGCTTTTGGAGGAATTACCCCGCCTGCACCGCGATCACCATATGCTAAATTATAAGGGATGAAAAATTTATATTTAGCACCTTCTTTCATTAATTGAACCCCTTCTGTCCAACCAGGAATTACTTGGTTTAATCCAAAATCAATTGGTTGACCTCTTTGAACGCTACTGTCAAATACTTTTCCGTCAAGGAACGAACCAGTATAATGTACTTTTACATTACTTGTTGCAACAGGCATTGCCCCTGTACCCTCTTGTAAAACAATATATTTTAAACCGCTTGCAGTAGTTTTTCCATTTGCAAATTCTTTAGCAATTTTTTCATTTGCGACTGCTCTTGCTGCAGCATCTTTTTCTGCTTGAATTCTTTCCTCTTCTGCTTTACCGGCAAAATAATCAGCAAAAACTTTAGAAGCATTAAATTTATTTGCTTCAGCACCTTTTCTTGTAATGGTTACTTTATTGATTACATCATCTTGCGCAATTGCATTAACGATATCTTGACCTGTAACCACATATCCAAAAATAGTATGTTTTCCATTTAACCAAGGGGTGTCTTTATGCGTAATGAAAAACTGAGACCCATTAGTTTTAGGACCTGAATTAGCCATTGCTAAAATACCCGCTTTGTCAAATGTAGCATCTGTAAATTCATCTTTAAAAGCATATCCTGGACCACCTTGACCATTTCCGTCTGGATCTCCACCTTGAATCATAAAGTCTTTAATAACTCTATGAAATTTCAATCCATCGTAAAACTTTCTTCCTTTGTATTTATCAGCTACTTGTGTGTTTGTTCCTTCTGATAAAGCAATAAAGTTTGCTACAGTAATTGGAGTTTTTTGATATTCTAATTTGATTAAAATTTTTCCTTTAACAGTTTCTAGTTCTGCAAAAATTCCTTCATTAGTTTTAATTGCTGGAGCTGAAGGTCCAGAAGTTGTAAGTAGAGGTTTTGCAGGAGCAATTGTAGTTTTCGTTGTTGCTTTAGGAGTAGCTTTTTTGGTTTGAGCATTTGTAATTGTTAATCCTAAAAGAAATAACAAAGCAATATTAAATTTCATTCTCATGGGTAATTATTTAAATTGATTTATATTAAGTTTATAGTTATTCGGTTAATTCTACTTCAAAAATAAGGTTTGCATTGGGTGGAATCACATTTCCAGCGCCATTTTCACCGTATCCTAAATTAGAAGGGATGAAAATTAATGCTTTATCGCCAATATTTAATTTACATAATCCTTCTTCAAATCCAGGAATCATTCCTCCTTTTGATCCATATTGATAGGGAAGTGGCGTGTATCCATTTTGAGCCGCTCTTTGTGGATTTAGTTTTCCAAATGATTCTGCAATTTTAGAATCACTGGTGTCAAATAATATTCCGTTTTCTAAATATCCTGAATAGTTTACATTTACAGTAGCTCCGTTAGCAGGTTTTTTTCCCGAACCTTTTTGGAATACTGCAAATTGTAACCCAGTACTTGTTTTGGTTGCTGTAGCTTTAATTCTAGCAAAGAAAGTTAGTTTTTCAGTTACTACTTTTTTATAAGTTGCAGCATAAATGGCTTCTTGCTTTTTTTGATTCTCTAATTCGTCTTTATAATAATCACTAAAGACTTTAACAGCATTAAATTTCTTTGCAGCTTCACCTTTACAGATAATTTTCACCGAATTAATAACATCGTCTTGAACGATAGTGTTTGCTATTTTCATTCCATCTTCAATCACACGACCAAAAATAGTATGCTTCCCATCTAACCAAGGAGTGTCTTTAATTGTAATGAAAAACTGACTTCCGTTAGTTCCAGGTCCAGAATTTGCCATGGCTAATAAACCACCTTTATCAAATTTTAAATCGGTGATTTCATCTTTAAATTTGCAGCCAGCATCACCTGTGCCATTCCCTAATGGGTCACCACCTTGAATCATAAAATCTTCAGCATCACCATTGGTTTTAGAAATAACACGATGAAATTTCAACCCATCATATAATGGTTTGTTCTTGTATTCTTCTGCAACAAATGGGTTGTTTCCCTCTGCTAATGTAATAAAGTTAGCAACGGTTACAGGAGTTTTTTGGTATTCTAATTCAACTAAAATGGTTCCTTTTGCCGTTTCAATTTCAGCATAGATTCCATCTTTTAAATTAGAGTGTTTGTTGTCCTTGCATCCTGTAATTAAAATGACTAGGAGTAGGGTTACGAAACTTGCAATTCTTTTCATTATTCTTCAGTTGTTTTATTATCGTTTTTAATGTCATTTAAAGTAACGGTACAAATAATTGGTTCGTTAGTTCCAATTCTTCGGTTATCACCATGATAGCCATAAGCCATGTGAGAAGGAAATAGGAATGTTACTTTTTCCGACTTTTTCATTAATTTGATTCCGTGTCGCAATCCCATCAAAATATTTTGTTTGTCTACAACATAATTTTGAGGTTTTAATTCCAATTGCGAATAAATTACATTGCCATCTAAATCTTTTATTTCATAATCAAAGCAAGCAATATCTCCTTTTTTTGGATGGACAGTATCGCTATCGCTTTTGTTTTCATAATAGTACCAATAGCCTTTTTGAGAAGCGATGTATTTTACATCTGGATTGCTTTTAATGATGGAATCGATTTTATTCTCTTCTCCTTTAATCAATTTAATATTTCGTTCTGCTGAAGCCTTTAAAAATTCTCCCGAAGAATGCGAAATAGGCATTCTTGCCTGTTGTTGTTTGCAACTAGCGAACAAGATTATGACTACAAATAGTACTAAATTACTTTTTAAATTTCTCATTCTAGATGGTTGTTTTTGATAAAATGGATTCAAATTTTTCAATTGTTTTTTCCAGAGAATCATACGATTTTCCTCCAGCAGCATTAATGTGACCGCCACCATTAAAGTGATTTCGAGCAAATTGATTTACATCAAAATTTCCCTGCGATCTAAAAGATATTTTAACGATGTTTTCCTCTTTATGCTCTATAAAAATAGCTGCAAATACAATGCCTTTTATGGTTAAACCATAGTTTACAATACCTTCGGTATCGCCTTTAACGTAATTAAACTCGTCTAATTCATTTTGCGAAAGCGAAATATAGGATGTTTTTAACTCCGGGATAACCTTCATGTTCTGTAAAGCTCTTCCTAAAAGTTGCAGTCGATCATACGAATTGTTGTCAAATAAAAGATTCGGAATTTCAGAATTATCAATACCTAAATCAATAAATTCAGCGGCAATGCGATGGGTGGTGCCCGTAGTTTTTGGAAATCGGAATCCCCCCGAATCGGTTAATATTCCGGTGTACAAACACGTTGCAATGGTTTTATCGATTAATGCTTTTTGGTTTAGAAATCCGATGAAATTGTAAATCATTTCACAAGTTGAACCAAATGCAGTATCCGAATAAATATAGGTTGCGTAGGTATCGGGTAATTGGTGGTGATCAATCATCACCATTGGAACGGTGAGTTTATTTAAAACGTGTTCCATTTCGCCGGTGCGGTGCAAGGCATTATAATCTAAAGTAAAAACAAGCTCTTGCTCTTGAAGGAGTTTGCTCACTTTTTCTCGTTCGTTTTCATAAACCAAAACCTTCTCTGAAGCAGGCATCCAAGCTAAAAATTCCGGGAAATCATTGGGTGCAATTACAACAGGCTGGTGGTTTAATTTCAATAAAAAATGATACAAACCAAGTGTAGAACCCATTGCATCGCCATCCGGACTTCGATGCGGAATAATGGCAATTTTTTTTGGCGTTGCCAATAATTCGGTAAGTGCTTGAATGTCTTTTTCGTTCATAGGTTGCGAAATTACATTTTTTTGTGTTAAAAAAATGTTATTTGGAAACAAAAAGACCAAACCAAACCGCAAAGATCCCAAGTACTACACTCAGCGCAATATAACTAAATGCCAGCAGGGATTGGTTAGATTGTAAAAGAGAATGATTTTCTATACCAAATGTAGAAAATGTGGTGTAGCCTCCGCAAAAACCGGTCACTAAAAACCACTTTAAATTTCCATTGGCTAAGTTGTTTTTTTCAAGTAAACCAATAATTATTCCAATGATAAAACACCCTAAAACATTAGTTAAAAACGTGGCTAAAGGAAAAGATTGGTTCCAATATTTAGACACCAATACCGATGTTAAGTAGCGAAAGACGCTCCCAATAGCACCGCCAAGACCGATATAAATGATTGTTTTTATCATGAAGGTTTATTTGATTTCAAATGTACTATTTATTATTAATATTAAAATTAGTGATTTATTTCAAAATAAAACTTCCCCAAATAGGCGCATGATCGGAGATTTTGCGCGCTTCTTTTAGCAAAACAAAATTTTCATAAAAAGGAATTACTCCGGATTGATTGATTTTCATTTTTTGTGGGTTGAAAAACATATTGTCGTATTCGGAGGCCAAACAATCGTTTTGAATGCACTTTTGGCGTAAGCTTGTTTTTTGATTGACTAAGCTTGAAGAATACCCCATTTTCTTTAAAGGCGCAAATACCGTGTGGGATTGAGGACAATTAAAATCTCCCATAAAAATAAGATTCAGTTTTGGATATAATGAAGGATACATTTTGAAATATTTAATTTCACTGGCCGGATTTTTCTTCTTTGGAACTGCATGAAAAGTAGCTATGGTAAATTGTTTTCCTTGGTATTCAAATGTGCTAAAATAAGGCTCTCGGTCTATTTCTACTTTATAATTCAAATCCAACCAACTGCGACCTATTTTTTTAACTTTGGAAGTTTTCCAAATAAATGCATAGCGTTCTATGCTGGATCGGTTGTAACTACTTGTTGGATCGCTAATAGAATAATCCCAATGAAATCCTTTATTTTGTAAAATAGCTGCTAATCGAGCTACTGCTTGTGCGCCACCATTTCCGGCAACTACCTCTTGTATCGCAATTACATCATACTTGTTAATAGTACTTGCAATACATTCTAATTCGCTGTTTGATTTTGATTTTCCAAAATTCATAATATTCCAACTGCAAATGGTTACCTGCGAATAAAACAGAGAACTATTTAATATGAGAATATAAACAAGAAAATATTTTTTTGCATTTGCCATCATAAAACCAATTAATTGTGTTGCTAATTTAATGATAAATTTATTCGAAAATACATTTTTTAATTTGACTAAGATTAGTACTTTTGCGCATGCAACACAACGTACTTATTTTAGATTTCGGATCGCAATACACTCAATTAATTGCACGCCGCGTTCGCGAATTAAATATATTCTGCGAAATTTTTCCTTATAATAATTATCCTAAAGATTTATCTTCGTATAAAGCCATTATACTTGGTGGAAGTCCGTATTCGGTTCGTTCTGAAGATGCTTTACAAATCGATTTATCGCACATTCGTGCCAAATTCCCTTTGCTTGCAGTGTGTTATGGAGCGCAATATTTAGCCCATTTTTCGGGTGGTGAAGTTGCTGCTTCTAATATTAGAGAATACGGTAGAGCTAATTTGGAATACATTAAAGAAGGAGAAGTTTTCTTTGATAATGTGAACCTAAATTCGCAGGTTTGGATGAGTCATAGCGACACCATCAAACACTTGCCAACTAACGGAGTGAAATTGGCCAGCACCCATGATGTGGAAAATGCTGCTTATAGAATTGAAGGCGAGACTACCTATGCAATTCAGTTTCATCCCGAGGTTTATCACTCAACGGATGGAAAACAAATTTTGGAAAACTTCTTAGTTAAGATTGCTGAAGTGCCTCAAAATTTTACTTCCAATGCTTTTGTGGAAGATTGTGTTAAAGATTTAAAAGAAAAAATACAAAACGATAAAGTAGTTTTAGGTCTTTCAGGAGGCGTAGATTCGACTGTGGCTGCTGTATTATTGAATAAAGCCATTGGTAAAAATTTATATTGCATATTCGTAAATAACGGATTACTTCGAAAAAATGAATTTGAAAATGTATTGCACCAATACAAAGACATGGGCTTAAATGTGAAAGGTGTTGATGCTTCCGATCGCTTTTTAAGTGAATTAGCAGGCGTTGATGATCCAGAAACAAAAAGAAAAATTATTGGTCGCGTTTTTATTGAAGTTTTTGATGATGAATCAAAAATTATCGAAGACGTTACTTGGTTAGCTCAAGGAACTATTTACCCTGATGTAATCGAATCGGTTTCGGTGAAAGGACCTTCTGCAACAATAAAATCACACCATAATGTAGGTGGATTACCCGATTTTATGAAATTGAAAGTGGTAGAACCACTTCGTATGTTATTTAAAGATGAGGTTCGAAGAGTTGGTGCTACCTTAGGAATTGATCCCGAATTATTAGGGCGTCACCCTTTTCCAGGACCTGGATTATCCATTCGAATTTTAGGTGATATTACTCCAGAAAAAGTGCGTATCTTGCAAGAAGTAGATGCGATTTTTATTGAAGGATTAAAATCACACGGTTTGTATGATAAAGTTTGGCAAGCCGGAGCAATTTTATTGCCTGTTAATAGCGTAGGTGTAATGGGTGATGAACGAACATATGAAAAAGTGGTAGCGCTACGTGCAGTTGAATCTACCGATGGTATGACTGCCGACTGGGTACATTTACCGTATGACTTCTTAATGAAAATTTCAAACGAAATAATCAATAAAGTTAAAGGCGTAAATAGAGTAGTATACGATATTAGTTCAAAACCACCTGCAACTATAGAATGGGAATAGGTTAGTGTTCAGGATGTTTACAACAGAGTGCCTAATGTTTAAAAATTGAAATATGTTTAAAAGAGTTATTTGCTTTTTGGTGTTGTTGATTTCCTTTTCAAATTTCGGACAAGGATTTACTAAACATAAAGTTAGTAAAGGAGAAACAATTCCGTCAATAGCACAAAAATACAAGGTAACTCCCTACGATATTTATAAACTCAATCCCGACTCGCAAAACGGAATTAAAGAGAATGCTATATTGCTAATTCCGAATAGCGTACCAAAATTAAATTCAACTACTTCAACCCCGAAGCCGCAAGTTTCTCCTAAAGAAATTAGCTATGTGGTTGTAACTGGTGATACCAAATATAATGTAGCAAAAAGATTTGGTGTTTCTGTGGAAGAATTAGAAGCTCAAAATCCGGAAATAAAAGAAAGTCTTCCGTTAGGATTTACATTAAAAATTAAATCAAATACCACTCCGGCTTCTGCACCAAAATCGGTAATTAACCCCGAGAATTCGCAAGTTAAAGAAAGTGATTTATTGGAATATACAGTCAAAGCAGGGGAGACTGTATATAGTTTGACACGTCTCTTTAATGTATCGGAAGCGTCTTTAATTGGGTGGAACCTTGATTTAAAAAACGGATTAAAAGAAGGAATGGTGTTGAAAGTGCCAGCATATCTTTCGTTTAACAAAGAAAATAAAAATTCCTTAAAAGATTTATCCAAAACCATTTCTAATCAACAAAAAAAGAAATTGGCTTTATTCCTGCCTTTCAATGCATCCAAAATTCAAAGCGATACATTGACTTCAGTTTCAGAGCGTTTGAAAAAAGATAAATTCTTAAACATGACTCTCGATTTTTATTCGGGTGCTTTAATGGCAATTGATTCGGCCAAAGTTTTAGGAATGAATGTCGATATTGCCATCTATGATTCTGAAGAAACCAAAAATTCAACGTCTGCGTTATCTATTATTTCGGGAGGTAGTTTTGTAAATCCTGATGCCGTTATTGGTCCCTTTTATCAAGTTAATGTTGAAAAAGTAGCAAGGGCATTAGAGGGTAAAAATATTCCAGTGATTTCGCCATTATCTAAAGAGGATGGAAAATCGTACTCCAATTTATTTCAGTCAATGCCACAAAATGATGCTATGAAAAACGCAATGTTTGATTATATGCATTCTAAAAACGGAAATATTATTGCGGTATTAGATCCAAAAAAGAACTCAATTAAGCAATATCTTCAGGAATTTCAAAAAGGAGTAAAGTTTGTTGGTGTAAATGAAAAAGGTGGTATTGTGGGTGATAGCATCAAAAAGCATTTTGTAAAAAACCAAATGAATTATGTGATTCTGGTTTCTGAAAAAACAGGAGTTATTTTTACTGTAACCAATACCATGCAAAGTGCATTAAAAGACTATCCGCTTCAGCTGGTTATTTTGGAGCCCAATGAAACCCTTGATTTTGAAGAAATTGCACTTTCGCGATTGACCAAATTGAAAATGGCCTTTCCTTCTGCAACTAGAGAAAACGAAACTGTTGAAGCTCAATTATTTGCGAATGCATTCAAAAAGAAAAACAGAATTTTCCCTAATCAATATGCAATTCGCGGATTTGATTTAACTTTTGATACGCTATTGCGTTTAGCTCAAGGGCAAACATTTGCCGAAAATGCCAATGCTTCGGCTACGGAGCAGGTTGAAAGTAAATTTGATTATGCTAAAAAACTTTCCGGTGGTTATGCCAATAACGGAATTTATATTTTGTATTACGACGAAGATTTAACAATAAATCAAGCACAATAATGCCAACATCTAAGGTAACTTATTTAGGAGATTTAAGAACTTCTTCCATTCATTTGCAATCGGGTTCAGAAATAATAACCGATGCACCTACCGATAATAACGGGAAAGGGGAAGCTTTTTCTCCAACTGATTCAGTTGCCAATGGTTTGGCCTCTTGCATGTTGACCGTTATGGGAATAAAAGCCCAAGATTTAGGTGTGGATTTTTCGGGATCTACTGCTGAGGTAACTAAAATTATGGCTACTGAACCCAGAAGAATTTCAGAAATTCAGGTGACTTTCGATATGAATCTGTCTGCCGATGAAAAAACTAAAACTATATTAGAACGCACTGCCATGACCTGTCCTGTTTATTATAGTTTGCACCCCGATATTAAAAAAGAGGTAGTTTTTAATTGGAAGTAATTTAAAATTTTTGTGTGTCCGAGCCTGCCGAAGACAATATAAAGAAATTCAACACCTCCGATTCACAGAAAATAAATGGACGACCAACAAAAACAGATCATAAAACTGGCACATACTAAAATGCCTTTCGGCAAATATGAAGGCTATTACCTCATTGATTTACCAGAATATTATGTAGTTTGGTACAGCAATAAAGGATTTCCAAAAGGAGAATTAGGCGCTCAACTGCAACTTATATACGAGCTTAAATTAAATGGATTAGAGGAGTTGGTTCGGAATATCAAAAAGAAATATCCAAAACAATAGTTTCAAATTTTAGATTGGATTTTATTAAAAAACATTCAATTTATTTCTTACTTTTGCTTCGTTTTTAAACCAAAAAAACAACCACATAACAACACAACAACAAGTTTGGGCAACTAGTATTTAGTTGTTCTAAAAAAAAAACGATGAATCCAACCAAGTACATTTTTGTTACAGGCGGTGTAACTTCTTCTTTAGGAAAAGGAATTATAGCAGCTTCTTTAGCAAAATTATTACAAGCACGCGGGTATAGAACTACCAT
>Ga0078894_10001504_pt1 | contig 17378 bp, 14 predicted proteins | sample LauGreSu1BDMLBSD_2_FD_67506 | JGI IMG/M metagenome (GOLD analysis project Ga0078894, IMG submission 67506) | Freshwater lake microbial communities from Lake Michigan, USA - Su13.BD.MLB.SD (version 4) (version 4) | ecosystem: Environmental > Aquatic > Freshwater > Lake | place: Lake Michigan... | reverse complement strand
GTACAGCAACTGGAACTGGGACATCGACCATAGAATTCCAGACTGCAACTGCTGCGGTCTCGACGAGCACCGCCGATAGAGCTCCAAGTACAAAAATGGTTATCGACGGCATCGGCAACGTTGGTATCGGTACCACCGCACCTATTAGCCTACTCGACGTGAATAGAAAACTCACTGTACTCAGCGCCGGCAACGTTGGTATTGGCACCACGGCTCCAACTGGAGCACTAAGCATCGGCAGTAACTCAGACTTCCAGGTCAACACATCGGGTAACCTCGTCAAAATAAACGGAATCCCCTACAGCTGGCCTGCAGCACAAGCAACGGCAGCTAACCAGGTATTGACCAATAACAGCGGAACCTTGACTTGGGCAGCTCCTGCTAACGGCTGGACGGTCTCAGCATCAAATACAACTACCCCCTACAATGTCGGTATCGGCAGCGCCACTCCATCTCAAGCTCTTGACGTCTACGGCAATATCAAAGTGAACGGTGCTTCCAGTGCGACTCTATATATTGGCTCTGTTGGTCAGGGGGCACCAGGCCCAGCCTCAGCTGGAGAGAAGATCCAGCTCTCAGGCACCGCCGGCACCAATGCCGCTACCGACTACGCCGTCGGCTTCGAAACTGGATTCCTCTGGTTTAACAGTAATGGCGGCACTAAGTGGTACCAAGCTGGAACCCAGCAGATGCAACTCGATGCCGGGGGTAACCTAGGTATCGGTACTGGTACACCTGCGGCCAGACTACATGTCAATGGCGGTTTAGAAGCAATATTTGGTACCGGCAACAACACGACGACCCCTGGCGCCTTTACGATCCGCGGGGCTGATGGTTCAGGAGCTACTAACGTATCTGGTCCAAACCTTACGATCCGTCCTGGTAACGGTATGGGCGCAAGCGACTCCGGTTCGTTGATCTTCCAAACAGCTAAGGCGTCGGGTACATCCAGTGTCGCCAACACGATGACTCAGCGGATGATCATCAATCCAAGCGGTTATGTTGGTATCGGCACTACGACCACGGTAACTGCACCACTTCAAGTGACAGCACTCTCAGCCAATACGGCTCCGGATACCAACGGGATTTACGTGTCTAACCCAGATAACTCTTCTACATCGCAGCACGCGATTATCGGAGCTAAAGTTGGTGGCACCTCAGCTGGTGACCCGTACATTTCCCTGGCGGTCAATGGCGGTAGTAGCTACGCCCTCGGTATCGACAATACTGATGGTGATAAGTTCAAAATTTCCCGCACAGTTAACGACGTAGGCATTAACACTGCTCTGACTATCCTGCCTGCTAACGGTAACGTGGGTATTGGCTCAGATACGCCGGCATCGGCTCTAGATGTTAACGGCACAGTCAGTGCGAAAGGCTTTAAGAACGGTACGGGCTCTTATACTCTATCGACTGCAACGACAAATCTCAATCTCACTGATGCCTCTGGTGTAGTCCTGCTAACTCACAGTGCAGCTTTTGCCAGCAATATCGCAACCATCTCGGGCTGCTCCGGCGGTACCATAGCTCAAGGACAACAGGTGACATTTGTTGCTGTAGGACTGTCTGCAGGCTCAATAGTTCTAACAGACACGGCCGTAGGCACTACTACGGCAGACAGTATGGTGCTATCCGGCGGTGCTAACTTCACTCTCGTCAATAGCGCTTCTACGGTCGGCTCCTCCATCACCCTGCTCTGTACAACTATCGGCAGCACCAAACGTTGGATCGAAGTCTCTAGATCCGCTAACAGCAACTAATCCCGACTCCCTCCTGGCTAGGCTCGTTTGGGTTTAGTTGCCCTCACTTCCCACCCTCGGCTATACTCGGCTGATGCCGTCACGTATGCCAATTTCACTCATTGTCGCTGCAGTACTCTCAACCTTAGTACTCTTAATTTTTGCGGGCTGCGTTTCCTTTGACTTTCTGCCCTACGACGACAAGGCCAACATCTACCAAAATCCGGCACTTGCTAACCTGAGTCTAGCCAACCTCAGCCACATCTGGACCTCACCGCATGACCATCTATTTATGCCGATCACGTTTACACTGTGGGCCCTGCTTGCTGCGTTGAGTCGCGGAGTCTTGGGTGCTTTACATCCCGGTATATTCCATGCTGCTAATGTCGTAGTTCACGCCTTAAACGCAGCACTTGTGTACCGCATCATCTGCCACCTATTCGATGCCACTAGTGACAAGAAGCGAATGATCTCCCTTATCGCCGCTCTCTTCTTTGCACTTCACCCTCTCGTCGTTGAGCCGGTAGCGTGGGCCATGGGGATGAAGGACTTATTGGCAGCAAGCTTCGCACTTCTTACGGTCTACTATTACCTACAGGGATTAACAGAGACCAAGGCCAATGCTTATCTTAAATCCACGGTATTTTTCGTCTGCGCCCTACTATGTAAAGCAGCCGTAGCCACCCTACCCCTGCTACTTTTTGTGGTTGAGACGTACTGGTACAAGCTCCCCGTCAGGAGATCTGCAGCGCGCCTTTCACCCTGGCTAATCCTTGGACTTGGAGCCTTGATTGCAACTAAGCTCCTACAGCCCGACAGTGAGCTCCCCTTCTCCACCGAGTGGCAAGATCGGCCGCTGATCGCTGCTGACGCTCTATCCTTTTACCTAGATAAGTTTATCTGGCCCACCGCTATGTCGATGGACTTTGGTCACCGCACGGACCGTGTTATCGCTCAAGGCTGGCAGATTGCGACGCTGGTCTCCATATCGATAGCCATAGTTGCTCTCGCAGTGGCTCTCCTACGCCGGAGTAAACTAATAGTTATTACTGCAGCCATGTTTACCGTCCCTCTGCTACCGGTACTGGGATTTGTGCCCTTCGGCTTCCAGGCTTTTTCAACAGTGGGAGCAAGATATGCCTACCTCTCGCTTTTGGCGGTCTCGTTCCTTGTCTACCACCTTTTAACGAACCTCCCCCAACGCCTAGTGATTCCAGTAAGCCTGATCGTCGTCACTGTGCTTGGCACTTTATCTTGGCGCGAGAGTCGCTACTGGCAAAACTACGACACACTCTTTGCCCGCGCTGTCGCGCTTGATCCCGACAACTGGACGATGCGCTATCGCTACGGCTGGGCCTTGTCGCAGGATTTGCGCCTTGAGGAGGCGGTAACTCAGTATCATGCAGCGCTACAGCAGAACGATCGCGTCGCAGCAGTTCACCGCGATTTAGGTCGCGCCCTAGCCGGGCTTAAAAGGTGGCCTCAGGCCGAGCAGAGTCTTCGTACCGCCTACCAGATGAGCCCCGATTTGCCGGAAACACGGGCATCTCTCGCAGGCGTCCTGCATGAAGAGGCGCTCAGTATCGTCCGTGGGAGCAGCGACCAGGACCGCATCAAGGTCGCTCTACCAATCTTTCAGGAGGCTTACACTCTTAGCCCGAACGATCTAGCTATAGCCACTAACTATAGGCGTGCACAGCAGCTGCTAAAGCCCTAGCGGTCGACATAGGCTGTGATTAATGCTAAATTTCCTTGCTTCTTTAGGCTGGAGGTTTAGCTAATGCAGCGACTATTGGGCGGCGCCCTTAAATTTGGCAATCACGTATTCCGTGGTAAACGTCATCTTTTTGAGTCGTTGCAAAAGGGTCAAAAGCCGACGGCCCTCTTTATCACTTGCGCCGATTCACGTATCTGTCCAACTCTGATTACCCAGACGGACCCGGGCGAGCTTTTTGTAATCCGCAACGCCGGTAATATAGTACCGCCTGCAGGGTCTGCCGGTGGCGAAGCAGCCACTATCGAATATGCTATTAACGCTCTCGGGATTCGCGACATCATCGTTTGCGGCCACTCTCACTGCGGAGCCATGGCCGGCGCCCTTGACCACCCAGATGGCATCGAGGGCTTACCGTTCCTTAGCCAGTGGCTACGCCATGTCGCAGCTGCCCGTGGCGTCGTGGTTGCTGAGTATACTAATGCCCCGCGTGAGCAGCAGCTAGAGATCCTGACTGAAGCTAACGTCCTCCTCCAGATCGAGCATTTGAGTACACATCCCGTGGTGGCGCGAGCCTTAGCTCGTGACGAGCTAGATATCCATGGTTGGATTTACCGGTTTGAAACGGGACAGATTTCTAGCTTCGAATTGGCCACTGGTAAATTTCGGGAGATTGGCGAGCTACTCACTGAGCTACCAGCCGACTCCGAATCCGTGCCGGGACTTGCCGCAGATTTTCGTAGTAGCCCGATGATTAGAGCCATTCGCGGCGATTAAATATGACAGTTATTCTCACACGTGCCCGACTTGGGCTCGAGCTCAACGGTCACGTGGATATTGCCGTGTTTGGCGACAGTCTGGCGGATTTCCTTCTTGACGGTCTCAAGGACACTCAGCGGCAAATCTTGCTCGACCACTACATGAACAGTCAGTACATGACGCTCCCCGTCGAGCGACCATAGGTGGAAGTCATGTGTGCTCTCGACCGCTTCAATACCAGTGATGTCGCGACGCAGCCCCTCAAGATCGATATCCCGAGGCACAGCCTGTAAAAATAGACGAATCGTCGCCCCCAGTGAGCGCATGACATTATAGACAATAAACAAACTAAATATGATGCTGAGTATCGGATCGATGATTGGTAGATCGACCACCATCATCACGACGGTCCCAATAAGCACCGTCAGCCAGCCGAGTACATCTTCAATTAGATGCCACGAGATTACCCGCTCGTTCATGGTGCCGCCACCACGGACGAGTCGCCAGGCGGCATATCCATTGACGGCCACACCTAGCACTGCAAACCCGAGCATCCCCGGCAGCTTTGGCATCGTCGGCGCCATTAACCGTGGTATCGCCTCAGCTAAAACAAATGCCGACCCAACCAAAAGAAACGCTGCGGTAAAAACGGCGCTGAGGAGCGACAGCCGCCGGTAGCCATAGGAATATGTGGAGCTAGGCTGGCGCCCCGCTATACGCTCAAAGACATAGGCTGATCCAAGGGCCATCGCATCACCCAAGTCGTGGACCGCGTCAGACAGGATAGCCACACTACCGGTCCAAATACCGCCAACTATCTCCACCAGGGCAAAGCCTAAGTTCAAGAACAGGGCGACTTTTAGATTACTGACCGCCCTATGATCGTGATGGTGCCCGTGATGATGATGATGATGATGGCCCAGCTTGTGCCCATGATGATCATGAGCAGCATGAGTATGATTATGATGATCGTGCGCCGCCATCGTTCCACCTTTCAGGGTTCGATCCAGCTTTGATCTTGCCATTTTTAATTAATGAGCAACAAGGCCTGATAATGCTGCCCGTGCAATCTTGGTGTGCCCAAGTGGCGACAGGTGAAAGCAGTCCTCAGCAATGTCTGGTCCATCAAACCCAACCTGAGTCGTTGCCGCGACATAATGAAAGCGCACAGCAACCTGCTCGGAAGCCATGCTTGCATTGAGCCGATCGACAACCTTCGCCGTGAGTTCACGGTAATCACGCAGGTGATTGGCTACGGTGCTGATCTCCGACTCGCGTTCTTTACCCTCAAGCGGACCCATCAAAGTCGCGCAGTAGCCAACAGGGTTAGGCGGCATGAGCATAGAAAAGTACCAGGCTGCGCCACGGTTTTCCGCCAACGCGGCACTCCGCTGCTGCATCACTTCTTGCTGCTCCTTTGTCGGCAGAAAGCGCTGATCTCGCAGGGCGCGGCAGGTGGTCTCACCACCAAACGCTGCGATCTTCTTGTCGAGAATACTTTCACTCGTCAGAAGTTGCAGCACACCCAACTGCCCAAGCACATAGACATCACTGCCGCTCGTACCTACCTGGCCATTGCGCACAAGGTAACGTAAACCGCGCTCAAGGATCGCCGCATAATCGGCGGCGCTAGTGATTTCATTGGCTGTCGCACCGCAAAGATCGTTGCCGGTGAAAAACACGGCGATGCGAGGCGGTATTGCCCCATTGGTAGCAGCCAGCACACGATCAATTTGCCGCGGCAACTGGGCCACCCGGGCCCCATCGTCACCAGCGATCATGATACTGGCGGGTGCAACCTTGAGCCCAAGCCCAAGTTGATAGCCCCAGGAGTATTGGGCTGTATCGAGAAAACTCCGCGAGACGATTTGTAAGGCATTGCGCCAGACCCAGTCCGGCCCACCAAAAAACTCGCGCCTACCAGGCCACAGACGCTCAGGCGCCGGCAATGGATCAGGAAGCCCCGCCGTCAGATCGGACGGCAAAATCGAAGCTGCCGCCGGGAGTGGGGTCTTGCCGGTAAACACATCCCAAAGCATGAGCCCGTCGTAGCGGAGCGCCGGGTGCGTAGCCGCCCCCGTTGCCAGACTATCACCGAGTATAACTATCCCGGGCGCTGAACCATCGGCAGCCAATGATTCACCGCCGAAACCACTCATCCAACCAACAAAAGTGAGCACGAATCCAACGAAAAATGCCATCAGTCAGTACCGCCCATCCACTTTAGAGTGTCTTAACATCACCCCGGTGCAATTGGCGGCTATTGGCACAGTTTAGTTGAATGCCATGCGCACCATCGATGGTATGCGCCGCCCAAAGGCGACCATTTCCTTCCAACCGGGCTTAGCAGCTTTGAATAGCACCGGCGTCGCCACCCGGGCTAGCGAAACCTGCGGATCGATTCCACGCGCTAGACCTTCGATAGTGACGAGGCTCTTAACCATGAGCAGCAGTCCATCGGGAACGGCAATCCCGAGTCTGGCTGCACTGTTAAGACAGGCCTCGAGCAACTCCTGAAGCGACGCCTTCTCGGCCGGGTTTTCGCGACCTTTTTTAATCATCGCCGAAACAACCTTCAGCTCCTTGCGTACATCCTCACGGTCGACATCGCGACCAATGTCCTTGCCCATGTCCACCAGAGCATCGATGAGTTGTTCCTGATCTAGGGCGATCACTGCTTTGAGGATCGCGGCAATGTAGCGGCGATCGCTGTCAAAGAGCTCTCCGGCCAGACCCCAGTCGAAGAGCCCGACATCGCCGTTCTCCATCAGTATCAGGTTTCCAGCATGCGGATCGGCATGGAATAGACCAAGCTCAAACACTTGGACCAGCAGCTCGGAGAGCACACTTTTGGCGAGCTTTTGCTTGAATGTTGGCGGCAGTTCGATCTTGCCTGCAACCACATCCGACAGCGAGATCCCCATAAAACGCTCTACCGTCAGTACATGCTGCGAGCAGTACTCGGCGTTTACCTCTGGAATCAAGAGCACGCCCTGCCTCTTGCCAGCAAGCTTCTCGCGCAACCTGATGATAGTATCCCGCTCACGGATCAACGACGTTTCACGCCGAAAATTACTGACAAGCTCGCGTAGCTCCCGCACGGTGCGCTTGGCCACCTGCGTGAGCGCGAGTGGCTCCGCCACGGCAATCATCTGGTCGAGCGCCGCGGTGGTCTCCATCATGCGCTGTTTGGCCTGCGGTTTAAGCACCTTCACGACCCATTGACGGCCGTCCGAAGAGGTTGCCCCGTGAACTTGCGCCATCGATGCCACCCCTAGCGGCACCGGCTCAACTTTAAGTCCCATGCGCCAATTAGGGATCTCCGTGTCGAGGATTCTCTGCACTTGTGACCACGGCAGTGCCGGCCAGTCTTTATATAACCGCGTCAGATGCAAGTCGTCAGCGACAGCATGAGCCTTCGGCGACATGCGGCTTAATGCGATCTGCCCAGCTTTGCCGTAAATCGGGCCCAAAGCATCAAATAGGCGCAAGGCGTTGTCACCGAAAATTTCAAAGAGTCGCTTTTCGTTAAAAATCGACTCAAAACTCGCATCAGTCACCAGCGACCGCGTAAGTCTAGTCGGCAAACCAAACACGCCGTAGCGCCACCATGCGGTTGTTAGCCGCGTGATTTCCCGTGGGATCGCTAATGCTCCAGCCTGTTCCGTGCGCAATGCCGCTTTTGCCTTCATGGGGAAGCCTCGAGATCTGGTTGGTGGTCGCTAATTTAGCAGGAATCGCCTATCATTAAACATCATACGAGGACTTTGATATGAAGACCAAGGCAGAGATCGTAAAGAATTGGTTACCGCGCTACACGGGCACGCCGATTGAGCAATTTGGCGAATATATCCTGCTAACCAATTTTTCAAATTACCTAGAAAAGTTTGCCAAGCGCTTTGATGTCCCAATCATGGGAGTCGGCCGGGTCATGCAGACCGCCACCCACGAGGCCTCAGGCCTGACGATGATTAATTACGGCATGGGATCTGCCAATGCGGCGACGATCATGGATCTCCTGATGGCCGTTAAGCCAAAGGGAGTTCTGTTCCTCGGCAAATGCGGTGGCGTCAAAGAAACCACCGAGCTAGGACACTTCATCCTGCCGATCGCCGCCATCCGCGGGGAGGGAACCTCCAACGACTACCTCGCCCCCGAGGTACCGGCTATGCCGTCGTTCAAGCTGCATAAGTTTGTATCGGAAAAGATCGTCGAGGCGTCGATGGACTACCGCACTGGGGTCATCTACACCACCAATCGCCGGGTCTGGGAGCACGACGAGGGCTTCAAGCAAAAGCTGCGTGACCTACGCGTGATCGGTGTCGATATGGAAACGGCGACCATCTTCACCGTCGGCGTCGCCAACGAGATACCTCGCGGCGCCTTGCTGCTCGTGTCGGATCGCCCAATGACTCCAGAAGGCGTCAAAACCGAGACCAGCGACAAGATCGTCACCGAGCGCTTTGTCGACCTACACCTCGACATTGGCATCAGAGCAATGACCGAAATCGGGGTCAAAGGTGAGAAGATCAAACACTTCACTTACTGAGTGCTCGCGCAAATACCCTTGATTGTCTTCCATGCTTGATTGATCATGAGGACTCAGGTTCGTTGCGCCGTAGCCCCTTGATGAGGAAGATGAGATGGCCGTAAATTTATTGCCAGCAGCTGCTATGGGTGTTGCAGCTATCGCGTCGGGAGTTGCTATATACCAGTGGCGTCGCGCGGCCGGGCTTTACTCCCTCTTGGTAGAAGGAGCTAATCGTTACGAGGAGTTACGCCAACGCGGAACCGCGTTAGAGCAGCTCAGTAAGCAACATGAAGACCAGTTCCGTAAGCAGTGCGAGGCCAACAAGAGGATCAACCAAAGCCTCGACGAGGCCCGCTCACAGACGGCAACCTTGACTCAGCGCCTTGAGCAAAAAACCCATGAAATTCATGTGGTTACCGAAAAGTTGGAGCTGCAGAAGAAGCATCTCGAGAGGCAACTTGCCAAGTCTGAGGAGCAGCTTAGTATCGCCGAGCAGCAGCGCCTTGCCGCGACCGAGCGGTTGACAGCAAGCGAGCAGCAACTAAGCGACCTGCAGCGACGAGCCCGCGAGGAGAAGTCCACCCTGCAGCAGGAGATCAGCCTCCGTGACAAAGACTGGCAGGCTCGGCTTTACGAGGCCGAGAAGTCGAAAGCCACTGCGGAGAAGGCAGCTAAGTCTGGTGACCCCGTGGAGCTTAAGCGCTTCAAGCGCAAAGTTGCTCAGTACGAGCGGCTTTACTCCAGCATGAAGGGCCTCAGGGAGCTGAGCGAAGAGCGTAATCGCAACTGGGAGGTCGCACTGAGCAAGCTGTCTGCCTGGATCTTGGAGGAGAAAGGTTTCGCATCGATTCCAAGCGCTATCGGCCCCCTAGTCGGGACGGCTCTACAGTCCATTGGCGCGCAACTGATCACGGACATCGAGGGCGACGGCCGCGAGGGTGGCGAATCGCGTATCCATGAGATCCCAGATCCGATTGATTCTGAGGATCTATCTGACCATGTCGAAAGTTAATAAGGGTGCTAAGCCTGATAACGCTGATAACAAGGCTACCGATGCCGGTGCGGCTCGGGGCGACCCTCTGAGAGAGCTAGAGTTTAGCGGCAATAATACGGCAGGATATCCAGCTGATGCGTGGGATCTCATGAACTCCATGCTGACGGAGTCCCGCCGTGGCCGCATCATGCGCGTCTGCCAGGGACGTACGCAGCACATCCGGCTAGTGGTCCAGGACGTGCATGATCCGCACAATATTTCGGCATGCCTCAGATCAGCAGATGCATTCGGCATTCAGCACTGTCACGTGGTCAACCTTAAGCAAAATTTTCGCACCTCGACAGTAGCCCGGGGTGTGGGGTCATGGTTGACCTTGCACCGCCACCAGTCGGTCGAGGAGTGCGTAGCTAAATTGAGGGCAGACGGCTTTCGCCTTTATGCCGGTGTACCAGCAACGACGGCTGTGCCACTGCACGAGCTGCCCGTGGACGAGAAGATCGCCGTGGTGTTCGGCAACGAACACGCTGGGATCGACTCAGCCTGGCTACCTCACATGGACCGCCTGTTTACGATCCCTATGTTTGGCATGGTCGAAAGCCTCAACATCTCGGTTGGCGCCGCCATCACGATGCAGCATCTGACCCATAGGGCCCGGGAGACCTTGCCCGAGGGAGCGTTCAATCTGTCAGAGAGTGAGCGCCAAGGGCTTCTAAATAAGTGGATCTGCGACCAGCTTCAGGCATGGCCACAAATACTGCCTCGGCTCAGGGCCGGTAAGCCGAACTCCTAGTGCGCCAAGGCGGCCTTAGGGTTTTCCGGTACCACACCGCTGCAGCGAGATGACGGCGTGGCCAACTCGCCCTTGGTGACTCGGTTACGCGAGTCTACCGTGAAGTGCACCGTACAGACCGTGTGATCAACCACCACTCGGTCGGCCATCGCTCTATGGTCACTGGTCATCACGAAGGGCACTTCACGGTGCACTTCGTAGGTGTAAGTCTTTGTGCCATCAGGACTTACCGCCGTACAGGTCGGCTCACCCATCGCTTCCAAAAGAGGTGCCGCCGGCTCGTTCTGCCACGACTCGAGGCGCTCTTTGGGCGACACGGTTGAAGCACAAGATCCTGATAGTACGCATGAATATAGCAAAGTCAGAGTCTTAAACGTGCGCATGATTCATGCCCTCCCAGGTTAGCCCTGAAGGCTTATCGCCATTTTGTCTGGGGAGCTTTAGCCTTATTAAAGTGGTCTACTTAATTGTTGGTGATGGGCAATAACCTAATGCATTTGCTGGATTTACTGGGCTAAGAATCCGAATCATCCCGACTCACACGAGAGGTTAGCGGAACCTCCCCAGATGATTCCCCAATTTGTCATTTACCAACAATTAAGTAGACCACTTTAAAAAAAGCTAAAGTTTCCCCCAAAAATTCCGATAAGTGCGCCAACAAATTCAGTGCGGCTAAAATTGCGTTAGAGGAACCTATGAAAGCACACCTTTTTGGCATGATTGCCGTCGTGGCAATGACATCCGCTTGTGGCGGTCAAAACGGTCTGAGCGGACTAACCGAAAGCGAGTTTGCTGCGGAAATAGGCGAGCTGGGCAACATCCTAGACGGGATTCAAAAGTCGGCAAGTTTCGCTAAGGACCTTGCGACTGTGTCATCTAAGGCTCCGAAAGACTTCATCTCGGGCCTGACGGGCGGCATGTCGGACGAAGCCTTCGTCTTTAAAGGAGTCAGCTTCAGCGGCATCAAGTCAAAAGTTGCTGCGAAGAGTAAGGTCCTTGCATCGTTCCAGGCCAAACTGGGCAGGACTTACAAGACGCCCGCAGCGCTTTTTGCCGCTCACGGCCTAGATAAGAAAGTAGACCGGTCGGAATTGGCTGATTATTTCGCGGTGGCCAAGCTTGGCCTTTCCTCCCTGGCCTCCGGCAAAGCTCCGACTCAGCAGCTAGACTCTATGACCATTGCTCGGGCGCTCCATGTAGCCGCAGCCTTGTCGGCTGCCACCAAGGCCTCAAGAGCTGCTCTTGCACTTGACGATTCCGGTGACGAAGCACCAGGATTTCGCGGCAATTTTAGCACTTGCGCTTCAGCTAGTACCGTTGCGAAAGAAAAATCCTACATCTGCGCCACCGACGATATCAGTGGATCGATCGGCTATATGTCGGGTGATCGCTCCCAGTGGATTGATGGTGTTTCTGGCAAGGAATTCACAGCCTGCAATGGTGACTCAAAATTCGTCAAAAATGGCTGGGGCTGGAACCCTGATCCAAACAGTCCAAATGGTGGCGTCTCGTGTCACGTCAACGTTCAAGGTTCAGACATGCCTTACTATCAAAAGGAGCTAGACGAAATCTGCAAAGCTGGCTCTGAGTCAGCGAAAACCAACCAGGCGTTCTGCGAGAGCAAACCCCTAACTGTTGAAGAAGGCGGCGAGACGCAACCCGAGCCAGCGCCCAAACCAACTGCAAAGAAAACGACTGCAAAGAAACCAACTACGAAAAAGCCAACAACCAAGAAATAGACGTAAGCAAAAATAACATCACCTAACCTGCGGCGAGGACCCAAAGCTGGGTCCTCTCCTGCTTTCCGTGGCGGCAACTCCTGTGCTAAGCTCACCGACGAACCTAGCAACGAGTTGAATGCCCCATGAAAAGCCGAACAATCCAAACTGTTTTTCGCCTCGTTTTAGCCATCATGAGCTGTGGCGCCATCACCAGTGGGTGCGTCAGTGTCCCAACTAAAACACCCTACGGTGTGCAAGAGGGTCATCTCAGCTATGTGCCGGCTCGCATTGCCACGCTGAACTGCCAAGCGTGGCCGGTCGGAGCACGGTACAAGAGCCTACCACTCAGCAATTTCTCGGAGGAGCAGTTGGCTCAGCTCTGTGCGCAGTTTGACGCTTATGTCCTAAAAAGCTTCAGCGACCAGCCGTATATGAAGGGCTACTCGCCAAAGTTTGTGCTGCAGCAGCTAAAAGATGCGAGCCTCCCCGATCTACCGGCTGAACTAGCTCCCATTTGGGCTCATCGCCGCACGGACTGTGGCGACTGCCAAACTGTGCCCGCTTTTTATAACGCTTCCCTCGCCGGTCGTCCTGAGTGGCTTACGTGGCTCAATAAGCTGAGTAAAAATGCGCGCCACGCGGACGCTGTGCTGCTGCCTTTTGTCACCTACGGCTACGAGCGTCGCTATGATGACCGTGGACTAGCGGTGGCTGAGCGAGGTGCAGGTGTGACTCTGATTCTGATCGATACAAATAACGGTGAGCTGCTCTGGGCCGGTGGTCGTGAGGCCAGTGTTCCGCACAAGGCCCTTGCTGGTGGCGCAGACACAAAAGAACTTCCGCTGCCAAGTTGGGATGATATCAGTGCTCGTCTCTTTACTGAGCCGCTATGGAGTGCTTTTCCTGGACGGCAGGTGTATTAATTAGATGTCGCTGCAAGGCTTCTGGTTGGCAGATGCGGGACCGACAGGAAGTTGAATTTTGCTCAGTAGCAGAGGAGCGCTGGCATGACGACATTACCATCGGACAAATTAGCTCAGTTAAGACAAGAATCACTTTTGGGCGGTGGCGCGGAGCGCATTGCACATCAGCACAAGAGCGGCAAGCTGACGGCACGCGAGCGGCTGCAGCAGCTGCTGGATCCGGGCTCGTTCACTGAGCTTGATGCTTTTGCCCGTCACGACTGCCGTGACTTTGGCATGGAATCAAAGCGTATTTTGGGTGACGGCGTGATCACTGGCTTTGGCACGGTGAGTGGCCGCCTGGTATACGTATTTTCGCAGGACTTTACTGTGTTTGGCGGCAGCTTATCGAAGACGATGGCGCGCAAAATCTGCAAGGTCATGGATATGGCCGTTAAGGCTGGCGCACCAGTGATTGGTATCAATGACTCGGGTGGTGCGAGGATTCAGGAGGGTGTCGCTAGCCTTGGTGGTTACGCAGACATCTTTTACCGCAATGTTCAGGCATCGGGAGTTGTGCCTCAGCTCTCGCTGATCATGGGACCCTGTGCTGGTGGCGCGGTTTATTCTCCGGCGATGACCGACTTTATATTCATGGTGGATCATACGAGCCACATGTTCATCACTGGGCCGGACGTTATCAAGACGGTCACGGGCGAGGTGGTTACCTTCGATGAGCTCGGTGGCTCTGAGACACACACCCAGCGCAGTGGTGTGGCTGACAGGCGCTTTGCGTCGGAGCCTGAGTTGATCAATGCTGTGAAGTCCTGGCTAAGTTATATTCCATCCAATAATCTAGACGAGGCACCGCGAGCTGCTGATCCCGAGTCTGATCCAGCGATGCGCGAGTTGATTAGTCAGGCGGAACGTTCCATTGAGGGCTTGGTCCCGCTCAACCCCAATCTGCCTTACGATATGATTGAAGTGATCAAGGCCGTGGTTGATCCGGGTAGTTTTTTTGACGTTAAGCCTGAATTCGCGCCGCATATCGTTACCGGGTTTGCTCGACTTGGTGGCCGTTCGGTGGGTGTTGTCGCCAATAATCCTAACCACCTTGCAGGGGTTTTAGATATTGATGCCTCGGTTAAGGGAGCGCGCTTTGTTCGCTTCTGCGACGCCTTTAATATTCCGCTGGTGACTTTTGTCGATGTGCCAGGATTTTTGCCGGGTAGTGATCAAGAGTCGTCTGGCATTATCCGACATGGTGCCAAGTTACTTTACGCCTATGCTGAGGCCACCGTGCCGAAGCTCACTGTGATCACGCGCAAAGCATACGGGGGCGCCTACGACGTGATGAGCTCCAAGCACATCGGTGCCGATCTCAATCTGGCGTGGCCCAATGCCGAGATTGCTGTAATGGGTGCTAAGGGTGCTTGCAACATTATTTTCAAGGGTGAAATTAGCAAAGCTGCAGAACCGGAAGCAAAGCGCCAGGAGCTGACTGACCGTTACGCTGAGACATTTGCTAATCCTTATGTGGCGGCAGAGCTAGGATACATCGATGCCGTGATCTATCCGAGTGAGACGCGAGCTCATCTGCTGCGTGGTCTGGCTGCTGTCAGCGGCAAGCGCTGCCAAAGGCCAAAGCGCAAACACGGCAACATTCCACTTTGAGGTCCGCCATGGGAACTCCATCCACCAAGATCAAGCGAGTATTGATCGCTAATCGCGGCGAAATTGCGGTTCGGATCATCAGATCTCTCCGTGAACTCGGCATCGAGAGTGTTGCCGTCTTCTCGGACGCGGATGCCGACTGTCAGCACAGGTATATGGCTGACTTTGCCGTTCGCCTGCCAGGGATTACGTCGGCCGAGACTTATCTACAGATTCCTCGTTTAGTTGAGGCCATCGGCAGCAGTGGTGCTGACGCTGTTCATCCGGGCTATGGGTTCCTGTCTGAAAGCAGTGAATTTGCCCGCGCTGTCGGCAAGGCTGGTGCCATTTTCATAGGTCCTCCACCGGACGCTATGGACCGTATGGGTAACAAGATTCACGCGCGTAATCTAATGATCGAGCACGGCGTGCCGGTGGTGCCTGGCGCTGCCGCTCCGCTTAAAGACGCCGCCGAGCTTAAAAAGCTGGCGCACGAGATTGGCTATCCACTGATCCTAAAAGCCGCCGGTGGCGGTGGTGGTCGGGGGATGCGCGTAGTCCGTCAGGACAGCGATCTTGAACCGGCACTGAGCGCCTGTCAGCGTGAGGCTCAAGCTTACTTCGGCAATCCCGAGGTGTTTTGCGAGCGGTTTATCGAGAGGCCGCGTCACATCGAATTTCAGGTCCTTTTTGATGCGCACGGCAACGGGGTCCATTTGTTCGAGCGGGATTGTTCCGTGCAGCGACGCCACCAAAAACTTTTTGAAGAAGCACCGAGCAGTTACCTGAGCCCTAAACAGCGAGATGAGATTGGTGCCAAGGCCGTTGCCGCTGCGAAGGCAGCAGGCTACGTCAGTGCAGGTACGATTGAGTTTATTTGCGAATCGCCTGATCACGCCTATTTCATGGAGATGAATACGCGCATTCAGGTGGAGCATCCCGTGACGGAAATGATCACAGGACTAGACCTGATCGCCTGGCAACTGCGAATAGCTCAAGGTGAGCAGTTACCGTTTAAGCAAAGTGATCTTAAACCTAACGGATGGGCCATGGAGGCCAGGATCAACGCAGAGGATCCCGCCCTCGACTTCGCGCCCACTGCTGCGACGGTACAGTCGATGACTTTACCGGGCGGGCCTTTTGTGCGGGTCGATACCCACCTCTATCCGGGCTACAAGATTCCCGACACCTATGACTCCATGGTTGCCAAGGTGATCGTGTGGGCAAAGACACGGCCTGAAGCGTTGGTTCGCATGGAGCGCGCCCTAAGCGAGCTGCGTTTAGAGGGGGTGCAGACGACGACCCCGTTTCACGAAGCATTGCTGGCGCTCCCAGCATTTCGTGACGGTGATTTCACAACTAAGTTGATCGAGGAGCAGGCCGAATACTGGAAGAAAGCCTTACACGAGGCCGGAGGCAACAATGACGACCCAACTCTGGCCGCAGTGCTCGGTGTCGTGGCGGCGAATCATCAGCCAACAGCGCCTATCGTCGACGGTGCAGCGACGGGTGTGAGGCCTAGTCTTTGGTACGAGATGGCGCGGCGTGAAGGCCTCGAATAGCTTCATTAGCTGAAGTAGGCCGATGTGAAGGGAGCGACTCATGGATCTTAAAATTGACCTCAACGGCAAAACCCACAAGGTAGCGTTGCCCGAACGCATCACCCCCGGTCAATCTTTTCGCCTGCAAATCGAGGGGCGAGAGCTAACGGCGACCTTGGTCCCATACGCCGGTGTGCTCGTCCTGCGCGACGGTAACAACGCTGCGCTCGAGCGCAATGTGCAGCTGCGCCGCACAGTAGTCACTACTTATGCCGGTGAACCGGAGTCGCAGCTCAGGGCTGAAATTCGCCTTGGTGGACGCCTTCACTATGCCCATGCAGTCAGTCAGCCAGACATGCCTGGCAACGAACTGGGCAACAACCGCGCGGCCGCTAAGGATCAAGTGGTGCGGAGCCAGATTACCGGCAAGATTCTTAAGGTACTCGTTAAGAAAGGTGATCAGACGACGTCGGGACAGGCACTTCTAGTTATCGAAGCTATGAAGATGGAAAACCGCGTCTTCTCCAACATCTCTGGGACCGTGACCAGTATCGCCGTTAAAGAAGGCGACTCCGTTATGACGGGCAAAGAACTACTGAGGATCAAGCTTTGACTGCATCGCAGGTAGTTTCGCTTAAAGACCGCTGGGCCATCCTGATTGCAACTGCTTTTGGCATTGGACGAGCGCCGAAGGCACCTGGGACATTCGGCTCGCTACCAGGCTTGGCGGTGGGAGCTGGGATTAACCTGGCTGCTTCTCGATTTGGTGATTCTGGCACCTGGGGTTTCCATGGCTTGGTGCTGCTGTCGTTGGTTATGGTCAGTGCCGTAGCGTATTGGTCTATAGACCGGACGGAAAAAGTACTTTCCGTACATGATGATCAAAGCATTGTGATCGACGAGGTAGCCGGGCAGGCGATTGCAGTGGCTTGGTTGCCTGTCGACTGGGTGCCTTATCTAGCGGCCTTCGCTCTCTTTAGACTATTTGACATCACTAAGCCTGGCCCTATCGGTAAGATCGATCGCGATGTGCC
>Ga0078894_10001502_pt1 | contig 17395 bp, 10 predicted proteins | sample LauGreSu1BDMLBSD_2_FD_67506 | JGI IMG/M metagenome (GOLD analysis project Ga0078894, IMG submission 67506) | Freshwater lake microbial communities from Lake Michigan, USA - Su13.BD.MLB.SD (version 4) (version 4) | ecosystem: Environmental > Aquatic > Freshwater > Lake | place: Lake Michigan... | reverse complement strand
GACACGGTTCTGGCCTTTGCAACCGGCAAGGCGGGCAATGCGCCGCTTTCAACCAAAGACGATGCAGGGGCAGATGCCTTTCAGGCGGCCCTTGCCGATCTATGCCGCCAACTCGCCCATCTCGTCGTCCGCGATGGAGAGGGGGCGAGCAAGTTTATTGAGATCAGCGTCGACGGAGCGGTTTCAGATGCGAGTGCCCATCGCATTGCGATGAGCATCGCAAACTCGCCTTTGGTCAAGACAGCCATTGCAGGCGAAGACGCCAATTGGGGTCGGGTTGTGATGGCGGTTGGCAAAGCGGGCGAACCGGCGGAGCGCGATCTTCTCGCCATCCGTTTTGGCGCGACCCAAGTCGCCGAAGCCGGGCTGCCGGTGGACGGCTATGACGAAACGCCTGTCGCCGCGCATCTAAAGGGCGAGGACATCAGCATTGGGGTCTCTCTGGGTCTGGGAAATGGCCGCGCCACCGTTTGGACGTGCGACCTGACCCATGGCTATATCAGCATCAACGCCGATTATCGCAGCTAGAGCCTGTCCCAGCCCGGCCTGAGCCCGTCAATATCTGGCCTCAGGCCATGCTCATTCTGCGAGATAAGCGGCAAGCCCCACAGTTGCTGCGGCCGCGACCAAGGTGAGATAGGGTAATAGGCCCGCCTTTGGCAGGACGGCGGGTCGCGCAAAGGGATCATCGGCGGCTCCGTCTGCCATCGGGAACTGGCCCTTATCCTGAACATAATGGCGGAATGCAAAGACGGGGATGATCAGCAGAACAGCGAGCAGGCCATTGCGCAATGTGCCGTCGCCCCACACATTTGCGCCAGCGCCCATCCAAACCAAATTGAGAAAGCCAAAGACAGCGCCTGTCGCCAGCAGCCAGGTCGGGCAGCGATAGGGCCGGTTCCAATCTGACCGGTCAATCCGGTGGATCCATCCCGATTGCAGGTTGAGGAAGTTAAAAACAAAATAGCAGACGTTTGAAATCATCAGCACCGCGAAATAATCCGACGCGAGCAGCAGCACGAGGTTAAACACCAAATCCGTCCACATAGCAGCGGTAGGTGCCCCATGTGCGTTGACGCGGGAGAGGTAGCGCGGAAACCAGCCATCGACCGATGCCTGATACAAGGTCCGCGATGAGCCCATCATCGATGTCATCACGATGAGCAAAAGGGCCAGCACCAGCATGACAATGAGCAGATTGCCGATGACCGCGCCGCCACCCAATATTTTGGCCAGTGCATTGGCCACACCCGATCCATCGTAAATCGAGGGGTCCAGCATACCCTCTAGTCCAAGCGAGGCTTGGAACACCAAGGGCACGAGCGTGAAAATGGCCATACACAATAGGCCGGATGCAAAGATGGCGCGGGCCGTATCTTTTGCTGGATTCTTGAATTCACGGGTGTAGCAAACCGCTGTTTCAAAGCCATAGGTTGACCAGCCCGCCCCAAACATGGCCCCGGCCAAGAGTGTGAGCCCGGCGGCATCCCATGCGCCAAAGCCGATATTCCCCGCAGCATCGCGCAGGATGGGCAAGAGCGGAAACAGGTTTTCACGCGGCAAATCGCCAGTGATGAGGGGGACGAGGCCAACAAGCAGCAGCGGCAACATGCAGGCAATGCCCAGAATCTTCTGGAAATTCGCGGCCCGCGCCGCGCCATGATGCTGAAGCGCAAAGGTCAAAAGCAAAAATCCCGTGGCGATGATCGACACGAGATTGACCCGAAGGTGGAGCCCCTCGCGGATAAAGTCGAGAGCCACGAGATCAAATTGCCATTGCCGGATCGCAGAGTCCGCCGGAAACAGGCTGGCCATCACGTAGCCCGCCCCAAGGCTGGTCCCAAGCGCCAAGACAGGCGACCAAGCAAGCCAATTGCACCAAACTGAAATCGGCGCGATGAATTTGCCATATGGCAACCATCCCGCTGCGCCGTAAATCGAAGTGCCTCCGGATTTATTGGGGTAAAGCCCCGCAATTTCCGCATAAACGAAGGATTGCATAAACCCCATCAAGATGGAGGCGATCCAGATCACCCAGCTCGGCTGGCCGATCATCGTGGCGATGCCGCCCATGGTCAGCAAAACGCCCGCCGGCACCCCGCTCGACGCCCAAAAAGCATCCTTCCAATCCAGCTGACGATGCAGCTGCATTTGGCCCCCCGCCTGCCCCGCGCCTGCTGTTGCCGCCGTGCTTGCCACCCTTATTCTCCCCCCGGAAACAGCGGGCCGACCTCTGATGATATGTTCAGAGGTCGGCCCTATGCTTGGTCAGCTTTCAGCGTCTCATTTGCCGAAATTATAGCGGACGGTAAGCCCCCAAGTGCGTGGCTTTGCATAAACGCCCAGAGTATCGCCCCAATAGAGCGACCCATCAAACGCATAGACGCGATAGGCCCGGTTGAAGAGATTGTTCACGAACAGGGCGACATCCACCTTCTCATCGGCCGTGGTGAAGCCAAGACGCCCGTTTGCAACGGCATAACCACCTTCCCGCTCAACGGGGGCGCACATCACGGTAAAGCACATCTTGCCTTGGAAGATCGCGTCGGCCTGAACCGACGCCGTGCCGCCCGCCAGCGCAAATTCATAACGCGCCAAAGCACTGCCCGACAATTTGGGCGCCTGAGGCAAATCCCGCGTCACAATCGTTGCCCCATCCGGCAAGAGGACATCCTTCACTTCGCTGTCCAAATAGGTGCCTGAAAGCTGGAGCGTCAGGCCCGGGGCTGGGCGCGTCGTGAAATCTGCTTCAATCCCTTTGACCTTGGCGGGAAGGTTGCGCACGACCTGCGTAAATCCAACCTGCACAAAGGCCTGGTAATTCTTATAGTCATAATAAAATGCCGCGAGGTTGAATGTCGTGCCCGGCGCAAGCGTCGTCTTCAGACCAACTTCATAATCGTTCAACGTCTCCGGCCGATATGCCAGATTGTTCAGCGTATCGACCAGCTGAGACGGGAACGGCGTGCCCGTTGAGAAGGTAAAACCGCCAGATTTAGAGCCACGATTATAGCTGACATAGGCCAAAACCTGGTCGCTGGGTTTATACTCAATCGCGGCCCGCGCGGTCACGCCACTGAAATTGGGGGAGGCCGCCTCCGGCGTGATGGTCACACCAGACGTGCCCGCGCCAAAGGTCCAAGATGCCGGGCTATTGGTGCCCGTCAGGTCGGTATAGGATACCCCCTTAGGCCCAAAGCGCAGCGACAAGGCGTAGAGCGGCAAGACATGGGTCGCGGCGTAATCCCCAACCTTATTGTCGTGCCAATAGCGCAAGCCACCGATCAATTTAACCTGATCGCTGACCTTATACTCATTCTGCGCGAAAACGGCATAGGACTCCGTCTTCTGGGTAAAGTTGACGCTGGGATCATAGCCGCCAAAGGGCGTGGCGTATTTGGCCTTATACGCCCCGTCGATGATCATGCCAAAGGCCCCAACGGTCAGGAAATTGCTGTCCGATGTTTTAGATAGGCGCACTTCCTGCGAATATTGGTTCACCTTTGCATCTTGGAAGAACACCGTTCCCGATGCGTAACAGGTCAGTGTCGCATTGGGTGCTGGGCATGGCGCGGTTGCGGGCGGCGTGACGTTTTCAACATAAGGGATTTCGGGCGGGCCATTGCCGCTTTCAATGTAGAATTTGTCGACATGCTGATAATCAGAGATAGACGTCAGGTCCAACCCGCCGAGTTCGGCATCGATGCGTAGCGTGCTGCCAAAAAGCTTGCGATCGACATAGGCATCCCCGGTGCCGGCCGTCTTCCAAGGGCTGCCGCCCTGCGATGCCGCAATATCCGGATTGAGATAGCCATTGCCGGCCGTTCCGGTCACGCCCCAATAGGCGCAGCTTGCGGTCGGCGCGAGAAATTCCCCTTGGAACTGCGCATTGGGGCAGGTGGGCGCGTAGTTATAGACCCCGGCCTGACGTTCCCTATCTGCCTGCGAATAACGCAGCGTGAGCTTGGCTTTGAAGGCAGAGCTGGGCTGGTAGGCCAAAATGCCACGTAGCGCCCAATGATTATTCGCCCCGCGGTCTTTCTCGCCGGGCGTGATGTTTTCCATATAGCCATCGTCGCGATTGAAGATCCCCGACACGCGGGCGGTCAAATTCTCGCCGAGTGCGCCTGACACTGCCCCTTCAACCACGGTCTGATTAAAGCGCCCATAGGTCAGCCGGGCATAGCCATCCAAATCCTCGGTCGGCTGGTTCGATATAAACTGCACGGCCCCGCCCGTGGCGTTCCGCCCGAACAGCGTGCCCTGCGGACCCCGCAACGCTTCCACCCGCGCCAGATCAAAGATCGGGAAACTCGCCGTTGTGATGGAGCTGGCGTAGGAATCATCCTGATAGACCGCAACAGGCGGTTCTTGCTGATCGCCATAATCATTTTGCGACACGCCGCGCATATTGAACACGACCTGCGACGAGGAATAGGCGTTATACTTCAGGTTTGGGATGGCCGAAACAACATCGGTCGCGCTGGTGATGGTGCGGTTATCAAGATCATCCTTGCCCAGCACCGAAATCGCGATGCCGACATCTTGGAGCTTCTGTTCGCGCTTTTGCGCGGTGACGACGATTTCGCTCTGATCCACCGCGTCCGCTGCTGAAGCAGTATCGGCAGCCGATACCTGGCCTGCCGCCAGCGCGAGTGTCAGGGCAGTGCCTGATCGGAGAAAAAGTCCCAGCTTCGTAACGTTGAAAAGATTGGCCATCCTATAGTTCCCCCTATTGGTGCGACGGGCGGCTGAGTTTCAGACGTCGTCATCGTCATTTCTCTATAAGGTTGGGATGATTAAACATATTGAATTGGGGTGCAAGATCACAACGCGCGTCAGAGCGCCCCGGGCCCCTGGCTCAGAAACATCGATGAAAATCGGGTAAGCCGCGATGAATTAACCCAGAATCTAGAGATTCAGGGCATGGCACCCTGATCAATTCAAATGGATTCTCTAATCAGATTTATTAGATGGCCTTATCATACGAGGCCGAGGGCTTTGCCGCGAAGACGCGTTCGGCCAAAATGCGGCCCCTCCCTCCGAAGGGAGGGGCGCTGTCACCTTAGATCTCGGATTCAATCCAGCCCTTGAGCGCGGATTTCGGCGCTGCACCCACCTTGGTTGCGGCAGGCTGGCCATCCTTGAACAGGATCATCGTCGGAATGCCGCGCACGCCATATTTGGCCGGGGCATCGGGATTGTCATCGATATTGATCTTCGTGATCGTGACCTTGCCCGCCAGCTCATCGGAAATTTCCTCAAGGCTCGGGCCGATCATTTTGCACGGGCCGCACCATTCCGCCCAGAAGTCGACAAGAACGGGGCCGCTGGCATTCAAAACGTCATCGGCAAAGCTGGTATCGGTGATTGCCTTGGTGGGCATGAGTCGAATCTCCTTGTTTCTATTTGCAATTTAGGGGGCGGCAGCGCCAATCTCAACCGGGCGGGTGCGAAGAAAATCTATGTCCCGGTACAACCCGGTCTCCAATCGGCCAGATCATCTGGGGAGAGCGAAATCATCTTTGGCCCGGCTGTGTATAGCAAGGCCGCCCGCACGGATCGTCCCGGGAAAATCCCTTCGAGCAAAGCGACATAGGCCGCCATCTGCGCCTTGTGATAGGCAGGCACGAAAGCAATATCACGCGGCACAAAGCGTCCCGTTTTAAAATCAACAACGATTACCTCGGTCTCTGTAATGAGCAGCCGATCCACCGCCCCGGAAATCACATCCCCATTCACAACACCCGCCAGCGGCGCTTCCGCCAGAGCGTCCCCGGCAAAGACATGGGCAAAATCGGGATGGTCGATAATGGCAAGCGCGGTTGCAATCAGGCCCTCTACATCGTCCGCCTGTTGCGCCGTCAGCCATTGGGCAGCGGCGGCGCGGCGATCCTCCGGGCGGACAGACGGCAAACGTTCAAACAGGCCGTGCAGCAGGGTCCCACGTCGCGCGGCATCCCGCAAAACGGGATCAGGCGGCGGGCTGCTCGCTTTATCCTCAACACCAAGTGCAGAAGGGGCCAGCGGACGCGACGGGCGCGCCTCTGCGGCAGCCGGGGTGATGGCCCAATCTGGCAAGGCTGCGTCCCATATGTCTGGCGCATCGCTGGATTTGTCTTTGCTTCGGCTGGGCTTTTCTTTCTGGGCGAAGACCAGCCCGACCCCCCGCGCCTCCACATTGGGCAGCGATGCCAAAGCCGATCTGACCCGTGCATACCAGCACTCAACGCCGACATCGCCGGCCTTTACCTGATTGCGTTTGAGGGCACCGCCCACGAACAGATATTCCTCCGCCCGCGTCATCGCGACATAGAGCAAGCGCCAATGCTCATTCCGCTCTCGCCGGTCCTGCAACTCAGCGGAGCTTTGCAGTGAGCCGGTCAGCGCGTCTTTCTTGGGTCGTGGCACGGGCAGCTTCAGGCCATCGTCCGTTATCCAATCGAGATCACGGCTGCGCTTATTATCTGGATCTGCCGTTGCATCAGCCAGCACAACAATCGGGGCCTGCAAGCCTTTTGACCCGTGCACCGTCATCACCCGAACCGCATTTTCGGGCTTAGAGGGGTCGCGCTTAATCTCGACATCGCCCCGCGAAAACCAATCAAGGAAGAGTTGGAGGGAGGGGGTGCGTGTCATTTCAAATTGCAAGGCAGCGTTCAGAAGTTCCTCAATTGGGTCCCGCGCTTCCTCGCCCAATCGCGCAATCAGCTTCTCCCGACCCTGAATCGGGCCAGACAATATGGCTTCCAAAAAGCTGTACGGCGTCACCCGATCCGCCATGTCGAGCAACTGATAGAGCGGATCTAGAGCCGCGCGATCCAAGGTTTCCCGCAGATGCGCCCATAGGCCCCGGCGGCGCCCGGCGGCATGGCTGAGGAGATCGTCCTGCGACCAGCCGATCAGGGGGGAGACAAGCAGGCTCGCCAGCGTCAGATCATCGCTCGGTTGCAGCACGAAGCGGACACAGGCCATCAAATCCTGCACCGCAATTGGGGCGGCCAGCCGCAATCGATCCACCCCTGCCACCGGCACTTGCTCTTCATACAGACGGGAGACGATCAGCCGCGCCAAATCAGATCGACTGCGCAGCAGGATCATCACATCGCCCGGTTCCGCCGGACGACCTTGCGTATCGAGATGCAGCCCGCCCGTTGTCCAATGGCGGACCTTTTTCGCAAGGGCGCTGGCCCAATTTAGCTCGGAAGCGGAGAACCAATCCTCTTCGGCGTCCCCATCGGCATCGGTATCGATATCCCCCTCGGCATCGGCATCGCTGTGGATGAAGGGGAAAAGCTCGACATGGCCAGAGCCTTGGCGCGCGCTCTTATGCAGGTCCGGCTTGACCGATAGGCCCATGGTTTCATGGCCAAGATCGGCAATGACGGCATCCACGGCATCCAATATGGGCTGGCTGGATCGAAAGGATTGGCTGATCGTGAGCGGCTGAAATTCAAGCTCTGCGGCTTCGACCTGATCCCGGAAAAATCCTCCTGCGCCTTCAAACTGCTCCGGGTCGGTGCCCTGAAAGCCAAAAATCGCTTGCTTGAAATCCCCAACCGCAAAGACGGTGCGCATACGATCCGCCTTGGCCCCGGCGCCTGCAAAAAACTCCTCCGTGAGTGCCTTTACAATATCCCATTGGGCAGCGTTCGTATCTTGTGCCTCATCCACCAAGATGTGGTCGACTGACTGATCCAGCTTATAGCGGATCCAATCACCAATGCCCGGCTGCTGGAGCAGGCGGACGGTCGCGCGGATCATATCGTTGAAATCCACGGCCCCTGCCGCGCGCTTCGCATCGGCATAAGCGCGCGCATAATCTTGACCCAGCATAAGGGCAGCAGAGAGCCGCCGCGCTGTATCGTCAAGGCGCAGCAATTCACGCAATTGCAAGAAATGCGCATGGATCGGGCGGACAAGATCAAGATAGTCGGCATTTTTGGGAATCCAGCCCGAATTCTCCCGCACCACGCCCTCGTCATTTGACCAGGCCTTGAGCAAATCGCCCAGACTTGCCATCCGCTCCGCAACGTCGCGCGCGCGCCAATCGGTGATCCGTTGCCCAAGGCCTTGCAGGCGGGGGCCCGGCGCTGAGACAAACATGTTTTGGATTGCTTGAAGCGCCGCCAGATCAAAGCCAGCATCCGCGCAGTCCGCCCGCGCCTTGGCCTGCACATCAAAATCCCCAAGCCCCAGCCAACGGCGCACGCGCGCCTCTGCTCCGGGGCCGAGATCCTCCATCACATCGGGCGCATAGGCACAGCGCTTCAGGAGGTTCCGGGTCGCCTCTTCGCCAAGTGTCCGGGCGAGGAACTGCATGCGGTCCAGCACGCCCGCGCGTCCTTCCTGCTCGGCCTGGGCAACAAGATCGGCAAGGGCTTCATTCTGCAACTGCCCCTCTTCGCGCCCTTCAATGGGACGAAAGCCAACGGGGAGGCTGGCTTCAGTGGGGAAAGCCGCCAACAAGGTCTGGGCAAAGCTATGGATTGTCTGAATACGAAGACCGCCGCCGCGCGCGTCGAGAACTTTGGCAAAAAGCTGCCGCGCGCTGGCGATCTGTTCATAATCCAGATGGCGTTCGCACAGATTGAACAAATCCTTGCGCAAATCTGTCAGGGGCAGCGTCACCCAAGCCCCCAGCCGTTCATGAACACGGTCGGCCATTTCCGCTGCACCCGCCTTGGTGAAGGTGAGGCATAGGATCGATTCCGGGTCAGCCCCATTCAGCAACAGGCGCAGCACGCGCGCGGTTAAAACCTGCGTCTTGCCTGCCCCCGCCGATGCCGACAGCCAGACCTGCGCATCCGGCCGCGAAGCTATGGCCTGATTGCCCTCCATGCGGGGCAAAAGGGTAAAGGCCCGGCGCTTAGGCATCGCGGCCCTGCCATTCTTCCAGCCGCATCAGATGGTCATAATCGCTGCGGGCATAATCGGGATTCAGCTTGGCGGTAAAAGGTTCTCGGCCCGACAGCCATTTGGCAGCCGCTTCCTTAAACTTGATAACCATTGTCTCGACGAAAATGTCAGGCGGTATCTTGTTGCCGCTATTTCCTGCGGGCGTAGAGATCTTGCCGGGCTTGCCCCCTTCCCGTTGGAAGGACCAATATTCAAAGGCGTCTGCGTCGCCCTGCACGCCGTCAAATCCGCCCTGTTCGGCAATAAACGACAACAGCCCCAATTGCAGCGCAAATCCTTCCGCCACCTGACGATCTTTGGGAGCCTTGCCGGTCTTATAGTCGACAATGCCAAGGCCTGTGTCCGTCCGGTCAATCCGGTCTGCCCGACCATGAAGCAAAATGCCGTCGCAAGTGGCCTCGCCGGAAATTTCGCTCGCAAGGGGCGTTCGGCCCTTGGCCTGCCGTTCTGCCACCTGCTGCTCAATCCATTCTGAGGCTTCAATCAGGCGCGGCAACCAGAGCGTGCGCACAACCGGATGCACCCCCGCCCCATCGAGCGCGTGGCGCATCCGCTCCACCAAATGCGCAGGCGCATAGCGATCCTGCTTTGCCCAACTATCAAGCACAGCGTGGATCAGCGTGCCCTTCCAAGCCGGACCCGGTTCTGCATCAACAGGATCGAGCGGCGAGAGCTTCAGGATGGTCTTGGCATAAAAGGCATAGGGATCGGCCGCGAGGCGATCGACATCGGTGACGGAAATCTTCTTTGGCCGAAGATCAGCCGCAGGCACAGGCTCTGGCCGGGACGCGCGGTTTGGCAGGCCCTTGCCAGCATCCAGCGCGCGGGCGAGCAGATCATAACGAAGCGGCGGCTCGATCAGCCCACCTGCCATGGTTTCCAGCCGCAGCCAGAACCGCGACGCATTGGTCGGCCCGCTTATGTCGCGCTTGGACCGGGTCAGCAAAATGCGCGGCGCACCCAAGGCCCCCGCCAGATCATGGGCAGAAAGGCCAATGCGCCGTTCCAAACTCGGCAAGCCCAAAGCACGACGCAACGGAGGCGCAAGCCAAGGATCGGGCGAGGGCAGCGCAGGCCAGACGCCTTCATTCAGGCCGCCAAGGATCATCAAATCGGCGGATTGCAGACGCGCCTCCAGCACGCCCCAAATGAACACACGCGGATGGCCGCCACGCGCCGGGCGGCTGGTCACGCCATCAATTAACTGGCGGATGAGCAAGGGCAGGCTGGCAATATGGACCGCAGCAGGCCCGTCGCCGGACGCGCCTTCCAGCCCCGTGAACAAATCGGCCAGCGCCCGGCCCGCTTCACCCGCCCAGACCGTGTCTCCCGCCAAGGTCTCCAGCGCGACACGCAAAGCGGCAAGCAGTTCGGCCAGATCCGCCTTACCCGCAAAGGCGCTCTCAATGGGTTCGAGCAAGGGGCGCATCTTCTCCCACGCCTCCAGAGCCGTGGCGCGCTGTGTCGCTGTACGGGCCTCCCCGTCGCGCAGAAAAGCTGTAACGCCGGACAGGCCGGGCGCAGGGCGTGGCGCGCGAAGCGCCCGATCCAGCGCGCGCGCATCATCCAGCCAGTCGAGACGATCCCGCCCGCCCGCCACCAGCGGATGCTTCAAAAGCGCCAAGAGCGGCACCGGCGAGAATTGCTCCACCGCCGCGGTCACAAGCGTCAACAGCAACATGCCGGGCGGCGTGGTGGACAAGGGCCGACCGGCTGAATCATCCGCCTCAATGCCCCATCGGCGCAAATGGGCCGAAACACGACGCGCCAGCATCCGGTCTGGCGTCACCAGCGCGACCGTGCCGTCTGATCCAAGGGCGTGCCTGATGGTCAGCGCAACGGCCTGTGATTCATCGGCAGGTGTCGCCACCTCAATTGCATGAACGCCGGACAGCTGCTTTTCAGAGGCTTTCAGGTCCACCCACTTATCCGTGAAGCGAGCCGGGGCCAGCGCGTTGGAAATGGCGCGAGATCGCGCCGGGGCCGCATCCGTATCGCTGCCATAGCGCCAAGGCCGCACCTCAGCCCGAGCAACCCCCATCCGATCAAGAATTTGGCGGAGGTGAAATTGCGGGTGCGTTTCAATTGGGGGCTGGCCGCCCTCCCCGCCAATCGCGTCCCATTCGGCATCGGGCATATGGTGGTCAACGCCCGCCAGCACGACCTGCCCCTTGGGCATGAACGCAACGGTCTTCAGCAAAGTCGTGACCGCTGGGGCCCCCGTGCTGACGCCTGCTGCAATCACAAAGCCCGGCGGCGGCGCGGTGCGCCAACGATCAGCCACCCGGTGGAGCAAGCGATTGCGTCGGTCCGCCAGATCAATCACGCCGCGCTTTTCCAATTCGGCGGGCCATAAGCTTAGAACCAGCGTCAAAAGCTCTAGCGCATTTTCCCAATGCTCTGACAGGCCTTCGGCAAGCTCAACCGAGCGTAAGTCCTTGACCGACTTTTCCTCGATCAAAAGCTGATCGAGCACATGGCCGAGATCGGCGGCGAGCCGCATCGCCTCTGCCGCATCCATGCCGCGCTGATCCTGCAAGAGGCGCGCAAAGATGAGTTGGCGGCGCAGCGGATCAATGGCGGGGGGCAAGGGCGGCCCCTCTAGCGGATCGAGCGCGGGGCCCGTTCGGTCATCCAATTCCGGATCGCCAATTGGGACCAGCCGGGGCATGAGCAGCCCGGCCTCTGCCCGGCGGACAAAGGCAAGGGCAATGGCCTGCCCCGCACGGTTATTGGGCACAAGGATGATCCCGCGCGCTAGTGCCAGCGGATCACCGCCATGCTGCGCCAAAATCCCGGAAACAAGGGCATCGGCAAAGGCCCTATGGGGCGGAATGGTATAGACGGCAGGGTCCCGCCGATCAGCCATGGGCGAGAACCGCCTCTGTCGCCGCAATGGCAGGCGGCGTGCCGACATCAAACCAGAGGCCGTCATGCACGGCCCCGAAACACCGGCCCGCCTCTATGGCGCGCGACCAGAAGATATTGGTCGAAAATGGCCCATCTGGCGCATCGGTCAACAGCCGTTTTGACATCATCTGAATGCCCGTGAACACATAAGGCGCGCTATCATCTGATCCCCGCCGCGCCAATCGGCCCGCCGGATCGATACGAAAATCCCCCGCGCCATTGTGATTATGGGCGTTTTCGCGTGGGATCAGCAGCAGCAGCGCATCCATGTGCGCATCATCCCAAAGACCCGCCATCAGCTGAAAGGTCTCCGCGCTGCCATCCGTCCAGATATTGTCGCTGTTGATGCACAAGAAGGGATCGGCATCGATAAGGTGCTTGGCATGCATCAGCCCGCCGCCCGTTTCGAGCAGCAACGCCCGCTCATCCGAGACTGCGATCTCTAGGCCCGACGGGCGGGCCTTCACATGCGCCTCAACCGCGTCGGCAAGATAATGAACATTGACCACAGCCTTTTCGACGCCGGCCGCCTCCAGCCGATCAAGACAATGGTCGAGCAACGGCTTGCCCGCGACCGGGATCAAGGGCTTGGGCAACGTGTCGGTCAACGGGCGCATGCGCGTGCCAAGGCCTGCGGCCATCACCATCGCGGTGCGCGGTGGGGTGGCCAGCCGCGTCATATTCTGGGGACCGCCCAATAGGCCGCCCGCTTGTCGGCCGGCACATGGGCATCAAACCAGGCGCGAACCGGGGCGAGCGCGGGATGCGCCAAATTGCGTTCAAACAATCCCCACATGCGCGGCTGGAATTGCGTGTAATGGGGCTTTCCATCTCGCCGCCACAGGCGCACGAACAGCCCCAGAATCCGCATGTTGCGCTGTGCGCCAAGCGCCCAATAGGCCTGCTCAAAGTCAGCGCCCTTGCCCGTTTCTGCCTGATAACGGGCGAGCTCGCGCGCTTCGACCTCTGGCGACACATCGCGCCGCGCATCTTCCAGCATCGACACCAGATCATAGGCTGGATGGCCGACCAGGGCGTCTTGGAAATCCAACAGACCAAAGCCTTCAAGACCTGTCTTGCCATCGAGCAGCATGATGTTTTCGGCGTGATAATCGCGCAATTCGGTGACGCTTTGACCCTGCGCGTTCACAGGTTCCAAAACCGCTCGCCATGCAGCCAAGAAGCTGTCCCGATCCACCTCAAGCCCAACTTCGGGGCAATACCAATCGGTAAAGAGGCCAATCTCATCCAGCCATTGATCCAGCCCATGCGGCTTGAGCCCAGCGGGCGGTGCATGGCGATGCAGTTCGATCAACACATCCACGACGCCGCGATATATCTCTGCCTCCAGCGACAGGTCAGCATCCACTGTTTCGCGCATCCGCACCGATCCAAAATCCTCGATCAGCAAAAGGCCTTGATCGAGATCGCGGGCCAAAATGGCGGGAGCCATCAACCCAATGCCGCGCAGATATTCAGCAACATGAATGAACGGCCGCGGGTCTTCATGCGGGGGCGGGGCATCCATCAGCACAGCGTGCCGACCTTCATCGACAATCCGGAAATAGCGACGGAACGAGGCATCGCCTGCCAGCGGCAGAATATCCGCCTTGCCCCAGCCTGCTGCTTCCAGAAATGCACGGGCACCCGGCGGTGGTGTCATGATAAGGGCCATCTGTCCTTCCATGACGGCGGCACCTTGGCTGTCAAGCCGCGTGTGCCATCTGGGGACACCGAAATGTGGAGAGCAAGCGTTTCTGGCCAGAGCCAATTGAGCCGTTCGGGCCATTCGATCAGCAAGGCCCCGTCAAACAGCGCATCCTCCAGCCCAAGTTCTTCGGCTTCCGCTGGATCGTTCAACCGATACAGATCGACATGCCAAACGGGCAGGCGCACCTGTGGCGGGGCATAGGGAATAACCAGCGCAAAGCTGGGGCTGGGGGCTTCATCCATCAGGCCAAGCTCGGCCAAAAGGCCGCGCGCGAGGCTGGTTTTGCCGGCCCCCAAATCACCCGACAGCGCAATCACATCGCCCGCGCGCAATACGCCCCCAAGCGCGCGGCCAGCAGCATCAGTCGCCTGTGCATCGGGAAGAAGAAGGTGCGTATCAATCATCTGCGGGGAAGCTCTATCTCGACTGTCGTGCCCGCCCCGACCTCTGAGATCAAGCGCAGAGTGCCCCCATGGCTTTCAATCAGCTGTTTGGCGAGTGGAAGGCCAATGCCCAAAGAGCCATCTTCCTCCTGCGCCATATCTGGCCCGGCCCGGCTGAACCGATCTAGCGCGCGCGCCTGCTCCGCCGGGTTCATTCCCGGGCCGTTGTCTGAGATAATGATGTCGGTGCCGTCATCTGTGCCATAGGCATGAAGAAGAACACGCCCGCCCACAGGGGTATAGGCCACAGCATTCTGCAAAACATGGTCGATGGCGCGGCGCAGCCGATGGGCGTCGCCTAGGATGGACCCTATCGCCGGATCAATATCGGCAAGAAGCACCAAATTCTTCGCCGCAGCATCGTCTCGAAGCTCCTCTATCGCCGCATTGAGCAGGGGCAGCAGATCCACCGATGCCCGATTCAACCGCACCGCGTCCGCTGCTGACTGGGTCAAGTCCAACACATTGTCGACAAGCGACCCCAGCCTTATGGCGGCAGCATATATGGTCGACACATAGTCGCGCACCTGATCATTCATCTCGCCCGCAAGGCCATCCAGCAGCATTTCGGAAAAACCCTGAATGGAAGTTAAAGGGGTCCGCAGCTCATAGCTCATATGCGCGACAAAGGCGGTTTTCAGGCGATCCGCCTCTTCCAGCGTCTCCGCCCTGTCGCGCAGTATTTTCTCAATTTGCTGGCTGGCCGTAATATCCAACATGGTGAACAGCGCCGCCCCATCAGGAAGCGGGACAGCCGCATATTCAATGCAGCGACCATCCTTCAAGGTTAAGCGTGCACCCGATCGACGGCGGCCAATTGTGGCGGCACGAACACTGTCTTCCAGCCCCGCTGCATCCGCAGCCACAACGAGCATGGGCGTTATGGCCTGCGCCAAAACGTCTGCACGCGGGTGGCCGATCAGAAACTCCTCTTCAAACCCCCAAATCTCCCGAAGGCGGATATTCCAGTTGCTCAGCCGACCACTGGCCTCAAAGACGCCAATGGCTTCAAACAAATTGTCCAATGTCGCACGCCGGACCCGCAACAGGGTGTCCCGGGCGCTGGCCAGCTTTGTCTGCTCTGTTCGATCTTCAAAGATGAGCAGCAAGCCCCCATCGGGCAGAGGTTGTGCCAACAGGCGAATATGTTGCCCCGCGGGCAAGACCCAATTGTCTTCAATCGCACCGCGGGGGCGCTGAAACCAGGCCCGCAGCTCTGCCTTCCATTTCGGAAAATCGCGTGTTTCGGGGAGATGCCGTGTCTCTCGCATGCGGTCCAGCAAACGATCAAAATCGGGTTTTTCCGCAACCCATTCCGGCTTGATGGCGAACATCTGACGAAACGGCAGATTGCAGAAAATCAGGCTATGGTCTGCGTCAAATTGGGCAACTGCGGCGGACAATCGATCCAGCGTGTCCCGCTGCGTTTCGGCAAAGCGGCGAAATTCGGCCCGTGCGCGCTTTGCATCCTCTGCATCAACGGCATCGCTCGCGACCGCCTCTCCTGCCCGATCGATCTGCGCAAGAGTATGCGGCGCACGGCGATACAGGGCAAAAGCCTTGGTCAGCGCCCAGCCGCATCCGACAAGCCACAGTGCCAAGATGAGGCCAACCGCAAGGCTGGCCAAAGGCGTCAATGTGACCATCCCTAAAAAACAAAGAGGCCCGGCATCATGCCGGACCTCTTAAGTGCTTAGACGGCGGATAAACACCGCCGGGTTAGCAGGCTAGATTAGTAACGATAATGTTCTGGCTTGAACGGCCCTTCCGCGGTGACGCCAATATAGGCCGCCTGGCGCTCATTGAGCTTGGTCAGCTTCACACCCAGCTTTTCAAGGTGAAGTGCAGCCACCTTTTCATCCAGATGCTTGGGCAGGACATAAACCTTGTTCTCATATTGGCTGTTCTTGGTGAACAGCTCAATCTGCGCCAGCACCTGATTGGTGAAGGAGGAGGACATGACGAAGGACGGATGGCCCGTCGCGCAGCCCAAATTGACCAGACGGCCCTTGGCAAGGATCATGATCTTCTTGCCATCTGGGAATTCGACAAGATCGGTACCCGGCTTCACTTCGTCCCACTTATAGTTGGAGAGTGCCGCAATCTGGATCTCGCTGTCGAAATGGCCAATGTTGCAGACGATGGACATCGGCTTCATCGCCTTCATATGTTCGGCGGTGATCACGTCTTCATTGCCCGTTGCCGTCACGAAGATATCGGCACGCTCAACAGCGTCTTCCATCGTCACGACTTCATAGCCTTCCATCGCCGCTTGGAGCGCGCAAATGGGGTCAATTTCGGTCACGAGCACACGGGCGCCGCCCTGACGCAGAGAGGCGGCCGAGCCTTTGCCCACATCGCCAAAGCCAGCAACGCAGGCGACCTTACCGGCCAGCATGACGTCGGTTGCGCGGCGGATGGCATCGACCAGCGATTCTTTACAGCCGTAAAGATTGTCGAACTTCGACTTGGTGACGCTGTCATTCACATTGATCGCCGGGAAAGGCAGCTTGCCGTCCTTGGCAATCTGATACAGCCGGTGAACGCCCGTGGTGGTTTCTTCCGACACGCCCTTAATATGGGCGACCGACATGGTGAGATAGCCCGGCTTTCGCTTCAGGAAGTCCTTCAATGCACGGACAAACTCAATTTCTTCGGCGTTGTTTGGTTCAAACAGGGGTTCGCCTGCTTCCACACGCGCGCCCCAAAGCGCGAACATCGTCGCGTCGCCGCCATCATCGAGAATCAAATTGGTTGTTTCATCGCCCCAATCGAAAATGCGGCCGACATAATCCCAATATTCCGCCAAGCTTTCACCCTTGACGGCAAAAACAGGGATGCCCGCCGCTGCAATGGCAGCCGCCGCGTGATCCTGCGTCGAATAGATATTGCACGTTGCCCAGCGGATTTCCGCACCCAGATCAACCAGCGTTTCGATGAGAACCGCAGTCTGGATCGTCATGTGGAGGGAGCCTGTAATACGGGCACCCTTGAGCGGCTTTGACGCGCCATATTCGGCACGAAGGGCCATCAGGCCCGGCATTTCGGTTTCAGCAATCTGGATTTCTTTACGGCCAAAATCGGCAAGGCTCAGGTCGGCGACAACATAATCATGGGCCACGGGAATTCTCCGGCATTTATATGGAATGACCGGCCCCTAACCGCTGCTGCGCGGAATGGCAATGCAAATATAAAGATTTCTTTATATGATCCGATTAGGATATGATCCGATTAGGCCGTCCCGCTGGCGCTGGACAAGAGCCGGGGGTCAATGCCGCTCGCATGGAAGGCGCGCGTCCAACGCTCTTGGGCAGGCACGTCATAAATCAGGCTGGGGTCTGCCGGGGCGACGTGCCAGCCAGGACGCTTCATTTCGGCATCGAGCTGGCCCTTGCCCCAACCGGCATAGCCA
>Ga0078894_10001501_pt1 | contig 17396 bp, 16 predicted proteins | sample LauGreSu1BDMLBSD_2_FD_67506 | JGI IMG/M metagenome (GOLD analysis project Ga0078894, IMG submission 67506) | Freshwater lake microbial communities from Lake Michigan, USA - Su13.BD.MLB.SD (version 4) (version 4) | ecosystem: Environmental > Aquatic > Freshwater > Lake | place: Lake Michigan... | reverse complement strand
CCTCTCAGCCCGTGCCGAAGTTTCCCCGCCCCGCACAGCCTGACCGTCATTCGTTCCGATCGACGCCGGAGAAGTCCTATGGCACGGCGTGATACGGTTGATCAACCGCCGGCGGATCCCGGGCTTCCATTCAAGCGCCGAGCGCGTCGCCGTCTGGTCGGAGCCCTGGTTATCGGGCTGGCGGTGGCTGTCACCTTGCCTCTGGTGCTCGATCGAGAGCCCCGTTACCCCCGACCCGACATCCGGGTTGACATCCCCTCGCGCGATGCGCAGTTGCCCGTTCGGCCACCCGGCGAGGCCGACGCGCCGCCCGCCGCCCAGCGTGCGCCGGTGAACGCCGATTCGGCCCGTGCGGCCCGCGCTGAAGCAGGGCGTGCAGCTGAAGCCCGTGCCACGGCGGGAGGCAGCGCGCCAGCCGATCCATCGCAGGCTGCCGCCGATGCCCGGCTGCAGGCGCGCGAGCCCATGACCCAGCAACTCGACGTTCCCGCGGACGGTGGTGCTGCGCAATCGCGAAGCAGCGCCGCGGCGCGAGCCGACTCCGATGCCGCCCGTGCTGCGGCTGCCAAATCCGACGCGGCACGCGCCGAAGCCCAGCGCCAGGAGGCAGCCCGGGCGGAGGCGGCCCGAGCGGAGGCCGCCCGAGCTGAGGCGGCCAGAGCTGAGGCGGCTCGCGCCAATGCAGCGCGTGCCGAAGCCGCTCGCGCGGAGGCAGTTCGCGCTGAAGCCGCTCGTGCTGAAGCCGCCCGCGCACAGGCTGCCCGTCAGCAGGCCGCCGCAGCGGCTGCCGACACCTCACGGCAAAGCGCCGATGCGCAGCCGCGCACCTACCCGAGCCAGAACTGGGCGGTGCAGATCGGGCAATTCGCACGCCCCGAAAATGCCCGGGCGGCCGAAGCACGTGCCAGCAGCCTCGGGCTGCGGGCCTACAGCGAAACCCTTCAAACTGCCCAGGGCGAGCGTGTACGCGTTCGTACAGGTCCGTTTGCCACTCGCGCCGCGGCCGAAGAGGCGCGCAGCCGGTTGCTCGCCGCAGGGCTTGACGCCGCGCTGATCGCCCCTGAGGCAGGTCGATGAGTGCGCTCACGGCCTGGGACTGGCTGCTCGGTGGAATCGTGTTCGTCTCGGTTGCACTCGGGCTGCTCCGAGGCCTGGTTCGAACCGCGTTTGCGCTGGCCTCCTGGGTGGTGGCGCTGGTCGGCGCGCTTCTCGGCAGCCCGCTTCTGATCAGCGCGCTTGGTGTTGCCGCGCCGGTCTGGGCGCTGGCGCTGCCTGTGTTCCTGATCCTGTTCCTCGTCACCCGCTATGTGGGCGCGCTGATCGCGAGAGGGCTCGCCGCGGTGGGCCTGGGGGGGCTCGATCGGATGCTGGGTGGGGTCATCGGGGTGGCACGAGCAGTCATCGTATTTGCCATCATCGCCCTGGTAGCCGCGCTTGCCGGGTTCGATCGCGACCCCGCCTGGAGCGGCGCGCGCTGCCGCCCGCTGCTCGATGAAATCACAGCGCGTCTGATGCCTCACCTGCCGCTTCGGCCCGCGGGTATGCTGAAGGCGGCGTGAGTTTCTGCTTACCGCGTCCGGAGCCAAGCCATGTGCGGAATTCTCGGGGTGATTTCACGCTCACCCGTCAACCAGCTGCTCTACGATGGTCTGCTGCTTTTGCAGCATCGAGGGCAGGACGCGGCCGGTATCGCAACGGCATCGAACAAGAAATTCAGCCTGCACAAGGCCAATGGACTGGTGCGGGATGTGTTCCGCACCCGCAATATGCGAGCGCTCCCGGGCACGTCGGGTATCGCGCATGTTCGCTATCCCACCGCGGGTTCGGCTTCCGATTCGGAAGAGGCGCAGCCCTTTTACGTGAACGCGCCTTTTGGCGTCACGCTGGCACACAACGGCAATCTCACCAACGCTGCGCAGCTCGGCGAAGAGATGTTCCGCCGCGACCGGCGCCACATCAACACGGCCTCCGATTCGGAGGTGCTGCTCAATGTGCTGGCGCATGAGCTTCAGGAGAAGGCGCGCGGCATCACGCTCGATCCCGACACCATCTTTGCCGCGGTCACGGGGTTGCAGGCACGTGTGCGTGGTGCGTACGCCTGTGTGGCGGAGATCGCGGGCTACGGCATTCTCGCGTTTCGCGATCCGTTCGGCATTCGGCCGCTCTGCTACGGCGTCGCTGAAACCGATGCGGGTACCGAATATCTGGTCGCCTCTGAATCCGTGGCACTGGAAGGCCTCGGGTTCCGGTTGGTACGCGACATTCAGCCGGGCGAAGCCGTGTTCATCGACCTCGATGGCAATTTTCATTCGCGGCAGTGCGCGCTGTCGGCGTCGCTCAATCCTTGCATGTTCGAGTTCGTGTATTTTGCGCGACCCGACTCGCTGATCGACGGTGTCTCGGTGTATGCCGCCCGGCTTCGGATGGGGGAGTATCTGGCGCGCAGTGTCTCCAGCGCTCTCCATCGCGGCGATATCGATGTGGTCATGCCCATCCCCGATACTTCCCGTCCGTCGGCGATGCAGCTTGCCAATCGGCTCGGACTCGACTACCGCGAGGGCTTTCTCAAGAATCGATACGTTGGCCGTACCTTCATCATGCCGGGCCAGGCGGTGCGCAGAAAAACGGTTCGCCAGAAGCTCAACGCGATGAGTGTCGAGTTCAGGGGCAAGAACGTGCTGCTGGTGGATGACTCGATTGTCCGCGGCACCACCTCGCGAGAAATCGTGCAGATGGCGCGTGACGCCGGGGCAAACAAGGTGTATTTCGCCTCGGCCTCGCCGCCGGTGCGCTTTCCCAATGTGTATGGCATTGACATGCCCACCCGCAGCGAACTCATCGCCCACGCCCGAAACGATGACGAAATCTGCAATGCCATCGGGGCTGACGCCCTGGTGTATCAGTCGGTTGATTCAATGAAACGTTCGGTGACTGATCTCAATCCGTCGCTTACGCGTTTCGAGGCATCATGCTTTGACGGGCAGTACATCACGGGCGACATCTCTGCCGACTATCTTGACCAGCTCGAAACCGGGCGCGTCACGATCGGCACAGGTCCCGATGAAGAGCGTACGCTCAGCCAGATGAACCTTCAGTTTGCCGTGGTCGGTGACTGAGCTTCCAGGAAATCCAATGTCCGACTCTTTTTCCTTTGACACGCTTGCCGTCCGCGCCGGCATTGAACGTTCTCAATTCGGCGAGCACGCCGAGCCGATCTACCTCACCTCGAGCTTCGTGTTCGAAAACTCGGCGCAGGCCGCAGCGCGCTTCGCGGGGACGGACCGAGGGCCGGTTTATTCGCGTTTCTCGAACCCCACGGTGCAGATGTTCTGTGACCGGCTCGCCGCCCTGGAAGGCGCGCCGGCGTGTCTGGCTACCGCTTCCGGCATGTCGGCGATCATGGCGACGCTCATGAGCCTCACCCGTGCCGGCGATCACGTCGTATCCTCCACCGGCGTGTTCGGAGCCACGATGCAGCTCTTCAACATGTTCGGCCGCTACGGCGTGGAAACCAGTTATGTTCCGCTCACCGACCCCGATGCCTGGCGGCGCGCGATGCGGCCCAACACCCGCATGCTTTATCTCGAATCGCCGTCGAATCCGCTCACCGAGGTGGGCGACATTCGCGCGCTGGCCAGCATCGCTTCGGATGCGGGCGCGGTGCTGGTGGTCGACAACTGTTTTTGTACACCCGCGCTGCAACGTCCGTTTGATCTGGGCGCGCATGTGGTGGTGCATTCGGCCACCAAATACATTGATGGCCAGGGGCGGGTGCTGGGCGGCGCGGTGCTGGGTAGCGAGCAATATGTTCGCGAGCAGCTCCTTCCGGTGCTGCGCACTGCTGGCCCATCGCTCTCGCCGTTCAATGCCTGGGTGCTGCTGAAAGGGCTTGAGACGCTTTCGCTTCGCATGGAGCGGCAATCGGCCAATGCGCTCGAGGTGGCGCGCTGGCTTGAGGCGCATCCGCGCGTGGCACGAGTGCACTACCCAGGCCTTGCATCCCACGCGCAGCATGCGCTCGCCATGAGTCAGCAGAAGACCGGCGGCGCCATCGTGTCGTTCGACGTCAAAGGCGATGACCCTGCCAATCTGCGTGCGCGCGCGTGGGCTACCATTGATCAGTGCAAGATGCTTTCCATCACCGGTAACCTCGGTGACACCAAAACCACCATCACCCATCCGGCGAGCACCACGCATGGGCGTCTCACGCCGGAGGCGAGGTTGGCGGCGGGCGTAGGTGAAGGGCTGATTCGCGTTGCGGTGGGTGTCGAGTCGCCTTCCGACATCTGTACCGATCTGGCCCGCGGGCTGGAGGCTTGAGCTCCCGGTTCAACCCAATCCTGTTCGGAATGTCTGACTGATGAATACTCCGGTTCCTTTTCGTGTGTTGCGTTCGCGCGGCGTTGAGCGGCTGGTTGCCGGCATGCCCACCCAGGACGGTGCGGGCGTGAAGCTCGTTCGTGTGCTCACGCAAGACCTGCAGCGCAGGCTCGACCCGTTCCTCATGCTCGACAACTTCGGCTCCGAGAACCCGGGTGACTACATCGCCGGCTTTCCTGATCATCCGCACCGCGGGTTTGAAACCGTCACCTACATGCTCACTGGCTGCATGCGGCATCGTGACAGCGTGGGCAACGAAGGTCTGATCAATTCGGGCGGTGTGCAGTGGATGACCGCGGGGCGCGGCATCATCCACTCCGAGATGCCTGAACAGCAGGACGGCCTCATGGAGGGCTTTCAGCTGTGGGTGAACCTGCCTTCGAATCTCAAGATGACCCAGCCCGGCTGGCGGGACATCCCCGGCGGACAGGTGCCCGAGTTTGTCAGCGCGGAAGGCGTTCGCGTGCGCGTCGTTGCCGGTCGTGCGCACGGCGTGGCGGGTGCGGTGCCCGAGGGCACGGTTGATCCGGTGTTTCTTGATCTGCATTTTGATGCGCCAGGGTCAATCGATATTGAACTGCCAGCGGGGCACAACGCGCTTGCCTATGTGTATCGCGGCGCGTTGTCGGTGGGCGGCAGCCCGGTGCCACGCCAGCGCATGGCGGTGCTGGAAACCCGCCCCGATGCCGACGGTGTGCGCTTCGTCGCCGAGGCGCCGGCACGCGTTGTGCTGATTGCCGGCCGGCCGCTCAACGAACCCATCGCCCAGTATGGTCCGTTCGTGATGAATACCCGTGATGAGTTGATGCAGGCGGTACGCGACTATCAGAGCGGCCACTTTGCCTGAGGCGGGAGGCATTGCCAGGAGGCGCCGGGGAAGCGCCACGAAGGCGCCGGGCAAGCGCTGCCTTTGTGCTTGCCCTACCTGAAGTTCCGGCTGCGGCTTTCGAGCGCGCCCAGTAGCGCCGTGTGGTCGATGATGCGCGCGGCCACCAGATGCGTGACCGTGCCGCCGCCGTGTTCCTGGCGCTGCCAGTAACCGTAGACGCTCATGAGTTGGGCGCCAAGCAGCGCCGCGCGGAAGCGTTCGAACACCGCAGGCCAAACAATGACGTTGACCGTGCCGGTGTCGTCTTCGAGCGTGACGAACAGCGTGCCGCGCGCGGTTTCCGGGCGCTGGCGGTGGGTGACCAGGCCGCTTGCGCGCGCGATGCGGCCGTCTGGGTAGCCCGCGAGCGCCGAAGCCGGTTCGATGCGCAGACGGTCGAGTTGCGCGCGCAGCAGTGCCAGCGGGTGACGCCCCATGGGGATGCCGAGCGAGCGGTAATCGGCGATCGTGTCTTCGCCTTCGGAGGGTGCGGTGAGCGTGATGGGGGCTTCGTCAATGCGGGTTTGATCCAGGAACCCCCCGGTCAGTCGGCCCGCTGCAGCTGCCCAGTAGGCCTGACGACGATGACCCGCGAGCGCCAGCAGCGCACCAGAATCGGCGAGCGCACGCAGTGCGGTGGCATCCAGCTGGGCGCATTGAGCGAGATCGTCAACGTCATCGAATGCGAAGCCCCCGCCGCGAGCGGAATCATTCAGCCGTTGCTCGCGCGCGGCCAGAATGCGTTCGATAGCGACTGCCGAGAGGCTTCGCACCTGCGCAAGCCCCAGGCGCACGGCGGGCTGCGAATGGGGTTCGTCGAATTCTTCGAGCGTGCACTGCGCCTGGCTCACCAGCACATCAACCGGGCGCACCTCGACGCCGTGCGCGCGTGCATCGCGCACCAGCTGCGCGGGCGCATAGAACCCCAGCGGCTGACTGTTGAGCATGGCGGCGAGAAACGCAGCCGGTTCATGGCGTTTGATCCAGCAACTGACATAGACCAGCAGCGCAAAGCTGGCTGCATGGCTTTCGGGAAAACCGTATTCGCCGAAGCCTTCGATCTGGCTGAAGATGCGCTGCGCGAACTCGGGCTCGTAGCCGCGTGCGAGCATGCCTTCGACCACGCGCTGCTGAAAGGCATCGAGCCCGCCCTTGCGACGCCAGGCGGCCATGGCGCGGCGCAGCTGGTCGGCCTCGCCCGCGCTGAAGCCCGCGGCCAGCATGGCGACCTGCATCACCTGTTCCTGAAAGATGGGTACGCCCAATGTGCGTTCGAGCGCCGGCCGGATTTCGTCACGGGGATAATCGACTGGCTCCAGCCCCTGACGGCGACGCAGGTAGGGATGCACCATGCCGCCCTGAATGGGACCGGGCCGGACAATGGCCACCTCGATCACCAGATCGTAGAAGCAGCGCGGCTGCAAGCGGGGCAGCATGCTCATCTGCGCGCGCGATTCGATCTGAAACACGCCCACGGTGTCGGCGCGGCTGATCATTTCGTAGGTGGCGGGGTCTTCGGAGGGGATGTCCTGGATGCGGAAGGGCAGGATGGGAGGCGCACCGGGCAACCGATGGTTGCCGCGCCGCCAGGGGTCGCGCCGGAAAGTGATCAGATCAAGCGCACGGCGGATGGCGCTCAGCATGCCGAGCGCGAGCACATCAACCTTCAACAGCCCCAGCGCATCGAGATCGTCTTTGTCCCACTCGATGACGGTACGCTCGACCATGGCCGCGTTCTCGACTGGCACCAGACGCGTGAGCTGATCGCGCGCGATGACGAAGCCGCCGGTGTGCTGTGACAGATGACGAGGGAAATTCTGCAGTGTTTGCACGAGCTCCAGCCAGCGTGCAACGATGGGCGCATCGGGGTTGAGCCCGGCTTCGGTGAGCCGATCTCGATCGGGTACGCCACGCCATGACGACAGCGTGCCTGCGAGGCGCTCGATGCAAGTTGCGTCGATGGCAAGCGCCTTGCCCACATCGCGCAGCGCTGAGCGGGTGCGGTAGCGGATGACAGTGGCGGCGAGCGCTGCGCGATGGCGCCCGTATTTCCGGTACAGGTACTGGATGACCTCTTCACGACGCTGGTGTTCGAAATCGACGTCGATGTCGGGCGGTTCGTTGCGCTCGCGGCTGATGAAGCGCTCGAACAGCACGCTCAGGCGGGCGGGGTCGACCTCGGTGATGCCGAGCGCATAGCAGACGGCCGAGTTGGCAGCCGACCCCCGACCCTGACACAGAATGTTGCGGCCGCGGGCGAAGTGAACGATGTCGGCCACTGTGAGGAAATAAGGCTCATAGTGCAGTTCGCTGATCAGCGTGAGTTCGTGTTCGATCTGCTCGCGCACCGTGGCGGGAATGCCTGCCGGATAGCGGCCCGGTAGACCCCGGTCGACCAGCTCGCGCAGCCAGCTGGCGGGCGTGTGTCCGGGCGGCACGATTTCATCAGGGTATTCATAGCGCAGTTCGTCAAGCGAAAAACTGCTGCTGGCCGCAATCTCGAGGGTTTCCTCGAGAAGCTCGGTCGGATAGAGGCTGGCGAGCCGCAGGCGGCTGCGCAGATGCTGCTCGGCGTTGGGGGCGAGCGCGTGCCCGCAGCGTGCGACCGGCTGCCCCAGCCGAATGGCATTGAGGGTGTCGTGCAGGGGTTTGCGCGAGCGGCGATGCATGTGTACATCGCCCGCAGCCACCAGTGGCAGACCGCTTGTACGACCCAATGCGCGCAGCTGCTCGAGCCGGGTGCTGTCGTGGCCGTAGGCGAGCAGTTCGACCGCCAGCCAGGCCCGGTTGGTAAAGCGCTCACGGAGCCAGGGGGCGAGCGCAGCCAACCCGGGCTGAGCCGGGATTGGACCTTGCGCAGGCACGAGCAGCGCGGTGCAGCCGGGCACGCCGTCGTCGAGATCGGTGGGCAGCAGCTGGTAGTGCCCCTTGGGGGCGCGCGCGCGCGCCGCGCTGATCAGCTCGCTTAACCGCCCATAGCCATCACGGTGGCGTGCGAGCAGCACCAGCCTTGGGGTAGCGATGGCGGTCCCGGGTGTGCCAGGGGCGTGAAAGGCGCTGCCAGTGCGGGCAGGGTCGAGACAGTTGTGCAGCGAAAATTCGGCACCGATCAGGAGCGGGAAATTGTGTGTGCGTGCCTGCAGATGGGCCCGCACCACGCCCGCGAGCGAGCATTCATCGGTGAGGGCGAGCGCTGCATAGCCGAGTTCGCGGGCGCGGTCGACCAGTTCCTCGGGGTGTGAGGCACCCCGGAGGAAGGAGAAATTGCTGATGCAGTGGAGCTCGGCGTAGGCGGGTAACATGGCAGATCAATAATACTGTATAAAAATACAGTATTGATATTTCGCTGCGCGGTGGCGTTTCGTGTGCTGCGAGTCTCGGGTGATGCGGGTGCCCCGCTATACTTCCGACGGGTCAACTGATCGTTCAGAGAGCAACCATGCAAAGCAGTTTCACCAACCGGTTTCCCTGGCTTATGTCGTGTCTGTTGACGGTCGCTTTTACGATCGCAGCCGGCCCGGTTGTCGCCCAGGTGGTATCGGTCAAAGACCCCTGGGTGCGAAGCACTGTGCCGCGCCAGAAGGCCACCGCCGCCTACATGGAAATCACCGCTGGGCGAGCCTCGCGCCTGCTTGAGGCCAGTTCGCCAGTGGCCGGAGTGGTCGAGATTCATGAAATGCGCATGGACAAAGATGTGATGCGCATGCGGGCCATTCCCGCGCTCGAACTGCCCGCAGGCCAGCCGGTCGCGCTCGAGCCGGGGGGCTACCACGTCATGCTGATGGACCTGAAGGTGCAGATCAAGGATGGTGACAAGGTGCCCATCTCGCTGGTGGTCGAACTGCGAAACGGTAGCCGTGAAACCGCCCAGATCACCGCGGTGGCGCGCTCGCCCCAGCCTGCGTCAACGCAGGGGGGCGGGCACGGCAAGTCGCACTCGCACTGAGGAGCGCGTTCATGGCCCACGCCACTTCGCTTGTCAGTGTCATGCATCAGCATCGGCTCTCCGAGCCCACCGCCTACGAAAACCTGTTGGGCGACGCCGTTGAACGCGCGTTCGCTGCGGGCACCCACGACCTCGACGGTATCGTGAGCATGCTGAACGACACAGGTCCAGCCGGCCCTGATGGTGAGCCCTGGACTGCAGCGCGGCTCGAGGCCGAACTCGCGCGTCTGGGCGCCTGACCCCTGCCGCAGACTGGCCGCCTGAACGATCGTCACGGAGTCGAATGATGAACGCACCTACCCCCGTGTATCAGGATGCGGTCGAACGCGTCCTGTCGCGTGGTCTCACCAGCTACTGGTTCCCGATCTGCCCCTCGTCATGGGTGCGCGATCAGCCAATATCGTTGCGGCGGCTGGGGCGAAAGCTGGTGCTCTGGCGCGACGCCGCCGGGTTGGTCCGCGTGCTCGAGGATCATTGCCCGCACCGCGGTGCTGCGCTCTCCATGGGCGTGGTGCTGGGTGATCGAATTGCCTGCGCCTACCACGGCGTGCAGGTGCGCTGCGACGGCATGGTCGTCCGCGTGCCTGGCAGTCCGGGATGCAAGCTCGAAGGCTCGCAAGCCACCCGCATGTATGCCGCCCGCGAGGCCCAGGGTGCGGTGTTTGTCTACAACGCGGTCGATCCCCACTGCGATGAGCCGCCGCCGCTGGTGCTTCCAGAACAGCTTACCTCGCCCGAGTGGTCGTCCTTTCTCTGCTACGTGGAGTGGGGGTGCGATTACCGCTATGTCATGGAAAACGTGATCGATCCCATGCATGGCGCCTACTTGCATCGCCAGTCTCACAGCATGGCCGAGGGCGATTTTTCAGCCGACTTCCAGATTCGTGACACCGATACCGGTTTCGTATTTGAAAAAAAGGGCCAGCGCAATGTCAATTTCGACTGGACCGAATGGATTGATACCGGCATTCACATGATGCGGCTTGAGATCCCCTATCCGAAAACCGGCGGGCCGGGTGGCAACTTCACCATCATCGGCGGCTATGTTCCGATCTCCCCGCAGGCGGCGGGCATTTTCTTCTGGCGGTGCCGCAAGGTTGCGGGCTGGCAGCGCAGCGCCTGGCGGTTTCTCTACCGCAATCGTCTCGAAGCGCGGCATTTCCACGTACTCGAGCAGGACCGCCTCGCCATGGAAAGCATGGAGCCCGACGCGAACCAGCGCGAGCACCTCTATCAACACGACCTCGGCATTGTCCGGCTGCGACGGACGCTGCGCGGGCTCGCCCAAAAACAGATCGAAGCGGAAACCTCGGATATCTCAGCATGATTCGTACGTTTGTTCATACGCTGCGCCATGAAGCGGCCGATGTGATCGGTATTGAACTGCGCTCGCCAGATGGCGCCGAGTTGCCCGCGTTCACCGCAGGCGCGCACGTTGACCTGCATCTGCCGGGTGGGCTTGTCCGCAGCTATTCGCTGGTCAACGATTGCCGCGAGCGTCATCGCTACGTGCTTGCGGTGCTGCGCGAACGTCAGAGCCGGGGCGGCTCGCGCGCGGTGCACGAGCAGTTTCGCATCGGCATGCCGCTCGAACTCGGCGAGCCGCGCAACCAGTTCCCACTTCACGAAGCGGCTGCGCACACGGTGCTGGTGGCCGGGGGCATCGGCGTCACACCGTTGCTGTCCATGGCGCGGCGGTTGAAAGTGCTGGGCGCGTCGTTTGAATTCATCTATTGCGCGCGTTCGCGCAGCGCCGCTGCGTTTGTCGATGATATCGCCGCGCTTGGCGTGCCTGTGCACTGGCACTTTGATGATGCCGTGGGCCGTCCGCCAGACCTGGGTGCGCTGCTGCGTGCACGGCCAGGGTCAGGAAGCGCCACCACGCACTACTACGCGTGCGGGCCCGCCGCCATGCTCGACGCCTTCCTGGCCAGCTGCTCGGCACTTGGCTACGGCAACGCGCACATCGAGCGGTTTGCGGCCGCCACCCCGGTTGAAGAGGTGGGGTCACAGCAGGGCTTTACGGTTGAACTTCGCCGATCGGCGCAGCGGTTTTCGGTGGCGCCTGGGCAGTCGATCCTCGACGTGCTGCTTGATGCAGGTGTGTCGGTGAGCTTCAGCTGTCAGGACGGTTTTTGCGGCAGCTGCGAGACTCGCGTGCTCGAGGGCACGCCCGAGCACCGCGACTCGGTGCTTACCGAGGGTGAGCGCGCCGAAAACAAGGTGATGATGATCTGCGTGTCGGGCTGTCGCAGCGAGGGGCTGGTACTCGACCTTTGAGCCGCCTGCTCGCGCATGTGGCGGCTGCGTCGGTTCAGTCTGCCCGGATGCCGCGCGCGGTAATCACCTTTTCCCAGGTGGCGGTCTCGGCGCGAATGTGCGCGGCGAAAGCAGCCGGGGTCATCGGGCTTGCGGTCATCGCCTGAGCGCTCAGCTGCCGGGTGACAGCCTCGGTTGCGAGGGCGGCGGCGGCGTCGCGCGCGAGCTGGACCACGACGTCAGGTGAGGTGCCGGCTGGCGCCATCAGCCCGTACCAGGAGCTCACCACCACGCCGTCCACCCCCAGCTCGGCCAGAGTGGGGATGTCGGGGGCCACCGGGCTGCGCGTGCTGTCGGTGATGGCAAGTGCCACCAGGCGTCCGGCGCGAACCTGGGGAAGCGCAGCCGGCAGGTTGCTGAACATGAGTGGCACCACGCCTGCGATCACATCATTGATCGCAGGCCCCGTTCCCTTGTAGGGCACGTGCTGCAGATCGAGTCCGAGTTGCTGGCGAAACAGTTCGCCCGCCAGATGAAGCCCGCTACCAATACCGGGCGATGCATAGGAAAATCGCTTGGGGTCGGCGCGTACCGCTGCAACCAGCGCGGCCAGTGTGGTGGTGTCGGCCGAGGGATGCGCAACCAGCACATTGGGTGCCTTGGCGAGCATGGTGACCGCCGCGAAGTCGCGCTCGATCCGGAACGGAAAATTCGCCATCAGCGTTGGGTTGATGGTGAGGTTGCCGGCCGGGATCACCAGCAATGTGTGCCCGCTTGGCCGCGCGCGCCGCACCCTGTCCATGCCGGGATTGCCTGCGCCTCCAGGCACATTTTCGACGACCGCGGCTTGCCCGTAGCGCTTCTGCAGGCTTTCGGCGAGCAGGCGCGAAAGCACGTCAACCGGGCCGCCTGGCGGGAACGGCGCCACGATGGTGAACCGCTCCTGTGCCAGTTGGCGAGCGGCCGCGCTGGGTTCGTCGGCATGAGCAACGTTTGCCAGGCACCCTGCAACCGTGAGGATGAGGAATCGTGACAGCATGGAAATCGGAGTGCGCATGAATGTGCTCAGATGGCCAGGGCCCCGGTTCGGTTGGCAAGAAAGCGCATGGCTGACAGTACGGTCAGTGCCGAGGTTCGTGGATTGTCGGGAAGCGGTCGGCCGCGCATGGTGAGGGACATTTCGCCGAACGCGCCGCGGACCATCACCTCATGAATGTTGTCCTTGATGCCCGGGTCGGCAATCAACCGGACGCGCGTGGCATCGAGCCCGAGCCCAGCCAGGGAAATGGTGGCTGCCACATTGGCGTTTTTCGGGTAAAGCCGTGCCGCCTCGCGAGCGTTCGCTTCGAGAAACACCGCAGGCTCGCGCAGTGAATCCAGATCAAGCAGCCGCTCGGCGGGTGAACCGCGCCAGCCTGATGGGGGCTTTCTACCGGTGTAGACCACGTCGTCGAGACCCGCGAACCGGGCAGCGGCGATTGCATCGATGCCACCGATCGCGCCTGCGAGCAGATGCAACCGTGCGCCGCCGCGCGCGGCCGAATCGGCCAGCCGTTCGGCGAGACCATCTTCATGAAGTGCGCCGATCGAAAGGATCGCGCATTCGGTGCCGCGCGCGAGCGCAGGCTCGACATGGTCGAGGAGCGCCGAGTGTCCTGCGCACTCGACCAGCAGCCTGCAGCGCTCGGGGACTTCGCTCTGCACATCGACAGAGGAGCCGAGCGCTGCGCGCACTGCCGCGACCCGCTCGGGGCGAACGACCACGCAGTCCAGTCGCGCATGCGGGATGGCTGCGAGGCGAGAGTGGAGTGCCTGTGCGATGGCCCCCCAGCCGATCAGGGTGAACGGCGTGCTGCCCGGCATGGCGCTTGAAGGGGATGTCATGGCGAGACTCCAGCCGTTGAATGGGTGAGACGGGTGGCGATCTCGGCTGCCGCCTCCTGCACCTGTTCGGCAAGCGTTTGCGCACGTGCGGCATCGATCCGCTGCGCCGGGACCGTGACGCTCACCACTGCGGTGACATGCCCGCGCCCGGCGACCACCGGCGCGGCGATGGTGGAGATGCCGGTTTCGAAGCCCCCTTCGCTGATTGCCCAGCCGCGCTTGCGGTCGGCTGCGATCAGGCGGGACAGCTCGGCGAGGGTCCGGGGGGTGTGTTCGGTGAACCGCTGCAGCGTGGCTTCAGGATACAGACGCTCCAGCTCGGGTGTGCCGAGATCGGACAGCAGCAGGCGCCCCAGCACGGTGGCGTGAGCCGGCAGACGGGCACCGACCTGTACCGACTGAAAGAGCGCACTCTCCCCAGGCGCCTTGGCGATGAACACCACCTCACGGCCGTCTCGCACCACCAGGTGCGCGGAACAGCGCGTTCGATCCCGCAGGCGCGTAATCACCGGGTGACCGATTTCAGTGAGCTCCATGGAGGCGAGTACCTCAAAGCCCAGGCGCAGCACACCCAGCCCAAGGCGGTAGGAAGCGCTGTCGTCCACCCGCTCGACGTAGCCTGCTCGCTCAAGCGTGTGCAGCATCCTGAAAACGGATGCGCGCGGCAGTTCCATGTCGCGTGCGAGCTCCGCACCGGTCAGCTGCGGCGTGCGGCGGCTGAAACGCGAGAGCAGCTCAAGGCCGCGCGCGAGCGCGGGCACGTGGTAGCGATCAGGCTCGGCCTCCGACACGCCGGGGGCGGCAGCGGGCACCGGATCAGCGCGGCCCGGTGTCGATCGATTCATGGTTCGCCCAGACCCAGAATGGCGTTCACCAGTGCAGGCGCCTCGAGCGGACAGCCGTGGCCGACCGGGCCGAGAGGGGTCCAGGGCTGGCCGGCGCGGGTCGCGATGTCCTGGCAGCTCTCGGGTGGTGTGATCGTGTCGGCCTGACCGCTTGCAACCACCAGCGGGCCCCGCCAGGTAGCGAGATCAGCATCGATATCGCCCCGGGCCAGCATCTCGGTGGCCTGCGTGTAGCCCGCGGGATGAACGCGCGCCATGATGGAGCGGACATAGCCGATCAGATCGGGGTGGGCCTGCGGCGACAGCATGGCCGAAGCGCGGCGCTCGGCAAGGCCTGCAGGACCGTGCTGGCGGAGCGCCTCGAGGCGGTCGTGGCGACGACGTTCGCGCTCGGCGGCGTCGGCGCGTCCATAGCCGCGCGCCGGGGCAAACAACACCAGGCGGCTGATTCGCTCGGGTTGCTGGCGAGCCGCTGCCGAGGCAATCAGGCAGCCCATTGATTGACCAGCGAGTGTGATGGGGTGGTTGACGCCCAGCGCGTCGAGCCACTGCCAGAGTCGAGCCGCGTAGTCCGCGGCGGTGGGGCATTCGGCCGCCAGCCGCGTGCTGTTTCCATAGCCGGGCGCATTCCAGGCGATCACCCGCGGTCGCCGCGATTGCGCGAGGCGGTTGGCGGCCTCGAGTTGCTCGAGCCAACTCGCGCCAGCCGAGCCGATGCCGTGCAGCAGCACGTGGGAGACGGGCTGGTCGGAGGCGCCGGCCTGTAGCGATTCAACTCGCGCGCCGTCGCCGCACGCGGTGGAGATGAGTGAAAGGGCAGTGGCTGATGCCTGAAGTTCGTTGAGCGTACGCATTGCTTTGAGTGGTTAGGGTTCTGGCGTTCAGTGCATGGCAAAGCCGCCGTTTACCGCAAGCAGTTGCCCGGTGACAAAAGCACTGGCAGCCGACAGCAGAAAGAGCACGCTGCCGGTGACATCGTCTGGCATCTGTTCGCGCGCAATGGCGCGGCCGTTCAGGTAATGATCATGACGCGCCCGGGGCACGTATTCGGTGGCCTCCACCAGCGTGAGACCGGGCGCGATCGCATTGACGGTGATGTGGTCGGGGCCCAGTTCGCGCGCCATCGAGCGCGTCATGGCAATGATGGCGCCTTTGCTCGCTACATAGGCCATCAGGCGCGGTGCGCCCCAGAGCGCGGTGTCGGATGCGATGTTGACAATGCGGCCGCTGCCCGAGGCTTTGAGCGCGGCGCGGGCAGCGCATGCGGCCAGCCACGGACCGCGCACGTTGACAGCCATCACGGTGTCCCAGGTGTCGAGATCGATCTGATCGAGGTCGCGGCCGCCCGAATTCGTGACGGCTGCGTTGTTGAGCAGGCCATCGAGGCCGCCCATCTGCGAGGTGGCAGCGTGAAGGGCGCTTCGAACGGAGTCAGGGTTGCGCATATCCAGGTCGACGAACATTGCCTGGCTACCCAGTTCGGCGGCGAGGGCGTGTCCGCGGTCGGTAAGCACGTCACCGAAGGCGACCCGTGCGCCGGCTGCGCAGAGCGCACGCACGAATGCCTCGCCCAGACCGCGCGCGCCGCCGGTGACAAAAACGCGCCGACCGTCGAGGCGAATCACCGTGGAATCGGCGGGTCCAGGGGAGGGAGACCGAAGGTCAGTGGGCATGGTGAGTGCAGTTGGGAATGGAGGGCAAGTTGGGCGCCGGCGTCTGCGGATCGGTGGCAGGTGCATCGGCATGTAAAGGCATGGGCTGGGCGACGTATGAGGCAGGCAGGCGCGAGGCAGGCAGGCGCATCAGCGATGTGGCGAGTCGGCGCTCGGCAGGTAGTGGAGCACGCGCCGTTCGGCGATCACGACCGCGTAATAGGCAAGGATGCCGATCACGGTCAACGCGCCGATCACCACGAACACACCTGCGGTATTGCCCTGGCCTTCGAAGAACACCAGCATGTAGCCTAGGCCCAGATTGCCGCCCACCAGTTCGCCGACCACCACGCCAATGACCGCGAGTGTGCTCGCGATGCGCAAGCCCGAGAACAGCGCGGGCAGCGTGGTGGGGTATTCGACCATGCGGAAGATTTGCCACCGTGTGGCCGAGAACGATCGCGCGAGGTTGGTGAGGTCGACATCGGTGTTGCGCATCGCGGTGAGTACATTGATCAGCACTGGAAAAAACACGATCAGGATCGCCACCAGAATTTTCGGATAGATGGTGTAGCCCAGCCACATGACAAAAAGCGGCGCAAAGGCGACTTTGGGGGCGATCTGCAGCGCGAGCAGGTAGGGCGACAGCACAGCTTCCACTCGCGGGGACGCGCCAAGCGTAAAGCCGATCAGCGCGCCAAGGAGTGACCCCAGCGCAAAGCCGATCATGACTTCAGCGGCCGTGATGCCGGCATGGCGCAGCAGTCGCTCGGCTTCCCAGATTCGTACGGCTTCGCTGCAGACCTTGGAAAACGGCGGCAGTACGAAAGCGGGAACGCCGGCGAGTCCGGGGCCCCACTCCCAGGCCGCCAGAAACACGACCAGAACGATGAGGCTCCAGAAACCGGTGATCAGTCGTTCGCGTGGCATGTTGGCGGTGGTTCAGTGCAGTTGGGCGCTGTCATCGAGCTTCAAGAGGCCCATCAGCTCGTTTACATAGTTGGTCAGCTCGGGGTGCTTGCGCCGAGCCATTGGATGATTTCGGTCAGGCAGATCAACCCGGATTTGCGCGGCGATGGTGCCAGGACGCTCGCTCATCACGAGGATACGGTCCGACAGGGCCACTGCTTCCGACAGGTCATGGGTGATGAACAGCACCGTCTTTCGCTGCTCGGCCACGGTTCGTGCGAGGTCCTGCTGAAGCACCATCTTGGTTTGCGCATCGAGTGCCGAAAACGGCTCATCCATCAGCAGGACCAGAGGATCGACAGCCAGCGTGCGCGCGAGCGCCGCACGCTGCCGCATGCCACCCGAGAGCTGATGAGGATAGTGCTCGCCGAAGCCTTCGAGCCTGCACTGGCGCAGGAGCTGTGTGGAGATCTCGTGGCGGCGCGGCGCGGCCACCCCCCGCAATTCGAGTCCGAATTCGATATTGCGGGCGATCGTGCGCCAGGGCATCAGCAGATCTTTCTGCAGCATGAAGGCGACGTGCGGATTCGGACCGCTGACGAGGGTGCCCGCCACCCGGACAGTGCCCGCGCTCGGCGGGGCGAGACCTGCAC
>Ga0078894_10001500_pt1 | contig 17397 bp, 13 predicted proteins | sample LauGreSu1BDMLBSD_2_FD_67506 | JGI IMG/M metagenome (GOLD analysis project Ga0078894, IMG submission 67506) | Freshwater lake microbial communities from Lake Michigan, USA - Su13.BD.MLB.SD (version 4) (version 4) | ecosystem: Environmental > Aquatic > Freshwater > Lake | place: Lake Michigan... | reverse complement strand
CAAGACCGGATAAATGGCTTTTTTATCAATCGCCTATCTAACTTTCTTGGTCACTGGATGCGCCATGGTGGCTGGCACCCTGACTATATAATGCGCTTAGCCAGAAAAAATGAATGCCAGTTTGATCTTGCGCCCGTCCACGAAAAGATGATCGTTAATGGCCCAACAGGCTATCTTCAAGGTAAGCTGCTGCACTATAGTTACCCGACCATCGATAAAGTACTCGCGAAGCAGGCTCGATATGCCCTTGATTCTGCCCGCAAGAAGTCCGGGCCGAGGGGTTCTGGCTACTCAGTCGCAGGCGCTATGTGTCGGTCAATGTTTAAGTTCACACAACTTTACATCGTGCGTCTGGGATTTCTCGATGGTACGCCCGGATTACTAGCTGCAATATCAAAGTCTCAGGAGACCTTCTGGAAGTATGCAGCAGTTCGATTTCTTACTGAGTCGCAAGAAGATAGATTCAAATGAAACTTGGCATCATCCGTAGAAGCTATAACCCTTATGGCGGAGCGGAGCAATTCATTGAGAGGTTACGGACAAGCCTATCCGAGAGAGATATTGATATATCGATATTTGCTGAGCGCTGGGGCCCAAAAGCTCCGGAGAATACTCGGGTAGAAATAATCCCTACTGCGGGTCTGACGCGATCGCAACGGTTTTCCTCTTTTTCGAAAAATGTAGGCAATGCGATTAGAAAGAGTCAGCTTGATGTAGTGCAGACCCACGAACGGATACCCGGTTGCGATATTTTTAGGTTAGGCGACGGCGTTCACGCAGCTTGGCTCAATCGCGCTAAAAAGGAGTTCGGCTTAGCTCGGGGGCTTTTGAGGCGGCTTGACCCATACCATCGAGCATTATTGGCCAAAGAGCGTGCAATTGCCCTAGACCGTCATTCACAGTTTGTGGTCACAAGTGAGCTAGTAAAAGAAGATCTCCTCACGCATTATGAGATCGCCCCGGAGAGGATTTCCTTAATCCCGAACGGGGTTGATACCAAGAGGTTTGCTCCGCCAACCGCTGCCCAGAAATCAATAGAGAGAGCCGCCCTTGGGATCCCAGAAGACGCCCAGGTTGTTTGCTTTATTGGCTCAGACTTCACTCGCAAGGGTCTCTGGCCGCTGATTGGCGCGATCATGGCACTCAGGGAGTTACATCTAATTATTGTCGGAAAAGACAAACACACTGAAAAGCTCAAAAAACTTAGTGAATCGAGCGCACTGAGCGGCCGACTTCATTATTTTGGCGCGAGAGCAAACGTAGTTCCTTTTTTGTGCGCAAGTGATGTCTTTGCCCTCCCTTCAGTCTATGATCCGTCATCAAATGCCGTGCTTGAAGCGATGTCATGCGGGCTGCCAATTGTCTGCACTGAGGGCGTTGGTAACGCCCGGATCGTCGAATCCACACAGTGTGGCAAGGTGTGCTCGACAGCACCAGAGGATTTAGCGTCAGCCTTATCTGCCTGCCTAGACGTTACGCAACATGGAGCAATGTCAAAGTCGGCCCGAAGATCTGCCGAAAAGTTTGACCAAAGCCTGATGGTTGGGAAATGGCTCGAGTTGTATGAGCGGGTAATCGATCGAAAGACGCATCAGTGATACATCGCAAATTGATTCTGCACACGGAAGCCTCCCACGGCTGGGGCGGGCAGGAAATTAGAATTCTTACGGAATCAAGAGCTCTAATTCGCAGGGGGTTTGATGTCCGACTACTCGCAGATCCGCAGAGCACAATTTTTCAGCGAGCGGCAAGTTATAGCGTCCCCACCATTCCTCTACGACTAAAGAAAAAGCGGATTTTAGAGCTCTTTTCAATGATCAAGGCTCTTTCCGCACTCAGACCTGTAATTGTCGTTACGCACTCAAGCACCGATCACTGGATCGTCGCAATCGCCAGGTTTTTCCTAAAGGTTAAACCAACAGTCATTCGGTTAAGACACATCAGTGCACCGGTATCAGACAACTTAGCGACGAGATGGCTCTACAGGTCTGCTACCGATTACATCGTAACGACGAGCAGTTTAATTCGGGATCGCCTGCTTTCGTCAAGTCACGCGACAGACGGGAAAATAGTGTCCATACCCACTGGAATTGACCTGAACTTTTATAATCCTAGTGATAAACAGATTGCCCGTATGCAATTAGGTATTTCGAGAGACACTTTTGTTTTTGGAACCATTGCAACGCTAAGGTCCTGGAAGGGGCATGAGGACTTACTAAACGCCTATGCGAGTCTTGACAATAGTAAGTCCCTTCTTGTACTGGCAGGAACGGGTCCACAGGAAGATAATCTAAAATCGCTCGCTAAAGCACTAGGGATAGCGGACAACGTTTTGTTTCTAGGTCACTTAGACGATCCAAGGCCTTGTCTGGAGCTAATGGATTGCTTTGTCTTTCCAAGCTACGCCAACGAGGGTGTTCCGCAGGCTATTTTGCAGGCAATGGCGTACGACCTGACAATTATCGGCTCTGACCTGCCGGGCGTTCTTGAAGCAGTCGAAGGCTACGCACACTTTAACAAAGTTCCCGCCCGGAATACCAACGCGCTGGCTAATGCGATGAATGGTGTTCTCGAAATTCCGCCACATAAGAAAACTGCAGACGCAGGGATCCGAGTAAGAATTAGTGTTGACACGATGGCTAATCATATGGCGAAACTTTATGAAGAATTTATTAGGCGCTAAAGAGCTCTCAATCGCCGCAGCAGCTCTGATTGGAGTTTTGGCTTTTTTATACCCAATTCCGGGCACCGGTGCGTACAGAAACATTTGCTTTTTATTGATTCTCGTATTGAGTATCGCGACAGCGATTTGGGGTGCCCGCGAGGGAGAATCAGGTTGGCGAGAACTTTCGATTCCCTGGAAAAACAGCTGCGGGACAATTTTTTTGGCACTTAGTGGCTGGATGTTGTTTCGCGTCCTGCTCGCTGAAAACCCCGTCGTGCGCGCTTCGGAATGGGCAGAGGAATGGCTAATTGGCGGAGTGCTTCTTTGTTTTATTACTTTTGCAGTAACGAATCAAGTGTTACGCAATAGAGGTTCTGATAGCGTAATTACAATCGTTTTCATCTCTCTAATGTGTCATGTTGTATGGACGCTCGCTTATCAGATTCAATTAGGGTTAAGTGGCGCTCAATGGCTAGGTTTAACCCCATTTGCAGCGCGTGACTTTGCCTCAACTATCGTAGGCTACGCCTTTGCACTAAGCTTTGCGGACCGTCTTTCTAGATCCGTAAAAGTATCCTCATTAATCACAATCCCGGATAGACTATCCAAGGTGTGTTTCGCTCTTTGTCTTCTGCTGATCGTGACGCTGAATACGCGCAATGGTGCACTGACGGCGTTAGCCGTGACTTTTTCCCTCTTTGCAGCAGCGCTTTTGAACTCGAACTGGACGTTTTCTGATTTAGTAAAGAACCAGTATGCTCTCCGAGTTATCGTTATTTGCATATTACTTGTGTTCGCGTCAATCTTATTTGATTCTCGGTGGCTGCATTTCTTCGATACTTTAGGGGTCACTCTTGACAACCAAGCGATGATCGAGGTCAACGAACTGAACGGCGCTAAAGGAATAGAGTCCTCGCTCGCATTGAGACTAAATTACCTCAGACTTGGTGTGGCGGGAGTGATTGAATATCCCTTCGGGGTCGGCTACGCGAGAGACGCATTTGGCCAGATATTGAACCAGCAAGGCGTTGGTGAGCAATTGGTGAGTAGCCATTGGGGACTACTTGATTTCACTCTAGCTAATGGGTTGCCCGCCTTAATGCTTTGGGTGACTCTTTCGGTAATTATAGTCAAGCGCTCTCTTGATCTAGCAAAAAACGGAAATATCTCAGCGTTTTTTATCAGCTCAATTTGGTTATCATTCTTCATCCGTACTCTGATTGACGGGCATTTCAGCGGGTGGCGGCTTAAATTATTTGCGATAGTCGTTGGCTGCTTAACCGCTGCAGTTTTAGCTAGGTCTCGAACTACTACAGCCCCATCTGGCTAAATGCTCGTCCTGGAGATCACTTTAGATATGCTTTACCCGTATGGCAGATAACGATTCGTCTGGCGCTTCAAATGAAGCCGCGTTAATGTTTGATACTTCTCTCCGTGAGCATAGGAGTGGTAACTCAAAGCGTGCCATGTACCTGTACCAACAGATCTTGGAAAAGTATGCGAACCATACAGACACGTTGCATTATCTTGGGGTGTTATATCTTCAGGATAGGAATTTCCCAAGTGCAATTCAACTAATTGAAAAAAGTCTTGCGATCGATTCTCAACAGGCAGATGCTTTGTCGAATCTAGGTTATTGCTTCAATGCCCTTAAGCGACATCACGAGGCAATTGAGATCTGCAAGTCGGCGGTTGCACTCCAACCAACTCACGACAATGGCTGGACAAATTTGGGTGTTGCACAGAAGGGGTTGGGGCTCTTTTTAGAGGCAAAGTATAGTTATGAGCAAGCTCTTGCGCTGCAGCCAAACAATCCGATATATCTTTATAATCTTGGTTGCGTTTATTTGGAACTAGAGCGTTTTGAGCAGGCTCGAGGGCTTTTCGAGAAGTGCCTGGGGCACGATGAAGCATTTTCAGAGGCCCACAATAACCTCTCGTCTTGCCTATTTAAACTTGGGCAGTTTAAGGACGCCCTTACGCATGCGAGTCGCGCTCTCGATATTAAATCGAATTTCCCAGACGCATGGGGTAACCGTGGCAGTGCGCTAAACGCTCTAGGTGAACACAATGACGCGCTCTTTTGCTACGAGCAAGCGGTCTCGCTTCAGCCAACCTCCGCTTCTAGCTGGTTTAACCGAGCAGTGGTATTGAGCGGTCTCCAGCGTTCAAGCGAAGCGCTGACTAGCTATGAGCAGGCGCTGGCGTTGAGTCCAAATTATTGCTCAGCATGGTTTAACCGTGGGGTGTTATTAAATGGTCTGCGTCAGTACAAAGAGGCACTGGCAAGCTACGATCGGGCTCTCGAAATCCAACCGGAAAATGCCGAGACTTGGTTTAACCGCGGGGTTGCGCTCAACAACCTCTTGCGCCATGAGGAGGCGATAGCGAGTTACGAGCGAGCCTTGGAGCTCGATTCGCGTCTCAACTTCACCTTAGGGTCTCTGATCCACTCCAAAATGTTAATTTGCGACTGGGCTAACCTTGGCGTATGGCTAGAGTCACTGGAGAACGGACTTGAGCACCAACAACTCGTGAGCCAACCTTTTCCTGTTCTCGGCTTAGTCGATTCACCAAAGCTTCACCGGCTCGCCGCTGAGATCTATGCGGGTAGTATCTCCGATACCGAATCTGACCTCCAAAGTTTTAATCTGCGGCCCAAAGCCAAGAAAATAAGAATCGGTTACTTTTCAATGGATTTTCGTGATCATGCTGTATCGCATCTGATAGCGGAACTTATTGATCACCATGACCGTAACGTATTTGAGATTTATGGATTCTCTTTCGGTATCGATACACAGGATTCGATGCGTATACGCCTGGAAAACAGTTTTGACAGATTCTTTGATGTAAGGGAGAAAAATGATTCTCAGATTACTCACTTAGCCCGCGAATTGTATCTCGACATCGCAGTTGATCTTGGCGGCCACACCAAGAACGCGAGACCACGAATTTTTACAGCTAGAGTTGCGCCCATTCAGATTAGCTATTTAGGATTTTTGGGAACATGGGGCTCGCGCTGCATGGACTATATTATTGGGGATAGGATCGTACTCAATAGCGAGAATCTAGGGGAAATCATTGAAAAATCGATAATCCTGCCCAATCAGTTTCAAATTAACCCTAGTGGTAGGCCTCTTAGTCCGTCTGTGCCGTCACGAAGTTCCTTTGGGTTGCCGGAAAAATCATTCGTTTTTTGCTGCTTTAATAATAGCTGGAAGATTACCCCAAGTGTGTTTTATAAGTGGATGAGAATTCTCAAGCGCACTCCAAATAGCGTTCTCTGGCTTTATGCGGACAACTTAAGTGCAAAGAATAATCTGAGAGAATCGGCACGCAAGTGCGGACTTCAGCCGGATAGAATCATCTTTGCGGAACGTGCGCCCAGAGATAAATACTTGGAACGCTATACATGTGCTGATCTCTTTCTAGATACGCTACCCTATAACGCCGGCACAACAGCCAGTGACGCCCTATGGGCCACTCTGCCAGTAATTACCCAGGCAGGTAAATCCTTTGTGAGCAGGATGGCGGCGAGCTTACTTCTAAGTATCGGGCTTCCTGAGCTCGTCACAGAATCCAGCGAAGAGTATGAGACCTTAGCTATCGATCTAGCCTCTAATGCAGAAAAGCTATCTGAAATTAGAGCCCGCCTTATAGAAAACCGGTCAACTGCTCCGTTGTTTGATGCGTGCCTACTCACAAAACACATCGAAGCGGGCTACCAAATGGCGTATGAGCGATATCATTCGTCGCTACCTCCAGAGCACCTCTACGTCAGCAAATAAAGTGGGCTCTTATTCTGCTTCAACAAGGTAACAAGCTGGTTCACATGTCATTCTAGTCCTTGCTTTGCTTTGGCGAGCGCCATATGCCAGTCCTCCGCCATATCAGACTTCTTGTATTCTTTAAAACACGGCGTACCCAACGTGTAATGGACTAGCTTTGCATCTGCACTTGGCTCATATTCGATTGCCAACCAATTCCAAAGCCGTGAGATTTCGCCGATTTCATCATCACTGAGCCATTGAAATCGGTGCAGAAAACTACCAGTTCTGCTTCCAACTACTTCTGGTGTTAATTGTCTATTGCTTGGATGACCACAATTCCATAGGATTACGCTCGACCAATTCTTCATTGGATAGTTTTCGTTCTTATTACCGAAATACTTTTGATTGCTTTTCGTGACATAGCTGTGCTTGGCTACTTGCACGGCCTTGGTTGCATCACGGAGCTTCCACAGATTTACAATGTCATCCCGACATACCATATCACCATCTACAAAGATCGCCCAGCCAGTATAGTTTGACAAATAGGGAACAAGGAACCGTGAGTAGGTAAAAGCGTTACTTCCGTCTTTATGGGTTTCTCGATAACCGGGAATCGAATTTGCGGTCAACGGAACAAAGTGGACGGGTTGGCTCGCTCTTTCCAGAACGCTCTGGCAGAAGACATGGTAAGCGATAGCCTCCCGTTGATCGAAACCAACAACCATGATGACTGGATCAATCATTTTACTTCCTCCAACCAATTCGCTACCTCGAAAATAGTATTCGACCAATCGTTCGGGCGATCTTGGTAAAAGACTCTTAAACTTGGGTACCAAAAACTCCACTTATCCTCGAGATGCCAGTACCAGATTCTTCCCTCTGAGAATGGAACTAAAACACATCCCCGCTTGCCAAGGGCGCCAGTTAGGTGCGCAGTTATGCTGCTTGTCGTGACCACAACGTCACAGGCATCAATTAGCGCTACCAATCCTTCAATGTCATTGAACACATCTAGGCCCCTGACTTTCATGATTTCGAGATCTTCGCGTTGCCGAAGGTCTTCCAGTTCAGCATCAACATCGCCGTACTGGAGATTCACAAATGTTAGTCCATGCTGTTTCAGAACCGGCTTGAAGTCTTGTAGCCGCGTGCTTTTTGACGCACCAAACAACTTGTTGTTACTGCGCCAAGAAAGTCCACAGACTAGCTTAGCACCGGAAGAGGTCAGCTCCCTTTTCAGGCTTGCCGCTCTGGCGGCGTCAGGGAATAAAAATGGCTTTCGAGAGACTTGAATATATGGCTTATCGAACGCTAGTAAATACCCAAGATCGGCAATCGGTGCCTGACAATCAAATTTACTGTAGAACCCGGCCGAGGACGCCTCTCGTCTGTCGGCGAATTCAATCCCTGGAAAAGCACGCTTTAAGATCGAGTGTAGCCTCGTATCTGCAATGAGGGTAATTCTCTTAAAAGCATACTGAGCAAGCGCGAGCATCCCAGAGTAGAAAATCTCGTCTCCCACACCCTGCTCCGCCCAAAGGAGCACATTACCTCCCAAGCTCTCATCCCTACACCGAGGAAGACTCGTTAGTAATGGCATTCCTGTAAAGTTTTTTACCTTCCAGCGCCAGAGATAGTTCTTAAAACCTTGTTTGTAGTCATGCAATTGGAGCTGTAGAAGTGCAAGGTTGTAATACGCCTCAGCATAGCTTGAATTTAGCTTGATTGCGTGATCAAAACTCTCTATCGCCTCATCATATCGCTTTAGCGGTATCAGTATACTGCCACGATTGAGCCATGCCCCGGCATGATCGGGACAGATCTGTATGACGCGTTCACACCTCTCCAACGCCAGATCAAACTGCCCGGCTTTGGATTTAGTCACCCCTAGATTAATGATCAATTCCGGATTTTGTGGATCTAGAGTGAGAGCTTTTTCAAGAAACACTTCTGCCTCGTCAAAGCGTTTCTGTCTAATGAGCACGGCGCTGAGGTTGGTGAGTGTGGAGACTCGATTCGGCATATAACCATGAGACGCTCTGAGCTCACGCTCAGCATCTATCCATCGCTCGTTTTCGATATGACCTAGAGCGAAAGAGAAATGATCTTTGGCTAGCTCAAATAATCTGTCTTCGTTCATGCTCACCAAAAGTTCCTAGGATATGAGCCCAGCGTAACATTGGTCATATACCGTTTGGTAAGCGGATTCGATTTGTTCAGTGAATAGTTGTGTATCAAAGAGAGGTGCGGTGGATTTGTTTCTTTCTAGGTTTGCCTTGATAGCGGCGAGTCTAGCGGGATCCAGAGCGAGCTGAACAGCCAGAGACTCATAGTCTTCGATTGAGCATGTAATTAGTTCGGGTAGCTGAATACTATGCAATATGCTTGCAGCCACACGGCTCGCAAACGTAGCACCCTCTAGGGTTAGTATGGGTGTTCCAACCCACAACGCATCACTTGCTGTGGTGTGCGCATTACAAGGAAACGTATCAAGGAATAAATCAGCGAGCCTGTATCTAGCCAAATGCTCTTCATTGGGTATACGCTTTGCAAATACGATACGACTTGGCTCTATGTTTCGACTCGTCGCTTCTTTCCTAAGGTTGCTTGCGGCCATCTCGTTGTCTCCAAAAAGCCACATAACGCTGCGATCAACCCGCTTTAGAATCCTCATCCAACAATCGAACATCTCGGGGAGTATTTTCCAGTTGTTATTAAAGCAACAGAAAACAAACCCATTGGCAGGCAGGCCGGCCTGTTCCCGGGTGGAGACTTTCTCTGATACGCGCCGCCTGGAGTTTACTTGGTAACAATTCGGCATATAGATAATCTTCTCTGAATAAGCCGATCTTGAGTGTTCGGGTATCAGGATCTTGTCTGCGATCAGATAATCGATGTTCGTAGTGCCCATCGTTCCAGGGTAGCCGAGATAACTAATCTGGATCGGCGCTACCCGCTCGGCAAAGATCTGCGGCCTCGAGTCTTGAGTGTATCCTTTTAGATCAACTGCGATATCAATCTCATAGGCGCGCGCCAACGCAGCAGCCTCGCCATCACTGATTCTAGAAATATCGACAAACTCCCTCATACTGCTTTTCACCCTTTGTCGCATCTCGTCAGTTATATCCGGACCAAAAGAAAATCCATACACCTCAAAGCGACTCTTATCGTGGCGCTCAAATAGCTCAATCATCAAATGCATTGTTGCATGATCATGAAAGTCGGCCGAAAAGTAAGCGATACGAATGCTGTTTCTTTTTAAATGCCGCCCAATCCGCTCGGTCTTCCTGCTTGCAACGTATTCTCGGTCATAAATACCTGCAACTCGCAATTGAAATTCGGGAGAATCAGAAAAACTTAACACCGGAAATGGAGTAGCTACACTTTCCCCTTTCAGGGTCCTCTGCTCGCAATTTTCAATTCGAGACTCTAGATCTACCCAGGCACAAAGCCTCATTTGTATGTGGATTAAGTCGCCAAGCGCAAACTTTATTTCAGGATCTAAGTGAATTGCTTTGGTCAGGCATGGAAGCGCTTCGTCGTATCGCTGAAGCTCGCTAAGTGCGACGCTACGATTAAACCATGCATCAGCGTAATCAGACTTAATCGCGATTGCCCGCTCAAAGCTAAGCAACGCTTTCTCGTGACGCTTAAGGCGATTAAGCGCGATACCCCGATTGCTCCATGCCTGGACGTAGTCGGGCTTAATCGCGATTGCCCTCTCGTAACTTCCTATTGCCTCTTCGTAACGCCTAAGATCGTTTAGTGCCGCCCCACGATTGCTCCATGTCTGGGCATACTTGGATTCAAGTTCCAGTGCGCGGTCGTAACTTATCAATGCCTCTTCATGACGCCCGAGATCATTCAAGGCGACCCCACGATTACTCCATGCCTGAGCATAGTTAGGCTTAAGTTCAATTGCACGGTCGCAGCTTACTAATGCCTCCTCGTGCCGTATCAAGTCGTTTAGCGATACGCCACGATTGCTCCATGCCTGAGCGTACTTTGGATTAAGTTCTATTGCTCGGTCGTAACTTTCCAACGCCTCTTTATGACGCCCAAGGTCATTTAACACTACCCCGCGATTGCTCCATGCCTGAACATAATTCGGCCTAAGTGCTATTGCCCGATCGTAACTTGTCAACGCCGCCTCATGGCGTCTTAGATCATTTAATGCGACCCCTTGATTGCACCAGGCATCCGGAAAGCCAGGATCGATTGCTAGCGCTTCTTGTGTGCATAGAAGTGCTTGGTCTGGCATTCCCTTCTCGTTATAACAAGCGGCCAGATTTGAGAACGAAAACGCGCTTCGCTGCGTCTGAATACTTTTTTTATAGTGATTAATAGCCTCTTCGTAACGCCCTGTTTCCTGTAGAACATTAGCGTAAGACAGAACAAATTCCTGGTTACTCCCTTCTAGCTCGAGAGCCTTACCAAGCAACGAAATAGCGACTTCAAACTGTTGATTTTGAGCTTTTATCGTTCCAAGCCATCCGAGTGCGGGCACACAAAGCGGGTCTTGATTGAGCACCAAGAGGTAGAGCCGCTCGGCGGTCACGATGTCGCCCGCCGCATGTGCGCGCAACGCTAGCTGTAGAGGGGTTAGGGATTTCATGTCTGCGTCGGGGATTGGGCAAAGGGAATGACACCTGGCAAACTTTGTAGTTCTATTTAATATTAATTTCTACAGGTTATTTGTTTTTTGTCTTAAACGGCCATGATTCATATTTCCAAGCATTTAAGCCCTAAAATGCCGTTATCAGTTCACTCTTCCAGAAATTGACCAGAGCCTCTTCCATGTTCTCCATACTATAACGTTCAACCGTTAGCTTCATACTCTTTTTAATTTCTTCTAGCGGAGTACCACCTTCATCAATCAGCTGGAAAGCGGCGGCTAAGCCTCTAACACAATCTAGCCAGTCTGAACTATCAGCCCACCACCCATTATTCTTAGTCATATACTCTCGGCCTCCGTCGCCATGGAACCCTGCCACTAGGCATCCGCTCGCCATCGCCTCCAGAGGAGGCAAACCAAATGAGTCCTTACTGGAGAGCGACAAGAAGACTTCCGAGCTTCTCATAATCCGAGCCACTTCAGCTTGTGGCTGGCCATCAATCGCTACCCACGGAATGTGCGAGTACTCTCTGTATTTCCGCTTAAAGGTTGCCTCTAAAAAAGCGGCCTCTGCCTTGAGTTTACGGGGCATGAACGCTACCTGCCTAATTTTCTTCCCGCCATAAAAAACATTCGTATCGACCGAGCAAGGAATTACTGGCACATTTGATAGTCCATAAACTTCTCTCATAAAATTACGAATTGACTCAGCAGAAACGACAATATTGTCGACTGGGTACTCTGAAGCTCCTACACTGAAGTCGCCCGAAAATGGGAGTAAATAGTGATTCTGACAAAACATTACTTTGCGAACTGAGTAAGCTTTCAAATCCTCCAGATAGTTTCTAAATCCCTCGGGGATAACACAAATATCTCCTTTCTCGAATCTCATATTCCCGTTATGAACAATCAGAGGCGGTTTGGAGTTGTAAAAATTAACCGCCGGCAGTCTTGACAGCGCGAGAAATGCGTTAAAGCCTCTACGAGATAAAATTTCAACATGGTTATAGATAACGGCGACTCCGCCAGAGGGAAAATCAAACGGTACACAAAAATATATTATTCTCCTATCTTTCAAACACAAACACCATTTTCTCTGTATTTAGGAAGTACTCTAAAGAAGAGCCTTTATGCAGTACTTTATAATTCGTTTACGATGGACCCACGAAGTTGCCCTTGTAAGCAAAAACCAAAAGAAATTTTGCTTCAGAAGGTGTTCGTTAATCTCTTTTCGGATGAGAGGATCCTTCACCTTATTCATGTGATGAAATATACTTAGCGCGCCATCAACAACGTGGTGGTTTAACTTCGATCGGACTTCAGGGGATTTGTTCAGAAAATCAGTCGTTAATGCAACTACTTCTTTTGCATTGATAACTGCGGCTTCTATTTTGTGCTTCCAGTAGCTATCCGATCTTATGCGGCCAGATATGACCCGATAATAATAGCCCGGTTCTTTCGCAAAACTAACCCGATCCGCTGACATAAGCACTTTGAAAGTCCACAAAACATCTTCGTTGCCGTCTGTCTCAGGTAAGAAAGAGGGGCTTAACCTCGTAAGAAATGTCCTCTGATACAAATGCATCCAAACCATGTGAGGAAGATGATTCTTCTCTAGGCAGTAAGACAACACCTCTTTCCCGCTCATGGTTGTCTGGGGAAGGCACTGCTCTTCTGAATATATCGGGGCCTGACTTCCCGTTCGCTCAAAAAAGTAGAAAGCGTTACTCATGATCATCTGAGCGTTTGCGCTTTCAGCTAAACCAATTAGGCGATTGTAATGGTTGCCGTCCATCCAATCATCTGGGTCTGCGAAGGCCACCCAAGTTCCATTCGCCAATCGAAGGCCTTGATTTCTTGCCTCGGACACTCCCGCGTTGGGCTGGTTAACGAGGCGTATTCGACTATCGCTGTCTGCGTACCCGTTTAAGATCCCAAGAGACCCATCAGTTGAGCCATCGTTCACTAAGATCAGCTCATCATCCAAAGACGTCGCTTCAATTAAAGCATTTAGAAACTTTGGAAGATATCGTTCGACGTTAAATACAGGAACGACAACGGATAATCTTTTTTTCATCTCAAGGCCGCAAAGACTTTAATATCCTGACGGTTTCAGCAATAGCCGCTTCATTCGATAGCGCCTCCCCTGCTGGCCTGGCTGGCAACGCCCGCTTAAATACAGGCTCATGACATTTATCAGGCAGTGAACGAAGTGTCAAACCAACAAACTTTCTTTTGGGAAAAAACTGATCGGGACCGGTTAGCGCTTGCCCGCCCGGACCGTAGAAGCATATGGTGAAAGTACCCGTCAATTTTCCAATATGTGCGGCAGCAGAGTCAACACAAACGAGGGCGGCAGCATGTCGTACGACGCCCCAGAAATCTGATAGGTTGGTGCTACCAACATAATGCTGGTGACTAGCGGTTGGATCCACCGGCTGAATCAGATCCCGTTCACCTGGCCCGATGGCAATTACAATTCGAAAGCCATTACCGCCAAGTGTGTTGATGAGTTCACGCCAGTGAGCTGCAGCCAATTGCTTCGCTTGGCGAGAAGAGCCAAGGTGCAACAAAAGGTAGGGCTCCTCGGTAAGCCTATTGTTAGCATAATTTAGTGGAAAGAATTCTTCTTCTGAGAAAGTGGGAAGTGAATCTAGATCGCCTGCAAGTTGAGCTTGCTGGGTGTATATATTTGTTACACTTTGATCGATGGGGACTGCTTGATCAATAAATAAGTTTCTCCAAAGTGGCTTGCCACCAGCTAGGGCTACGACCGTACTACAGCCGATAGCCTTAGCCATCATTGCGTAGCGGTTCTCGCCCAATGCATAGCCCAGGTCAAAAGGCCCCGACGCCCGAATCGCGCTGACCGATTCCAAACTTTTGACTCTAATCGCTATTGTTTTAATTCCATAGGGGCCAAACCGCAGCAGATCTGCCAAAGGCTCTGTACATATTAACGAAATCGGAGACGTTGGATATGAGAGGCGGAGTTTGGCTATGAGCGAGATGCTCATTAGCGTATCGCCAATCAGCAAGGGTGCGATAATAGCAATACGAGGACTGGTTAGACTAGGGCGGTCCTTTTTCTTTAAAATTAATCCACATAAGGCAAACGTCAAACAATATAAGTTAGTTAAAAACATTTACTTTCCGATCCGCTTGACCCGTGATACCTATGCAATTTTCTAATAAAAAATTCATTCTAGCTACGACAGAGATTTATCGCCCACTGCTTACTGCGCTGCATAGGCAGGGTATCACCATTCAGAATATTAATCTGCAGAACTACAAAGATGTCGAAGTTAACGGAATACTGGGGTGCATCGTCGACTTCTACATGTGCCTGCGGTACCCAGTCCCGTACCTAAAGCTGCGAAGATATATGAACCGTGCCGGTATCCCGATACTCGCGTGGAATCGGGATGCCCCTCACTACCTAAACAAGTCGGCGTGGCGACTAAATTTATTAAGTGTGATCCCCTTGATTGATATTTATGCGACCCATACATTAATCGATAGTCGTCAATTTGCGGGTGTACACATCTACCTCCCCAACGCAGCAGACACTGACTCTTATAGGGTTATCAACCCGTCAAAGGTGTTTGCGAGGATGTCTGATCCCACCACCTACCAGTACGACGTTAGTTTTTTTGGCGGCATGAACGGTTCACGTTACAAAGAAGATCAAGCTCGACAGGATTTTTTTCATTTGCTGGGGCAGAGATTAGATGCTCTTGGACTTAAGTCCCGTTTCGTTGAAGCGCAGGGAATGAAGGTCTCAGAACAAATTGAGCTCATTCAGTCGAGTCGAATCAATCTTAACTACGGTGCTCGATGTGAATTTGGAGCAACGGTTGCCTCGGGCTTACCGGAACGGTGTTACGGAATACCCGCTTGTGGCGGCTTCTTATTATCCGACAAAAGAACTCACAGCGAAACAGACTTTACTCTCGGTTTCGACTGGGCAGAATTCGTTGATATTGACAATTGCACCCAACAAATTCAGTACTGGCTGAAAAACTTTAAGGCGGCGCGAACTATTGCAGAGAACGCTTATAAAACTGTTCTTGCCCGGCACACTTATAAACACAGGGCCGAAGAGTTAATGCGTGAGCTCCACATATGGCAACGTAAAGAGAATCACAGTTAAGCTAAGTTTTCAATGAGATTTGTTCTAGCTGAAGTTGCTTTGTCTTATAAAAAAATCGCTCATTTTGACGCTGAGTGCGATACCTTGATAGGTAGCCGAAGAGTCGGTTAAAGCGGCCACCCCTCCTCAGCCAAACCTGGTAGCTTGGCTTAACTTCTTGAGTCAATAGGCCAACCCACTGATCAATTATGTAATCACGTGAAAAGGCAACCGCAGCATCAGAGGCGGCTCTCTGAATTGTTGTGACATATTCAGGTGACCGGGCCAGCAATTTAATCCAATCAACGGTCTCATGAAATGAATACGCCAGGAAGCCGTTTATACCGTGCCGTACGACCCTAGCATACTCAGGTTCAGGGTAGACAATTGGAATTGCACCAGCAAGCCAAGCATTGGTCACCTTCGTTGCGGGTTTTGTTCCAGGACAACATCGGCTTCGTCTCTAAAGGCTAACGCAATATCAACATTCTCATAATCGTTCCACACCTTATTCTGTAAGTGATAACTTATTCCAGATGCACCAAGAGATTGAGAAAGCTGCCCCCCAGACTTAAGCCACTCCGGGATCGACCAATCGTGCCCAAAATACGCAGCGCTCTCGACCAGCGGACCCCGAGACCGATTACGGGGGATCAACCCAGGCTGCGGCCAGTGCGGTATGAAAAAAGCGTTTGATGCGCGGTTGACTTCCAGCTCATTCTGCAAAACAACCACATTGGCAACTAAAGGAGCGGGTCGATCTGCCCGAGCGCACACCACAAACGAGTTCCAAGCACCACTGAGCTTATTTAAGTCGTCCCTATGACAGATACATATCTCGCCTGGGATAAATCGCTCGCTTACTCTCACGTTGAAGCCGCGCGCAATAAGATGCGGCTTCAGAATTAGAAAAGTCTGTATGATCCAATTGCTCGCAGCGCCCCTGAAACGATTAAAATTCGTATCGACGGAGCCGTAGCTTAAATGGTCAATATCTGGCCATTTTGAAAGTTCTTTTTGGGCCACAAAATTGATTTTTATATCACTACATTCTATGTTGACGCCAGTATGCCGCGGATTGTACAAATAAACCTTCAAAGAAACTATGGCGGGGGAGAAACTTACACTAGGTCGATAGTTCAGGTCCTGTCGGAACTTGAACGTGACTCTTACCTAATTACGCACCCAAAGGCTCACTTTTGGACTCAGCTCAATTTGCCGCTATCGCTAGAAGTAATGCCCCTAGTTGATCTTGGTTCTTTTAAAAGATTTCTAAGCGGATTTCGCGACAAAGGAATCATACTTAGCCACGGATCTTTAGGGCAGGAGCTCATCGCCACTGCCAAGAGTTGCGGATGGAAAGTGATGGCAATTTGTCATATGCCCCCGCAAGGCAGGCATCGCAACGAATTCAGCGGCCATGAGCTCGTGTTTGGCGTTTCAGACTACGTAATTGACGGACTGCGCAAGAATCTTGTGGCGACTTGGCCGACTGCCCTACTAGGTGCGGCCGACTTATCACCGAGAGGCCCCAGTAACGGAAAGCTAGAGAAGAACTCCGAGTACACATGGGATACACGGAAGATCAGAGACGTCGTTTTTGGTTTTCTCTACGATCGGTTTAACTCTGGATGCGACCGACTTGTATTCAATAAAAAGCCGGGTGTCACACTCGGGATTTTTTCTGGGATCACGCCAATCAAGCAGTTTCCTCTGCTTTTTAGAATAGTTGCGCCAATTATTTCAAAATATCCGAATCTAAATCTTGAGATTGTTGGAGCTGGGGGGTACGCCTCCGTTCGTGACCTAAAGCGAAGTCTCGCTCCCTGTAAGCAGCAAGTTCGCTTCTGGGGAAAGCAAATGGATCCCTCACCAGTATTCAGTAACTTTGATTTTCTAATAGCTGGCCTTCCCGAAAAAGAGGCGCTTGGCTTAAACATTATCGAAGCGCAGTTCTCGAATGTTCCAGTGCTCGCTGTTAGGGCACCACCCTTTACGCAGACAATATTAGAAAACAAAACGGGATTTTTATTTACAGATCCTCGAGAGGATCAAGGCAAAGACTTTCATGCGCTGCTCGCTAGAATTCTCTCTGGGCTAATCTCAAGACCGGAGCCGCTCAAACACCCTGAACACCTTCAGTTATTTTCGTTTGAAAGCTTTAAAACGCGCCTGAGTGAAACGCCTCTACTCTCTGACTTCACCCCCCCCCCCC
>Ga0078894_10001499_pt1 | contig 17398 bp, 23 predicted proteins | sample LauGreSu1BDMLBSD_2_FD_67506 | JGI IMG/M metagenome (GOLD analysis project Ga0078894, IMG submission 67506) | Freshwater lake microbial communities from Lake Michigan, USA - Su13.BD.MLB.SD (version 4) (version 4) | ecosystem: Environmental > Aquatic > Freshwater > Lake | place: Lake Michigan... | reverse complement strand
TGCATGCCTTCGGTGAAAGCACTAAAAACTGCAATGTGAGTAGCAGTAGAAGCAGCATCGCCATTCTGTGAGCTAATATCAAGAACGTAATCATGCTTGTCCTTCATCTCCTGATATTCCAGGAATTGATTGTAGGTTGTCTCGGGCAGTCCCAGAGTCTCGATCAGATGACTGTAGGCCGCTACGTGCAGTGCTTCGCGGGCAGCAAAGCCCAGCAACATCATTCTAACTTCGGGTTGACGGAAGTAGGGCAGATAGTTTTTAACATAACCGCCGGCCACATCGATGTCGCCCTGAGTAAAGAAGCGAAAGATGTTGGTGAGAAAATTCTTTTCCTCTTTGGTTAACTTGGTCTTCCAATCTTTGACATCTTCCAACATGGGTACTTCGGTATGAAGCCAATGGCTTTGTTCGTGCTTAAGCCAGGCGTCATAAGCCCAAGGATAGTTGAATGGCTTGAAACTATTTCTGTCATCAACTAACTTTGACTGGATCTTTTTTATCATTTCTTATAATCCTTGTCTATATCTAAGGGTACTAATCCTGCGTCCAACCACTCGGATGGGAAACTCCAGTGAGCATTGTTGGACCGTTCTTTGAATCGTTGGTTGCGTTCTGCAACCATGGACTCCAGATCTACATCTGGGCATATATCTATCTCACTGATACGACTTCTCCAGAAAGCTGGAATGTCGCTTAAACACCAATGATAGTCGGTTCCGCCGATTAAGTCAATGGTTTTCAAAGATAAAATACTGGGGTTGACATTTACACAATCTTCTCTGCGGTCTGGATAACCATATCGAATTTTAATGTTGTTGTCAAAGAAGCCCGGTGGCACTTCCAAGGGTGCAATTGGAGCCGGCGGCATATTCACATGACTGTATCCATCGTAGTGACGCATTACTTCGGTCACCGGAGTATAGATGCGAGTCATGGGGAATACTGGACCACCATTTACTGGATGCCAATCTTCGATGCGATTCAACGGTCCACCCTGATAGTTTCTCAGATTAGGATTCACCGGTTGATCGCAGTACCAATTAAACCATTCTTTCTTTAGAACAACAATGCTGTCTGTGTTGGGTGCTTCATGAATGGCAAAGTCACCTTCCTTTAATAGACCGCCGGGCACACGATGATGGTAACCGCCGGCATAGCTATTAAAGAAATATTCAGGCCAATGGCTGGCCATGAAGATAGAATTGATTTCCGATTCTGCTTCAATGATGTCCAGGCCACGCTTGAATACCCGATTGTCTGGCGCCAGGTATACATGATCGTCATTGCCCTGACAATAGATTGATTTGTAGTCTACGTCGGCGATGCGATCCCGAAACTTGCGCCATTCTTCGATTCCCAGTACGCGATTGAAGTCGCCTTCAAGTTTGTCTTCGGGAAAGATTTTGCTAATCCAATCTTCCATGGCTTCATAGTATTCAGGACGATCAAATCCGTCGGCCAATTCGCAATGGAAGTATACTTTCTCTACCAATGGCATCAAAGGGGCGTAACTGGCCAGGCAATAACGAGCAATGTCAAATCTAGAATGTGGAGTTAGATTGGGACGATTGTACTTGGTGTTTTGCCGATCAGTTACGTAAATATTAAAAAATAGAATCATAATTTATTTTACGCTCAATGCTTCTTTTTCAGCAGTAATTTCCTTGCGACGTTCTTTGATAGCTTTGCTCAACTCCTGCAGTGCCTTGCGTGCGCGTGCTGCGCTTGCCTTAACACCTTTGCCGGTAAACTTTTCATTCTCTGCCAAGTAAGCATTGAACTGGTCTACGATTTTGCTATGATTAGTTTCACCCATTTTATTCTCCTTGATTATTGACGTGTTGGCCACTGGCCGCTGATGCAAATTACTTTTCTTGGAACACCTGCTTGTGCCCAATCAATACGATTACCATTTTTATCGGTAGGGCGCAGATCAGGCAGTGCAAATGTTTTCTGTCCATCACCACCATAAATGGTTCCAATGATAGAATACAACGGAGTATAATAATTATTGCCTACTGGTAATAGTTGTCCGGCACAATCGGCGTAGCCCATGGGTGCATATGGACCGGCAAATTCACAAATACTGCCTGTCATTTCGTCGCCATGGGTTAGGCCTAAAATTCTTTTAATTGAAGTTAACATATTTTCCTCTCAATGTTTATGTGTGTTGAATAATTTGTCGAACTGATCCTGTGCGTCTTCCATGCCAGGCTCAACCACAATCCAAACTTGTTCGCCTTTAGGTACAACAAAAGTATCTATCATGATTGTAGGAGTGTCTGCGGAGTTCACACCAGACATTCTACGACCTGCAGGCATCCAATAACAGTCGCCAGGACCGGCTACCTGCACAGTAGGTTCACCATCCAGGTACAGACTCATCTCGCCGCTGACCACGCAGGTCTGTCCACCAAAAGGATGCACATGAATTGGACTGCGTGTACCTTTGTCGCGCACACTGCGGGATGTTACAGTGGTCCAGCCCGTGGGCTTGCCCTTGGCGTCCAACTGATCCACGGTCAATAAACGACGTTCAAACATGGTCTTGGTGGCCTTGTTGGGCAACTCCTTGCCATTGATTAAAGTTGATCGTTCGATGTTGGGGTTTACTGTCTGTGTCACGCTGTCGGTAATCTGACTATTGATTGCCCATACAATGGCCACGGCTGCGGCCGCTCCTAAAATATATTGTTTCATTGTTCGCCCCTTATCCATTCAATTAATTTATTTCTATCCGTGGTTCCAACCATGCGTCTGACCTCTGCATTGTTGTCATCCAACATCACCATGGTGGGGACACCACGTACACCATATTGTGTTGCAAGTTCTGGATTCTCATCAATGTCAACTTTTTCAATGGTTGGCAATGGATATTCACTCTGTAACCACTCAAGGTTGGCAGCTAAACTTTTGCAGGGTCCACACCAGCTAGCAGTAAATCTAAGTATTTTCATAGCACTCCTTTATCTAATAGGCCAGTGTTTATTGAATCGTTCAAAATAAAACATTAGCTCGGCTTTTTCATCGTCATAATATTCTCCGACATAATCGGACTTGACCTTTGCCTGTATGTTCTCACACAGGGCCACCAGAGTTACATCCTCTCTTTTGTAGCCCCAGAGATCAAGAACATCCAACATCCAACGCCAATTGCCGCCGCGAATGATGCCTGCCTCTACCATGACAATCTTGCTGTAGGGTCGAATGTCACTGGCCTGCATGATCATCTTGGCAATATAAGGTTCGGCTTCTTCGTCAGGATAGGTAACATCTACTGGTATAATGGGCAACATCTCGCCACGCCGACTCCAGGCATGAGCCAGATGCATGGCTACTGTGGCAGAGTAATCTGGGCTGGCCATGATGACCGCAGTGGTGTCTGGATCAAAATCGGAGCTATCAACAATGGTCAGCAATCGCTGAATAAGCTCCCATTCTTTCTCACGGGTAATAAAATGCAGGGGACGGCGGTTCATTTATCCCTCACAGGCCAGACAGTCATTGCCTTCGGCCAGAGACTTTAGATCAATCTCCTGCATGACCTGACGCTCAATCTTACGAGCCACCTTGTCGGCCTTGCCAATCTTTTCTGAGCGGCAGTAGTATAAAGTCTTCAACCCGGCCTTCCATGCTTGGAAATGTACTGCATGAATATATTTAACATTGGCGTCGGGTCTAAAGAATAGGTTAAGGCTCTGGGCCTGGTCAATGTAGGCTTGACGGTCTGCGGCATGCTGTACAAGCCATCGCTGATCGATTTCCATGCTGGTCTTGAATACGTCTCTCTGCCACTCGTCCAGCACATCGGTGAGATGTTGAACGCTGCCATCGTTGGCGATGATAGTACTCCAGATTTCGTTATAGTCCAATTCAGTGTCGGCATTGCATTTATCCTTGATGATTCTATCCAGCCATTTGTTCTTGTTCAGAGATGAACCCGACAGAGTATCCTGACGGTACGCGTTAGCACGTAGAGGCTCAATACTAGGGCTAGTATTTCCCATGAGGATAGAGCTGCTAGCATTTGGAGCAATAGCCATGAGATGACTGAAACGCTGGCCAGTGCCAGCACAATCAGGAGCCTCACCCCTTTCGGTTCCCAGTTGAAGATTTGCCGCATTTAGTCCTTGTCGTATGTGTTTGAATATTTTGTGGTTGCTACCAACGGCAACAGCGGACTCCCAAGGGATCGAATTGCGCTGTAGGTAAGCATGCCAACCAAGAGCGCCAACACCAATGCTGCGCTCACGCTCTGCAGAATAGCGTGCGCGGCTGATAGGGTCAGGAGCATGGTCAATGAAATACTGCAGAACATTATCCAGCATTTCAGCAACATCTTTAAGAAATAGATCATTGGACTTCCACTCATCATAATACTCCAGGTTCAGGGAACTTAAACAACATACCGCGGTTCGCGTTTTATCAGTGGGTAGAATAATTTCACTGCACAGATTGCTTTGACGGATCTTGAGTCCCAGTTTCTTCTGGTATTCTGGCATACTTCTGTTGCTGGTGTCAATGAAATGCAGATAGGGTTCACCGGTTTGCATGCGCATTTCCAGAATACGCTGCCAGAGTTCACGGGCACTCACCGTTTCTCTGACTTCGCCGCTGTGTGGATCACGCAATTGCCAGTCATCATTGGCCGTCTTATCCAGCATGCAACGTTCAATGATGTGCATGAAGTCATCGGTGATGTTGATGCCATGATGCAGATTCAGTGCACGCATATTGGGATCGCCCGTGGGCTTTCTCATTTCCAGAAAATTAATAATGTCTGGGTGACTAATATCAAGATAAGCGGCATAACTACCACGGCGAGTGCGGCCCTGGCGATAGGCGAGGCTTGACGCATCATAAGTACGCAGATGAGGCATGACACCAACAGACTTATCATCGGAACTACGAATGCCAACTCCAATGCCAACTCCTCCGCCCAGCATGCTGAGCCAGTTTACTTCGGATAGGGTGCTGACCAAACCTTCAGCGGAATCGTCAAGATACGGTAAAAAGCAACTGATAGGTAAACCACGCTTACTGCGGCCAAAGCTAAGAATTGGAGTACTAAAACTAAGCCAATGACGACTGGAGTAATCGTAAAGGCGCTGAGCGTGTTCAGGATTACTTCCGAATGCTTTTGAAACATATGCAAATCTTTCTTGTGGGGATACTTCTTCTTCCTTCATATAACTTTCACGCAATCTCTTGATGCCTAATTCATCAAATAGTTCATCGCGAGAATAGTCTACCGTAATGCCGTGTATTGTTGGCTCCATCTACTACTCCAATTTTTTGTTGTTATTTAACTTCGTCGAATATTTTCTTCTGCGTATTATACCACTCTATCCAAGCTGCCTGCTTTGCGCGGCATTCATGATATTGACTATAATTTTTCGTTACAGTGGTAATTACATCAGATAGTTTTGCATCATTTTGTGTCTGTTGCAGTGCTGGACATTCACTGGTTATCTCGGCTGGAGCATCGGGAAAATTTCTGGCGACTGGAACTGTAGTACTGCAGCCTGCCAATAAAAGAACAATTAACAGGGATCTCATTTAATTGCCTCCGCTGGATCTTTGGCTGCTTCGTTAAGTATATCTATCGCCTCTTTGGGAACCTCGCACTTGGCATCCAGCACCTTGGTGACTTCCTTGATGCGTTCCTGCACAACTATTTCCTTTTCCTTGACCACCTTGACCTTGTTGACTATCTTGGTCCGTACTACTTCATTGACTATCGCAGATTTTTCCTCGGCTTCCTTGACCTTGGCTTCGAGTTCGGTTACTCGGTCACGCCAGCGTTGTTCAGTGGCTACACCGCCTTCGAGATAGATGCCCAGCACCAGAGCCAGGGCACCGGCTATCTTGAGCATGCGGCCATACTGACCGACCAGAGGAACTTTGGTAAGGAAAAAACTTACACCCAGAGCAATCAATCCGGCCAGTGTAATTAAATGCACTATCCAGACCATGAAAGCGTCTGGGAGTAAACTAAGTAGCCACATCGGTTTTCTCCAAAATTGTTTTTATATCGGGCGGACTATATGTATCGGGTTTTAATACCTTGCCGGTGTGCTGATTTTTAACCAATACACCGTTTTGAAATTTACTGCGATTGCTGCGATTTACTTCATCCCAGATGGCCTGCTGTGGTAACTTCAAACTGTGTTCTAGCCCTTCGATCACCCATTTTAGGTCAGCGCAGGCATCGGCTATTTCCACCCGATCGTTCTGAGCAAATGCCACGGTCAGTTCGTTGAACTCTTCGATGATCAGTCGCATATACAGTGCAGCCTGATTGTGATCATCCACAGTTTGTCCACAGCCAATCATAAACTCTCGTACGTCATTGCGTGTATCCATGTATCACCTATTTATGTATTCTTCAAGTTAGCCAAAGATGGAATGATCTTGGCCAATTCAACTGCACACTGCTGCGCGATTTGCTGATGTTCTAGCTGGGTGCCATTGGCACTGCGCAGTTCAATGTAATGGATCCAGCTGCGTATGGTTCCCGACATATACAGACGGCTCTGTGTCAGTCCCTCGGGCAGAATGCAGCGAGCCTGTTCCTTGGCTATGCCATTCTCTATGGCCCAGCGATAGGCTTCATCCACCCAGGCAATCAGATCCTTCTGCTTCTTTTCCCACTGATGCATCATGTATTTCTTTTCAATATCGTCATCGTCAATGGCTATGCTGTTCTGACGATTCTTGGTATCCTGCAGACGAGCTTCACGAACAATGAACTCCAGACCAGATCCAACCGCTGTCACATCGGCATAGCGCTGGCTAAACTCTTGAAAGCTGAAGCTACGATGACGCAGGATCTGTCGGGCAATGTCACGGGTTGTGATAATTTCCAGTGTGGCGCTGGCCATCTCAAATGGACTCCAGTGCTGATTCTTGATCAAATATTTGATCAGACGTTCGTTGGTTTCCGTGGTGTGTTGGTTGCCAGGATTGCTGACCCGAGCACAATAGGCAATCATGTCCTGCACATTGCGGACATGAACAGCACCAGGAAAATCTTTGTGGGGTTGAGTGTAAGCAACTAAGTTAACTGCCATGATTATACCTTCTTCCAGTTATTAAATTCAACATTGGCTCTGAGGCCACTAAATGTACGACCGTCAATCATCTCACCAATCTCACGGGCATTCTTGCCAGTCTCCAGCACCAGATCATTGATGTCCTTGCTGTCAGTGTCTGGCCAGATAAAGACATTGTAGCCGGCGTCGATGATTCTCTTGTAGACAGCAACCACCTCGCGATTGCGGGGCTGATTATCTATCACAAATGTCAGTCGGCGTCGGTCAATTCCAAGATCACCAGCCCTATGAAAGCCAGTGCCACCAACAGCAATTGCGTTATAAAGAAATAGACTATCAATTGGTCCCTCTACAACATACACAGTAGTCAGCGGATTGACTTCATCCAGGCCAAATACCTGAGGAGCATCTTCGTCGATGCGCACCATTATATATCTAAGGGTCTCACCGCGCAGAGCTCGGCAAGTAACGCCCAGCAGACGACCTGCACCATCTCTGAATGGAATTACCAGACGAGGTTCGGCTGTGGTAATCTTGTCCCGCATCTTGGGATTGATCTGACCAATCTTGCGCATGTCGTCGATAAAATATAGCCGGCTCAGCTGATAGTCGGGAATTTTTCTTTCTGCACAGAACTTTCTGACTTCATGATCTGCTGGCAAGGTGTCTACTCTATCCAGCAGTTCGTCCAGCAGAGTCTTTGCTGGTAGCAGGGATTCTGCTGCAGTAAAATCGAACTGCTCTTTGAGATCCCGTTCTGGATTGGCATGAGCCTTGCGATTCTCACCAAGACTGTATCTTTCCAGACGATATTCGCGATACAGGTTTTGGTCAAAGTCTTTTAGGAAGGTACCAAAGTGCATGCTGGCATCACAGTTGTGACACTTGTACTGCAGATCATTGCGGGCTCTATAGAAGTAGCCGCGAGCTTTGTTCTTCTTGGTCTGACTATCGCCACAGATGGGACAACGACAATTCCAGGTGTACTGATCCTTCTTTTTAAACAAGGAAAGTTTACCACCGATCTGATTAAGATATTTTACATCAACATAAAGACTCATAGAAAAGGCTCCAAACTAGGAGCCTTAAGTATATATGAAACTCAGTGTAGAGTCAATGTTTATTTTATTGTAACGTCCAATATTCCGATTAGTTTGTTGATTATGAATCCGCCAACAATGCCGGCACCCACCAATATGTAGCGCCATTTTTCCAATTCGTCGATTCGTTTTTCCAGACTGGTCTGTTTATCGTTGTGATATTTCTGATCTTCTTTGAGTTCTCGTTTGAGGTCGTCGATGCCGGCCACGATGCACTGTTGTACGCTGGCTATTTCCGTACTAAGCTCACGGGTGGTTGTGGTAATGCGGCTGTGTATTTCTTTAATATCTTCGTTCATTTCTTGTCGTCTTGTTTCCAGTAATTCAAAGATATCATGGGTGGCTTTTTCTCCACGATCCAACCGCTGATCGTGAACTGCTAAAATTTTACCGATGTCAGCAGTAACATCGGTGAGTTTTTCTATGGCATGTTCAATGCGCTTGATAACTGCGCCGGTCTGATCTAATTCTTGTTCTATGACTGCTAGCTGTGTTTCTACGCTCATGTTTCAGTCCATGTAGGTTAATCGTATATTTATATTACAGGGCAACTTGCATTGCGGTTATTGTGACCGACGGTGCAGCCGGGGCAAAGGCATTGGCTGGGGTTGATTCTATAATCAGAGTAGAATCGTCAACAGCATACATGACTTCTAGATATTCGCCGGCCTGCAAGGTCAGAGCAAAGTTACAGGTCACCACAGTATAAACCCCGTTGCCCACAACGGTTTGTCGGCGCGCAGTGGTACTGCTGGTTCCGTTTCTGCGAGCCCACATCCAGAAGTTTTTAGAACTAGCATTAGTGGACGCCAGCTGTGCGCTAAACTCAAAGTCATAGAAACCAGACTCAACAGCGTATATTTTGCTTGTTGTTGATGTATCAATATAGAATCCGTTGGCAACCACGGTCTGTGTAAAGATTACGGTATGACTTGTATTGATCGATGTTGTGCTGATAGTACCAAAGTGTTCAAAACGACCATAGTAAAGTCGTGGCCAAATGGTTGGGCGCACTAAAATTATGCCACTGGTGTCGTTGACTTTTAATACAGCAGCAACGCTGACCACAATGTCTGGCGCAGTTGGTTTGACCTTGGTCATTTTACCAGCAGTGTCGGGACTTAACCAGAGTAGATCGCCGACCTGCCAGCTTTCACCAACATCGGATCCTGTGGTATTTAAACCGCGAACTTTGCCCAGAACAGTAGCTCGCCCTGTTTGATTATCAGGAATGTCTGTGGTTAAAACGCCAATGGTGTACAGCGGAGGTATAGTACCATCGGCTATGTGTGGAACTGCCAGAGGTGTTTCAAAGTCTTCGGTAACCCCATTGAATCTAACCACTGTGCCATTGGTTAGAATAGACGATGTATGATTATGAACTTGAATATAATGTTCTAATCCAACCTGATTGATACTTCCGTCGACCTGATGTATGTCCAGACAATCCTCGGCCTGATTCCAATGCAGCTGACCTGCAACTGCGGCCTTGGTTGATCCACTAGTATCAAACTGCAGAGTTTCTAATGGTCCAACATTTTTAGTGAACTGAAACTTCTTGGTGGCCGCGTCGTATTCCAGCACCCAATTGTCGTTGATAGATGCACGATTGACATCATCTAGATAGCGAAAGTTTACTTCGCCTGAGCCAGCACCCGTGGCAGCAATGCGACTGATCCATTGCTCCAGACGCTTGATTTCTAGCTCCAGATTTTTTTGTGGACGAGCTAAAACTGGATCCGGGGCAACTACGCCTTGTTCTGTGATGACTTTGGCGACCTGCGCTGCAATCGTGGGCTGGGCAAGGGGTATGGGTTGGGCTGCAACTGTCGCAGATAATTCAGGTTCTGCTGACTCGGCGATTGCGCCGGCGGTGTCTGATGTTTGCTGGGTTTGTGGCTGAACCAACTCATGGGCTTTCTCCTTGAGATTGAATAATTCTGTGAGATCTTCAGCAACACGTGCTCGGATTTCAGCTTCGCGTTTTAAACGCTGAGCTTCGTCTTTTTCAAGGACATCGATTTGTTCCAGTAGTTCAGCAGCAGGCTCTTGTCCAAATCTACGGGCAAGAGCAACCAGACTGCGAAGTTCCTGGAGACTTTTCATTACGCTGTCTTTTTCTTGCGTACACCGGTCTTTTTAGGCTTGGCAGCAGTAGTTTCTGGTGCAATCTTTTCTTCCACGGCGGCTTTGAGAACTTCGGCCTGAGGGCTGGGTTCAATCACTGGTTCGACTTTTGGCGGCTCAATTTTATAGGGAGCCTCGGCAGTCTTCACCGGCGTAGGTTTGAATATATTGAGATAGTTCAGTACTTTACTTAACATTTGGTTTCTTCCTTCTTTGAATTTTCTTGCCCAATAAAATGTCTCGCCCAGCCAGATTGGGGTTGGGGTCGGCTGTGGCTTGCCCACTGAATCCTCCACCAACACTCATGTCTTCCAGATGCATGCGAAACGTCTTGTAACCATCCAGATACTGCTCCACTATGTCAAGGTCGGTCTGATCAATTCTGCTTTCATCCAGTGTGAGAAATTTACTTTCAAACTTACTGGGCAAAGGCTCATGATCGGCATCATAGTGTTCTTTTACCAGCATCAACGCAGCAGCAAAACTGGCCAGTTTGCTCTTTTCAAAGGGCTGTCGTTCAATGATGCGTTTGATGCGCCAGCAAAGTCGATCCAACAAAGTATAGGAATCTTTTTCTTCATTGGTATTTAAGTCGTTGAACTTGCGCAGAATCTTGCCGTGAGAGTCAATGATGCCCAGACGATAGGCATCGGTTTCTTCAAACGGGGTCGAGAGCTTTTTAAGAATTCGATAGCAAATAATCGCGTCTACGAATCTACTCATTATAGTTTCCTTAGTATTTCAACCAACACCTGATCCAGGGGAATTTCACTTTCAGGCAGGTGCATTCCCGGCGTCACAACAACAACCTGGGGCATGTAATTTAAATACACCAAAAAGGTTTTAAGCTCGGGCCATAGACTCTCTTTGATTTTGAAAAACAACATCTTGGTGGCTGCTTCCACACCAAACACATTGAAGAACACCACCAGATGATTGATCACCAGACGTTCTTTTATTTCGCCTGACTGTCTATAACGACCCAGCAGACGTTTTATGTAACGCAGACGCCTCAAATCATCGTTGAAATCCTGTATGCCACCACAGCTGGGATTGCTGTAGTGTTTGATTGCATACATTGTAAAATTTTCTTCAGTCAAAATATCATTCACCATATAGTTACCAGGATAAAGCAGTTCTCACCCACGTATTGGTTGCAACACACAAGTACAGATAATTGGAGTCATAGGTTAGATGCCCTGTTGTACCAGTACTTGTTGATGTTGTCGGAACAGTTGCGACCAAAGTCAGTGAAACACTGCTGTCAGCGGCCGCAACAAGTCGTGGAACTTTAATTGTTGCGGCCAGGCTGCTGACGGCAATACGTTTGCTTACATTTGCGTGAACAATGTATAACAAATCAGCATCGGCCGCTGATGTAATTGCAGATAATTCACTGAGCTTTTGGTCTGCCATGATCTATTCCTTAAGCAGTTGTTACTACACTGGTTGAACCACCGTCTACGTTGGCAGCATTTACGTCTGCAGTAGCAATGGTCAGATCCGATGTAACTGTGGTTGAACCATAGTCATTGATACCCATGGTAATGGTCTGTGCGCCAATGGTCAGTGTCGTACCAGTCACCGATGGAACAGTGAAGTTGAAGTTAACAAAGTTAGGACCGCCATTACCATTGCGTGTAGCAGTGATAGTTGATACGCTGGTGCCGTCGAGTGCGGTTGCTGTAACCGACAGTGTACCAGTTGTGGTAGGTGTAACTCTTTCGTTCCACACAACGCGCACAGTACCAGTGGCACCGGTGCTGTAGCTGTTGGCTGTAAAGAACACCTGGCTGATGGTTGCAGCAGCCAGCTTCTCAGCAGCACTCAGATTGCGAATGGCTACGATAACTTCGTCAGTGCCGTCTGGGCGACGAATCTCCCAGCCTTTGGTAGTCGCGAATGTGCGACTTTTTTCTTCGGCGGTCAAGTTCTTTGGCTTTGACTCGTCGCCGGTGTTTGCGCCCCATAGTGGCATAATAGTCTCCTTGTTTAATGGTTTCGTTTAATTTATTTATCGTCCAGGTCCTGCTCAGAACTTTCTTTGCTCTTGGCAGCAGGACTCATGGTTTCCAGCTTCTTGGTTGATCCATGGTAAATATGGCGGGTGCGTTTACCCTCAGGGGTAGTTACCACGAAGCTGTGATGTGGTTTACCGTCGCGTGTTCCCGAAGTCTCATTGCTGATGCGATTGCCAGCCTTTTTATGGGCAGTCATTACATCCTGAATGTCCGAACTCATGTAGGCTTCGACAAATACTTCTTCATTCTTGGCCTTGTAGCTGGCGTCCACGGCATTGAAGAAAGCTTTCTTCTTTTCTGGTGTATCCAGTTCGCCAGGGTGCTTGATGCCAGACTTTTTCATGTGAGCCTTGAAGTGGGCATCATAGTTGCCAGCCTTCTGAGCTTCGTCCAATTCATAGCTACGTTCAGCGTGAATAATGGTTTCGTCAACCTGTTCAAATTCTTCCTTGGCTAGTTTTTGCGCAGCCTTGCCAATCATGCCTTCACGATCCCGAGCCTGCTGCTTGTACTTCTGACCCAGCTCCATGGCTGCATCCTTCATGCCTGGCTTGCGTGATTTTTTAGACAGATTTTCAAAGTCTGTACCGGTCTGTCCCATGAGACGAGCCGAACGCGCTGCCTTGGGAATATAGTTGGCCAAGGTGCTTTTGCTGAGTTCGTCCAGCTGATCAAATTCTTCAACAGTCATTTCAAATGTCATGACTTCCTCTTTGACCTTTTTCTTTTTACCGCCGTATTCATCTTTGCCCAGACGACCAGCAATGACGTCACCGTGTGTAACCTTGTCATAGGGCTTGGCATTGTTGGCTAGATTGCCATCATTTTCCATGACCTTTTTGGCCTTCTTGGTGGCATGCACATGCGCCTCGGACTGCAGCACCCGTAGTTCGCTGATAGGCACACCCTTTTCCACACCATGTTCAAACACAATGTCATACCAGGCAATGTTGCCATAGCGATCTGGATCGGCATGCTCTTCGGCCACGGTTTTGCCTTTGCCGTATTTTTCATGTTCCACGTGCTTGGCACAATTATGAACCATTTTGCCATCGTCCTGCATCATGGTGGCTTCAGTGCGAGGAGCATACATGGCCCTTACTGATTCGATTAAATTCTTCATGTTAGTTTCCTTTTCCTATTGACTATTATTGACAAACTCTTTATACTTAGCGTGTACCCAGTTAATGATGCATGTTCAATAACCAATGAGCCAACTGCTTCTTCCTTGGACTGGCTGAATCCGAACTGCGAATGCTTTTAAGTTCAGCAGCGGACTTGCCCTTGAGTCCATGACGAGCAGCATCGCCTTTGTCCTGGGGACGACGACCATCCTTGAAGTTCTCAGCGACGTATTGATTGAATCTTAGCAATTCCATTTCCTCAATGCCAGTGCCTTGCGGGTGGGATCACCATTGGGCTTCTTCATGGGTCCTTCTACGCCACCCATGCGGGCGCAGAAACTCTTTCTACGAGCAGCGGCCTTGCCGTCGGGATCCAGCTTGCTGGGCGGTGTAGTCACGGCCATCTTTAACTTGGAGCCGGGATTCTCACGACGATAGCTGGCCACTCCCTTGGCATTCAATCCACCACTGGGACTCTTGCCTTCTTTGCGGCTCCAGGCCGGCGCGGCCTCCTTGACTTCGCCATGCTCACTTTTCATGTAGTCGGCAGCGGTGCTAATATAATCGGCTGCCAGTGTAATTTTACTCTGAACCCATTCAGCCATGTTGGTATCTGGTTCCAGCATGTCATGTACAGCCTGCGCATTGGCTATGATGCTGCGTAATTGACTGCGGGCCATGTCGCCTTCGTAGTCATATTCCTGTGGTTCCTTGGCTTCGGAGAGCGCAGCCTTGGCTGCATCCAGTGTGGTATAAAAGGTTTGTTTTTGGCCGTCGCGATATACAGCATAGCTATGATCGCTGTATTTTTCAACATGTCCTTGATTGCTTTTAAATACTACATCTCCTCCGCTTTCCAGCACAGTTTCTTCGTTGCGTGCTGCCCAGATGTTGTCCACCATGTTGGGATAGGGACGGCCTGCGGCCTTGGCGCGGGCACGAGCTCTAGCCTTGCCAGCCGGACTGAGTTTTTCAGAATTCTTTACTGGGTTGGGCTTGTCCCAGACCTCTTTGGCCTCGGTGCGAAGATTCTGGAAAGTTTTCATTTTTTACCTCGTACTGCTGCAAAGGTTTTGGCCGCGCCCTGAGCTGGTTGTGGTTTAGCTGCCACTGAATCCTGCTTGGCTATGATTTTGTGCACGGCATAGGCATTGTTGAACATGCCCCGGCCCTTGGGTGCTTCAACATGACTCATGTGTGCAGGTACTGGGACTTCCTTGCCACCACGCACAACCTTGCTGGTGCGGATGTGATAGCTGTGTGGAGTTTCGCCAACAACATGACCTTCGATGTAGTGGTCATCGTGCATGCCTGGAAAGTCATAGCTGCGAACCTGTTGTCCGACTTTGATGCCCTTCTGTGGATCGCGTTTGCTCATGCCCCAGGCTTCCCAAATTCTTGTGTCCATGTTGGTTTCCTCTTTTAATTTCATGGCTTGATCGTGATGCTTTTCTGACTTCTCTGCATGACTGTCTGATATGTTGTGACGGCCTTCTTCGGAATGCCACTGTGCCAGATTGTCGTGATAGTCGGCCATGTGCATATGATGGGCAAACATGTCGCCCTGCTTCTTGGCCGCATCAGCCGAACGTTTATTTTCTTCGGATTTTTCGTATACGCCAGATGTTGACTTGGCTTCATTGACACCGCGGTAATGATTGAGGGCATCGGTATGATTATCCATCTTGGCTGCTTGCAAGGCTCGCTGGTGCATGGTTTGTGCATAGCGGCGTTGTTTTTCATTTTGAGCTTTATGCTGGTCTTTCATGTGCTTGACTGCCAGTTTTTTATAGGTATCGGCCACGCTCATGAGCTCTTCGTTCACAGTACCGATATAATGATGGTCGTGCACTTTGTAGCCCTTGCGCTTGTAGTGAGCAATGGCACCTGTGATGGCCTTTTCTCGATCCTCACCCTTGACACGCACTGTCTTTTGTATGGTCTCTTTGCGCTTGCTGACCATGGGATGGTTGGGGTCAGTGACTGTGAGTCCGATGCGATGCAAGGCTTCTTCTAATTCCACTTCTTCTTTGTGTACTGTAGCGCCGGTAATTTTCTTGGCCACATTCTGAGCATGAGACTTGGAACCAAAACTCTTCCACTTTTTACCATTGATGTGTACCGCGTGTGGTACATCCTTGGCTACTGGATCTGGAACGTGATATTCATCGTCTTCGCGCTGACGTCGTGCAAACCCCGAACGATTATTGTGATAATCACGATAGGCTTCCATTAATTTTTCTTTAAAATCCATGATGGGTTTCCTGTTATCGCTATATTTATTTGGTCAGGCTACGCAACATCCAGGCATGCTTTTCATGCGTCTGGATACGATCCTGCAGATAATTGCTGATGCCCAGCTGACCAGCGTTTTCCGCGGTCTGATAGCAGACACGTATGGCATTGAGCAGAGTCTCGTTGTCTTCGCGCAGACGACTCAGCATTTCAAGTGCATTTGGTATGGTGTTGTCATCTTTAATGATACTCAATTCCATGAGCATGCGATGTGCAGCCGGGGCATAGACGTTCAGGGTTCTGACCAATTCAGCCAGTGTGTCCACGCTGGCGCCAACCTCGGCATATAATTCACCCAAGAAATCGTGATACTGAACGAAGTCAGGACCCTCGACATTCCAATGGAAATACTGTGCCTTGTTGGCAAAAGCAAATGCCGTTGCCTGTACCTGTTTTAATTCATCAACTAACATTTAAGTCTCCATTTTTCTAAAGTGTTTGAGTCTGGTCAGAGCTGGATTGGGTTTGTCATCGGTTTCCACGTCGTCGCGCTCGCCCTTTAATCGTTTCTTGTTTTGTCGGGTGCGCTCGTCTTGTTCGGAATCATCGACATCTATGGTGGTTGAAACATTGCCAGTCTCGCCATAGGTTCCCATGTCGGCAACCGTGCTGGGAAAGTCTTCCCTGACATGACGCAGTCTGGCCATTTCTGCCTGACGTATACGCTGAGCCAGACGATTGGAAATACGAACCACCGCTGCCTTGCTCTTGCTGACTATGCTTTCAATGCGATCTTTTTCTGCAGGACTCAGTGAGCTCTTATCGCGGCCCTTGAGCAGTCGCTGCATGATCAGTGTGCGGGCATGAGTAATGGATTTTTTCTTCAGCCGTTCGGGTGTGCTCATTCTATGACGGGCAATCTGCGCAGCAATTTCTCGCTTGCTCTTGGTCTTGAGGAAGTCAAATCGCTTTTTAATGCGCTGTGAAGCATTCAATACTTCATCGAGACTGGCACCTTCAGGAACCCAATCTTCTTCGGCTTCATCGTGACGCTCTTTGTCCAGTATGTGCAGCACATCTTCGTCTTCCAGACCATCGATGTGTTTTTCAATGCTCTTGAGATCGTCGTCGCTGATATCCTGATGTCCCTGCAGGTCAATGCTGCGGGCTTCGTCCACTGATTTATTGATAAGTCGGTTCATGGTGTGTGCATGCATTTCAATATAACTTCGGTGTTCATCTAAAACCCCCAGGACGCTTAGTAATTGACTGGCATGGCGCATGTGTTCGGTAAATTGTGTCACACCATGATCGCTGACGCTACCAGGAACTTCGGCTGCGCGTCGTTCAATGGCCAGGTAATGGGCAGTGGCGTCTATGGCCTCCAGTACCAGACTCTGATCGTATTTTGTGTTGCCCAGCAGTTTCTCAAATGCTGGTACTGCCTTGGGACAGTAACTAATACTGTCCAGTAAATTCTTTTTAATGTCTGCGGGCACATTGAAGAACTCTTTGAAGCCAGGAACTGTACTGACTTCGGCATCTGCTTCTGCAATGACATCCACATCGTCGATCCAACGCTTGAAGCTGGTGTCTTCGTCGATCTGTACTGTGACATAGGTTGGTCCACGATACACAATCTTGCCTTCAATGCCAGTAAATGTATCGATCACCATTTCGCCTAGACGCAGACGATTACCTGAAATATATGTGTCACGGGTATCTTCGTGCAC
>Ga0078894_10001497_pt1 | contig 17403 bp, 15 predicted proteins | sample LauGreSu1BDMLBSD_2_FD_67506 | JGI IMG/M metagenome (GOLD analysis project Ga0078894, IMG submission 67506) | Freshwater lake microbial communities from Lake Michigan, USA - Su13.BD.MLB.SD (version 4) (version 4) | ecosystem: Environmental > Aquatic > Freshwater > Lake | place: Lake Michigan... | reverse complement strand
GTTAATATAAACGTTGCATCCATTTCGGTTGCCATTGCTTTTCCTCCAACAAGTTTTGTTTCAAATTCTTTGGGCAGATGCTCCGTCAACATGGCTACATTGTATATAGGTCCACCTAAATTGAAACGATTCAGGATGCGCAATACTTTAATTTTTTTACTGCTTTGCATGGAGTTGTTGAAAAATACTGGTTGTCAAGTGGACCTTAGCCGTAATATTTTAATGACTTTTGTTTCAGATGCTAAATGGTTTTCAAAGATACTTGGTTTTTTTCATATTTTCCCAAGCCTCGTTGGCTTTCTCGCAGGATTTAAAGGTTTTGGCGGATGCCTTTACCCATGATCCTAAACTTTCCAACGCTAAGTTTAGTTTTTTGGCCATTGATCTGACAACAGGGGATACCATACTGAGCGTTAATCCAAATCAGCCCCTTGTTACAGCTTCTACCACTAAACTTTTTTCAACGGCCATGGCCATGGAGGTTTTAGGATTGGATTATCGGTTCGAGACCAAAATATTTCAAGCCGGTTCCCGAAAAGATACCGTTATTGTGGGCGATTTATGGGTGCAAGGTGGTGGTGATGTATCGTTTGGAAGCCGCTATTTTAACGCCGAAGGAAGAGAATTTGACGGAATAAAGGAGTGGGTTGATACCCTGCTTGGCCTTGGTATTAAATGCATTAAAGGTAATGTGTACATTGATGGTTCTTCTTTTGGCTATGAGGGTGCTCCAAAAGGTTGGTCCGCTTGGGATGCTGGGAATTATTACGGGGCTGTTCCCGCAGGAATCAACGTTTTTGATAATGTGACAAAGTACTTTTTTTCCACCGGTAAACCTGGAGCCAAGGCAAAACTTTTGTCGATGGTACCTCCCCAAAATTCTTTGGTTTTTACAAATAAAATCGTGAGCGCTAAGGTGTCTCAAGATCATTCGAATTTACAAGGGCTTCCGTACGATTGGAGGCGCACCGGAACAGGAAAGTTGCCTGCATATCAATCCAGTTACATGGTACGTGGTTCTGTCCCTGATCCTGAAAAGAATGTAGCAGACCTTTTCTCAGGATATATTAAGGAAAAAGGCATAGAATTGTCTGGGGAAGTTATTCCCTTCAGAACAGCCAAGGTTAATCCTCCTGATTACGATAATCTTAAAATCCTTTATTCAGTTGCTGGCAGAAGTGTTAAAGAAATCATCGAATGGACTAACCTGAAAAGTGTTAATTTTTTTGCCGAAGGTTTGTTGAAAGGAGTGGCCTTCAAATTAACCGGTAAGGGTACTCATGAGAACGGTATTCAAGTATATCGACAGTATTTATCGCAACGCATTGATACCTCGGGTTTAGTACTTTACGATGGAAGCGGTTTATCAAGAATGAACCGTATCTCAGCATCCCACATGTTCGAGCTTTTGCGCTACATCAACGGCAGTTCTTTTGCACAAGATTTCAAACAAACACTGCCAGTTGCAGGAAAAACTGGAACGATTCGAGATTTGTGTGTTGGTCAAATAGGGGAGGGCAGGGTTTACGCTAAAAGTGGAACCATGACAGGCATAAAATCCTATGCCGGTTACATCGATGCCGTATCCGGAAAAAAAATTGCATTTTCATTAGTAGCTAGCGATTATTCTTGCTCGCAAAGCGTTGTGAAAACCTACATGGAGTCCATCTTTAACGGATTAGCAGGGCTATAATTCGGTGCTTAAAATTTGATGCCAAAACAGCGTGATGGGTAACTGTGCCTCCTGCAGCATTTTCGGCACGATACTTTCCGTTGAAAATCCCGGAGTGGTGTTCACTTCAATGACATAAGGTGTTTCATCAACTAGCATGAAATCAATTCTTGCTACGGATTTTAAGTTTAATAAGCTGTAAATTTCTTGGGCTTTTTGTTGAATTAATTCCGTACTCGATGCGGAAATGCGAGCGGGGGTAATTTCCTGTGATTTTCCCATGTATTTTGCCTCGTAGTCAAAAAATTCATTTTCGGATACAATTTCGGTCAAGGGCAGCGCAACTAGGCCATTTTTCGTTCGGTAGACCCCGCATGTCACTTCTGTTCCCGGAAGAAACGATTCTATGATCACCATTCCACCTTCTTTAAATGCTTCCACAATCGCTTTATCCAGGTCCTCCAAGCGTTTAACTTTACTAATTCCATAACTCGAACCAGATCCTGTTGGTTTAACAAACATCGGAAATCCAATCTGCTGGGCAATTTCTGCGTACTCAACTTGATCGCCGGGAAGTAACCTAAGGGCTTTAGCTACAGGAATACCGAATTGGTTGAGAAATTGATTACAATACCATTTATCGAAGGATAACGCAGAAGGAAGAACTTTCGAATTGACATATGGAATGTGAAGCAAATCCAAGACCGCTTGTATTTTTCCATTTTCGCCAGGATCACCGTGAATGTATACAATCGCCCCATCCAATGGAATCCGCTGGTCTTGGGTAATAATTGCTCCGGTATTTCGGTCAAATATCCCATTAAAATCGGAGTGGATTGCTTCCCACGGGCCTTCTTTAACGATGATCTTAATTCCTTGATAGTTTTCGGGAAAATGTTCAAGGATGGTGTTGGCGCTTTTAATGGAAATTTCAAACTCCGAAGAGTAGCCGCCGCAGAATAATCCGATTTTTTTCATCGCCGAAAACTACGCATTTATCCTACAATCCATAGGCATGATTCTCCTCTTTATTAAACCTCGGCTGTTAATTTAAATTTTAACCTTTTATTAGTTAATTTCGTCCATGCTTCTTATTTACCTTTTCCACAAGTTGGTTTTCGGCATAGCTACTCGAGTTTATTTTAAAAAAATCGTTGCAGTAGGTGGGGACCAAAAGCCAGAGGGCGCTACGATTTATGTAAGCAATCATGTTGGTTCTTTTATGGATCCAATCATTGTTGGAACGGCCCGACGCCCTTTCGTTTTTTTCTTGGTTCGTGCGGATGTATTCAACCGATTTACAACCCCCATTTTTACGGCCTTTAATATGCTTCCAATATACCGTCAGCGTGACGGTGTCGAAAACTTAGAAAAAAATCAGCAAGTTTTTCAACGGACCAATAAGCTCCTCGCCAACAATAAAAATATACTGATTTTTGGTGAAGGTTTTACCTCAGATCAAATTCAAAGAAGGCTACATCCTTTAAAGAAGGGTGCGGCAAGAATCGGTTTTTCCGCCCTCCAGGCATGTGCTTGGTCGAAAACCATATATCTTGAAGGGATTGGTTTGAACTACACGGATTTCAATTCCAGAGGAAGTGAGGTGTTGCTTCTCAGCGGACAACGAATTTGCCTCAACGATTACCGTGAAGATTTTGAGCAAAACCCTTCAAAAACGATCTCTGTGGTAACCAAGTTACTTGAAAATGACATCCGTGGTTTATTGCCGCACGTTCAAGATGCCACCAAGTGTGATTTGCATGAAAATATTATGATATTCGCTCGGAAGGGATTGGCCTTCGATGCACAAAATTCAAGAGATTCTTTACCATTGCGTTGGGATTATGCAAAACACCTCGCTGAATGGATGAACAGCGCATCGCACGAAGAGTCACTTAAGTTAAGCGAATTGCAAGAAGATTTTGAACAATACCAGCAAAAACTGAAGGATTTAGGTATTTCTGAAAAGGAGCAATATGCCTTGGAAAAAGATAGGATGAGCTATAGGAACGTTCTAAAATTAGCCTTCCTTTTTCCTTTCGCATTTTTAGGGTTATTGCATTTTGGTTTTATCCATTTTTTCGTTAAAAGATGGGTAGAGAAAGCCTTCAAACGGAAAGTTTTTTGGGGTTCCACAAAATTAGCCGTGGGACTTTATGCATTGATGTTACTCAATATTCCATTAACGCTGTTGGTGGGTTGTTTCTTGCCGCACGATCTTTCATATAAATGGGTAATTTTAGGACTATACTACCTGTCCATTGGTTTTTTTGCTTTCGCGTATTTAAAGATATACGATTTCGTTACTCAAAGGATTAGGAGGGCTGAACTACGAAAAATCAATCGCGACGAAATCAAAAAAGATTACCTTAGAATTCAAGAAAAAATGCTTCGTATCATTCCTAATTTTAACCATGACCATTGAATCGTCTTGGGCGAAAGCGCTTGGAAATAGGCTGAAAAGCGACAAGATGGTTCGACTTTTTCGGAGCGTTGAAGAAGTCTATGAACACAACCAAAAAACGGTTTTCCCATCCCGCGAAAACCTTTTCAAAGCCTTTGAATTATGCCCTTTTACTAACGTAAAAGTGGTAATTATAGGGCAGGACCCTTACCCAACGCGAGGTCATGCGCACGGGTTGAGTTTCTCCGTAGATTCGTCTGTTATTAATCTGCCACGTAGTTTGAGTAACATTTTTAAAGAGTTGTGCGCTGATGTGCATTGCGAAATGCCAATACAAGGCGATTTGTCCCATTGGGCAAAGCAAGGAGTATTATTAATAAATACGGTGCTTACCGTTGAAGAAGGTTTGCCGGGAAGTCACGCTCATTTGGGATGGCATCATTTCACCGATCCCGTAATTGAGGTCATCAACCAAAATCATCAATCAGTCGTGTTTATGCTGTGGGGAAATAAAGCGAAAATGGTAGGTGATCAAATCGATGCATCCAAACATTTGGTGCTACATGCTCCACATCCTTCACCGCTTTCGGCATACCAGGGATTTTTCGGTTGCAAGCATTTCAGTAAAGCGAATCAATTTTTGGTAAAACAAGGCAAAGCCCCAATCCAATGGTAGTTTTATCGTATCTTTGAACGCAGAGAATGAGGAACGATTTATACATTAAAGCCCATTACGGTGAATCCATACCGCGATATCCCGTTTGGCTCATGCGTCAAGCAGGACGCATATTACCCGAATACCGAGCAGTGCGTCAAAAACTTAGCGGGTTTAAAGAATTGGTAGAAACCCCTTCTTTAGCAGCCGAAGTAACCCTTCAGCCAGTGGATATTTTGGGGGTAGATGCGGCTATTCTTTTTTCAGATATTTTAGTGGTACCGGATGCCATGGGACTTACGTACGAAATGATTGAGCAACGAGGCCCCTTTTTCCCTCAGACCATCAGGAGTGAACAACAATTGACCCTGCTTGATGAAAACCCCGATGTTTTAGATCGCCTTTCGTATGTATTTGAAGCCATTAAGTTGACTAAAAAAGAGCTCAACAATCGTGTTCCATTGATAGGTTTTGCGGGGGCACCGTGGACCATCTTTTGCTACATGGTCGAAGGTAAGGGATCTAAAACCTTTTCTGAATCAAGAAAGCTTCTCTACACAAATCCACAATTGGCACATGAGTTGTTAGAACGCATCACGGATTTCACCATTGAATACATGAGGCAACAACAACTTTCTGGAGTAGATGCATTGCAATTGTTCGATTCTTGGGCAGGTATTCTTGGCCATGATCAATACACGGAATTTGGCTTAAAGTATGTTCACAAGATTGCCAGTGCGTTTCGAGGTTTTCCGTTCACTATATTTTCAAAAGGGGCCGTTGCATCGCTTCCAGAAATTGCTAAAATCGAAAGCACAGCCATTGGATTGGATTGGAACATGGATATTCTAGAAACTAGGAATTTGGTTGGCGAAACTCGAACGCTACAGGGTAATTTGGACCCATGTTTGTTGTACGCGAAAGATTCAATAATAGTTAAAGAAACAAATAAATTGTTGGATTCCTTTAAAAGTCAGCGACATATTGTAAATTTGGGTCACGGTGTTTACCCTGATGTGGATCCAGAAAAAGTAAAAATTTTAATTAAAACCGTTAAAGATTATGAAATTAAGTACAATTAATCTAGCCTTGTTGGGATTTATTTTTTGTTTGACCTCGAATGCCTTTGCTCAAAAAAAAGGAGATAAATCCGCCTTGTTTCTTAACTATACGTTTGAAAAGTTCAACTCAAAAGACATCGAGATTTCCGACCCGGGACAAATTGGTCTTTTTAAAGGATTAAAACCCTCCACGTCCTTTCCAGCTGATGCGTTTTACGGTTCAGGAGATTTTGGAGTTGGGAATAATATGTACGGCTTCGCAAATCCTATTGACTTTAAAAACGAACGTTTTCAAGGAGGCGACGACAAACTTTTTGCTTCCGATGAAGGTAAAAACGAGGGATATGCTGGAATTATAACCTACAAACCCGGAAAAGCCCAAAAAGAAAAGAGCTTTATCACCATTCCTTTCACGGACAAAAGCGGAAAGAATGTCAACATGATTAAAGACAAAATGTACTGCATCGAATTCAGTATTTCACTTGCTGAAGCCTCTAAATATGCTACCAACAACATCGGTATGATGTTCGTTAAAAAAGTAGAAGAATATCAAACAGACAACGTAGAAGAAGAAGGTGGACCAATTAACGCGGAAGAAGGACGGATACTCTTCAACACGAAAAACAAAGTATACAACGCTTACTCTGGTTGGGATAAAGTTTGTAATGTTTACAAGGCAAGAGGGGATGAGAAAGGTATAGTAATAGGTAATTTTTACATTAATGACCAAACAAAAGCGGAGGTTCAAAAGAAAATTGTTAAGCTCGAGGAAGGTGCAGATGCAGCAACGGTGATGCCAATGGCCTATTATTACATCGATAATATTCGTATCAAAGAAGTGGATAGCAAGGACAAATGCTATTGCATAAAGAAAGACTCTACCTCTCGTTGGGTTCCCTCTCCTACGGAAATTGCAACAGAACCTGTTGAATCGGAAAAATTATCGCCAAAGGAAAACGTTGAAGCCCAAGTCATTTTCTATGCGCAAGGTGAGAAAAAATTATCCCCTGCGGGCAAAAAATGCTTATCCTTTTTGGTTAAGTATCTTAACGAAAATCCTAATTCCAGCGTGACCATTGTGGCCCATAACGATCGCGTTGAAGATTCTTTAGCCTTGGAATTGGAAGATGAAAAAGAGCAATTAACCGACCTTTCATCTCAACGAGCTAATTGGATTAAAGATCGTTTGGTTGAAGATTTTAACATTTCAACTTCTCGCATTGATATTGACGACAAGCACAGCGAAGAACCTAACAAAGATCTTTATCAAGATGAAGATGATGAGGATACTCGTTTAGCACGCGATCGAAGAGTAACTTTTATAATAAAGTAATTTATACGTCGGCCTGTAGTCCAAAACGTCTCATTACTTCATAAAGTTTTTGTGTAGGCAGTCCCATTACGTTGGTGTAAGACCCATGGATGGAGGCTATGCCAACAGTCCCTATCCAGTCTTGGACTCCATAAGCACCTGCCCTGTCGAGTACTTTGTCGTCGGTTAAATACGTCATTATTTCGTAATCCGTTAATTCCGAAAAACGCACCTCTGTTTGGTCGAAGAAAGTTACCTTTTTTCCCTTGCACCATACGCAAACCCCTGTTATTACGGTGTGGGTATTGTTGGAGAGCTTTCGTAACATTTGAAAGGCTTCGTCCAAATCGCGGGGTTTACCCAAGATTTCTTGGCCAATAAAGACCAAGGTGTCAGCGGAAATAACTAAGGTGTCCTGCTCAATATATGGCATGATTGCATCCAATTTTTGTTCTGCAATCACCATAGGAATTTGCTCAAGTGGGAGAGCGTAATCGATGGTTTCTGGGATTTCTACGGTTCGTTGTTCGAACGCAAATCCCATTTGAGAGAGTAATTCAACCCTCCTCGGGGATTTCGAAGCTAAAATAATTTTCATGGAAAGAACAAAGATATGGTTCCGAGAATCATACTGAGTTTAAGGGTCAAATTGCTCAGATTCCATCGTTTTAAAAGTACAAATATCATGTTTACTATGCTGGCTAAAGAAATTGCCAGCGCCATGAACAGTTGAAAAACATCCTTTTGTGGAACGCTGACCGTAGTGGTTCCAATATAAAATACTACGAGTAATACCAATGTGCTAACGGAAATAAGGATCTGCGTTTTTTTAATATCCCATACGATCGCGAAGGAGCGCACTCCTATCTTAAGATCACCCTCCATGTCTTGAATGTCTTTTACCACCTCGCGACAAAAGTTGGCAATGAAGGCAAACAGAGCATAAAAACAAACAATCATGACTTGGTTCTCCGAAGGATTTTTAAAAGCGAGAAACCTGATAGAAATTAAAGGAATAAGGCCTATTAAAAAGGCCACAATAAAATTAGACCAAAACAACTTTTTCTTAAAGGACAAGGAGTAAAATAATAGCAACCCAATGGAGAAGAGGGCGATAAAAAGGTAAAAAAAAGTGTGGAATTTCCAAGAAAAATACGAATAGATGGCTAAGCCTATCGCACTTAATATCCAATGAGATACGATGACCCATCTTTTTTTGATATGCCGTGTAACGATAAGTTCATTGGGTTTATTAATGCGGTCTGCTTTTACATCAAAATAATCGTTGATAGCATTTCCACCGGCGGCTATTAGGCAAGTGGCTAAAATAAATAAGAAGTAATCAAGGTTTTCTTCACCATGAAGGACATTCCAACCGATGAAATAACGAACGGCCCACATGGTTAATGCGATGATGAGGATGTTTTGTATTCGTATTAACCTTAGAAATGCCATTATTTTAGAATTTTGTATACGGTACGTCGGTTTTTTTGATGGGCTGTTTCTTTCGCTTTCTCAGAGGATAGTTGGTTGATTTCTTGATCTGATACAAGCGGATTGGATTCCCCATACCCTTTAAACGTAAGACGTTTACCATCAATTTTCTCTGTATCGATTAAGTAATTGTAAACGGATTTTGCCCTATCGGTGGATAACTTAAGGTTATCATTTACGTCACCTCTTGTGTCGGTATGTCCTCCTAATTCAATACGTAGGCTTGGATTTTCCCGAAGGAAGTTCGCCAAATTGTTAAGTTCAACAAACGATTCTTTTCGAAGTTTCGCGCTGTTGAGGTCGAAATAAATGTTTTGTAATACGTTCTCGTTGCCGCTGGTAACAGGATTCATTGGAATATCCAAGTGATACGTGGTTTGATTTTCATTGTACGTTAAATCAAAGCCTAACGAAGTCGGGGCATACCCTGGAAAGGAGACATTGATAACATAATGTTGGTTGCTAGGTAGCGGAACAGTAAATACCCCTGTTAAGGGATCTGCATCGTTGATGACCATAATTTCCCCTGAGCTAATCTCTTTTAAGGTAAAATGACCACCGAGGGGTTTCTTCGAATCAGCATCGAACACTTTGCCATCAAAATAATAGGTCACGGTAGGTTGAAATTCCTGGGGCAACTCAAAGGTGTAGATGTCTAAATCACCATAGCCTCCTTCACGATCTGAAGCAAAAAAAGCAATTTTTCCATCAGCGGCGACAATCAATGAGTTTTCATCATTCAAGGTATTGATAGGATATCCCAAGTTTTTAGGTTTTGACCATTTTCCATCGGTACCTAAGTGACTTACAAATAAATCAGACCCGCCAAGACCAGCATGTCCCCTTGAGGCAAAATAAAGCGTTCGTCCATCAGGGTGAATATGAACGGATTCCTCTGCATAAGGAGTATTGATAATGTCAGGTAGGCGTTCTGCTGGAGACCATTTACCGTTAGCCCCTAATCGACTGACATATATATCGCTGTTGCGTTGATCCGCACCCCTTCCTCGCAATCCTCTGATGAAGTAGAGAGTTTTTCCATCGGCTGATAATGAAGGTTGTGTTTCCCAATGGAAGGTGTTGATATCACCGGGAATGTTGGTTGGGTTGGTCCAGCTGTTGCCCGTTCGGACGGTATAAAATAAGTCGCAGCTCCCTTTTCCTTTTCGCTTATCTCCGTAGTCGCCGGTCTCGTCAGCGCATGCTACGAAGACGAGTAAACGTCCATCAGCGGAAATCGTAGGAGCTCCTTCGTTCCTTTCGGTATTAACATTTTCGGGCATTGCCAAGGCTTTTTGCCATTCCATGTTTTGCTGGAAAGCAACGAAAAAGTCTTCTTGAATTTCTCCAGCTTCATTGGGTAAAGCCCGAGTAAACATTAATTGCTTTCCATCAACACTTAACGTTGGGTAGTATTCCGCGTTTCTCGTATTGACACCCGGCCCAGCATTGACAGGATTGAATGCTTTAGGATTTTTCATTGCATCAATTGAAAATGCAGCACTTTCATAGATGAAATATGCCATTTTCATATAATCTTGATTTGCGTTGGGATGCTTAATGAACTTTTGAATATAATGGAGGGCTTTCGCGTATTCTCCTGCGTCCAAATAGAGGTCTCCTAATTGATAAAAGGTCATTCCTGTTCTTGAATGTTCTGGGTTAATCCGCAAGGCGTTTTCGTAATCTGACCGAGCTTCGGAACGCTTTCGCAAGTTGAGGTTGAATTCTGCCCGTAAAATGTATGCTTCCCAAAAATTAGGATCTTTGGTTAGGCATTTATCCAATAATTCAACCGCTGTTTGAAAATCAGGATATCCCGTACTGGGGTCAAGTTTATTGGCCGGCACCATTTGTGCTTCTTTAAAGAGTTTTACCGCTTTTTTGTTTTTACTGGAAAATTGTCCAAACACAGGAATCGCGACAACACAAAAAGTTAGGAGGAGTAAGAAATGCTTCATTAGGGGATTTCAAGGTATTTATGAGTCTGTAACGAGAGTTTCCACCGCGGGTTACGATGAATGAATGAAATTATAGTATCCTGCAAGGAAGCCCTTTTACTCCATTCTGGTTGAAGGTATAGAAGGCAAGTTTCGGTTACTTTCTCCGCATGATGTTGAGCCCAATCAAGATCGGATGGATGGTAAATGACCACTTTGAGTTCGTCTGCTTTCAAATACGCTTCTGCACAAGGTGCTTTGAATTTTTTCGGAGAAAACGTATACCAATCTACTTCGCCGTGTAAAGGGTAGCATCCCGACGTTTCGATAGCCACGTATTTGTTTTGTTGATGGAGCAGGTCCGTTAACGGTCGTAGGTCGTGCATCGCGGGTTCACCACCAGTAATTACTACAAAATCATGGTTTTCTGTAAGTGCCTGAACATTTTCCAAGGAGTAAAATTCTCCTGCATCATTGTCCCAGCTGTCTTTTACATCGCACCAAACGCACCCAATGTCGCATCCTGAAAGCCTTAGGAAATAGGCGGAACGACCGCTGTGAAAACCTTCTCCTTGCAAGGTCGAGAAGTGCTCCATGATTTGATAACCCATTTGCTCCATGTAACAAAGGTAAGTTTCTTTGATATTAAGACTAAAAATCCGACGATTAAAAGGATATTTTTATATTTGTTCAAACTAATTTAACATATTATGAAAAAAATTACCCTTGTTGTTTCTTGTTTTTTAAGTGTATTGACCTGTGCACACGCCCAGATCGGGAACGGTGACATGGAACTTTGGGAAAATGTGGGGGCACCTACCGAAGAGCCCAACAATTGGAGCAGTTTTAAAACCGGTTCAGGAAATTTCGCGGGATTTGCAAACAAGCAAATTGAACGATCTTCCAACGTCCGTGCAGGTGCAACTGGTGCCTATGCCGCCAGAATTTGGTCCACCAGTGTGTTAGGCATTGTGGCCAACGGAACCATGACTTGTGGTCGAGTAAACATGGGAAGCACTACTCCTTCCAACCCAGCTAACTACAATTATTCGCAAACCAACGACGATCAATTTTCGGAAGTATGTACTACCTTGCCGGATTCGTTAGTCTTTTGGGCTAAGTATACCCAAGCAGGTGGTGGAAATCAAACGGCTAGAGTTCATGCTCTTGTACACGACGCATACGATGCGCACGATCCAATCGACGCGAATTCTCAATCCCATGTAATTGCAACGGCGGAATTGAATTATTCCCCAACCAATGGATCATGGGTTCGTTTTTCGGTGCCTTTTGTTCCAACCGCCAATACAGGATTAGTTCCTGCATTTATTTTAACCACTTTCGCTACCAATTCTACACCGGGTGGGGGTGCAGCCAACGATGAAGTTTTGTTGGATGATATAAGTTTGGTGTACAATGGAAGCGGAGCTGGGGTAAATGAACCATCGGCTGCTAACTTTTCCGTAAATTACACAGAAGGGAAAATGTACCTTCATGGAGCAGTAAAAGGTCAATTACGCATTCTGGCTTTGAATGGTCAAGTCGTTTTCGAAGGTGATGCTCAAGAAGTATTGCCGCTTTCATTGGTTTCTGGTTTTTATATAGCACAATTGCAGGGATTGAATGGTAAATCCACTTCGGTGAAATTTTCGGCCAATTAAAAAGTGTTGAACCGGATTCTACTTACTTTCTGGACATTCCTACTTGCCTTTTCATCCTTTGGTCAAGAGGCCACGGTCAAAGGTGTCGTGCTCGGCGAAAACGATGCGCCCTTGGAAGGGGCCAATGTAATTTATCGGTACGATGTATCGCGTGGCGCTCAAACGGATAAAAATGGAAATTTTTCCTTGTCCATTCCTGCGGGTAAAGCATTGTTAATCGTGCGCTACACGGGTATGCGAAGTGATACCCTGGTGCTGAATTTGTCGGAAAATGAAGTGCAATCTGTTTCGGTTCGGTTAAAACCCTACAGCGTTGAAAAAGGCCAAGTAACCGTTTCCGTCGGTAAATTCGATAAGCCACTTGAAGAGCAAACAGTGACCATGGTGGTAATGAAACCAACCATGATTGAAAACAAAAACACAAGGAGCATCGAAACGGCGTTGGATCAAACCCCGGGGTTGAATATCTTAGACGGGGAGCCTCAAATTCGTGGTGGAAGCGGCTTTACCTTTGGTGTCGGTGCAAAAGTCGCAGTGCTTGTCGATGATATGCCCATGTTGTCCGGAGATGCGGGAAGGCCTGAATGGGGCTTTGTACCCGTCGAGAACATTAGCCAAATTGAGATCATTAAAGGAGCAGCCAGTGTTTTGTCGGGAAGTTCAGCTTTGTCCGGTTCTATCCACATTCGGACTGCCTATCCAACAGCTAAACCCTTGAACAAAATTAATGTTTACAGCGGTGTATATTCCGCTCCTTCGGTGGAGGGCTCTAAATGGTGGACCGGGGTTCCGCTCATTTCCGGGGCGAATTTCATTCATTCCAAGTCCTATAAGAATTGGGATGTGGTGGTTGGTGGCAATGTTAATTACGACCATGGATACATTGGAGCGCCTCGTCCGGGACAATATGTAATAGATACGGTATCCAATTTCACCGACCGTCAAATGGCGATGAAAAGAGCGAGAATTAATTTTAATGTGCGCAAAAGGTCTTCGAAAATTAAAGGATTAAGTTACGGTTTAAACGGGAACATGATGTTAGCCCGAACCAACCTTTCTTTTGCCTGGTTGGACGACACCTCTGGGCTGTACAGAGCCTATCCTGGAGCGGTCTTTTTGCAAGATCAAACGATATTTAACCTAGACCCTTTTGTGCAGTTGATTACAGAAACCAGTGGCAATCATTATTTGCGAACGCGCATTTTGCACAACGATAACCAAATGACCGCCAACCAAGATAACCGTGCAACAACGTATTATGCAGATTATATGTTTAAAAGATCTTATCCCTTATTAGGCGGTTTAGATTTTATCGGAGGTTTTACGGGTTCTTTTGTGAATTCCTTCGCCAACATGTACGTGGGCAGCGGAAATCCCAACAATCAATTATTAAACCTCTCGGCTTACACACAAATGGAGAAGTCGTTTCACAAAGTATTGAATGTCTCTGCTGGCGCCCGAATGGAGTATTTTCAATTGAACGATACCGTAACCGCCTTAAAACCGATCTTTAGATGTGGTGCCAATTTGAAACTTTATCAAGAAACGTATTTAAGAGCTTCCTTTGGACAAGGGTTTCGGTTTCCTACGATTACCGAGCGTTTTATTAAAACGGGCGTTGGTAATTTTGGGGTTTTTCCTAACCCACAATTGCTTCCAGAGAGCAGTTGGAATGCCGAGGTGGGGCTCAAGCAAGGGTTGAAAATTGGGGGTGTTTACGCATATTTTGATGCTGCAGCTTTTTGGCAGGAATACCAAAACACCATTGAATATATGTTTGGGATTTGGGACGTTGCCAATGCACCTGCCTCTTTCGCAGGGTTTAAATTCCTGAATACAGGCAGATCAAGGGTCCTAGGTTTGGATATTTCCTTCGCAGGAAAAAGTAAGTTGGGTAAACTTTCAGAAATTACCTTCTTAACGGGGTACAATTATATCGTTCCTAAAACACTCAACCCGGATTACGTTTACGCAATTGATGATATTAACCGCAAGTACAGCTATAATACTACCTCCATGGATTCGGCAAGTGGAATACTCAAATATCGGTTTTTGCACAATGTCAAATTCGATGCAGAGTGGACCTTAAGAGAGAAATTCTCTGTTGGTTTAAGCATGAAATATTTCAGTAAAATCGTCAACATGGATGCGATTATTAAGGATTTTGAGGAAACGACTGCAGCATCAGGAGGGGATAAACAAAACATTCGATACATGGATTATTTTAATTCCCATCGTTTCGGAAACACCATTTTCGATGCTCGAGTTGCTTATCATTTTAACGAAAACCACAAAATTGCCCTCGTTGGGTCCAATGTTTTGAACCGCAGTTATTCATTACGGCCGTTAAAAATTGAACCTCCAAGAAGCATCATGCTTCAATATACCATGAAGTTCAGTTAGAATTTCTTGGTAATCGAATTATTTCTCCTATCTTTGCACCCTTAAATTCATTATTAACCGAGGTTTTGTACCTCAAAAAATAACCAATCATGGCAACAAAAATTCGTTTACAACGGCACGGTAAAAAAGGAAAAGCATTTTTTCATCTAGTAGCGGCAGATAGCCGAGCTAAACGTGACGGAAAATTCATCGAGAAATTAGGAACCTATAATCCAGTTTCTAATCCAGCAACGATCGATATTGATTTTGATAGAACTTTGTATTGGGTTGGTGTTGGTGCAGAAATGACCGATACAGCGCGTGCAATTTTATCCTATAAAGGAATTTTGTACAAAAACCACCTTTTAAAAGGAGTGGCTAAAGGTGCATTAACCCATGAAGAGGCGGATAAAAAGTTCGGTTTGTGGTTGTTGGAAAAAGAAAATAAAATACAAGCGAAGAAAGACGGTTTGTCGAAGGCAACAGATCATGAAAAAGCAAGCCGATTGAAAGCTGAAATGGAGGCGAATGCAGCCAAAGCAGCGGCTCTTGAAGCTAAACTAAACCCTGTTATAGAAGAAGAGGCTCCTGCTGCTGAAGAAGCTCCGGTTGCTGAAGAGACGCCAGCTGCTGAAGAAGCTCCGGTTGCGGAAGAAGCACCTGTTGTTGAAGAATCACCCGCTGCTGATGCTCCGGTTGCTGAAGAATCACCTGCTGCGGAAGACGCGCCTGCTGCTGAAGAAGGCTCTGCAGAGGAATAATTTCAAACGCAGATTTTTTGAACGGCTATTTTCAAATAGGTCATATTGCGAAACTTCACGGATACCAAGGTGAAGTTTCGTTGTTTTTGGACGTTACCCAACCTAATGCATACCACCAGCTAAAAACTGTTTTTTTAGAGATGGATGGGATAGCTACTCCTTTTAGCATAAAGTCCTTAAAGCCCATGAATAATGGGTTTATCGTGATAAAATTTGAGGGAGTAAACAGCGAAGAAGAGGCTCGACGCTTGCTAAGACACCCCGTTTTTTTAGCAGATTCTCTTCTGCCGGTTTTGGACGAGCATTCGTTCTATGATCACGAAATCCTCGGTTTTGATGTGGTTGATACTGCACGCGGTCTGATTGGGAAGGCTACCGGGGTAATTGACCATCCTTCTAATCCTCTGTTGCAAGTAGAAATGGATGGAGTAGAGATTTTGATTCCCCTTAACTTGGATTTGAATAAAATAGTAAACCGTCAGGATAAGAGGCTAACGCTGACCACGCCAGAAGGGCTATTAGATGTTTATTTGTCTTGATTCAATAAGCCAAGGCATATTTTCATTCGAATCACTTTTTTTGCAGCTTCTTCCACTTGCTTTTTGAATTCGGAGTTTTTGCGAAATTCTTTCAGGATTTCACGATGGGCTTTGGCGGCATCTACCGGCATTAAAACAATGTCGCAACCTGCTGCAATGGCTAGTGTTGCGCATTGAGGTACGTTCACGACACCTCCCATGTTCATGGCATCCGTGACAATAAGTCCTTTAAATCCGAGTTCTTTTTTCAATAAATCGGTAACAATGGCTTTTGAACAAGTAGAGGGCAGGCCGTTGGTTTCGTATTTTTTATTGTTTTTTACCGAAATATGAGCGACCATGATGGATAATACTCCGTTAGCAATGAGTTCCGGGTAATTTTTAATTTCCTTGAGTTCTCCATCGATGGTTTGAAGGGATGAGTGAGTATCTCCGCTCACCAATCCGTGACCTGGAAAATGTTTGGCAGTAGCAATTATGCCCTGCTGTTGCGTCGTTTGAATAAAGGCATTTGACCATGGAATCAATTGTTCAGGTTTGTTGCCAAATCCTCGGTAACCCACCGTGGCATTTCCAGCAACGTCCACCACAGGTGCAAAGTTGTAATTGATACCTATCGAATTTAAAAGTTGAGAAATTTGTTGTGCCACAGCGACAACTTCTTCCATTGAGTTAATTTCAGCTGCTTTTTTTACCGGCGCAGATTCCCCTATTTTTCGGTTAACCAAACTCGGTTCGGCATCGGCACTGTATAGAAAAGGAAGGCACCCTTTTGATTTGCTTAACGCGTTGAAGTTTTTTATCCATTCGGTGAATTCTTTTTGGGTTCCGTTCAGCATGAGAATACCTCCAATGATCCTTTCTTGAATGTGTTTTTCAATGGTGCTGGGAGTTTGTCCGTATTTTCCCACAGCCGGCATGATCAATTGAGCTACGATAGCGGTATCGTCTAGCTGTTGGTAAATTTCCTCAACAGCCTTATCTAATGAAGGTTTTTCGGATAAAAAGTCGCTCAGGTTGAATACAGTTTTTTCACTCAATTTAGGAACACTTGGTTTCATTTTGGGTTTTTCCGTTGATTGTGAACAGGCAAATAACCCAACCAAAACAGATGAGAGGAAAATAATATGTTTGAGGTTCATAACGTTAGCTTTTTTTTGCAAATTTATGCGTCAACTAGCCAACTTTTTTGCCAGGTTTCATTTATTATCAACAAATGAGTGTTTTCATACAAAACATCCCCTTAATAACATTCAATTAAAAATTACTTAACTTTAAATTTAGAAATTAAGTACGAACCTTTCATTATAAGTTGTCCCATGAAAATAGCTGCATTTTTACTTTTTTTGCTTACGGTTCGGTTAGCCGTTTCGCAGCCCTTTTACGACAAGCAGACCGTTCAAACGGTGGAAATATTTTTCGCGCAGGCCAATTGGGATGCTCTTCTTGATAATTTAGCCCAAACTACGGAGGATTATTTATTAGCGGATTCTGTTCGAATCAATGGGACGGTTTTCGATTC
>Ga0078894_10001496_pt1 | contig 17412 bp, 14 predicted proteins | sample LauGreSu1BDMLBSD_2_FD_67506 | JGI IMG/M metagenome (GOLD analysis project Ga0078894, IMG submission 67506) | Freshwater lake microbial communities from Lake Michigan, USA - Su13.BD.MLB.SD (version 4) (version 4) | ecosystem: Environmental > Aquatic > Freshwater > Lake | place: Lake Michigan... | reverse complement strand
GGGTATTACTCCTCATCACTGAAGACCGTATTTGCATCGATTATAATAATATGATGATTTTCATATTCACGTTCTGGTCCTTGTTCCGTTTTTGAAGATTCGGCATTGTTGTCGTGATTATCGTATTCATTCACAATCATCTGGATTGCATCAGATGCTGTATTCTGCTCGGGCTGCTGTTGCTGTTGCTGTTGCTGTTGCTGTTGCTGCTCTGGCTCTGGCAGCGGCGTAGTGCTGTGTTCTTGTTTTCTATGTTTCTGAATACTGCGCTTCACATAGCTCTTCATATCACGGTAGTCTCGGTCCATTTCACGATATAATGTCTCTTTGATTTCTCGTCTATCTTCCTTCATATCGTAGATGTCATTGCTCGCTTGACCAACTTCATCCTTCAAGAAGTCGACAACCTCCTTCGTATCCGACAGTTCCGCATCCACCATCCCGATACTTTGTTTCAACGTCTGAAGATTCTCGCGAACTTGTTTGATATCCTCGACCGTGCCAAAGTAACGATGCGAGTGGCACTGGTTTGAGACCGTAACCAGGCTCGTAAATTCCTCGCGAATCTCGCCAGTCACGTGTGCCAACTCGCGACAAATCGCGCGTGCAAACTCTTCACGTAAATCGCCAGCCGTATTCTGTGTTTGTTGGTCTGCGCAATTTCGCGCTTCGTAGATTTGTCGCATTGAAGCATCTTCATAATCCTTGACGCGGTCCTTCAAGCATTCCGTCGTATGAATGGCGCACTCCAGCTTCGCCATCAAGTCATTTTCGCGGTTGACAAACGTATCATAATCGCGGTCGTATGTTTCATGCAATCGGTCGATTTCTTCATGAAGGGTCACGTTCTCGCACTCCAGCTTTTTGATTCTCGCGTCGGTCTCTGCGATTCTCGCGTCAGTCTCCCCGCGCATTTTGTCAATGTACGCGAATATCTCAATATTAGAATTGTGTGACCCATATGACGCATTTTCGCGCACCTCGGTGCATTTCTTGTTCACATATTTTCTCAATTTTCGAACATGACCGGACAGCATATTATTCTCGGTGATATCGGCGATATCGGTATGCACTTGCACCAATTCGCCCTTGATTTCCATAAGTTCCTGGTACATTTCATCCGTTCCACGCGTATTTGCACGGATGTCTTCTTCATTTTGCTCACACTTCGTGAATAGTGTAGCGATATTCGACCACAGCATGGTTTTTTCTTCTCCGTCCGTGTCGGCCTCGGTGGCCATGCTTAGCGGTACAAGTGTCGGCATCGCCTCATTCCGGCGGTGGTGGTGGTGCTGGTCATTATTATAATCCACCGAAAGAGGTACAAGATTTCCTACCACAGAGGATGTGGTAGCAGAGGATGCTTGAGGAACAGGACGACGACGAGAAGATGATGATGATGGCATCACGACAAATGACAGGTTTCAACGATATATATTACAAACACATCGATTTATATTCAATTTTACGCATCGTATATTCAAATACTAATATTAGTCCATCGTCATTCGCATCGTTTTCGTTGCTACGGTGGCCGTTGCCCCTGTCGCCTTTTCAATAAAGGCAATCATACTCAGTATCACCGGGTCTCTCGCCATATTCGAGATGAAATCCATGAGGCGCGGGAGTACACCTGGTTGCCTAGAAAATCGAATCGCTGCAATCCGCCCCCCCGCCCCGCGATTGTTTTCACAGCACCATGATATAAATGGAATCGCGTAAATCGAGAGAATGCCGCCTAAAATATAATACGCATATACATTCGTCTCTTCCGCATACCGGCGGCGGCATATTTCCGTATTTTCGGTGGACTGAATGGTAATATTACCGTATTTTAGTTTCATAATTTCAAGAACCTTTACAATCTGGTACGCGTAAAACATCGCATTGTGCGCGATTTTATCTCGAACTGTTCGAATAAAATGTTTCTGTGTGACGTGGTGGTCATGGTCGCTGTCATGAAAGTAGGTATGGAACATCGTGTTGATAATACGCGCCCACGTTTCCGTATATGTTTCGAACACCAAAACATCATCATGCGGGATGCAGAATGTGCGTCGGAGTTGGGTATTCGCATCACGTAAATCCTGGTCAATAAAATCCATATTGAAATTGTGCATCGACTCATGAACAAACACCTTGAACCATTCTTCTGTGCGATATACGACAATTTCCCCGTGTGTCTCGCAGCTTCGCGTGAGTCCCGTGTTTACATGAATCGCCGAGAGAATTGCGTCATCGCCGGATGCACCTCGCGCTGGGCGCTGTTTTTTAAATGGGGTCATATAAAAATACACATTCAAACTCTTCTCGGAGCAATCCTTGCTGGACATACTCGTAACAATAGAAAGCCACGCGAATACCTTGTATGCGTATTGTTGGTAGGTTGCGATTTCGAGAGAACATGCCGACGACGACGCGCTCTTGCTACAGACAACCGAAATATGAGATTCCGGAAACGTGATGAAATACAGCGTTATCGCACGGCGTTGTATTGTAGTTTGAAACTGAATACACAACTCCGACTTCTCTCGGATGTACTGATATACTTTGTACGGAATGTACCGGTCATCTTCTCCGCCGTCGTTGCCGTTGCCGTTACCGTTGCGATGACGCCGTATATCATAGCTTCGCTGCAATTCTGAGAGAATGCGTGGATGTGGAAGGTCATTCGCCGAATTATTGATTTCGGTGATTTTGTAGGGTAGATTCCCCCCCGCGTTTTCGCTTATATAAGTTCGATACAGTTCGTATTCAGCATTCCGCAACTTATGATAAAATGTTGCAATGAAATCGGTTACGTCGTCGTTATGTATCACTGGGATACGCGAAACAATCGTACGCGGTAACTGCGCTTTATAATCTCTCGAGAGATGCTCCATCGTTTTTTGGATACTGTCGGCATCCTTTTGTATTTCTTTTTCAATCCACATCGGCGGTACGTGATATATGTATTATAATATGTGTTTATTATAATACCGCGAATGTTCGACCTTATCTTTAAGAAGTATTTTAAACCCGGAACAATACATATATTCGTCTTTTCATTTCTGGTGTTTATTGTATTAAATGTCGTTGAAAATGTGATACATTATAATATTGGTAAGTTTCATCACCATGACGACGGCGGAGCCGGCAATGGCGGCGGGGGCGGTGTAGCCGGCTACCATTTTACAAATCCATCAAATACAGATTGGGTGCGTATTATTGCGATTATGTTGGTTTTCGCAATCCTGCAAGGAGTCTTCACAAGTCACTTCAGTGTGTGTTAGCGCCCATCCCCGCCCCCGTCCGCAATTTATGTCGAACCCGCATGAGGTTCTGATACACTTCCGGCCGCGCCCCGCGCTGATAATGAACCAGTTTTGCATTTCGGGTGGCTAAAAGCAGGTCTTTGAGTCCCTTGTTCTGAGAGAATTTCGCAACCATTGCATTTTCCATCTCTCGTTCACTGCGTCCATGATTGAAAAAATCCGGGTCGATTGTAATCCGTGATGGCCGAATGACCGCATTATGCGCGTTCTGCGCGTTCTTCAGTTTTCCGCTTTTACTACCCGCCGCTTTCGCAAGAACCGGGTCCGATGCGAGTTCGGATCTAGAATCCAATGAGAATTTCAGGTAAAATTCGCGGTTATTGTTTTTGAATTTACTTCCTTGATAATAATGTTCGACGCTTTGCCATGTATGTCCGTCCAACATAAACGGCTCATTCCAAAAGTTTGACAACTTACGTCGCCAGTTCTCAAATGTGGCCAATTTATGAAAATGAATCTTATCTGATTCGGGGATTTTTTCGCCTGGACCGCATCCTGGAAGTGCATTCGGGTTCGACTTTGCATAAAACTGGAATACGATATCCGGGGTGTATAAATGCGCGCCATTTCGCCCGCTAGCACGCATCCCCGTGCCAGTATGCACTTCCTCTAATAAATCATCCAGACTCTCATTCGGTATTTCATCGACGCGTATACCAAGTTCGCGCTGAAAGAGTTTGAATTGCGGGATTGCGCTATATCCACATGTCTGATTTTCCAAGCATTTCGTAGTGACGAGCAGTTTAATATCATAAGGAAGTTCTGAGAATGCGAGAACGCCGTGCGTTTTATACGTAATCAGCGTATAATTTATGGATTTCGAATCAGGAATAATATGGCGGTGGGTCGGGCTGCGACTGCGACTGCGGCTGCTGCGACTACGAGCGATGCGCGAATGCGCGTGTTTGCCGCCACCACCGCCACCCCCTACAGCACTCGAAGCATTCGTCAACGAAATTCCTCTACTGATTAAAATATAGGCGGTGGGTTCAAACACCTGACATTTGCGGTGGTCGCCGCCCCCGGCCCCGGCCCCGGCCCCGCCACCGTTGTCACACAATAATACATTGTCAATATCACCCGCCTCATATGCATCACGCGAAAACATTACAAACTTCATATTCAGTACACGCTCCATCGTATCCACCGCCCAGGCATCCGGCCAATAAATCGATGTCATCATCCGCTCTTTCAATTGTTCGGTGGACCGGACCTCGCGCATATAATCGTACGCCCCCGCCAGAAGCTTCGTATATTTCATTTCGTCGTGTTTCAGATTATGCTCGACAACCAATTTCTTCGCACTAGCAATCATCAGTTGTTGTTGGGCGCGGTCATGAATCGAGGATATCCGGCGTTTCATATCATTGTAATTGTTCACCAATTCTTTCGTCTCTCGCGTCTCTGTGCGTATAAGTGCATGATACATGGCGAATTTCTCTCGATACGCGCGAAACACTTCATCTGTCACTTCATCCGACAATTGTTTCCTCAATTCCAAGATGGTCGTCGTGCGTCCTTGCGTAAGAAGCGCATCCCGAATCACTGCGAAAAATCCGTCGCTGCCGCCTTCATTGTCTATGAAATTGAAATACTTATTTCGCAGGTATTTCTGAATCCAGAGATCGGCGGCGGGGTTTGGTTTGTATTGCCGGCGTTCTAATTCCGACTGTTCTTTTGTTTGGAGTGGCAGAATCGATGCTCCGGATAAGAGGTGCTTTTGTTTCGCGTCCAGGCCGAATAATGTATCTGCGTCGGTGGTGTCATCGTCGCTACTACTGTCGCCATCGGCGTCGATGCTGGCGCTGGCGCTAGCGCTAGCGATGGGTTTTCCGAGAGATTTCTTGATTTCATTCACTTCGGTCGCTTTTTTTTTAATATCGGTCGCGGTCGCGGTCGTGGTCGCGGTCCCCGCGATAATTCCGCCTTTCGCCCGCGATTTTCGTAGTAGCTCTGTATTTACAAACCCGTATAACAGCGGTGACAGTTTATGGATATCAAGGTCGCCTGATTCGTCCATTTTGATTTGGTTCGACGGCATTTCATAGACGCCGATTTGTTTCATGAACTCCATATCTACATTGAATAAATAGATGGGTGCATAGACGACACTGTACCGTTTCGCGAAATGGTAGTTCAACTGTCCGAGACCGATTACGACTTTTTGCGGGTCTCGTAATAACTGCACTTCAAATAAGGGCGTGTTGTATTTGAAATCTTCTTCTTCTAAATGTGAGTATTCGTGATAATTAATGTCTTTGTTGAGTTTGGATTTCACCATTCCGGGAAGTTATTATGCGTCTGTGTGTATATAATAGGAATGTAATTATTATTATATATGTGTAAATAATAATTATATGGTTTTCCGCGCTTCGCTACCGATACACTATCGTATTCCTCTCGCTCCCCGTGACCGCATCAGTCTCCGTCGTAATAAATGACATCTTGAACCGTCGTTCTTTCGCTTTATTCAGTGCAGTAATCACGCGTTTATATCGGTCAACATTATTATCCGATGTCCCGCCCGCCCCCAAATGAAGTGCGTCTGCGTCATTTCCATAATCCAGAATCTTTGACTCATTCCATATATCGTGTATCGAGAGAAATCCCGGAATATTCATAATCATGATACCGATATTACGCCGGTGGTAATAATTACTTAAAATCACATCATCCGAAAGACGGCATATCTGATTGTCCGGTGCCGTATAACGCGTCATATATTCCATGAAATCATCACCGAATGTCTTTAGTTTCACACAAACCGACCCATACCCTTCCGCGATGGTGGCGACGTCTTTATGTGCACGTCGACCCTGCAGTTTCATATTCACAAAGTCAAACCCCGTAGACGTCCATACATTATCGTCCTTGTGTGGAATCATTCGCTCGTATGTTTCAATCATTCGCTTCGGGTAGGCGATATCATCATCCAAATAAATAATGCGTGTGTGTTCTGGGTCATATTCACAGTGACGGTTACGGCCCCTGTCCCTGTCCCTGTCTGTGAGATATGCAACTGTCGGCACGATTTTTGTGGCCGGGCCATAATCCGTCGCAATCCGATTCACCGTCAACGATTTACGAATATACTTTGGGACATTATATGACTCGCCAGTTCGCGCAAATTCTTCCGGAATATTCAATAAAAATAAATCAGGTTTGCGGGTTTGGTCTAATATACTGTGTATCATTTGACTGCATTTATTGATACGGGTCGGACTTGTAGTGAATGACACTACTATTTTGGTTTTTGGTGGGGGGGGTGGGGTTGGGGTTGTGGTTGTCATTGGCGGGGCGCGATAAGTAGGTCTGGTATATCATCTAATCAACCCTCTATATTATTTCTTCGCCTTCCCCGATATCTCGTCCAGCATATCCAAGTGCTTAAATATCGTCTTGTTTGTAATACTGGGCTTGGATTTGAGTTTCATCTTTGAAATTTCCGTGATTTGTTCTACGCGAGACTGGAACGACTCCGCGATGTCTGGGTCGATGGCCCCGGCCCCGGCCCCGGCCCCGGCACGCCCAGCAATAAACACCATATGACTATGCTTCACCATAATGAAGAGGTTCTCTGATAGTTCATCGACTTCGTTCGTCTTGCCTTCCTGTCGCATATTCGTATACATCAGTTCCTGAATCTGGCGCATCAATCCTAGCACCTGTGCCTTTTCGACGATGCCAATTTTCATCAAGTTCACAATGAAGAGGGACATGGCTTTGCGTTTCTCATTCGCCTTGTTGATGTCGCAAAACTTATCGTAGTTTTTCTTAGGGTCGCAGTATTCAATGGTATCGAAGAGGGACATAAATGACGCGAGATTCTTCTCGAAAATACCGCGAAATACTGCGTACTGTTCATGACCAGGTTCCGTCTCCTTTGACATCAAATCATGAAACAATCGCGCATAGATTTCCGAGTAAAATGCATTCGAACTCGCCGTATTGAAGATAGACGATGCAACACGGTCCATCACTGCAACCGTATTGTGTTCTTCAGATGAATCCTCGCTAGATGCCGTAAACAATGCGGAAATCTCCTTTAGAATATTGGACAACATTGTGGAATAGGTCTTGTCCGTGAGTTTGTTGAGCGCCGACCGAATATTATCAATACTCAATTCGATGCCTTCCTTCTTTTTTAGTTCGGTCTTTTGAAACGACAGAATGGTATCCCACTCGCTGTTGGGGATTTGTTGCGACGGGTGGTGGCGGGATGACGACGACGACGACGACGACGACCGCGACATCATACTTGAGCCTGAGAATCCATTTGTATTTGCGGCATCTGAAGCGCCGCCGCCGCCGCCGCCACCGCCGAACCGACTTTGAAACGAATTTGCGCTACTTCCAGCGACGTGATATCCGCCCGCCAGCGATGGGTTTGTATTCCTGAAATCACCGGGTTCTCGAACGGGAAATATTGGTGTTTTGATATATGTCGGCGCGCCCACCAAATCAGCTAAATCCGAGACAGACTTTAGTACTTCGTCTGAGAGTTTAAGGTCGAATCCCATATTCATAAACGCGGCATAATCAGGAAGGTCGTAACGATGAGTTATTTTGGCCATCACGTACGTGTACTTGTTCGTGCGATGCGTCTATTATAATATATATCGTTGTTTTATATCAATTTTACTGCCGAGCCAGACATAGATACCGACACATACCAATGGCATCGACTCATGCAAACATCCTTAATCTCTACATGAATCATCAAATCCCGAATTTCATTGGCGAAAATCTCTCGGTGCGTGAATCTGAAAAGAATAAATATGGCGAAGTATTCACGTCATATTCTTATATTTGTATCCTTCTCGACCAACTTCCTTCCTCGGTTTGGTCCAATCCTAGTCTACGATGGTTGGAGCCTGCATCCGGGATTGGGCATTTCTGTCTTGTGATTTACATGCGTCTCATGAATGGATTGGCGGAAATCATTCCAGACGTGTCCACGCGACACGAACATATCCTACGCAACATGCTATTCATGGTAGAAATCAATGAAGATAATGTCGCGCGAACGAGAGATTTGTTTGGACCATCATTGGTGAATATACACTGCGCCGACTTTTTGGATACTACGAGTCATTCTATATCTACCACTCGGATTGATATTATTATTGGGAATCCTCCATTTCAGATGCCAAGAGATGGCGCGCGTAGTAGCAGTAAAGGGGGTCAAATCCTATGGGATAAATTCATATTGAAATCTCTCGAAATCTTGTCTCGGGACGGGGACGGGGACGATAGATTTCTATGCTTCATTACACCCCCATTATGGCGTAAACCGAATAGTCCCCATGGATTATGGGAGAAAATGACGAGAGAACCATGCTCATTATGTTATTTGCATATGGTCGATAAGAAAACGGGGATTCGTGACCTCCAAGTACAGCAGCGTATGGATTTGTTTATTGTCAAGGTCGCCGGGGCCGGGGGTGCAGTCGCAGCCGCAGCCGATGCCGCCGGTGAGTGTCAGGTCGTCACCAGTATAGCCGACGGCAGCTCTTTGCATACGATAACGCCGAGAGATTGGCCATTCCTCCCCAATGCCGATTTCTCATTTATAAAATCAATCATCGAATTGACACCAGTACCGCGACGCGTCATCTACGACCGGTCATCCTACGGCAGTGACCTCCCGCATATGTCACCAGAGTACAACCCCACCGGAGGTTTTATTTATCCGGTTGTACATACAATGACGCGACGAGGATTAGGGGTGTGGTATTCGAATACAAAGGCGCGCGGGCATTTCGGGGTGCCGAAAGTCATCCTGAACTTTAATGAAAAATTGTACCCGTATTTGGACTACGCGGGGGAATATGGGATGGGGCAGTTTTCATTCGGGTTGCCGGTCACGTCGGTGGCGCAGGGCGAGGCAATTGTACGCGCGTTGGTTTCGCCACAGTTTCGGTCCGTGGTCAAGGCGACAAAGTGGGGTGCGTATCAGACAGACCGCCGGATGTTTGAGTATTTCCGGGAGGGGTGGTGGGGATGAAACACCTTCGTTTTGCGAATAACCGACTTAAATATATCCTCATATCATTATTAGACATACCCAACATTATTCGTGATATATTATCCTGCATTCCATTCTTATGTCATCTGCCGACGATACTCCTAGCTCTAGTTCTCCCGACTCCTCGTCCGCTCCCGCTCCCGCTCCTGCTCCCGACTCCGCTGCCGCGTCATCGTACCCCGAGTTCAAAAAGTGGGAAGACGTCGACGAAATCTCACCTGACCTCCTTCGCGGAATATACGCCTATGGTTTCGAGAATCCGAGTAATATTCAGCAAAAATCGATTCTTTCGATTATTCAAAAACGCGACGTCATCGCACAAGCCCAGTCTGGAACGGGCAAGACGGGCGCATTCACAGTAGCCGCACTTCAAAGCGTCGATGTTTCTAAAGCCAAGACACAAGTCCTTATTCTTGCACCTACACGCGAACTTGCGAAACAAATCTACGATGTGATTCACGGGCTTGGCGCGATGATGACGGGGCTTACCATGCGTCTGTTGGTCGGCGGTACATCTACCACGGAAGACGCAGTCGAATTGCGTAAATCCGCGCCTCATATTATTGTGGGCTGCCCTGGACGAGTATTCGACATGATACGCCGTAATAACATTCAGGGGTCGCATGTTCATATGTTGGTTCTTGATGAGGCAGATGAAATGTTGTCGGCCGGATTCAATGACCAAATCTACAATATTTTTCAGTATATGCCATCCGATATTCAGGTGGTTCTTTTTAGTGCGACCATGCCGCCCGAACTTTATACACTTACAGAGAAATTTATGCGGTCGCCTGTGAATATTCAGGTAAAGGCCGAACAATTGACGTTGGAAGGCATTCAACAGCATTACGTCGCACTGGACGACGACGTACAAAAATACCTGACACTGAAGGACCTCTTTAAGACGATTTCGCTTTCACAGTGTATTATTTTCTGTAATTCGACCAAGCGAGTTGCTGACCTGCATGAGGCGATGCTTTTTGACGGGTTTCCTGTTTGTTGCATTCATAGCGGAATGGAAAAGGGGGAACGTGACAAGGCATATCAAGAGTTCAAGGCGGGTTCTCACCGTGTTCTTATTTCATCCAATGTGACTGCACGTGGTATTGATATTCAGCAAGTGAGTACCGTCATCAATTTTGACATGCCGCAAGAGGTTCATATTTATCTTCACCGAATTGGTCGTTCTGGGCGTTGGGGGCGTAAGGGTGTCGGTATCAACTTTGTCACTCGCCGTGACATGCGCATCAAGAAGGAAATTGAGATGTATTATGGTACCACCATTACTGAGTTGCCTGTGAACTTCATGGAGGGTGTCTAACGCCGGACGCAGGATGCCGTCTATCGCCGGGAATTAGGTTTAAAATGAGAATATTCTTTCATTTTATACTCTAGAGTAAATAAACAATGACAGGAGGAGGTTGTTGTTTTAGCGTGTGTTCGTTGATTTCTGATGTTCGTGAATCTGTTACAGAAATGCCGCGCGAACCGGATGATATCAAGGCATTCATGATGGAACATTTAGGATTCGGTGGCGCCAGCAATAAAGGCGGAGTTTGTCCGAAACAATCGTCATGCGCCACCACTGGTGCATTCAAGCACCCCATTTCATATACTTCGCCCGATAAACTCTACGAATTGCCGTCTAGCATTATTGATGATTTAGAAATGATAGAGCCGAAGCATTCATCGGCACCGAAGCCCGACCCCGACGCCGACCCCGACGCCGACACCACCGCCCCCGCCGTGAAGGGTCTGTATCATTACGTCTTCTCGCCATCCTCCGTATACGGCACTGAACATCTCCCCATATGGAGTAAATATTATACTACAGATATCGAGTACTTGAAGCAATCACAAACGCTTCTTGAAATGTTCGATAACGAACTCCTGGAGCGCAGTATCGCCCAAAATACGTCGTCCGCGACAAGTATCGAAGCATTCTCCTCCATGAAACAGACATGGACTGACCTCCGCGGGACCGGTAAAATCCACGATTTTAAAGAGAAATTCAGTTATGTTGAAACCCCCTTTCTCTCCAAACTGAATACGTCGTCGTCGTTTCTTCAGATTCTGAGCATCTATAATATATCCTCACCGGTGATTGCGCTGTTAACCCCCATAATTATTCTAATCATCCCATTCTTTGTACTCCTCATGCGCGGGTTGGCTGTAAGTGTGACGGAATACATCGAGATATTGAAGACCCTCATTAGTCAACACTCCGTGGGTAAATTTCTCACCCAATTTGATTCGGTATCTATTGAGCAAAAAATGTATATCTTAATGTCGGTTGTCTTTTACTTTATCCAGATTTACCAAAATATCATGGCGTGTGTGCGATTTTATGATAACATCAAGTTGGTGCATACCCATATTCACACAATAAACGGGTATCTCACAGCGACCGGCGTAAATATGAGTTACCTCATTCAGTTGATTCAGACACACCATCTCTCGACATATGAACCTTTCCGCGAGGAATTGGCGGCGAAATACGCGCTCCTCGAAGAAGTGACGCGGTCTCTGGCAGATATATCCCCATTTTCTGTATCAGTTTCCAAATTCTTCCAAATCGGGTATGTGATGAAGAATTATTATTCGCTGTTTTCACAGACGGACTTGAATGAGTTGCTGGAATACAGTTTCGGATTCAACGCATACATGGAACACTTGACGGCGTGTAGGTCGTTTGTTGTGGGCGGATTCATCAAGAAGTGTGCGTTTATTGCTAGCGTACCTGTAGCTGTACCCACGGACGTATCTGATGCTCATGAAACCCACGAACTACCTTCCATTCCAGAAGAACAAGACGCAGAGGACCAATCTCAGGTGGTGTCGGACCTTCCTCCGCCTCCGCCTCCCGCAGCGCCCGCGCCCGCGCCCGCGCCCGTACAACGCGCCAATATCACCAAGATTGAATCACAAGTATATGCACCACTTAAAGCCGGTAACAATGGCAATACGACAGTCGTCGCAAATGACGTCGTGTTGGACAAACAACTCATCATCACCGGTCCAAATGCGGCCGGAAAAACAACCGTGATTAAAACCACATTATTCAATATTATTCTATCCCAACAAATCGGGTTCGGATTTTATGAACGCGCTGAAATCACCCCGTATGATCACTTTCACTGTTATTTGAACATCCCAGACACATCCGGGCGCGACAGTCTCTTTCAGGCCGAATCACGCCGATGCATGGAAATCCTGCGCTGTATTATGGACAACCCAATGAAACGTCATTTCTGCATCTTCGACGAGTTGTATTCCGGTACGAATCCATATGAAGCCGTTGCTGCCGCATATGGTTACATCGACTACATTTCCAAAAACCCCAATGTAGACCTCATCCTGACAACACATTATATCGAACTGTGTGAACTGTTAGAGAAACGTAACTCCGGCGCGGTTTCGAATCTTCACATGTCGGTAGACCCCGATACTGGCGCATATTTGTATAAGATTGCGGATGGGATTTCGACAATCAAGGGCGGGTTGAAGGTTCTTCGCGATCTCGAGTATCCGGACGAAATCGTGGAGAGTGCGCGTAAGATTATTCATGGGTAGGGTAATCTGCACTCGCAATATACTTTCGCAGTAAACGCTTATATATGAAATAATCGGGGTCGTCTGTATGTGTTACATTTGCCAGAACCCGAATGTCGTTATAAAAGGACACACATTGGTCCTTGGTGGGAGGGAGATGTGGCGTCTTCGAAACGACGTTGTATATCGCGTTGATATTTGCGCGGGCTTCTTCATGTTTTTGTGTGAACAATGACTCATAATAGGAGACATTCATGTAATTGATGAAATTGGCAAGAAGTACGACGATTTCGTTTGGGTCGGGCGTTCCGGGCGGCCCGGGCGTTTCATTCATTCCAGGCCTTTCAGGCATTCCATTCATTCCATTCATTCCAGGCCTTTCAGGCATTCCATTCATTCCATTCATTCCATTCATTTCATACATCATAAATGATAGTTACGTTTATGCTGTATTACGCTTTCGCCCCCATCGTCGCAGAAGCCGCGATTACCGCACTTTTATCAATGATAACATTCTTCGCCACCCGTTTAATCACTTTGGATATATTCCCGTCCTGCGCCCCATCCGTTATCGTTTTGGATAATTTGAAATACTTCACATTATCATTTGAATTGCTATCCATACAGCGCGGATGTTGTGCGGCCCACTCGCCCATAAGCCGCACATTCTTGTGTTCCACTGCTAGTACCGCATTCGTCATTTTCGCATGGTCGGGACCGTCCTTTTCCCACTTATCTTCGTCTTTTACGTATAAGGTCTCCCGCTTGATATCGCTACAATGAACCGGGCGTTTATGTAGTTCGGTTTTATTCAGGTTATTAATCAGGATATTCGACATACCTTCGACATACCCCAACTTCCCCACACTTTCAAGGTCGTCTGTATTCAGTTGAATCGAGTTCACGAAATCCTTCATATTCATCGCATCTTTGCATTGTTCATTCAGAAAGAACTGCACATTAAACGTCTGGTTGTAGCAATTCGTCATATTATTATTGTTCGTATTGTGATTGTTGATTACCGTTGTCGTTGGATTCACGACCATCGCGTCATTTGCCGCAGCCGCAGCCGCAGCTGCATTCGTCTTATACAAATCAAGTATTTGCGTCTTGAATGCTTGATTCATATCAATCATCGTATTTATCATATTCTTCAGTTCTTCCGTATTTTCCAGCTTCGACGATTCCATCATCTTTACAATACACGACGACCCATATCTCTTATTATGTCGCCACAATCCGGTTCGATTGATATAGGGGCGTTTACAATACTTGCATGCGTAGGGGGCGGGCGGGGCGGCGGCGACGGCGGTCACGTGACCTTCTATTGCATCCGTTGGGTCGTTGGTCACGTGACCACCCCCGCCGCCCCCGCCGGAGGCGTCCTCCATGGACGATGGAAGGTAAATAACGTTGTTTTCGGCGTCTTCGTTGTGTAAATCGATTTGAACGATATTTTTGATGGGTGTTTTTTGGGGGGTCGACGCGTCGGTTTTTTTCAAAGTCGATTTTGGGGGGATGCTTTTCGCGCCCTCGCCGCTAGAAACGCCGGAATCGCCCGAAATGAGACTGTGAAAGTAGTTTTTGCACTTGACGTTCTCGGAACATAACCGTTGATGCTTTGGCGATAAAAGATGCCGATTATAATCATATTTGTTATTGGTACTGATGTCACATGTATCGCAATGGAACATTTTGCGTAAAGTCAGTCTTGCGTAAGGTTTGCGTAAAATGTTGCCTAAATGGGGGCGGTTATATAAATGTCCAATATTATAACCCCGGGGGTTGGACGCGCCGGGACGTCCCAAAAAATTACAGTCACAATTTTTTCAATCGAATCAAAAAAGTTGTGACTGGTCAGTCACAAATCGCGTGTTTTCGTGTTTCAAAAGTATTTTGGCCACCCCCCGTTTTGGACATTTATTGGACATGTTGCGTACATGTTGCGTAAATGGCAACATTTTACGCAATGTCCAAAATGGGGGTATGTACGGAATGGGTGGATGGGCGCGCGCCAGCGCTACTACATGAATATGAAATATCCCAATTTCAAACGAAATATTTTCGGCTGAAAAGTGTCTTTTCATATGTTTTCCTATGGTTCCAACCAGGACTTTTATAATTAAATATTCCAATTTAAAACGAAATATTTTCGGCTGAAAAGTGTCTTTTCATATGTTTTCCTATGGTTCCAACCAGGACTTTTATGAAAATATTCCAATTTCAAACGAAATATTTTCGGCTGAAAAGTGTGTTTCACACGATTTCCTATTATCCAGACAGGGACTTTTATAATTAAAATTCAGGATTTCAAACGAAATATTTTCGGCTGAAAAGTGTCTTTTCGAATGAATTCCTATGGTTCCAACCGGGACTTTTATGAAAAGAAACATAAACCCAACCAATGAATTATTCATATCCCTGTCCGTTTATTCCGTTCAAATAGTAAATATAACATCGCGAGGTATTATATTATACATTATTCCACGAGAGAATGGCCGAGTTGAGTTTTTTAACCATTATCGTTAGTTTAGCCGTTTGCTCTCTTTTGCTTTATGCAGTCTTCCAATATACGAAGATTCGTTTGACGATTTTAGAGCAATCGCAGAAAGAACAAGCGCTGATTTTACAGCAATTCATAGAAGAATCGTCGACGGATATACATCGTTTATACCAGTTGTCTACGAACAACAATGGAGGAGGGCGAGGTGGTGGTAATGTACAACCCCAAGACAGTATTATACTGGAATATGCAAATGATTTCGCGAGTCATGATGCAACAAGTTACACCAAACCGGTAGCGGCGTATAATGAACCACACATTATTCATTTGGATACGGCCTTCTTCAAAAACAACCATAAAAGTAACCTCATAGAAATATCTTCCGACAGTGAAGATACTACGGAGAGCGAGAGCGGTAGCGAAGGCAGCGAGAGCGGCAGTGAGAGCGGTAGCGAAGGCAGTGAGAGCGGTAGCGAAGGCAGTGAGAGCGGCAGCGAAGGCAGTGAGAGCGGCAGCGAGAGCGGCAGCGAGAGCGGCGAAGACCATGACCAAGAGCCTATGATTCACGGAGTAATTTCCGAGGTTATTGAAGTTGTATGTGAACCCGAACCAATTTCAGACATTAAATTGGTTACTGTGGATTTAGGCGCGATTCAGGAATCATTGCAACCACTTCCTTCTTCTTCTCCTCCAGAACATAAGAATGACGTATTGTCTATGTTGTATAAAAAAGCACAAGAAACCAGCAGTAGTAACGAAGTAATGGAAACAGATGTTCAGCCTTCTGATGTGGCGGATACACCCGCCCCCGCTCCCGCTCCCGCTCCCGCTCCCGCCCCGTCGCTATCCAGTATGTCCGTCCCCGAACTACGCCATCTTCTTAAGGAAAAGTACAAGAACAACCCGGAAAAACACCCTGAAATCCAAAAACTGAAGAAGGTCGAGTTAATCTATGCGCTACAACAAACCACTCATTCATAATTGTACCACATTATTTTTATTCTAATGTTAAAATAAACCATACATTATGTCGTATTCACAACCACATTGGGCAAAGAATTTTAGTTCAAGTCATAATGTTTATTTCGATTTTCCACCATTGATGAACGATGGACGCAACTTTTCTGGATGGCAGCCGGGAAATGCCGTGAATGAGTCAATTCGCCGTTCTGAAAATATCAAGACAAACTGGGATTATCGCAGATATTTAACACTGAACGCTGACCAAATCATGAACATCAACCGGATTGATGCAGTCAATGTCTCTGGTCATGGGTCGTTTGACGTCAATGGCTATGAACAAGATAATCATCGTAATGTCCCGTTCATGTATTCAACCGTTATGGATACACGTGAACCGTTTGGTTACGTCCAAAGTGATTTAAAGGATGTCTATCTCTCGCGCGATGCACTTCAATCTCGCATGGTTGCGCCTGAAATCACACAAGAACAAGTGCTGGCTTTCCAGCGTCAGCAGCAACAGAAGCAACAACAGCATAAGTAACGCATTTATAATTCATATAAACCGTACGATGTAATCATTGGTATAATCAATCATTACATTATTCCATTCATTCCATTCCATGCGAATCATCAGTTTTGATGTAGGTATGAAAAATCTCGCTTATTGTTTATTTCAGGTTCCCGACACGGTCGTGGCCACCGCCACCGCCACACCCGCACCGCCATCAGAACTCATCCATGAAATCAAAATCGAGAGATGGGACGTCATTGACTTACGTTTCCCTCCCACAAATCCATCGGATGCACAATCTCTCGAACCTATGCCACCAGCACCGAAACGAACATGCATCAATGACGGAAAATTGGCAAAGTGGATGTATATCCCTGGAACGCCAGGCGTAACACCATTCGTATACTGTTCCAAATGTTCTGAGAAATCCAAATACAAAACACCATCTCGAGAGATTTTACCGATAAAACGCAAACCAGAGATTCTCATGAAGAAGAAACTTGGCGAACTTATGGATATTAAGGCGATTCTCTCGACGCCG
>Ga0078894_10001493_pt1 | contig 17428 bp, 17 predicted proteins | sample LauGreSu1BDMLBSD_2_FD_67506 | JGI IMG/M metagenome (GOLD analysis project Ga0078894, IMG submission 67506) | Freshwater lake microbial communities from Lake Michigan, USA - Su13.BD.MLB.SD (version 4) (version 4) | ecosystem: Environmental > Aquatic > Freshwater > Lake | place: Lake Michigan... | reverse complement strand
AGTTTTAATCCGTACTTTGCTACGTATTCCATGATTTTATTTTTATACAAATTAAAAAAAAAGTTTTTTTTTAATTTTTCTTTGCATCTCAAAATTCAAATACACACATACAATTTATCAGTAAAGACCAAGTATTGCTATTCCAAGCGGTATTTGTCTTCGTCATAGTTAAAAAGAGGGGCTTCTTGCCTTTTTCATTGCATCGATCGGAGGACCGATGTAAATTTCAGACGTCGGGTCAAACTCTTCTCTTGTCGTTAAAAATCAAGACCAATAAATCTAAATTGTTCTTAAGAAGCCTGGTCGTTTTGACTATTCCTTTTACGAACAATTGCATACGCTTGTTAGCGAAGGGTTATCATTCTGTCTCCATTCTTTGAAGACGGCCAATTTTCTTAACATGTTGTCGCCAAAATAAACACTTTATTGATGGTATATAATTTTTACCATCATCTTTAGACTTGAAAAAAAATATCGAAATTATAAATTGAAACCGAAAAAATATAGATTTCACTATTTTCTTTTGTAATGTTGTTTATTTAAGTTTGCTCAAGTCTCATCAACCCCGCCCCCCCCCAAAAAAAAAAATGACCACATCCTTCAAGACTTTTTTGCTCGCAACGCACACTACGAAAGGACAAGAAACCATTCGGAACTTACCGCAAGAAATTCGCCATAAAATATGGCTCGACTATGCAATCCATCTATCATACGAAGAAGTGATCATGAAAGAGATGGTCGAAATTTTGAAACTGAAGATTGAAAACAACCACGCTTTTGAGAATACCTGTTACGACGCATCAACAGTACAAGAGCGCGTGTTAATTTATGCGCTCACGAATTCGAAACTTGAAGTTGTCGAGCATATTACTAATTCATTACCGTCTGGCGTAGATTTGATTTCCAATCTTAGCTTCACCGACCAGCTTCTGATCCTCAACTCGGCGTCAGAAGAAGTGTTAGTGTGGATCCAAAATTCAGATCAAATTCTGGCGTTTCGAAAGGGTCAATTTCTTTCGGCTCTTGTGAAACGCGGGAATTTGCTGGGCGCCAAATGGTTCTGTGAAAATCTTATTTCCGATCGAAACGAAGTTCCATTCACGCTTCTCGATGATTGTATTGTGTCCAAGAACACAATATTGATGGAATTTTTGGAAAGGAAATTTCCTTTACTCAAGCTCACAGTCATGGGTATGATAAACATTCTTACGGATTATTCAGACGCATTCGAGAACAGATGTTGGTTCTACTTCTACCAAAGGAAACGAACCATACATCCGAGCTTCTGGTGTCGTCTTTATGCATTGGCCCACAGAGAAGACATTCTTGTCTACTTCCGATGTAAGTTTATGGACTGGCTTGAAAGGTGGTTCGAAGTTTATCATCCCGAGTGCAAAAGAACGGTCTTGATGTGTTAATTTTCTTGATAAAAGAATAAATATCCTTGTTCTCTTATTTTTTTGTCTTTTGCGTTTTCATCTATCAACGTAGGACGACCTTCATTAGAAATATCGTTGAAATTATACCAATTTCTGTCGTCTCTGTTAAAGTAAATACAAGTGTAGTGTCCACTAAGAATACAAATGACTGTTGTCAGTGTCAAATGTGGAAATAAAGCAAGGCGTGGACTTGCTATGAAAGTTAAATTAACGAAATTAAAGTCAGTAGAACGATCATGTTCAATTGTACTTTTATGTTTGAGCTCAAGAACCATAAATTTTATTTTTGTATTGAGGTATGTTGTTTCTGTGATTGCAGTAGTTTGAATTTGTCTCCCATTTTCTGTGGTAATAGCCTCAGTAGTATGGGTTAGATTACCTGCGCGAGATACATCTATAACAGTTGTATGGTTATTTGCATACATGTATTCTTCTATGTCAGAAGTCTCTATAAGAATATGAGGATTTGTTGCTAGCAGCTGTTCTCGTCGAAAGTCATATTTGTTGAAATTATTATTTTTATATGATGTGATTACTACTTTAATATATTCTTCCATTCCGTACAATTTGATCAGCGGCAATAAAACTTCGGTAGGTGATTCCGTACCTGTCAAGTTCAAATTTCTACCTATATTTGTCTGCTGAAATGCATGTCTTATTTTATTTATATTATTCGCTGGAGGATGAAAAATTCTCATTTTCAAAACTAAATCATTTATTTCATCTGTCAATTTCTGTCTGCTTTGAGCGCCATCATCTGTCTTGGAAGTATCGTCACAGAGTAAAATCTTGTTTGTTATGGTTTCACAGGGTTGCAGAAACATCGCAACCATTAATGTAGAAAAGTAGCAGCTGTTTTGTTTCCATTTTATCACCGGCCAAAACAAAAAATAAACATGATCTTTTAGAAGCAGCTTACAGGCATTTCTGACGTCTTCGGTCATCTGAACGTCTCTATATTGTTCCTGTAACATGATATGACCGTGTATTATCTGCGTGGCTTCCCGATAAGTCATGAAAGAGGAAGATTGTTGATAAGAAATTGCTCTGGACTTCGCCATATGGACAGATGGTACTATGATATTGTCGAATTTATGAGACAAGGTCCTATTGTATGACATATCGATTTATTTTTAATTGGAACTAATATTTTTTATTTATAGATTTAAATTACATCGTCGTTAAAATGCAAAACAATTATGCAACTTCAAAGGCTGAACCAAACACTCGACTATTACATCAACTCAGACGCTTACCTAATGCATGGCTTATTTTACACCGAAAAACTCGATTGCAAGTCAAGTTTTGAATTTTTCTTTACTTTTTTTGAAAACCTTCAATTCCTCCTTGTAAACTCAGTATCACAGCGACAACTCGGAAGAAACACATTGTATATCCATTCTCTCAAAACGAAGGCAAAACGAGCATGTGATCTGGGAAGCTTCATTCTCGTCGATGTCTTGGGAGTTTTGCATGAGAAGCAGGGATTTCTTGGTTTGTTTGATGACGTGCGGAGTGATGGGATGTTTTATTGCGTCATAGAGGAATATGATTTATTTTTTGGGGATGAAAGTCAACCCAGCCTTGTCGAGAAAATTTATACAGGAGAGCGTGTATCTTATGCAGATACTACGAGAAGTGCTATGTTACAAAAAATCCGAGGCTAAATTTTGTTTGATCCATGCCCAAACTCGGCTCTTTGTTTCATTGCTTTCGATAAAGTAAAACGTACCCATGACGAGAGAGAATGTGACTATTTTGAGATGATCAAGGTTTATATTTCGGCTGATCATTTCGTCTTTAAAGAAAACATGCATTTCATTCCTGTATATGTCATCTACAGAGTGATTATACAAGACCACATCATAGCCTAGGATGGATTGGTACAACTTGCCATAGTCATACAGCCTGTCCCCCGCTGTGGTGAGGATGTTGTTAACTTGCCCTTTCATGTCTAAAACTTTCAGATTATGAAGCTTGTCAAACATCATGTTGCTAAACCACAAGTCTCCATGAATGAAGGGCTTGATTACAACATTTCCGTCTAGCGCAAGGTACGTTTCCAGCCGCGATAGACACAACTTCTGTAGAACTTCTCTGTCCGAGAACGGATACTCTTCATGTAATTGGAACCTTCGCTGTAGCTTGTCGATGTAATTTGCAGAGATATCTTTTTTGGTGACCATATTAGTCATCTCAGGATGTACACCGATCTCTCCTTCGTGTAGCTTGTCGATGAAAGAAAATATTTCATAAAGATGCGATTTCTTCAGCATTCTCATCTTGTACATGTTATACACTGGCATTCCGTCGATGTATTCTAAGATCAATTCAGAACACATATTATTCGCACCAAGGAACCTAGGAAAGTACTTGCTCACATGTCTGGGGATGTTTTGGTAGAAAAAACACTCACCTCTGAGAAAAGATGGGTTTCCTGTTTTGACAACTATGTTTTTTTCTTTGTGAATTGTGATCGTATTGAACTTATTTGTAGGGAGTGTTTCTTGCACTGGGCACATATTTTTCGATAAATTGCTGTCGATTTTAAATAAAACATTTTTTTTTTATTTTTTCTTTGTCTTCTTAAATATAAACTCAAGCATGAAAAATAAAAACAATTTTCTTAACTTTTGTTTATACTTCGCCTTAGCTCTGTTCGTCATCATCATCATCTATCTCGTCATCATCCGAAGCAAAGCTCATTCTTCGCCGTCGTATAAAATAGTTTATTCTTACACATGCCACGAAGAAGCCAGATCTTTCGAAGACACTCTCAACAATCTGTTTTACTTCAACGAGCCTGCTATTGCAGTGGTTGTTCATTGCAACAGTGACATGTTTGAGAAGCTACCAGAACTGTTGAAGAACAACAAAAATCGAGACAAGATTTATATCAATGATATTTATTACTCAAAAGAAACGTGGACATATTCTCTTTTGAAAGCACATATCGACAACTTTTCATTCTGCAAAAGGAACAACCTTGCACCGTCCCTATTTATTCCCATGGCATCAAACTGTATGTTGAAAAAGAATGTCAACTATAAAGATTTGGAAAAATTATTACTTGAAACTCCAGCAGACAAAGATAACTGTAATACAAACCACTATTTCGGCTTCTGGGATAGTATCTATGCAAACAAAGACATCATTAGTAAACTTCGCTCAATCGGCGTGGTCGACATCGTCCAAGCAGGTCATGAAGGCATGATTATTCCCTATGCCGTTATGGACCGAATTACAAACTTTGTGATATCGGAAAACTTGGAAAATCTAGTAGAAAAAGAAACCGTATTTGAGGAATTTATTTTAAGTACTTTGGGTCTGCATTATTCGGGGAAAAAACTCCAATCTATCTGCAAAGTTTACTTCGACAACGGACAAACCCCCCCTCTCGATATGGTGAATTCGCAGCCCGAACCCTGTTTCAAGCGCGTGTCGAGAAATTACGACGATCCAAGGCGTGTCGCGTTGAGAGAAAATAATAATCATTATGAAAAGTAAAAACGTATTTGTTTTACTTTTCTTTCACATGCTCTTTCATCAATCCTACATCAAATTTGACATCAAACTTGCCGGTTCCAATCTTGCTCCGTTTTCCGCAAATGATGGATGCGGAAATTCCTTTTGTTATCTCTGTTTCGGCATAAAAACCAGCAGAAACCAGATTGGTCAGCGTTTCTTCAAACGAACACTTGCTAAGAGCACCGCATTCGGCCTTCTTGACGGTGTAGCGCGAGATCGACGAAATCGTGCCATTGTGGGTCATCCAGTCAACAAGGATCTTCGCATGACATGCATTGATACCACTCATGATCTCCATGAACTCGTCGTAGAGCGCCTGTTTCGCAGCCTGAATTCCAAGAGTATGGTAGATTTCCCAGATGTCATTTGTCCGGGTTCTTGCAATGTCGACTGCGGGATGCGAGAGAATTCGGGGATAGTTCGAGCCCTCGGTTTCGATGATCCACTCGCTATCTTTCTTGACGTAAAAGGCGTTCAGAACGCCTGGGATGCCGCAGATGACGAGTTTTTCCAGATTTGGAATGACGACTTCTTCTATGTAAATGACATCCTTGTTTTCGTTCGTTATAAATGCAATCTTTTCTGGCAAAGTAATCATCGACGTATCCACAAAAACATCAATGTAGCCGTAGTGATTAGGCGACCAGACGCAAACAAGATCACTGTATTCATCTTCGATTTTTTCAGCGACTGTTTTCAGCCCAAGACTGTATTCATACAGCGTTTTCATGTTCATATGAACGCGGACACAATCTTCGTAATCCTTGAACCGTGATGAATACAACATCTCAAATGCTCGATACCACGGTTCCTCTTCCTTGTTTTTGTGAACAGTAATGTCAGAACATATTTTCCCTAAACGAAGCTCAACAAGCGAATATCCAATGGTCTTTCGAAGCTCTTGGATAGACGAATTTCCATACTTGAAATAAATGCTACACGACACTCCCTTCGGAGACTTCGTCGCATTGATTAACTCCTCAAATCGAGGCACCCCAGTCACAACAGTTTTTTCCGTAATTCCAGCATGATGAAAACTGTTCAACGTCGATTGGGTATTCTTCTCGCCTATACTCTGTGCTGCCAAGACACCAACACTTTCAGCCGGCTCTATCATCGTACGAATATAGTTGCATCGAATTTCTTCTTGCAAGTGCGGTATAATCGACGGATACACAAGCTCCTTTTCTAGCTGCTTTCGCAAAGACTTCTTGTTCAATTCAACAATCGACATTGCAGTCGCACGCGGAACTTTTGGGTTTGGCTTAATGAAAGACAAAATGTCCTCGATTTCTGCCGATGTCAGTTTTCTTTTAGTCTCTCGTTGGAGATAAATCTCATCGTCAATTGCGAACATTTTTTTGGTTTCGACTTTGATTAATTGAATTTCATCTCTTCTTCTAAATTTCATTTTTTTTTTACAATCATAATCATATTGCGATTTTTGTTTGAAAAAAATATAAGAACCGTACGTTGCTGCTATATTTAAAGGAAGAGATGAAAAAGAGAAAAGCCTAAAGAAATATAGGACCGTAAACGTTGTTCAACAATAATTTTTTTTATCTTTTTCTACGGTTCTCAAATTCAAATACGTTGCAAACATAATCCACACAAGAAACGGAAACATCAGAAACGGCGAAAGCACATCAGTGTCGTAGAATAAAAACGTCACATAGACCGAAAGAATGAGAATAGAGACGATTATTCCCAGTGCGAGCACTGAAGAGTGTTGTTGGAAAAATACATAGACCCAGATTAGACACAGAATATTGACAAGTCCCAATAAACCAACTAGCGAAAAATCCAAAAAAGGTCGGTTCAGTAATTTGTAGAAAATGTAGATAAAGATGAAGTACAAAATCGTCCACACAATTCCGAAAACATTTCCTTCCGGCATGCTTTCTGGTTTGGCACAGTGATACCACTTAGATGTAGTGTCTACCTGGTTTGACGAGATAATTGCTAGGATAGCAACAAAAAACGTCGCGATTAGGAATGAATTTAGTTTATCCATACTTTTTGTTTTAATGATTTATAATTTTTTTGTAATAATGAAAAGATGTCATCAATTTTTTATCTTTTTTTTTTTGAAAAAGATAAAATTTAATAAATGATCTCACACAAAAATAGCATCAACGGCCACCTTCATTCTGAAGTCATCGGACAATCCATCCTTCTCGCATCCATGCAAGCCGCCATCGGCTCGGTCGAAATGAGCTCCAAATTCTCAGTACTTTCCTTCGCCAAAGATCAAGATACTCTACAACGAGCAGCTGACGCCCTGACTTCTTACTTGATCATTGCGCTTATTTGGACGCTTGGTACGTCGATGATTTTGTACTCAGAATTCGGCAAACTCGGTCTTATCTATTCGGTCATCACTAACGCTGTAATTGTTGGTTGGATTTTCATCAGCTACTGGAGAGCTTTTGGGATTGCAGCGAAGAGGAACAATTTGGAAATGCCAAAACTATTTGTTTCTGCGACTGTACAGGGATGATATTTTCTTTTTTTTAAATTTTGGTCGGTATATCATGTATGAATTCTTTTTTCAAAAAATCAAGAATTCTTTCCATCGCATAGCAGTCGAAATAGTTGTATCTCTCAATGTCAGCAAATATGTCTCTCTCCCTCTTGCCTCCTGTGTAGTATTTCCACGCATTCACAGAAGCAGTCATTCCATCTTGACAGTCTGTGTCTACGGTACACTCGATTAGCTTCATCTCAGACATCGCCTTTGTCATGTCTTTCAACCCGTATGTAAAACATCCCTTAACCGCAAAACAGTTCGCCTTCAGAACAGCATGTAGATCGACCATATCGGGGAGAATGGATACTTGCAGATCTGGATGTCTATCAAGGGCTGACTTGAGGAACCCTTTTTCTGCATACCAGTACCAAACAATCGCGTTTCTCCCAAAAGAATTCAATGTTTCGACAAGTTTGATCAGTAAGCGTCTTTCGGCTTCGAGAGAAAGCTCATCAATGGCGATCGGTGTGTACTTGTCGTTCGACAAAATGCCAGCGAGAAAAATAAAAGAAGAAGACTGTATCTGGGGGAACTTGTCAAACTTGCAGAATAAATCCGAAATAATTTCAAAGTCAAGAAAAATATTTTTTTTTTCTTTGAAATAGAGATCGACAAATGTTGTCCGTAGTTTTTCATCAAACCGATACAGCTTTTCAATCGAACGATTGACATCAATAATAGCATCGACCATCTTCGCCCGCTCTGTGTTTCGAATTCCCATCAATGACGCATTACAAGCAGGGTCCATATAGTTCGTAACACCCCTTTCAAACGCGCTCGTTCTTTCCTTCACTCCAACGGAAGAAATAAGCGTCAGCTCGCACCTTTCTTTCGCAATTTTCTTTGTTTCTTCATCCTTACTGGCACACATGTTTGGCTGAATTCTAGAAAAAAACGCTGCATTTCCTCTTTGTACCTCCCTATGAACTTGGCGCACCCATTTCGCTGCCTCCTTGGTTCTTTCTACGATGTTGTCCGAAACTCTTACTCTACCAAGAAAGCTTAGCGGCCCTCCGAGATCTCTCGTGGTACCACAACCAGCGGCGGCGTGGTACTTTCGTCCAAGGATAAAAGCTGGCGCCATGTACCCCTGAATGTGATAGAGCGCGCGGCTGTAAATGTATGCCTGAGACAGGTACGTGATGTGTGCGCTCTCCGTCACTTCCATTGTATTGTTGAGATGAATAGTGGAGAATTTTATTTCAATCACGACATAGTGATAATCACAATAATTCAGTTTCGACGCTTTTTTTTCCTCTTCCTCTTTAGAATACGAAAAAGGAACAATCTTGTTTACATAATCAGACCGGACAAGAAGATCAGCAACGCCCCTTACAGCCGCATAATGGTTCCTCAACGGTACACATCCAATGATCGGAACACCCCGCTGCATCAGTTCTCTCAAGTCACTTGGCTTTTTGCGAAAATCGCCATTTAAGTTAAGAACAGGGTAGATGTTCTGGGAAATAAAATTCATGACAGCGGTCCGGAATAAGTCGCCTTGTTCGAAAAGAAATTTGAGAAATGGCTTTTCGGTCGGCCCTTTCCCCTCCCTAGAACTGATTTCAAGAAAATCGGCCATGTGGTTGTCCATCAAAGCATTTCTAAGTTTACCCGGAGAGACCCACATCTTCTCTTTCTTCCTAGAAGTCAGTCCTGGAAGCAAAACTCCGACTTTTCGATTACGTGTACTCATCTTCACAATTCGCATTTTTTTCTTTTCTTTCTCTACTTTTTAGGTTTCGTTAGAAGAGTGATCAGAATTGCAAGAAAAAATAGAACCACTACAGAAAATGAAAATTTGAATGTTGACGGATGTGCGGATAAATATGCTTCAAGTATGTTTTTGTCAAAGCTATTTCCTCGCATCACCTTCTCACTCGGAATGGCTTCATGTACATTTATAGTTGGCGCTTTTTCCAGATTTTTTTCAGCACCAGCTTCAACATTTTTAGCTCTACGCATCGCCAGCCTCATCCGTTGCTGCTCGCTCATTTGTAATTTCTGGTTGGCGGCAATTTCAAGTACTGTATCTCGCGCGGTTGCTACCGTCGGGTTATTAGGATTGACTGGTAAAATAGTAAGTTCGTTTGCAATACCAGGCTGAATTCCTAGATCATTCGGATATTCATTTGTTAAAGGTTTTTCTGACATTTTTCTTTTCTATATTTGTTTTATGGGAACAAAAAGAATAGAAAAATATTATTACATCACCAACTATATCACACTACTTTGGAAAATCATCGATTTACTCGGCTTCACCGCTCAAGGACTACCCCTGATCATAGATCATATGTCATTCGTGATCATTTACGTTTTTTTGAATAACCAATCAAATGCATTTTCACCATCACCCTCAAAATCAGAACTTATATTCTCATAATCCGATTCAGAAATTTTACCTGAGTTTTGTTTTTTCATAAAGTCTGTATATTTGACATTAGGATCAACTTTTTTGGCTTTTTCAAACTTCATTAGCCTCTTCTTTCTAGCATCATGATCTTCATCTATAGTCATTGTTCTACCATCATCCGCTTTATATGTCACCTTAATTTTATCATAAGATAAATCGATTCGTTCGACGGACATATTTGGAATTTTAAGGTCAACATTTTTCAAATTTATACCACCAGAAGCGTCATTCTCGCCGTAATCTCCTGCAAAAAATATAGCAGCTGTATTTTCGTCTAAAATTTTATAATTTATTTTTCCTACATCGATAGTAGAATATATATTAAAGTTATTTTGGGTCGGGATGACTGTAACGGACGTACTTGTCGAAACGTTGGGAGTTTTAGATAGTATTCCATTACCCGACAAGGTATCACTCTTGCCTGGGGCGATACTTCCATTACCCCACAGCTTACTAAATGTGCTACCTCTTCCCTTATAATGTTTTTTGAAAATTATTGCGACGGCTAGTATTATTAGTATCACAAATAAATAAACAAAAGCTGATATTTTTACTTTTTTGACTTTCTGTTGCAATTTCTTTTTTAGGTACGGGTCAGTCTCAGATAGAACATTTATTTGCAAAATTAACAACGAGAGAAATAAAACAAATAGAATTATGAGTAAAATCAATGACGTTAGATAGACGAAAACATTATATTCTAGATTTTTGGTATCATGGGACCAGTAGATGATCAGAAAAAACATCAACAAAACAGTTGAAAACAGGATAAATCCGCAGAATAAAATCGTCAAGTTGTCTAAGTTTTGTAGGTACATTTCGAATTATATTTTTAATTAAATGACAAATAATAAATTATATTTCAAAAATCTAATTTTTTCTCGAATCAACCAAGTCCTTTTTACCAATAGAGTACTAACACTATAAGAATGACTTGTTATAAACAATCACAGTTTCATAATCAAAATTTTCAGGTTTAGTTTTTCTAACTTAACGATCCATAAAGTCATAAAACAAAATTTGTAACCCTCTCGCCCTCAATATTGATCGAAACAAAACAAGTAAACCTTACAATGAAAATAACAAGAAAAGGAGCGAAACCATTCTTTAAGTCCGGTGGAAAAAATTACAATTCTAAATAAAATGTTTTTACCACTTTTCTCGACTAATTAAAGATTAGAAATACAACTAATCTGTATAACGCTTGCAAAAAGATTTTCGTAGATCTTTTTTGCATCGTGATAGGCATCATTCACAAAACTCTGCATCAATATCTTTTTTAACCGTGTTTCCAACTCAAAATTACTATACACATAACCTTTGTATACAAGGTTTTTTTCAATCAAATCGAACAGATCTGTCAGAAACATATTTCTATCATCGCTCTTTGACACTCTGCTTCTTTTCCTTAAGAATGCGTTGATGTCGTGGTTTAATCTTCCTGCTAACAAAGGCTCGTTTAGCAATTCTTTCTTGAAACAACTTATTGCACTGTTGCGATATGAAAGATCCAGTGTTTCAAAACAGCACCATTCGTATTGTTTTGAAAAAGAATAAACTTTCTTCAAACTAGTCATGTTTTTTTTTTTACTTTTATTTCACTTCTTTTTATTTTACTTTTTTGTTTGCTTCAACTTTGATCATCGACGAATGTCGTCTCTCTATAATAAGGTCTAAGTGTACAAAAATAATGCATATAAAAATATTTTTCATGTCAGACCAAGATCTTCTCACAGAAGAAACGATAACTTTTGGAAAATACAAAGGGCTTGACTTGCCTCGATTATTGAGAGATCGAAAATACTGTCGATGGCTGGTGCAAGAGAGTTGGTTTCAAGAAAAGTACGAATTTCTTTACAACAGGGTGAAAGAGTACAATCCGCGGTCTCTATTTATCCGATCACCCATTTTACAAGTAAAGCAATCAACTTCTGCGCTCGACTTTTGCGAGCGCTTCGAATACTTCAATCTTATCGACCCGTCGACACTAACCACCGAATTGACAAACATCCAAGACTACAAATGCTACGAATATTATTTTTCGATCATGGTGTCTATTAAGGATCAAATTCTCAAAAACATCGAAGCGTGCATCCCTCAGCCACTTAACGTCACTACGCCAAATAAGTGGCTCCAGAAGTTTGAAATTGGGACAAATTTGTCTCGAGACGTTTTCAAAGAGTTCATTGAAGCACACGACTTACTGAACGTCACATCTGTTATCGAACGAATCAAAAAAGAAGTCGACATTGAGTACAACGGCGCCAAGTCTTTTATCATTGCAAAGAAGAACTCAATCGCCCAGGAAGCCTTTTGGGAAGCACGCTTAAAGCAGAAATACAGCGAAGACATCGGTGTTCAGTTCAAGTTTGAGAATTGCATCTTCGATTTCATACACATAAATTCCAACACTATCTATGAATGCAAACTCTCTTTCAAGGACTTCGACCAGAAACAGTTCAACAAGTATTCCCGTACCTTGGATCGTTTCAATATAGTTTATTTGATAGGATACGATACTATTATTCGCTTTGACACCAATTTTATCTATTCAACTCTGTCTGATGTAAATTTCGTAGATGCATCTGAAGACTTTCGAAACATTATTTTGAACTTTCAATTCTTCTCTTTAGGACAAACAGGACAACTTATGAACTATTTATGATGAATAAAACTTATCTAAACCCAAATTATTTCTTTTATTTAACAAAAAATGAACCCTCCTCCTCATAAAAAGAGACCTCTAAAGAAAAGTACCACAGGAGATTTATTCACCAATCCTATGGTCGAGTTAGCTAAGAAGAACATGACACCTGAACAGATCGAAGAGTATAAGAAGATCGGAGAATACATGTATAATAATATTGACGTATCATCTGCAAGTCATCACACCAATAATCTACCCACTGAAATGATCGACGCTCTGGATTACGTCGTTCACTCAATTCAAAACGGCCAACACATCTCTACGTTAGAAGAAAATGAAAAAATGATCCTAAAAGAGGCTTTCGGGGAAGCTTGGTTCGAACGCTTCGGATATTCTGTTGATGATCTAACCGAGATCAGGTAGACGTTTATGAAGTCTTTCCAATTATGTCTTCTCAAAGGTCATTTTCTCGATCGACCGACTATAATTCATTTTAAATTATTAGCTGTATTGCTACCACCTTATTGCTTCAATTACGATTGTTTCTGTTCTCTAATTATTTGCATTTTCGCATTATGACCTAAACTTTTACTTTTGTAACCGTAACCTTTCTTTTTACTCTTTTTTGGACCTACAGCTGGACCTACAGCTGGACCTGTGGCTGAACTTTCTTCATCTACAGGGGTCTCTAGATTTACGGCTGAACTTTCATCTACAGGTGGTGCTAGATCTACGGCTGAACTTTCATATACATGTGGTGCTAGATCTACGGCTGAACTTTCATATACAGGTGGTGCTAGATCTACGGCGTCGGTCGCAATGTTGAGGTTGATTTCTTCTTGATCTTGAACCAATTGAGACCTGTGCTTTCTCTGTTTTTCTTTCATTAATTCGTAAAATTTCTCGCAAACTGTTTTATCAAATTGGTCGTCTTCCATAACAGTAATAAGTTCTCCTTTATCGTTTATACCATACAAGCCTGCATCTATCTCGTTATAATAGGGGGTCAGCTCATCTTCCCGTAGGTATACAGTATTATCGTTGGTTAAATAGATGTTATTATTTTTCTCTTCATTCGAATCGTAGCGGTCTGCTTTCATTTTACTCAATAAATTATAGCTATGATCGTCGAGTAGGTTAAAAGCACAACTTCCAAGAAACTTTTGCCTGTTACTATCATCATTAAAATCATGGCTGGAAAAGTCAGGACTTAACAACTCGTGCATACAGCTTAATGGATGATCTGCGGTTTTATATGATGGTTTCTTAGGAAATAACTTCTCCATAGTGTCAATCTTGTAGTCGATAGGGCACCTCAAGAACTTGTACTGACTACTCTCTAAGACAACATAGAGATGACCGACGCTTACAAACATGTTGATAAGTACAATCGCAAAACATATTTTTGCCGCGTTATCTCTACGTTTGTTAGAATTAAGTAATACGATCGAAAGGATGAAAAATAAAAGCCAGCCTGTAACAAAAATTAGTTTGAATGTGATTGGATGGGCTAGATGATTATTATCAAAAAGTGAAAGGGGTGAAAAAGCAATGAAGAAAATACTTAAATAGTAAAGAGCATAGAGCGCGTCTATCTTTTTAGTTTTTGATTTCATATCATTTATAGATACAGACATATGCGACGACCAGAGAATGAATACGGAAGACATCACACAGTACACCATGAATGCCAAGATTGTGTTAGTAGATGAGATAACTTTCATGATATTTATTATTTCTTTTTTTTTTATTTTATTTGTCTATTTCCGATTGTATTAATTATGGAGTAAGGAGCAACTAAACGTGCATTTTTTATTTTATTTGTCAAGCATTCCAGTCTCCACGTCACAATTAATGAAATTATAAAACTGTAACTTCAATCCAAACTTTAGAAACGGGAAAGTAGAAAACAGGTTGATTTTTTTTGTAGATTAGTACGAAAATTATTTTTTCTAGTTTATTTATGCATCTTTTTAGCATTGAAAGTATGGCAACCGATAAAATTAGTTGTGCTGCGTTGCGTACATATGATGATGAATAGAATTTTCCTGGTCGATTGAGGAAAAAATGACAAGAAATAAATAGAGTGACGCTAATTGCAAACATAATTAAAAAAATGAAAAATTTTAGGACGTTAAACTACGACGACGGGAAGAATTTTTTCTGATCGAACGAGTTTTTAAGGACTTACTCCAAGTCCTGATATTTCTGTTAAAAGTAGATTTCCGTGTGGAAGACGGGCGAGATGTGAGACGCGAGTAGAATGGTGAAATAACGAAAGTTTTGTACTTGTCCTTGGTAGTCTTGATAATGTCATCAGAAAAAAGACTGTGATAGAGAGGTGTATTTTTCATTTTCTCTGAAATAAAAAGCTCCATATTTATAGCTCCAATGTTGCTGGTTGTCATGTATACTGAATTTGAGGTGTCTGAAACATTTTCACAAAGAGTTTGATAAGCAAAATCTTGAATTTCCTCGAATAGTTTTTCGCTGATTTGACTTCGAGAAGGAGGTAATATGCGCTTCGAGAAATATTTTTCTTTCATTGTTTTTGGATTTATTTTGTCAAACCCACCATCCTTGAAAGCATCATCGATCAAACGAAAAGCAAAAATGTCCTCAAAGTCTGAGTTTTGTGTGCGCGGACTTGTAAACCTGAAACCCACGTTATAGTAGAAACCTATGACTTGAATCATGGCCTCCAGTTTGATCGTGTCATATCCTTGACGGTAAGCGTATTCTGTAGCTGTGGTCAAAAGCGTCGCGCCGATATTCGCGCTCGAACAAACAGTTGGAATAAACAGTTCCTTGTGAGCCGGTTTGTTTGGCGATTTTTCGATGTGAGCAGTAAATCCGTAGAACAGCGCTTTGACATGCGGTAGAATTGGTATAAGGTCTTCTCTAGAATTGGCTGTATCGAGGAGATGTTTAGCACCTGTTTCGATGGCTAAGACGATGACATTCGGGTCGTGAGGTCCTTGTGGGCTGGAGATGATTTGGAAATTTGTGTTTACGAGTATTCCTAAAGATTTTGCTAAATAGCTTGAGCCGAATTCGTCCATACAAATATTTTCGACCATATTTGCATTTCCGGCTATCAACTGTAGAAGGATCAGACCTTTTGAGTAATCTTTTGGAATTCTTTTTGGGTAATTGTTGGAGACGGCATAAATAAAATAATTTTGTTGATGTAACGACATGTAAATATTTATTTTTTTATTAATTCAAAAAAAAAGTTAATAAAAATATATTTTTATTTATTACTCTACTCTACAACACATTTTTCCTTAACAATCGCATTTCCCGACAGATCAATGCTTATCGAACAGCCCCGTTGCATCATCGTTCCTGGGGGTGTTTGGAAAAAGGTAAGTTCAATTGAAGAACCTGATATGTCAAGCGAAACAAAGCCATGAACTTTCTTGGCATAATACAACACGTTCTCTTTGTCTTCGACCAGCGAGCTGTATATAGGGTCGAGCTGATTTCCACCGGACCCGACAATGGCTATGGGTGGTATAGTTTTATCAGAGACGAATTGTTGATTGTGTTCGTCTGCACATAAGTACAGGTGAATTTTTTTGTCCGTAGAAGCTATCTCCTTTTGAAGATCAGCAAGATCATCGTATAACGGCTTGTTCACATGGCTTTGTTTTGGCTTGTGGGGTGCCATTTTCGGAGGAATATGTCCAACAAGAATATTCCAAGCGTTTTCTCGCAGCACTTGTCTAACCCACATCATTTGGTTTTTTCTAAAAGAGGCCGTATATCCATACGACGTTCGTGCCAGCGAACCATCGTCTTCTTTTTCATACTCGCTACATAATGTGGCGATTTCTTCTTCGTCAAAATCGTAAACATTAGTGTCGATGAAAACTAGGTTTACTTTGATCCCGTTTTGAAGCATGAACATCTGAGTGTAAGACAGCGCTGGAAACATCCATCCATCGGATTTCAGTTTCGGGTCCATTTCTTGGTTTAAGTTAAGACAAGTCTTTGCGTCATGATTACCAACTGCAACTAAAAAGTTTTTTGTTTTTACATTTCTGATTAGTTTCTTGAAACCCAATTCGTACTGTTCCAAGAAATTGTGCAACTCTGCTTTAATTTTTTGCATAAATAAGTCTTGATCTTCTTCTTTCTTATACGCTAAGAATTCTTTGTTGATACCGGCGATTTCATTCTCAGCAATACTTCTAGTGTACACGTTGTCTCCGGCTAAAATAAGACCATCGACTTCTCCTTGCTGGATCATCCCGTTTGCGACACTCTGAGCCCCAAAAAGAACTTTTTCCGTTTTTGCTACAAGCTTACCAGTTTTATAACTCAGAGAAGAAAATTGTGTTTCACCTTCTTTTCCATAAACACCCCAGCATCCTGTCATCAGTAGTTTAAGTTCGTCTTTTTCGATAAAAATAGCATCTCGATTGTCATACAATACTATGCAATCTTTGTTTTTACCACACTTCAAAACAATATTTTTCCCAACTTTCTGACTTATGACGGGTGGATTTTCAAAACGCATACTATTCAACTCATGTTGTAATTGTGACTGCGGCTGTAATTGTGACTGCGGTTGTAGCTGAAATTGCGGTTGTAAATGTGACTGCGGTTGTAGCTGAAATTGCGGTTGATATTGAGATTGAGATTGCGGTTGTAGCTGAGGTTGAGGTTGATATTGAGATTGAGATTGCGGTTGTAGTTGAGGTTGATATTGAAATTGCGGTTGAGGTTGAGGTTGATATTGAAATTGCGGTTGAGGTTGAGGTTGTAGCTGTGACTGAGGTTGAGGTTGAGGTTGAGGTTGAGGTTGAGGTTGAGGTTGAGGTTGAGGTTGAGGTTGAGGTTGAGGTTGAGGTTGAGGTTGAGGT
>Ga0078894_10001492_pt1 | contig 17431 bp, 18 predicted proteins | sample LauGreSu1BDMLBSD_2_FD_67506 | JGI IMG/M metagenome (GOLD analysis project Ga0078894, IMG submission 67506) | Freshwater lake microbial communities from Lake Michigan, USA - Su13.BD.MLB.SD (version 4) (version 4) | ecosystem: Environmental > Aquatic > Freshwater > Lake | place: Lake Michigan... | reverse complement strand
GCATGATCATTATTGTAATAACACCAAGCAGGCTCCCCAGCTTGATTATAGGCTTTCCAGTCGCCCTCCGTTTTAGCCTCCGGTATGGGATCGCCATTACGAAATATTGATACATCCAAATTCCGGGTCATCCACACCTGCTTGCCGATCGTTACCGATTGCAAAGCGCCTGATTGACCCCAAATCAGCACTGGCAATAAAACCAACATAAGAAATGAAAAAAACCTATACTTAATCATAATATAATTTTTTAGCAAAATCTAAACTAATATTTCTTTTGGGAAGGGCAGCCAAATGACTCAAAGCACCAGTCACACACTCCTTAGCCATGAACCGGAAGTGTAATTAAAACTACAATAAAGCTGCCAAATCAGCCCTAACTTCGTTAGAACCAACGGAAACCAAGTCTACTAAATTTTCATTTTTGATAGTAATAAGTCAAGGATGAAAATTGAATAAACTTTCTTTTAGGCTTTGATCTTAGACGTAAAATAAATAACTTGCTTCTATTAGACCTCTTATCAATTTTTAAATTGCCAAAATATGAAACACAGAAATATTAGATGGGTTGTCATTTCTTTTATTCTATCTCTTATTTTAAACTCTTGTTCTCAATCAAGTAACTCTAGTAATTGTGATATAAAAGGAGATTGCTATTATAAAAATGCGCCTGAGATATTATTTGATTATGTAAAAGAGAATGACTATTGTTCTAGATACACTTTATACTGTGGTTTAGATGAAGATAAATATGGTAAAAAAATATGGGAAGCTACAAGCTATGTAGAATTGACTAAAGAAGAATATGAAGAAATGAGAAAGTATAGAGACATATTTGACTACACATCAGCAAACCCAGGAAAACCCAACTTTATATTAATAAAGAAATAGCGGGTTGAAACTTTGGGTTGATACAGGCTCGATTCCTGTTGGGACTACTTGTTATTTCAGAAAATAATAATGGTTTAAAAGAGTAAAAATAGACCGCTAAAAATCGATAAGGGCAGTCAAATCAGTCCTAACTTCGTTAGAACCAACGGCAATCAAGTCTACTTCATAAATTGACAAATTCCGTCCGGAAAAGCCAACCTGATTTCATGAGCAAGCTATTGAGAATCTGCCTTTGGCTACTATCCTTTCAAGCCACTGCACTGGGCGCATGGGGTCAGACATTAGTCTCGGCCGAATCGGAGATTAACATTCCGCTTCGGATGTCTTTGAAGCCATTATATCAGTGGGTCGAGCGTTCGGTCGACACCGTATTTACATCAGAGGGGTACCCAAATGGATGGGTTCAGAAAGGGTGTGACCTACGTTACCGCTACAAATTTTGGAGAAGCCCCTTGCGATTACGTGCAGTTGGGCAAACACTCGATTTGAGTTTTACGGGCAACTACCAAATGGAGGGCTCTTCCCGAGTCTGTGTACGCGGAGTGATATTGAGTCCTTGGACGCCGTCTTGTCGGTGTGGATTTTCAGAGGGCCCCCGAAAAGTAGAGGTCCGCTTTTTGAATAAGCTCACCATTTTACCCCGATATCAGATCCAACTCAGCATCCAACCCGAGGCACCCAAACCAATCGATCCCTGTAAAGTCTGTATCTGGAACCAAGACATCACCCAAGACGTGATGGATGGTTTATGGGAAGAAATGGTGACAGCCAAAAAAGAAATAGAAAAAGAATATGGAAAGATCGATTTGAGGCCTCAGTTGATTCAAAACTGGAGTAACATGAATCGTCCTATATCGCTAGGCGCATATGGATGGCTTATGATCCGTCCGCTTGGATTTCGATTGAACCGGTTAGAGGCAAAGGGGGATAGCATTGACCTCTCGGTCGGTTTGCGTGCCCGACCTGTAGTGGTCAACAACGTTCCTCAAACATATATGACAGCCCCACCGGTTGATTGGGAAAAACCGAATATGAAGGATGACTTTCGCATTCAGATGGAGCTGGACTTACAGTATGATTCCATGAGCCAGATTTTGAACCGCAGTTTTTTACCCTATAGCATCAAACCGGAAAAGGGGCCGGTTCGGAAAAACATACAAATCGATTCACTACATCTATCCGCAGAAGGTGCGCAGCGAATAAACTGCCAACTGCACATTTCCGGAAAGTATGCCGGAACATTACTTCTCTCGGGAAAACCAATATGGGATTCGACTAGTGGGATGCTTGGTTTGAGCGAAATCGATTTTGATCTAAAAACAAGGCATAAGCTGCTTGGGAAAGCGGCTACCTGGTTCGATCGCCCCATTCGCCGCTGGCTGGAAGAAAAATTTAAGTTTGACCTGGCAGCCACACTAGAAGAAAAAAGAAAATGGATCGAGCAGCAGTTAAACGAAGCGGACACCGGTCCTTTAAAATGCACCGGCAAGCTTAATCGCGTAAAATGGTCCGGCTGGGAAAATCGAAACCAGGTGCTGAGCATTCAAATTGGCTTGGAGGGCCGTATGCAATGCACGGCAGATCTCTCTCGGTTCAGTCTTTGAGCGACAACGACCTTTCGAGAGTACACACCAACTAATTGTCGCAGCGTAATAAAGATTTTCTATATTTTTGAAAACCCTAAAACCTATTCTATGTCTAGCCAATATTGTCGGCACTGCGGCAACACGATGAACCCAGATGCCATTGCCTGTATCAATTGTGGCCTACCTCCTACCAAGGGCAATAATTTTTGTCCTGCTTGCGGAGCTGATACGCACCCGGAGGCCATTATCTGCGTAAAATGTGGGATATCGCTAGTCATACCACAACCAGCGCAAGTGGCTTCCCAGACACAGAGCCATAACAGAAATTTCGCCGGTCAACCACTGACTCCCCCGAAGAACTGGTTGATAGAATCCATCTTGGTAACACTATTTTGTTGTTTGCCAGCCGGTATTGTGGGTATCATCAACGCCTCCAAAGTAGAATCGAGGTTTATGATGGGTGATATTGCCGGAGCACAAGCTGCGGCAGACGAATCGAAAAAATGGGCCACTATTGGACTCGTGGCAGGCTTGGTGGTAATGGTCATCTACTTTGTCTACATTGCGGCGATGGTAGGGACTGCGTTTGATTAACCCCGCTAGCACTAATAATTACTACTATAAAACGGAGTCATATACTCCTGGTTTCGATCCCGATTTTTCTTGGTTTATTGTACCTCTACAGGAGCTATAATCCAAGTGAGGTCTCCTTTTTTCCGCAATGCCCGTTTTATCGGACTACAGGATATAAATGCCCGGGTTGTGGTTCGCAGCGTGCAGTCCACTTTTTATTAAACGGCCACATCGACAATGCCTTTGCGGCGAACCCACTGCTGGTTATCTCTATCCCCTACCTCATAGGAGGCTTTTTGTTGGTTGATATAAAACATAAAAACCAGAAATGGCATCGGATAAGATCAAAACTCTATGGCCTTTATGCTACCTATATAGCGTTAGCAATTGTGCTGGTCTTCGCCGTAGTAAGAAATCTCTAACATAGAACCGTTCCCACTGCACTACTAATTCAAAATGGGGATATACAAGGGTAGCTCTATCAGTTTTTAACTCCCATGTGCCTTTAGCTAACAAAAACACTGTATATTCGAAATCATAAACTAACGTTAACATGAACGAGAATACCTCCTCCACGAAATCCGTTTTGGCCGACAATATTGAAGTGTACACGAGCGAAAAAACGTATAACATAGTTAGCCTGATCCTCTTTTCAGCACTGCTGCTCCCCTTTGGCATGCTGTTTAGCTTTTTGTACTCCTATTTTATTTGGTACATCCCCTTCCCTTATTTCAACTTCATTGGTACAATCGTGGCCGGGTTCATCGTGGGCTTTATATTTCCCACCAAGACCAGTAAATGCACAAATTCATCTGTTGCTCTTCTTTCGGTTATTGCTTTTGCCTTGATTTGTCACTATGTAGGGTGGGCTGTATGGATGGATCTCTTTTTAAATCAAGACGAAATCATCGAGATCGAAAACGCTCGAAGCCCGATCTCCGCTATTTTACCCAGTTCATCTAATCTGGATCAAATTATCTTACTCTTTACCGACCCATCTCTTTTATTTGCCTTGATTACCTCCTTGGCCGAAGAAGGTTATTTCAGCATGTTCTCGGTAACCCCTTCAGGAGTTGGATTATATCTGATCTGGGCTATCGAATTGATCTTATTCGTTGGGGCCGCCGCGTTCGCTGCCTTTGAAAAATCCAACCACCCTTTCAACATCGAGAGAAATGCTTGGCTACAATCGACAACATTACGCTTGAACTATATCGAAGACACAGCCTTGTTATATAGCGCCCTTAGAACGCGTAATAGAGATTATTTTGAAGAGCTTGCTGTAACGAGCAAAGAAGAGAGCCACTCAGAGATTGAAGTGTGGCATCTTGATACCGAGCAAGCATACATTAGCATCAAGAATAAGTTGATGAAAATAAATGATAAAGGCAAAAGCGAATTCGAAGATCAGGAACTAATTAAATATGCCACTATCAACCAAGACACCTTACGGAACCTCTTAGCCAAATCAACCTAACCCTCGTACAAACAACCTGCTACTACAACACTACCATCAGGGCTGCTGAGTGTTCTGTTGGATCTCTTGTACCTGCTGCTGAGTACCCTGTTGCATCTCTTGCACCTGCTGCTGAGCAGCAATGAATTTTCCGTCCCGCTCCAAATGCATCTTTATTTTGTAAAATCCCCTTCGCCATAACTTGATCAAGAACCAAGCGAAAGCGACCAAGAGCACCAATAATAAAATGGCATTTTCTGTGCTAGCCGCAATATAAAAGACCAGAAAATCGTAAGCACCATGAAATAAGATGGGTACCCATAAAGACTTGATCAAATAGTTACGCCGCTCTGCCCCCTCGTGAAACCATGCCAATGAGAAATAAAAACCCATTAAAACCCCGTCAAATCCATGACCCGGCACGGCTAAGATACCTCTCGCAATGGCAACACCGAGTCCACCTTCCATCACATATATAATATTTTCAACCAAGGCAAAGCCCAGCGAGACAAAAACAGCATATACTATTCCGTCGTAGTGATGATTGAGCTCTTTACTTTTCCAAACGATAAAATACAGTACAACGAACTTGGCGATCTCTTCCGGTATAGCCGCTTCAAAAAAGGAACCATACAATGAACTTAATAGATCTCCCTGAAAAAATTCTGCAAAGTTAGAAAGCGGTAAAGACATAGTCAGTGAAATAAGGGTGCTGATACAGCCCCCGAAAAGACACTTCAACAACAAAGAGAGCGGCTCTTTCTCATGATCTTTTTGATAGATCATGTATAGAAATATGACTACGGGAAATACCGAAGCTATAAGCAGTACCATGGCGTTGATTTACTATGAATATAAAAAATATGGAGCAAACGGCTTTCCCTAATTTTACGCCATGTATCACTATTGGGCCTACGGCATGCTTATTGCATCAGAAATGGAAGTCCCCGAAATGCTTCCATTTCGAGGGGCCAGCATAGATCTGCATATCCGGCTGGGCAAGGCACCGGCAACAATACCCGATACGCCCCTAAAAGTTATAGGGAGTATGCAGATGAGTGCCACACATTATCGGCTGGAACTGCCTATTTGTACCTATTATGTCCGTGAGGGTAAAGAGATCATAATCGATATCAAGCCGCATGCCGACGATAAATCGCTACGACTTTTTCTATTAGCCAATGCCATGGCAGCAGCGCTGCACCAACGCCAACAAGTAGCCTTACATGCCGGGGCAATTGTAACGCAGCAAGGCTTGATCGTCGTAGCGGGGCACTCTGGAGCCGGTAAGTCGACCACGATCAGTGCCCTGCGGCAAAAAGGATATGCGGCATTTGCCGATGATGTGGTAATCGTTTCACAAAACGGAGATAACATAATGGGAACGGCAAGTTATCCGATCGTAAAACTTTGGGAAGACAGCTTCGAAAAATTGCAATTAGGAGAGCGCAACGAAGAAAAACGCATTCGAGAGCATATTCCAAAATATATCAATTCATTTCACCAAGAGTTCAGCAAAGAATCGCTGCCGATCCGAAAAATCTTCTTTATCGACAAACAACCCGGCAACCACCCTCCCAGCGCTGAATCACTCAGCGGTGTTCAAGCTTTTAGCTACCTAAAAGAAGGACTGTACCAGACCTCTCAGGCCAATACCCCCGCCTATGCCCAACATCTGTTTCAGTTATTAGCGGTCATAGCAGAAAGCGTTCCGCTGACCCTGATCAAAAGGGGTGATGCGGTAAATTCAATAGAGGAAATAACGCAACTGATCACAGAAAGCAACCATTAACGGTAAATTCTTTCAGATCGGTTCTGTATCCGGTAACGATATATTGACCACACCAGGTCCAGGCATGTCCTTGCAAGGATTGGCCCTCTTCTTTTTTAAATCCCACTGATAAAAGCAAGGGCAGTTTTCTTCTTCGCAACATTTTTCGGGCTGTCAATGCCTGGGTATAGCATTCCATATTCCAAGGTGCATAGCGACTACAGCGCGTAATGGAGATCTTAATAGCCCGAAGCAAGCGTAACTGTTCTTCGGAGGGAACGGGCAATACATATTCCATTGCCACCGCTTGTCCCATCCACCGTAAACGTACTGCAGGCTTAAAAAAACGAAGTACGATCCGTACAATGAACGAGGTAGACAAGGCCTCTAAAAATAACAGGAACGAAGAAAATCTATTGTTCAATCAAGAGCATTTTTTTGGCCTCAATAGCGTCAAGAAAGGCACTGAGTTCGGTTCGACAGGTAGCTTCATCAATCTCGTAGCGCTCCAATAATTTAGTAACGATCTGGTCCGTCGTGCTGGGGGTTTCCAGTAATTCCCATATGGCCGTACCTACTTTATTAATCCCAAAATAGTCGCCGGTTTGCTTATCCATCAATACCGTTTCGCCGGCCAAATGACTGATCAAAAACCGATCTGTTACGCGGCTATAAACCTTGTCTTGCATGCAATAAAGATAGGGCAAATGGCTAATTTTAGCACCGGATGTTACCTATCGAGACTATCAGTGCTCACTATGGCGCTTCTGTTGCCATCATCATTCAGGCCTGCCGTGTGCACCTGCAAACGGCTACCCTAAAAGAACTAGATGAGTTGATCGAAAAAACGGAGATCAACTGGCAACAAGTTGCTCTTTTCAGCAAAATGCACCGTATCCGACCGGTTGTATTTAGGGTCTTGTTAAATAGCGTAGCGCCGGCAGCGCTCAAAGAAAAACTTAAAAGAGAGCTTCAGGTAAATACCCTACTGAATTTTTCGATCGCTAGCGAAACCGAGCGGATTATTGAGCGGCTGGCGAAAGACCATATTCAGGCCATTCCCTACAAAGGCGTAGCCTACTCTAAACAGTTTTACGGAGATATCTCCATGCGGGAGTCAAGTGATATCGACCTGGTGATTGACGCAGCCGACCTGCCTAAGACTTTTTCCATCTTTGAGCAAGAGGGCTATAAGCCCTATAATCCGATCAGATACCAGTCGTTGGGATTCGAACGATACTGCGAAGAAGAAAAAGACCTTTGCTTCGACAAAACGATAAGTACGGAAACCGGCATTACACAATCTTTTCACGTAGAGTTACATTATAAGATCACGCACCCCCGATTTGGCGCCCCTGCTACTATAAACAAGTTCGATCTTTCTACCACCATTGCCAGTGAACTGAATCAGGGAGCGGCTCGCTTCTTAAGCGCCAAGGAACACTATCGGGCCATCATGTTGCATCATTTACTACATGATGGTCTGGAGTACCTAAAGATCTTTGTAGATCTGGCTACGGGCTTTAGAAAATTAAATACCGATGCCACTTCGAATATTGCACCCCCTGTCGAAGATTCAGCTAACTACAATAGATCTTTAGAAAACGTATATCATACCAATATTTTATTTCTAGTAATGGATCAGCTGTTTGGCGTAGGACAAACGGCCGTAATCAACAAAACCCACTCAGAAGAAAAAGCAGCCGCTTATTTTTTGAACTTTAACCTACACGGTACGGTTGGACGCTATCAGCGACATCGGGTATTCAGTTTGCTGAACCACTATAGAAGAACCATTGCGAATCGTGCGGCGCTGATCAGAGATAAAAAACAAAGAAGAGTGTTTCAGCGGCGTTTTTGGATCGAATTATTTCTGCCACAGCAGGCCGATCAGGAAGCTGTTCCCTTACCTCGCTTTCTTGCGCCCCTCTACTTTATTATCAGACCGATTCGGATCTTACTTAGAAAAAAAACAGACGCCTGAAGAACAAACTCTGAAGAAAAGACTCTGAAGAACAGACCCTGATGAACAGACCCTAAAGAACAGACTCTGAAGAACAAACTCTGAAGAACAGGCCCTGACGAACGGAAGCCGAGGTAGCGTAAGTCAAATCGTAATCAATGCCGCAACGCCCCAGCGGCGGCCTTTAGAAAAGGCCAGGTAGGTAGACTGCTAATAATGGCCAGTTCTTCGGAAAGACTTGTTTCATTATCCAGAAATCGAAAGATCTGACTAGCCTGGTTTCGGGCAAAGAGCCGGGCAAAAACCTTATGGCCTGGCCAATACCCCTTGGCTAACACATGCAATAGCACCCTGTCATAAAAATCGAATCGTGCCGGATCGGCTTTTAGTTTTTGCAAGGGCCTTGCTTGTATCAGACAAGCAGCGATCCGATCGGATTGCTTTTGTATAAACTGAAAGGTATAGCCACTCGATCCCTTCGTTTGTCCACCGGCGGTGCCCAGGTTAAATATTCCCTCATTGAAAAAAGAAAACCGCTTCGTGGTCATTGGAATAATACCAAACTCATCTTCCACAATCGTAAAATTCTTTACGCCCAGTTGCTCTTCTATATAGTGTCGCAGTCCCTGTTCGTATGCGGCAGGGGTTAGCAGATCGGCCGTAAAGAGTGTATACTCTACCAAGGCGCGACGATCAGAAAAGGGCATTACATAAACAAAGGTGGCGCCCTCTTTTTGATCAACACGAAAATCCATCAAGGTGGCTTGTTGTGGATCAAATACAGGTTCTGATGTCTCAATGATCCATCCCTTAAAATGTTGCAACAAGTCTACTTGACGCGGAGAAGAAATACCCGGCTGATAAATAGAATTAAAAACATGCGAAGCCGAGAGGGTCCACGAAAATGAAGCTCCCGTGATACTAGTCCCTTGCAAGGCCAACTGATTTTCCGAACAAGAAACATGATTTACCGAGGCCTCGACCCACTCTACCTGACCCGAGTTGGTCAATACTTCTTGGCAGTACCTATAAAAATCAATACCCCGGATCATCTTGTAGGCATACCCATTTAGTTGGAGCAAAGAAGAAAATGCAGGGCTATAAAATTGGAGCTGATCCCATTTATGATGTACTACCTCCTCAAAATAACCGGTCCCTTTTTCCCAAAAACACCAGGTCCTGTCATTGGCTATTTTCCGATCGCGATCGATGATCAAAAAACGTTGCCCCGAAAATTGTCCAGACCTGAGGAGGCGAACTAATAAACTCATGGTAGCACAGCCCCCTCCCAAAAAGATCATGTCGTAACGGGCGTGGCGAGGTGACATCAAAAATAGTTAAGGGAATTAATCTTGCTGGGGGGCGTATTGCACCTTGGCATTGCCTGCCATCAGCTTTTTATCGCGCCTGATCTTATCCCAATAGATCTTGTGTACGTAGAGCATGCCAAAGCTTTCGCCATCCTCTTTCTGCAAATGCTTGTGATGCATCTTATGGGCCCAACGGATCGCTCGCACATACGTGCTATTACTACGCGTAAACCACTTGAAGCGCTGGTGAATGATCACATCATGAACCATAAAATAGGCAAAGCCATAGGCCATAATGCCAAAGCCAATAGATTGCATCCACCATACCTGATCGTAGGTTCCAAAACCGATCAAGAGCATACTGGGCACAGCGAAGATGACAAAGAAGGCATCATTCTTTTCAAAGAAGCCCGGTTCTACCTGGTGATGATCGCGATGCAGATACCACAAAAATCCATGCATCACATATTTGTGCGTACACCAGGTGATCCCCTCCATTAACACAAACGTACCAAGAAGCACCACTCCATATTGAAGAATCTGTATCATAACTAAACTCACTAACGTTTTTCTATAGCTGTTTCTTGAAAAGACTGTTGTTGATACCACTCGTTGACCTTAGGAAAGGCGATCCTGAACCAAGGTGTATACCGCGTGGGATATAAAGTAATACTCTCCTCTATTTCGCTCATCGACTTATAGCAATAATCCATAGCCTCATCTCGATTGATGCTGACCGGCCCCTCGTATATACCTACAAAGACATGATCGAATTCATGCTCGGTCAATCCGTTCTCTACATCGGCCCGGTAACAAAAATCGAAGACCTTAGTGAGCGGGGTAGTAAAGCCCATCTCTTCTTGCAAACGGCGCAAGGCCGCTTCGCGATTCTCTTCTGTTGGAAAGGGATGACTGCAACAAGCATTGGTCCAGCAACCACCACTATGATATTTTCCGAGGGCGCGTTGTTGCAAGAGCATTTGCCCTTGCTGATTAAAGATGAAAATACTAAAGGCGCGATGCAACAAGCCCTTGCGATGGGCCTCCATCTTTTCGCAAAGCCCTACTGGCCGATCGTTTTCATCTACCAATATAAGATGATGAGATGTTCCCTGTGCCGCTTCCATCAGATAAGACGCAATTGATTTTTTACACCGGCCCGCACCACGATCATCGCTTTGCGATAATTGGGAATCCGGATGCGACTCTCGAGTACCCGCTCGGGCTCGAGACTGCGGATCTTCTTGAACAAAGAGAGATAATACTTGTACGCTACATAGACTCCAAAGCGAGCCTTTAAGGGCAATTGCCGAATACCGGAGTAGGCCGCACGAAAATCTTCCAGAATATCGGCTTCGATCTTTCGCTTGTCGGCATTGGTAAAATTGCTAAAGTCGCAACCCGGAAAATAAACCCTGGACATTCCATTGAAATCGGCTTTGATATCGCGCAAGAAATTTACTTTCTGAAAGGCGGCTCCCAACGAGCGAGCGGGACTCTCCAGCGCTGCATAGCGAGCCAGATCGCCCTCACAAAAAACATAAAGACACATGAGCCCCACCACTTCGGCCGAACCATAAATGTATTGTTGATACCCTTGGGTATCGTATTGCTTTTTGGAAAGGTCCATCTCCATACTGTGAAAGAACGCCTCGATCAGTTGGTGATCGATCTGGTATTGATTGACCGTACGCTGAAAGCTATGCAAGATGGGGTTCAGACTAATGCCCCGGGCAATGGCCTCGTAGGTCTCTTTTTTGAAATTGGCCAGTAATCCGGCCTTGTCGAATTCATGAAAGGTATCTACGATCTCATCGGCCAGTCGGACAAAGCCGTAAATATTGCAGATCGGCGTACGCAGATCGTGGTGCAACATCCGAATGGCGGACGCAAACGAGGTACTGTAGCGGCGGGTAACCACCTGGCTGCATTCTTCGCTGGAACTATGAAAAAGTCCGATCATTGGGTTAAGTTACTGAATTTATTTGAAAGCCCTGTCACAGACCGATGCCACCACCTCGCCACTGATCAACGAGGGAGGAACACCGGGTCCGGGCACCGTCAACTGACCGGTATAAAAAAGATTACACACCTTTTTACTCTGACAAGCTGGACGAAAGACAGCGGTCTGCATAAGGGTGTTCGCCAGACCGTAGGCATTGCCCTTAAAAGAATTATAATCGTCCTTAAAATCGGCCACGGAATACATTTTCTTATACACGATCGAATCCCTGATCGGTTCGCCCAAATGCTTTTCCAAACGCGCTACGATCTTATTGAAATAACGTTCGCGAAGGGACTCATCATCGCCGGTTAAGCCCGAGGCCACCGGAATCAAAAACACAATATTCTCACAACCGGGAGGAGCCACCGATGGATCGGTCGCGGAAGAAACGCTTACATAGAACTGGGGCTCGGTAGGCCATTGAGGATCTTTATAGATCTCTTGTCCATGCTTGGCAAAAGAAACATCAAAGAACAGCGAGTGATGAACCGGATCTTTTAATTTTTTATTGAGCCCCACATAATACATCAGACAAGAAGGAGCCATTACTCTTTTTTGCCAATAGCTTTCGCTATAAACACGATAAGCAGCAGGTAGCAATTCTTGCTCTGTAAAATGATAATCTGCTCCGCTTATCACTGCATGGGCTCGGTAGACACCCGAAGAACTTACCACCGAAGTAATGGATGCTTTTGCACCCGAGCCACCTCCCACATTACCTCCCACATTATCTCCCACATTATCTCCCACCTCAAAAGCACGTACCGATTCGTTGAACTTGAATTCGACCCCTAACTCGAGCGCCAACTTGTACATGGCTTCTACAACAGCATACATGCCGCCTCGCGGAAACCAAGTACCTTCTTTAATATCGGCATAGTTCATTAGCGAATACAAGGCAGGGGTATCTTGTGGCAGGGCCCCCAAGAATAAGACCGGAAACTCCATCAACTGACGCAAACGAGGGTGTTTGAAATGTTTGGCTACGTGCTTGCTGATCGAAGTCAGCAATTGTAGTTTGAGGGCTCCGCTGATGGTTTCCCAATTCATGAACTCGGTCAGCGACAGACCCGGCTTGTGCACAAAGCGCCCCATTCCTACTTCGTATTTAACCAGGGCCTCCTGTAAATATTTCTCTAATTGCGCGCCGCTACCGGGCTCAATTTGCTCAAAGGTTTTTTTGAGCGTTTCAAAATCGGCCGCCATATCGGTATGGCCCTCTTCCCAATAAACCCGGTAAGAAGGATCGAGACGATCAAGCGTATAATAATCACTTACTTTTTTGCCAAACTGGGCAAAATATCTTTCAAATACATCGGGCATCCAATAGAAACTGGGGCCCATATCAAATACGAATCCATCGGCCTTTAATTGACGGGCCCTTCCACCGGGGCCATCATTTTTTTCGAGCACGGTTACTTTCCAACCCGCCTTGGCCAAAAATGAAGCCGCAGACAGACCGGCAAAACCGCTTCCAATTACAAGGGCCGTACGCTGTGTAGTCACCCGGTAAAGTTAAGCGCGTTGAATTTGTTCTTTGAGCAATTTGCGGGCAAAGTGAATACGACTCTTGATGGTACCCAAGGGCTCACCGAGCGTATCGGCGATCTCGTTGTATTTATACCCGTCGAAATAAAGTAGAAAAGGCGTTTTGAAGATCTCGGGTAAATTCCGAATGGCCGCATTGATTTCTTTTAAACGCATACCAGACTCCGCATCGTTATTGACCACCGGGCCGGCATTATTCAATAAATAATCGTTGGCTGAATTATCGAAGATGGTCTTTTGCTTGGCCTTACGGCGATAATTATTAATAAAAATATTACGCATGATCGTAAAGAGCCAAGCTTTAATGTTGGTGCCTGCGTTATATTTTTCGCGGTTGGCCAGGGCCTTGTACAGCGTTTCTTGAAAAAGATCGTTAGCCGCCTCAGAGTCGCGGGTAAGATTGATAGCAAAGGGCTTTAAGAAGTCTGCGTTATGCAGCAAAAGCTGGTTGAACTCTACCGTTGACATATTCTGTTTAATTTATTAAAAACGAAGTTAAACAGAATAAGGCTCCTAAAAGTCAGATTTGTTTAATATTTTCTTAAAAAAGATAAACACGCAAAAGATGACGAATAACTACTTAACAACCAACAAATTACAGGAATTCTACCCCACCTTATTTATGGAGACTAACTTGGAGCGCTGCTGGTCCAATTGCTCAAAAACAGAGTTATTAGAGATGAACTCTGGTACCAGCGCCTTCATTTTGCCTACCATCTCCAAGTGCCTTGAGGCATCGGCCGCCAATATAAACAGCTCTTGGTACACCTGCTCCAGGGCAGGAATGGCTTCGGTGCCAGTCTTAGCGATCAGAATCTTTTGATGGTGAGTAGGCAGGGTATTTTCGGCATCGTTCAAAAGCTCTTCGTAGAGTTTTTCGCCGGGTCTGAGCCCCGTGTACTTGATCTCGATATCAATACCCGGTACCAACCCCGACAAGCGTATCATCTTGCGAGCCAGATCAACGATCGGAACGGGCTTACCCATGTCAAAGACATAGATCTCGCCGCCATTACCCATGGAACCGGCCTCAAGTACCAATTGGGTGGCCTCGGGAATGGTCATAAAATAGCGAATAATATTCGGGTGGGTAACCGTTACCGGACCACCCTTGGCAATCTGGTCGCGAAAACGCAAGATCACCGACCCATTAGACCCCAACACATTTCCAAAGCGGGTCGTAATAAATTTAGTTTGATGCGTAGAAAGCCCGGCCAACTGCTGCACATAGATCTCGGCCAGTCGCTTAGAGGCTCCCATTACATTGGTAGGATTGACCGCCTTATCGGTCGATACCATTACGAAACGCTGCGCCTGGTAGAGTATCGAAAGATCAGCGATCAGTTTAGTACCACCCACATTGGTCAATACCGCCTCGGCGGGAGATTGCTCCATCATGGGCACATGCTTGTAGGCCGCCGCATGATACACCATCTGTGGACGAAACTCCTCAAAGAGCTCCTGCATCCTGTTGGGATTTCGTACATCCCCTAAAAAGAAGATCAATTTGACCCCGCTATTGATACCACTTAACTCCAACTCCAGATCGTGTAGCGGTGTTTCTGCCTGATCGCATACCACAATGGTGCCCGGCTGAAAGCGCAGTAACTGACGAACGATCTCGGAACCAATGGAACCGGCGCCCCCCGTCACTAAAATACGTTTGCCTTTTAGCTGGGTGTTCAATTCGGTATGATTCAGTTGAATGGGGTCTCTTTCGAGCAATTGCTCAATACGGATCGACTGCAATTGCTTTTTGGTAAATTGTCCGTTGATCCATTTCTCCAATGGTGGAACGGTCAACACGGTAATATTGTATTCCAGACAGATCTCCACCAACTCGGCCTTCCGAGAAGGAGGTATCGAAAAAGTAGAGATGACCAACTCATCGATCTGTTGTGATCTGAACAGTCCATCAAGATCTTTATAATCGATAATGTTGACCCCATCGATAACCTTACCGGTCTTGCGGGGATTATCATCTATGTAGGCCACCACTTTTACACGGCTGGCCGGGTCGTGCTCCAATACTCTCTTGGTCGCTAGTCCGGCCTCTCCTGCTCCATAGATCACCACAGACTTAGGCTCGAGCTTAAAGTTGCGTAAATACGTAAACCCGTACTTAACTACTACCCTATACGAAATAAGTCCTAAAAAGCTGAACAACGCATAGATGATCAGTGTGGTTACCGGCAAAGCAATAAAGGTAGTGCCGTTGACCACGGTCACTACACTAAGCAATGCCAAAACGATCACTGAAACTAATAAAGAAAGCGAAACACGAACTGCATCTTGCACGCCGGTGTAGCGAACAATACCGGCATAACTTCTGAAATTCAAAAAAACAAGGGAGTTGACCACCATTAAGACCAGCAGGTTCGAATATAATTCCCGGATGCTGATCAGGTCGGTATTCAGATTATATCCGATCAGGTAAGCCGCCACCATGCAAAAATTACAAAGCACGATGTCGATCATAAAGATGATCCAGCGTGGAACAATATTGATCCTTTTCATCATAAACAGTGATCACAAAGGTCAATCATTTAATCCAAATGGGGAAAATACTTTTGGGTAAATGATTGAAATGGAGAGGACTTCATTCAAAATAGGATAAAATATATAGGGGTAAGGCCTTAAAGACCTTATTAGTAGGCCTTTTCGTCTCCCTTGATCAGATTGACGATGGTCTGAAAAATAATCTGACAATCGAGCCAAAAACTCCAGTTTTCGATATACCAGAGGTCAAAGACCACGCGATGATGCATCTGCACAGAAGATTGCACTTCACCGCGACTACCGTTTACTTGTGCCCAACCTGTAATGCCCGGTTTTACCAGGTGCCGCATCATATAGTGCTGCACTACATCTTTCGATTCCATCGACAGCGGTATCGGGTGCGGGCGAGGGCCCACCACACTCATATCACCCTTGAGCACATTAAAGAATTGGGGAAGTTCATCGAGACTGGTCTTACGCAAAAATCGACCCAATGGAGTTACCCGGTCGTCTTCTTTAGCCGCTTGCCGAAAAGGCTCCGTGGCATGATGCCCATTGTGATACATGGTCCGGAATTTGAAACAGAGGATCTTTTTGTTATTGAGTCCCCAGCGTTCTTGCATAAAAAAGACAGGACCACGAGAAGAAAGTTTAATCAGCAAGGCCATCAGCGGAGTCAACCAGCTGAGCAACAGAATAATTACCAGCAAAGAAAAAAGGATATCAAAGCTTCGCTTAAAGAAACGATTCTCGGCATCATCGAGTGGAAAATAGCGCAGCCCCACAACAGGCAGACCGGCATAACTGGTCAGTTTTAGGTTGGCCGTACCCAGACGATTAAAGTCGTTGATCACATTTACCTGTACATGGCGTTGCTCGCAACAATCGATCACCATATTGATCTCTTCGGTCTGGTGACTGGGCAGGGCCAAGAACACTTCATCTACCTCATAAGACGACATGATCGTGGGCAGTTGTGCCAGCGTACCCAGGTAATTAGAGGAAAGTGCATTGGCCGGTGGATCACCCACAAATCCGATCAATTGATAGCGCAGATTATTGATCAAAATACCGGAGCGATACAAGGTGGGACTTAGATCGGAGGAACCCACCAGCAAGATCTTTCTGACATATTTATATTGATTGCGCACAAAGGCCGCGACCACACGATAGATATATTTATACAAGGGGATAATGAACAGCAATAACCCATGGTAAAGCAAGACCATATTGCGATAGCGCGTAAAATCTTCGAGCATCAAGACCAGTAAAAAAACATGCACCAGCAAATGCGTAAACAAGAGTCGAATAAAAATAGTCAGCTCTTGCGAGTAGGTAAATAATGTAATACTGGTATAAAAATGAAAAGCCCGAGCACAGAGATACCAAACCAAAAAACTAAGCGACAAGATCAACCCGAAGGGGCTTTTTAGCGGCACCCACCCTTGCGGAAACAAGATCTTGCAGGCGATCGTATAGGCCAACCCCAACAATACGATGTCGAGCACGAGTCGAAAGAGATAATTGATACGGGCAGCTCCGAGCATGAAAAAAAATTTAGAGCGAACCGGGTTGTGAGCGGGAAGTAAGTGCCGAGTTGCCTCCTCCCTCTGAGCCAACTCCTCCCTCTGGGCGACCCGCTACAGCTGAACCGCCCCCTAGTAAAAAAACAAAGAGAGCCGTTAGACCAATACCCAAGAGCAGACCCATCAGCGCTGCAGCAAGTGGCTTTGTATAGAGCACTTTAAGTGGAAATACCGGCTTATCCACAATCTCGATCGTAGGTGTTTCTTGTATCAGGGCCGTACGCGTTAACTCCAAAGACTTAT